>Ga0075426_10002555_pt1 | contig 13024 bp, 11 predicted proteins | sample SoiMethybrSBSTD5_FD_75304 | JGI IMG/M metagenome (GOLD analysis project Ga0075426, IMG submission 75304) | Bulk soil microbial communities from a Populus tree surrounding site in Tennessee, USA - Soil MetaG P. TD hybrid SBSTD5 | ecosystem: Environmental > Terrestrial > Soil > Tree plantation...
GTTCGCGCATCCCGGAATATCATCTCTTTGTGCCAGGACGAAACAGCATGGCTCACGCGATGGAACGATCTATCGCAGCAACATCGCTCGCGCTGTGGACTGTTGCGAGTTCCGCGCCGCCTTCGTCTGGCGCGCGCATGCGCGATTCGCTACACGTATTGCGGCGACCGCGCGGCGGCGCCCGAAAAGCAACACGATTCGGCTTAACCCTTGAGACTGATTCCAGGGCTGTCGGTAACGCGCCTTTAGCCATTGTTGGTGGATACTGCGCGTCACAGGTCCCGGCAGACCAAGAGCAGACGCTGCCATGTGCCGTTGGATCGCCTATCGCGGTGAACAGATTCCCCTGGAGCATTACGTCACTGCTCCGGCGCACTCCCTCATCGAGCAGAGCATCCGCGCGCTCGAATCGACCGCCGCCACCAACGGCGACGGCTTCGGGCTCGGCTGGTACGGCGAGCATCCCGAGCCCGGCCTCTACCGGGAGGTCCGTCCGGCCTGGTCGGACGAGAACCTGCGCTATCTGTGCCGGCATATCCGCTCGCACCTTTTCTTCGCGCATGTGCGCGCCGCGACCGCGACGCCGACCACACGCCCGAACTGCCATCCGTTCGTGTGCAGCCGCTGGATGTTCATGCACAACGGCTCGGTCGGGAACTGGGCCCGGGTGCGCCGCAAGGTCGAGGCGCTGATCCCGGACGAGCTCTACCCCTCGCGCATCGGCACCACGGATTCGGAGGCAGTGTTTCTCGCCATCCTCGGCGCCGGGGCCGTGCGCGATCCCGTCGCCGCAACGCTGCGCACGCTTGCGGCGCTGGCCGAGATCGGCCGGCCGCACAAGGATCCGCTGCGCTTCACCTCGGCGCTCACCGACGGCCGCAATCTGTATGCCTTCCGCTTCGCCGCCAATGACGAGGCGAACACGCTCTACTATCGCGTCGCGAACGGCGACCTGCTCCTGGTCTCCGAGCCGCTCGACAACAAGCGCGAAGAGTGGATCCCGGTCCCGCCCAACCACATGCTGCTGGCGCGCGACGGGAAGGCGGTCGAGGTTGCGCCGATCGACCTCGCTGTGCGCGTCGCGGCGGAGTAAGCTGATCGCGTCATTCCGGGGCGCGGCGAAGCCGCGAACCCGGAATCCAGAACCGGACTGTGAGTCTCATCGCTTGGCTGGATTCCGGATAGCCGCGCATCCAAGTCGGCTTTAGCCGACTTGGACAATTATCGATTGCCGATCTCGGGTAAACCCGAGATCGGCGCGCGGCTTCCGGAATGACGGCGCGGATTCAACTCACGCCTGGCACACCGTGCGGAACCGCTCCATCACGACGCGCAGCACCTCGTCGCCTGGGCGCGACCACCAGTGGTCGGAGAAGATCTCGACCTCCTGCACGCCACGATAGCCGGCCGCCTCGATCATGCGCCGGATGGCGACAAAATCGATGATGCCGTCGCCCATCATGCCGCGATCGGTGAGGAGATGCCGGGTCGGCACCAGCCAGTCGCAGATGTGATGGCCGATGATGCGCGACCCGGCGCGGGCGATCTCGCGCGCCAGATTGGGGTCCCACCACACGTGGTAGGTGTCGATCGCGACCCCTAGGCCGTCCCCGAGCGCATCGCACAGGTCGTTCATCTCGGCGAGCGTGGAGATGCAGCCGCGGTCGGCCGCATACATGGGATGCATCGGCTCGAGTGCGAGCGGAACCTTTGCGGCGCACGCGTGTGGCAGCACCGCGGCGAGCCCGTCGGCGAACATCGCGCGCGCTCCGACCAGATCGCGCGATCCGGCCGGCAGTCCGCCGCCGATCACCACGATGCACTCGGCGCCGATGGCGGCCGCCTCGTCGATCATGCGCTTGTTGTCGTCGATCGCGGCCTGGCGCCCCGCCGCGTCGGCCGCCGGAAAGAGCCCGCCGCGGCAATAGCCGGTGACGCGCAGCCCACTGCCGCGAAAGAGGCGCGCCGCCTCCTTGGTCCCGATCTCGGCCACCATCTCGCGCCAGGGCGCGACGCCCGCAAAGCCATGGCGCGCAGCGGCGGCGACCGCATCGCGCAAGTCCCATTGCTTGCGCACGGTCGCGAGGTTGAGCGAAACGTCCGGCATGGGTGCGAGCCTCGCGATCGGCGTCAGCGGGGTGGCTGCGACTTTTTCTGCATCGCCTGCGCGGCCATGCGCACCGAGGCGTTGACGGCGCCGAAGCCCTCGTAGTTCCGCCGCTCGACGAACTCGAAAAAGAAGCGGTGCTCGAACGCGCGGGTGTAGGCGTGGAAGAACTCGCCGTCGCCGGCGCGGTCGTAGAGGATCGACAGCCGCCGCATGTCGGCGAGCTGCTTGGCCGGCAGGTCATGGACGGCGGCGAGGTTGTCGTAGTAGCTGCCCGGGATGTCGAGCAGCGGCACGCCGTTCTGCCGCATGCGCTCGACGGTCGCGAACAGGTCGCCGGTCGCGATCGCCACGTGATGCACCCCGGCGCCGCGATAGTCGGCGACGAAGCGGGCGCTGGTCGTGTTCGGCGCCTGCGAGGCGTTGAGCGGCAGCCGGATCGAGCGCTCGCGGCTCTCCACCACGCGGCTCTGGATCAGGCCGTAGGGGTCGATCAGCTCGAAGGCCGGCTCGGCCCCGAAGCCGAACACCGCGCGATAGAACAGGAGCGTGCCGTCGAACTGGCTGCGCGGCATCACGAGGGCGACGTGATCGACCCGCGCGAGCCCGCAGTCGGCAGCCTTTGTCTCGGCCGGACCGGACGCCGCGGTGAAGTCCACGTCATAGATGCTGCCGGCCTCCCCGAAGCGGTCCACCAGGTAGAGCAGGCTGCCTTCGAGGCCGCGCACCGCGGGGATGACCAGCTCGTTCGGGCCGACACGTCCGCGAAAGATCTGCGCACGGTAGCGCAGGGCGCGCTCGACCGCGCGCTGGGCGTCGTCGACCCGGAACGCCAGGGCGCAGACCGAAGGCCCGTGCTGCTCGACGAAGGAGCGGGCAAAGGACTCCTTCTCGGAATTGAGGATGAAATGAACATCGCCCTGGCGATGCAGGGTGACGTCCTTCGACTTGTGCCGGCCGGCGCGCGCAAAGCCCATGGAATCGAACAGCGCGGCGAGGCGCGGCCGGGTCGCCTCGTCGGCCGCGAACTCCACGAACTCGAGGCCGCTGCACACCGGCGGCGCCGGCGGAGCGAGCGTGCCGGCGATGATGCTTCCGGCCGGCGCCGGCTGCGAGCCGGCCAGCAGCTCCTCCTCGAGCAGCACCAGCGAGCGCATGGCGTCGATGGCGATCGGACGCGGCGGCGCGGCGCGGAATTCGTCGTTGAACACCTCGATCGAGATCGGCCCCGCATAGCCCGATGCGATCACGTTGCGCACGAACCGGGTCACCGGCATGCCGCCCTGGCCGGGAAACAGGCGGAAATGCCGGCTCCACGACAGCGGATCGAGCTGGATCATCGGCGCATCGGCGATCTGCACGAAGAAGATGCGCTCGCTCGGGATTTTGGCGATCGGGGCGTCGTCGTCGCGGATGCACAGCGTATGGAAGCTGTCGAGCACGAGGCCGACCGCCGGATGGTTCGCCTGCTCCACGATCTTGAGCGCATGCCCGTAAGTGCTGACGTGCCGGCCCCAACCGAGCGCCTCGTAGCCGATGCGCAGGCCGCGCCGCGCCGCGCGCTCGCCGAGCGCATGCAGGTCGGCGGCGGCGAGCGCGTCGTCGTCGACCGCATCGGGGGCGATGCTGCTGCATACGAGCATGAGGTCGGTCTCGAGCTCGGCCATGAGGTCGAACTTGCGCTCGGCGCGATCGAGATTGCGCTGCAGTTTTTCGCGCGGGCCCGCCTCGAAGTCGCGGAACGGCTGAAAGAGCATGATGCGCAGGCCGCGGTCCTCGGCGATGCGCCTCACGGCGGCGGGCGTGCCGTCGAAGTAGAATAGGTCGTTCTCGAAGATCTCGACCCCGTCGAAGCCAGCCGCCGCGATCGCGGTCAGCTTGTCGACGAGCGTGCCGCCGAGCGACACGGTGGCGATGGAGCGGAACATCTTTCACCCGTCATTCCGGGGCGCGGGCGCAGCCCGCGAACCCGGAATCCATGCCAAGTGGTCACGGTGCTGCTGGATTCCGGGTTCGCGCCTTCGGCGCGCCCCGGAATGACGCTGAGAGTCACCGGTCATCATGTCCCCGCCAGAAAATCGAAATCGCAGCCCGTATCGGCCTGGGTGACGCGCTCGGCATAGAGCCGGCGGTAGCCGCGCGCGGGCTTCTGTGGCGGCTTCCACTGGGCGCGGCGGCGCGCAAGCTCCGCCTCCTCGACCAGGAGATCGATCTTTCGGGCAGTTGCATCCATGCGGATGCGGTCGCCATCGCGCACGAGCGCGAGCGGGCCGCCCGCCGAGGCTTCCGGCGTCACATGCAGCACCACGGTGCCGAAGGCCGTGCCGCTCATGCGCGCGTCGGAGATGCGCACCAGGTCCTTGATGCCTTTGCTGCCCAGCTTCTTCGGAATCGGCAGCGCGCCCGCTTCCGGCATGCCGGGGGCGCCGATCGGGCCGGCATTGCGCAGCACCATGCAATGCTGAGGCGTCACGGCGAGCGCGGGATCGTCGATGCGTTTGGCGAGATCCTCGAGCGAGTCGAAGACGATCGCCGGGCCTTCGAAGCGGAACAGCGCGGGCGTCGCCGCCGCGAGCTTGATGGCGGCGCCCTGCGGCGCCAGGCTGCCGGTGAGGATCGCGATCGCCTCCTTGGGCCAGATCGGACGATCGAGCGGACGGATGACCTCGCCGTCGGTGTAGGCGGGCCAGCGTGCGACGATCTCGCCCAGGGTCTCGCCGCCGACGGTCGGCGCCGACAGGTCGAGGTGATCGCGCAGGCGGCGCCACAGCGCCGGAATGCCGCCGCCGGCGTGGAAATCCTCCATGAAAAAATTCCCGGCCGGCTTGAGATTGAGCAGCACGGGCACGTCGCGGCCGATGCGGTCGAACTCCTGGAGATCGAACGTGAGCCCGGCGCGTCCCGCCATGGCGGCGAGGTGGACCAGCGCGTTGGTCGAGCCCGAGGTCGCCTGGAGCACGACCGCGGCATTGCGCAGCGCGGCCTTGGTCATGATCTGGCGCGGCGTCGGGCCGCCCGCGCGCGCCATCTCGACGGCGCGCCGGCCGGTCGCTTCGGCGAGGCGGATGCGGTCGGACGAGACCGCCGGGGCGGTCGAGGCGCCCGGGAGCGTGAAGCCGAGCGTCTCGGCGAGCGACGCCATGGTGGACGCCGTGCCCATCACCATGCAGGTGCCCGCTGTCGGCATGAGCTGGTCATGCGCGCGGCCGAGCTCGACCTCGTCGAGCTCCCCGGCGCGATAGGCGGCCCAGAGCCGCCGGCAGTCGGTGCAGGCGCCGAGCCGCGTGCCTTCGTAACGCCCGGCGAGCATGGACCCGACCGGCAGCACGATGGCCGGCATGTCGGCCGAGACCGCACCCATCAGCTCGGCGGGAATCGTCTTGTCGCAGCCGCCGATCAGCACCACCGAGTCGAGCGGCAGCGCGTTCACCATCTCCTCGACGTCCATCGACATCAGGTTTCGCAGCAGCATCGAGGTCGGATAGGAGAACGCCTCGTGCAGCGAGATGGTGGGGAAGACGAACGGCAGCCCGCCGGCGAGCCGGACGCCGCGCGCGATCGCGTCGGCGAGCTGAGGCGCGGTGCGATGGCACGGATTGAAGTCGGACGCGGTCGACAGCACGCCGATGATCGGCCGATCAAGCACGTCGTCGGTGAAGCCCGCGCCCTTGAGGAATCCGCGGCGCAGGAACAGCGCGAATTCCTCGTCGCCATACTGGGCCAGGCGCGAACGCAAGCCACGCTTCATCGACGGTTTCCCTCGATACCTGTGTCGTCATCGTCCGCGCAGGCGGACGAACCAGTAAACACGGAAGGCGCCGTGATGCACGTTCGCGCCACACGATGTTTCGGTGTGTACTGGATCACCCGCTTTCGCGGGCGATGACGGAAGGGGCTATTGCTCGTTCAGCATGCCCACTCTGTCAACTGGCAAAGAGAGGCTCGAACTGGTCGCCAAAAATGCGACCCGCCCGACGGGGTGACCGTGCGGGCGGGCCGATCGAAACGGCGCGGGGTGGATGGGGGCGCACGCGCCGTTCGACTGGGCTGAGGTCGTGAAGACCTCAGGATCAGGGGTGGTTAATCGCAGATCCGGGCGCGGCCGATGTAGTTGCCAGCGCGGTCGAACTGGCGGACCCAGTAGCAGCCGCCGTAGCCGTAGTAGGCGGGGCCGATGGCAAGGCCGAAGCCGTATGCGCCCCAGCCATGGTGATGATGATGGTAGGGCCAATAGGCCTGCGCCTGGCCGGTGCCGGCGAGCGAAACGGCGCCGAGGGTGAGGGCCGCAATGACGGCCGCTGCGATCTTGGTCTTCATGGGGGTCTCCTACCGTGCGTTAGGGTGTGGCCGTCTGGCCGGATGCCCATTGGTCGCAGCGGGTCGGAAATCGGTTCAATCCGCTCGGCCAGCTTTTTTGCGCGGCTAAAAGGACGGCAAAAAGCGCGGCCAAGCGCCCTGGCGGCGCCGGGGTAGCGGGCCCCGGTGGCAGCCCTTAGGATGCCCCGCTCACACGCGGAACACGCTCACGGGACCCGAGAGAAAATGCCCAAGAACAAAGTCATCATCACCTGCGCGATCACGGGCGCGATCCACACGCCGACCATGTCGCCGCATCTGCCGATCACTCCCGAGCAGATCGCCGACTCGGCGATCGGCGCCGCCGAGGCGGGCGCCGCCATCGTGCACCTGCATGCGCGCGATCCGAAGACCGGGCGTCCCGATCAGTCCCCCGAAGCTTTTCTGCGCTTCGTGCCGCGCATCAAGCAGCGCACGAACGCGATCATCAATCTCACCTCGGGCGGCTCGCCCACCATGCGGGTCGAGGAGCGGGTGATGCCGGCCGCGACGCTCAAGCCGGAGGTCGCGAGCCTCAACATGGGCTCGATGAATTTCGGGCTCTATCCGATGCTCGGCCGCTACAAGGAGTTCAAGCACGACTGGGAGCGGCCCTATCTCGAGGGCACCAAGGACCTGATCTTCCGCAACACGTTCAAGGATATCGAATTCGTCCTCAAGACCTGCCAGGACAACGACACGCGGTTCGAGTTCGAGTGCTACGACATCGGCCATCTCTACAGCCTGGCGCACTTCCTCGATCGCAAGATGGTGAAGCCGCCGCTGTTCGTGCAGTCGGTGTTCGGGATCCTGGGCGGGATCGGCACCCACCCGGAGGATGTGATCCACATGCGCCGCACCGCCGACCGCCTGCTCGGGCGCGACAATTATCGCTGGTCGGTGCTCGGCGCCGGGCGGGCGCAGATGCCGATCGCCGCGATGGCGGTCTCCATGGGGGGCAATGTGCGGGTCGGCCTCGAGGACTCGCTGTGGATCGGGCCCGGCAAGCTCGCTGAATCGAACGCCCAGCAGGTCACGAATGTCCGGCGGATCATCGAGGGCCTCGGCATGGAGGCAGCGACACCGGACGAGGCGCGCGAGATCCTCGGCCTCAAGGGCCCCGACAAGGTGAATTTCTGAGCGATACGAGTATTAAAGTCGTCATGGCCAGCCGTCATGCCCGGCCTTGTGCCGGGCATCCACGTCTTCGCCGTACCGCCCTAAAGACGTGGATGCCCGCGACAAGTTTACACTCGGGCCGGCCGAAGGCCGGACCCGGGTGCGCGGGCATGACGGAGTCACTTTCAGCTGACGTTCAGAACCGGAAGCGGAACTGCGGCCAGGGGCTGCGGCCGACATGACGGATGGTGCGGCCGGGGCTGACGAACGAATAGCTGGTGTTGTCCTGCGATCCGATCATCACGGCCTCGACCATCGGCTCGGCGATCGGGCCCGCGCCCGCCCATCGGACGAGGAAGTTCGCGGCCACGCCGCCACGGTCATCCTCGGCCGGGATGACGATCTCGAGCGTGCCGAAGGGTCGCAGCGCCAGCGGCTCATTCAGATAGCTCTGCACCAGGTTTCCCGAGGTCTCGTAATATTCGATGCTCTCGATCACCAGCGGCTTGGTGGCCGAAGTGTTGTCGATCCGCAGCGTCGTCGACAGCGCGAGCGGCTTGTGCGCCCCTCCAGACGCCCCATACACGCGCGAATAGGCGGGCACGTAGATGGTGGCCTTGGTGGTGAGCTCGCCCGGATCCGGCATGGCCGTGATCGAGTCCTTGAACGGGGCCAGGAACTCAGGACTCCCGGTGGTCTGACTCCCGGTCGTCTGACTCCCGGTCGTCTGACTCCCGGTCGTCTGACTCCCAGCCCTCGGCGCGAGCGGCTCCTCGCCGCGCGCGATCGCGCAGGCGAGCGTCAGCATGATTGCCGCCAGTGAGAATCTCAGTGCAGAAGGCGCCCGTGGCATGGCCAGCCTCTTCGTGACCGCGGGCCGCGGAAGCGCTCTCCCGACTCGCGCGCCAGCCCGTTCGGCCTCAGTATGACATTGCTCCTCCCCCCCGCGTCAACTTGGCGCAGGGGATAGTTCCAGCCGGGAACCGGCGGTTCCCTGGCAAAAGCAGGTTCCCTGTTGAACTTGCAAGGATTCTCCCGTTGCCTGGGGGCCCGGCGTCGCGGCGGCGCCGGGCTCCCGCTCACGCTTGGAACCTGCATGGCTTCGCTCGACACGGTCAGCATCGGCATCCTGTTCGGCGCCGTCCTGGTGCTGGCCGGCATCCTGTCGAGCCTGGTCGCGCTCCGGTTCGGGGCCCCTCTCCTTCTGGTGTTCCTCATCGTCGGGATGCTGGCCGGCGAGCAGGGCCCGGGCGGCATCGCATTCGATGACGTTCGCACGGCCTACATCGCCGGGTCGATCGCGCTCGCGCTGATCCTGTTCGACGGCGGCCTGCGCACGCGCTTCAGCACCTTCCGCAGCGTGCTCGCGCCATCGCTCGTGCTCGCCACGATCGGGGTGCTGCTCACCGCCGCCATCACGGCGCCGATCGCGCATCTGACGTTGAACCTCGGATGGACCGAATCGCTGCTGGTCGGCTCGGTCGTCGCTTCGACCGATGCGGCCGCCGTGTTCTTTCTCATCCATGCGCGCGGCCTTCGCCTGCGTCCACGCGTCGCCGCGACGCTCGAGATCGAGTCGGGGACGAACGACCCGTTCGCGATCTTCCTGACGCTGCTGCTGGTCGAGATCCTGCTGCGCGGCCCCCAGTCGTGGCTCTCGATCGAAGCCGGCCTCCTGACCAAGGGGCTCGGCGGCGCCGGGATCGGCATCCTCGGCGGGCGCGCCATCGTGCTGGCGCTCAACCGGCTGGCGCTGCCGCAAGGCCTGCATGCGCCGTTCGTGACCACCGGCGCGCTGGTGGTGTTCGGGCTTGCCGAGGCGATCCATTCGTCGGGCTTTCTCGCCGTCTATGTGGCCGGCCTCGTGGTCGGCAACCGGCCGACCCGCGCGCACAACACGGTGGTGGTGTTTCTCGACGCCGCGACCTGGCTGGCGCAGATCTGCATGTTCCTCCTGCTCGGCCTCCTCGCCTGGCCGCAACGGTTGCCCGAGCACGCGATCCAGGGGCTCGGCGTCGCGATCGCCCTGATGGTCGTGGCGCGCCCGCTCGCGGTCTTCATCTCGCTCGCCCCGTTCCGCTTCTCCTGGCGCGAGAAGCTGTTCATGTCGTGGGTCGGCCTGCGCGGCGCGGTCGGCATTTTTCTCGCCTCGATTCCGCTGATGGTCGGACTGCCGGACGCCCAGCTCTATTTCGACGTGGGATTCGTGGTCGTGATCGCCTCGCTGCTGGTGCAGGGGTGGACCATCGCTCCCGCCGCGCGCTTCCTGCACATCGCGCTGCCGCGCACCGATCCGGCGCCGCGCCGCGTCGAGCTCGACCTCCCCGGCCAGCTCAGCCAGGAGCTCGTCGGCTATGCGGTGCATGCCAACAATCCCTACCTGCGGCGGCGCATCGCGCCGTCCTGGGCCAAGCTCATGCTGGTCGTGCGCGAGGAGCGCGTGCTCACCGCCCCGGAGGCGAAGGACATCCGCGAAGGAGACCACGTCTATTTCCTCGCGCCGCCCGAGCGCGCGCAGGCGCTCGACCGCTTCTTCGTCGACATGCCGCCGCCGGCCGCGCCCGATCCGCGCCTGCTCGGCGATTTCTATGTCGGCGGCGACGTGACGCTCGGGGCGCTGGCGGAGATCTACGGCATCCCGGCCGGGCCCGACCGCGCGGGCCTCACGCTGGCGCAAGTCATCAATGACGACCTCGGCCACCCGGCACGGCCAAACGACGTGGTCCGGCTCGGTCCGATCACGCTGGTGGTGCACAAGGCGATCGACGGCAGGGCGGTCAATGTCGGCCTGCAGCTTGCCGATCCCGATCCCGTGATCGACGCGCCGGAGTCGACGCTGGGACGGCTCAAGCGCCGCGCCCGGGCCATCTTCGACAAGCTGCGCGCGTGAGTGGAGCGCGGCCGGTCACACCGACAGGTCCACGCCCGCGTCAAGCAGCTCCAGCCCGCCTTGCGCCGTGATGCGTCCGTCCTCGATGCGCAGCACCTGGGTGGCGATGCGCCGCACCTCGTCGGCGAAATGGCTGACATAGAGCATCGGCACCTTGGCGTCGTCGCGCAGCCGCACCAGGTAGGGCAGGATCTCGCGCTTGCGGGCGGCATCGAGCGAGGCAAGTGGCTCGTCGAGCAGGAGAAGGCGCGGCCGCATCAGCAGCGCACGGCCGATCGCGACCCGCTGGCGCTCGCCACCCGACAGGCGCCCGGGCCGGCGATCGAGCAGATGGCCGATGTCGAGGAGGGCGATGACCCGGCCGGTCGCCGCATCATCGCGCGGAAGCCCGCTCATGTAGCGGCCATAGTCGAGATTGACCCGCACCGTGAGATGGGGAAACAGCCGCCCGTCCTGAAACACGCAGCCGATGCGCCGCCGGTGCGGCGGCACAGCGACAGCGTTGACGGAGTCGAACAGCACGGTGCTGTCGAGCGCGATGCAGCCGCGGTCGGGAACGATCAGGCCGGCGATCAGATTGACGATGGTGGATTTGCCGGCGCCGGAAGGACCGAACAGCGCGGTCGCCCCTTCGGCGGCCTTGAAGGCGGCGCGCAGCGTGAAATCGCCCAGCCGCTTCTCGACATCAAACGCGAGCACGGTCATTCCCCGTGGAAGCGCAAGCCGGCGCGGCGCGCGAACCATTCCGAGACGACCAGCGCCCCGAGCGCCAGCGCGATCGCCACCAGCACCAGCCGTCCGGCCGCGGCGTCGCCGCCCGGGACGTTGGTATAGGTGTAGATCGCGGCCGACAGCGTCTGGGTCTCGCCCGGGATGTTGGACACGAAGGTGATCGTCGCGCCGAACTCGCCCAGCGCCTTGGCGAAGCACAGCACCATCCCGGCGATCACGCCGGGCAGCGCCAGCGGCAGCGTCACGGTCGCGAACACCCAGAGCCGGTTCGCGCCGAGCGTCGCCGCGGCATCCTCGAGCTTCGGGTCGACCGTCTCGAGCGAGAGGCGTATCGCCCGCACCAGGAGCGGAAATCCCATGACGCCGCAGGCGAGCGCCGCCCCGGTCCAGCGGAACGAGAACACGAACCCGAACACGTCGTAGAGGAACGCGCCGATCGGACCCTTGCGGCCGAACGAGATCAAGAGGAGATAGCCGGTGACGACCGGGGGCAGCACCAGCGGCAGGTGCACGATCCCGTCGAGCAGCGTCTTGCCCCAGAATTTCTTGCGCGCCAGCAGCCAGGCGACCGCAAGCCCGAGCGGCAGCGCCGCCGCGGTCGCCACCAGCGCGATGCGCAGCGAGAGGCGGATCGCGATCCATTCGTCGGGGGTGAGATCGAGCATCGGGTCAGCGATCTTGGTTACCCTCCCGCCCGTTGGCGGGGAGGGTCGAGCGACGCAGCGAAGCTGCGGCGCGAGGGGTGGGGGGACTACGCTTGCTCATGCGCCAGTTTTGCGAACAGGCTTGCTCAGTCTCCGTGGCGCCCCCCACCCCTAACCCCTCCCCGCCACTCGCTTCGCTCGCGGGGGGAGGGGAACAGGTCGCAGCAAGTGGGGACGGAGTCGTCATACCGAAGCTCACGAAATCAAGGTCACGACGTCGGCTTGATCAGGAACGTAAAGCCGTATTTCTCGAAAATCGCCTTCGCGGCCTGCGTGCGCAGGAACGCGAGATAGCCGCCTGTGTCCGGCTTCGCTGCCGTGGTGGCGGCGACGGGATAGATGATCGGTGGATGCGAGCCGTCGGGGAAAACGCCGACGATCTTGACGCCCGGCTCGACCTTAGCGTCGGTCTCGTAGACGATGCCGAGCGCCGCCTCGCCGCGCGCGACCAGCGCCAGCGCGGCGCGCACATTCTCCGCCATCGCCATCTTGGGCGCGGCCGCCGTCCAGGCGCCGAGCTTCTCCAGCGCCGCCTTGGCGTATTTGCCGACCGGCACCGCCCGCACGTCGCCGGTGGTGATGCGGCCGTCGCCGGCGAGCCTGGCGAGATCGAAGCCGGGGCCGATCGTCACGTTGCCGATCTTGGAGTCCTTCGGCGCGATCAGCACGATCTTGTTGCCGAGCAGGTTGACGCGGGTGTCGTCCTTTATGAGCTTTTTGCCGCTGCCATAGTCCATCCAGTCGACATCGGCCGAGACGAACACATCGGCCGGCGCGCCCTGCTCGATCTGCTTGACGAGCGTGGAGCTCGCCGCATAGCTCACCGCGACCTTGACGCCGGTCGTCTTGGTGTAGGCGGCGTCGACCTCGTCGAGCGCGTTCTTCATCGAGGCGGCGGCGAACACCGTCAGCGTGGCCTCCTGGGCGCGGGCGGGCGTGACCGCGCTTGCGGGAGTAAGCGCGAGCATCGCTGCGAGACAGGCAACGGATCTTGCGACAAATCTGATCATCGGCGCTCCTTGCGTCGCGAGATGCACGAGCGCGCAAGCGCGCGCCGCCTCGCCACCCGGGGACTTGCATGGAAGCGATCAAGCCGGGAGCGCCGTCCCGGACCTCAACGCGCGCTTACGGCGCGCG
>Ga0075426_10002561_pt1 | contig 13007 bp, 24 predicted proteins | sample SoiMethybrSBSTD5_FD_75304 | JGI IMG/M metagenome (GOLD analysis project Ga0075426, IMG submission 75304) | Bulk soil microbial communities from a Populus tree surrounding site in Tennessee, USA - Soil MetaG P. TD hybrid SBSTD5 | ecosystem: Environmental > Terrestrial > Soil > Tree plantation...
GGCTGATCGTCGGGGATGTGCACGTCGTCGGTGTCGACGTCCTCGGCGGTGAGGATCTCCTCGGCGCTCACGTCGCCGAAGCCGAGCAGGCGAAGGATGCCGCGGTTGAACGCGCGCGTGTCGGCGGTCGCGATGCAGTCGTGCCGGCTGATGTAGCCGTTCTTCTCGTCGAGATCGCACCAGCCGATGCCCTCGGCCTTGCGGCCCGTCGACGGGTGCACGCAGTCGTAGACGACGTAGCTGAACTTCGCGTTCGGGTCGTCGGGCAGACCGCGCACGGTGATGCGCGCGGCCTCGATGCCGAACGCCATCGCGAGCTTGGCGATGCCGCTCTTCTTGGGCGCGGCCTTGAACTGCGTCTTGTACTTGTCGGCCCAGGTCTTCGCGTCGGCGATCGTGTGCAGCGTCTTCTCGCGCGTCTTCGGTCCGTCCTGGTAGGAGACCGAGTAGATGAAGTCGCGCTCGTCGAGCACGCTCGCGTAGATCTTCTGCCGCCAGGCGAACGCCTTGCGGATGCGCATCGGGTCGGCGACGGGCGTGATGAAGCCGGCCTTCGTGAGGAAGGCGTAGTCGACGGCGTCGTCCTCGGCCTCGGGCTTGCCCGGCGGCACGATCGCGAGCGGCATCGCCTCCTTCGGGAGCTGCTGCTTCACCTCTTCCACAGGAACATCGATGATGTCCTGGCCCTGCGTTTCCGTCTGGCTCATGCGCGCTTGTCTCCCGCGGTCGACCACCGCTTCTGGAACTCCCTGAGGTCGCGTGGGTGGACGCCGAAGTAGGTACCGGTGCCGCCCGAACGCGTGGCACGGAGGGTTCCGGAGTTGATCCAGATCCACACAGTGGAGCGGTGCACGCGGAGCTTCTTCGCGACCTCAGCAGTCGAAAGAAGCCCCTCGCGCGCCAACGCGTTCGGCACGGTCACTCGTCCTCCATGGCGCCCAGGAGTCCGTCGAAATAACCCACGCCGGTGCGGACGTCAAGAAGTCTCTTCGACTGACGTCTCTTCTTCGTCGTCTTCGTCGAGGAACCGGCTCCAGACGATGGGAGCGACGTGGAACGCTTGACTGAAGACAATGCCGTCGACGTTGCCGCGCAGGCTCTTGAGCCAGTCACGCCGCGTGATGCCGGTGTCGCGCGCGTGCGTCGCCGAGAGCACGAGCAGCTCGTGCACGATCGGCATGCGGCGCCCGGCTTTGCGCAGCAGCGGGACGAACGGATCAGCGCGGACGCGTGAGGGCACGCGTGTACTCGCGCAGATCTTCCTTCGGCAGCATGTGACCGAACGCCTGGAGAAACGCGCGCGGCTCGACGCCGAGCTTGGCGGCCTTCTGCCACGCGGTCTGCAGCGTGACCGAGCGCGAGTCGACGCGGATCATCTTCCCGCTCACCTCGCGGAACTCACCACGCACCTTGCCGTCACGCTTGTCGTAGACGACGAGCTGCCCCTTCACGATGCCAGGCGTGACCATCTCGCTCGCGATGTGACCGAGCTTCACGTGCCGGCTACGCGGCCGCTTCGGCGTCGGCATGTCCGTGCCGGCATCCTTGACGCCGATGAGGTGCCCGAATGCTTTCGCGACGACGTTCTGTGGGACGCGTTCTTCGCGCGCGATGCGGAGGAACTGATCGGGCTCGGGGAACTCGAGGAGCCCGGTGCCACGGTCGACCTCGATGCGCTTGACGCCCTCGAGCGTCGTCTCGTGGGCACGGATGCCAGGCCCGGAGAGCGAGCCCTTGCGTGCGGTGAAGGCCATGGACGGCAGCCTACCATCTTGCGGTGACGGTGCGCCGGGCGTACTGTACGGCTTCTAGCGGAGTGGGATCGGCCTGAGCAGCCAGGCGACGCCGAGACGACAGTCTCGGCGTTCGTCTTTCACGGCGGCGTGTCCTCGCGCGGACTCTCGAGCAGCCAGCGAAGCGTGTCCGCGCGGCGCTCGACGGCGTCGAGATCGAGCGCGGCTTGGTCCTTCGTGGCGCGTCCCGTCTTCTTGCAGAACGCGATCAGCTCGGTCGCGTACGCAAGCAGCTCGCCGGGCGTTTCGGGGATCGGGCGCTTCGGCTTGCTGCCGCGCGGCGTGATGCCGCTGTGCACGAGCAGGGAGTAGCACGCGAACCAGAGCAGGCGCCCTTCGCGGATCAGGACCTGCTCGCGCGTCGGCGGTGGCTCGGGCGGCTGCCAGTCGTCGGGGAGGTCGTCGGCGCCGGGACGCTGTTCGCGTTTGGAGGTCATCGACGGCCTTTACGCCCGCGCGCGACTCCGGCGTCAATCGCATCCTGCAGTACGCGCTGGAGGCTGACAGCCAGCTCAGGGTCGCGCACACCGGCTGCACGGTAGGCTGCTACACGGCGCTCGGTTGTGCGCGCGGAACGCGGTACTGCTTTGATCCGCGCGACGTGAATGCCCTCGTAGTCGCCGTCCTTATCGCCGCAGCGGGACGAGCGGAGCTTGTGTGCATTGCACCATGGCACCGGACAATAGACGGGGTTCTGGCGGACCCACGTGTCGTCGTCCACGTCGAGCGACATGTCGAGATCGTGCCGGCTCACAGGCTGACGACGTCGACCCATTCAGCTTCCTCGATGTTGCCCGGGCACGGCTCGCCCTTGAACTTGTGCCGCCGCGGGTAGCGGAACGAGCCGTCGCCGACCTCGCCGCTCGAGGCGCGTGGCACACGTCCGGTCGTGAGCTTGCCGCAGATCACACAGCGGAACCATGTGCGCTTCGTCGCGAGCGCAACGTCGACGCGTTCGTACTCACGCTCGAACGCGCTCGCGGTCATATTCCAACCGTCGCGCCCGCTGCCGAGTCCCAGGCGTTGCACGTGTACGACCTCTTCCGTGGTGGAGGTCCGGTTCGGGAAGTTCCACCACGCGGGCTGTCCAACGATCACGCGGATGCCCTTCCGCTTGTGCACGTACTCGGCCTCGAAGTCGATCGTCATCCGCTCTGCTCGAGGAGCAACGCCAGCGCGCGGTGCGTGGCCGCGCGAGCGCTCTGTGTCGCCTTCTCGGCGTGCGACTTCGCGCGCTTGTCGTCCGGCTGCATGTCGTAGAGGCGCACGTGCGCGTGGGCGGCGTCGCACGCGGCGTGGGCTTCGTTGAGGGACAGGCGGATCGCGTCGAGCTGCTCGAGCACGATCTCGTCGTTCGTGATGCGCGCGAGTGCGACGGCCAGGCACGTGCGCGCACGCTCGATGCACGTCGACGCATCCGGCTTGAACCGTGAGAGCAGCGACTCGGCGTCGGTGAGATGCGCGCGAGCTTCTGCGACCTCGGTGGTCGTTGCGGAGAGGAGCTGTTCTTCGTCCAGCTCGTACTCGGCGATGGGATGGGGTTCGTTCACAGACGTCAGTCCTCTTGCTCGGGTGCGCACCGTGGGCAGTACGGCTCGTTGTCGATGAGCTTCCAGTCGGCGATCTGGATCTGACGGGTCGGCGGCGTAACGACGAGCGTCGGGGTCCTGAAGCGCACCTCGTTCCGTGCCTCGACTTCGGTGACGGCGCGGGCGTCGCAGCCCGCGCATTCGATCAGGAGCTTCATCGCGTTACGCCGCGAGCTTCGCGACGCGCCATGCGTCGCCGTCCGTGTCGTGCGCGAGCACGAAGACGCCGGCGGCCGAGCGTGCGAGCACGAGCTTGCCGTCGATGACGGGCTGCGTCGCGCACGTGTCGAGCCAGTTGCTGGCGACGGGCAGCCGCCAGCGGTCCTCGGCGTAGTCGCCGACGATGGCTCCGTCGGTCGGCTGGTCGACGGGGAGCACGGTCGTCAGCTCGCGCGTCTCCGTGCGCGTGAGGCCGCGACGGATCGGGTGCAGAACCTTGAGCACCGCGTCGACGAGCGGCTTGAGACGCGCCGCGCGCTCGCGCTTCAGCTCCTGCTGCAGCTCGCGCACGAGCGCGTTCTGCTCGTACCGGATCCAGAGAGCGCGCCACGGTCCCATGTCGGCGTTGTCGACGACGTACGGCACGCCGTGCCGCAGCAGGGCGAGGAGCGCGACGCAGCCGGGCGCCTCGTTGATGGACGCGCCGAGCGCGGCGGCCAAGCCGAGCTTCTCGACGGTGACGTCGACGTCGTCGTGGTGTGTGGCGGCCTCCGTCTTGAAGCCGTCACGCGTGCGGACGACGCGGTGGCGGTGGTGGCCGCAGGAGATCGTCGTGTGGTGGATGGTGTTCGTCTTGGTCATGTCAGGCCCGCCTTCTGCGTCGCCTTCCTCAGCGACGCGAGCATCGCATCCTTCTCGGCGTTGAGCTTCTTCGTGTCGATCTCGAAGTGTTCCGCGAGCAGTTGCTCGGTCGACTTGTGCACCGGCACGAAGACGGCGAGGCCGCGCTCGCGGTACGTGCGCGGCTGGTCGTCGGAGAGCGTGCAGATCTCGTAGCCGCACTCGCGCAGCCACTCGATGAAGCGTCCGACGACGTCGTTCTTCCCGCCGAGCGCCTTCAGCTTCTCGTGTTCGGGGTAGTACTCGACGCCTTCGAGCGTCGGAGAGGCGTCGGGCAGCGAGACGCCCTCTTCGGAGAAGACCACCTCCATGCAGAACGCACCGACGCGCAGGACGTCGCACGACTTCAGTTTGCCCTTGTTGACCATCTTGTCGTTGACGAACGTGCCGGACGCAGAGCCGAGGTCGATGACGTAGGCTTCGTCACCGATGCGTTCGATGACCGCGTGCATCCGCGAGACGTCGTCGCCGTCGAGCTTTACGTCGCTCGACGGCAGCTTCCCGATCTTGAAGACGTCCTTGCCGGTCAGCTCTTGCCGGCGGACGAGCGCGTTGTTCTTGTAGATGTTGAAGACCAGCCTCATGTCGTCACCTCGTACGCGCACGAGTAGACCTCGTTCGCTTCCATCAGACCGAGAACGTCTTCGAGTTTGCGGTGCGCCGCGTACAGCTCGTCGATCCATGACGCCTCGCCGTTGACGACGACCTTGTGCACGATCGCCATGACGACGCGGCGGTAGTACCAGAGGTGGTCGTGCACGGACGTGTCGCCGAAGCGGTTGAAGACGTCCTTGCCGACGAGCCCGAAGTCGCGCACGAGCGAGCGCATGTTGTGCGTCTTGTCCGCCGCGCAGACGAGCTTCGTGTCGTAGTCGGAGGCGGCGATCGTCGAGATGAACCGGCGCTTGCGGTTCGCCCACGGCTCCTTCGCGTCGGCCTTGCGCGAGTCGGAGAGCGCCTCGACGATGTCGATCGCCTTCGTTCCGAACGTGAACCGGAGCGCGTAGAGCACGTCCTCGGCACGCGTGTCGTGCTCGGGCGGGCAGTGGATGTGGTGCTGGTTCAGCGTCATGAGGATCTTCGCGGTCGGGATGTCCTCGAGGAGGTCGTGCAGGACCGCCGCGATCATCTGGTCTTCGTCGCCGCCCCAGTCCATGACGAGCGACGTCACCGAGAGCAGGTGCGTCATGTACGGCGCGCCAGTGCCCTTGCGCATGCGTTGATCGAAGGCGTCCGCGGCGAAGCGGAGAGCGCGCCCGAGGCGCTCGGAGTAGACGGGCTTGCGGGAATCGGAATGGTGCGGGCTCGGCATGGGTCTCCTTGTTGGCGGCGAGCTACAGCTCGCCCATCTCGTGCAGCTCGTCGTGCAGCTTCTCGACGAACTCGATGTCGAGGTCGAACTTCTTGGCGACGTCGATGCTGTTCGGGCGCCGTCCGGCGAGCTGCTCCTCGAGCACCCAGTCCAGGACGGCAAGCATCAGGTCGCCACGCGGCTTGCTCTTCCAGTCCACGTCCATCTCAGTCCTCCTCGTCGACGTCGATGCGGGTGATCCAGCTTGGCGGGTCGTCGACCTCGCGTGTCGCGATGATGCACGCGACGACGGGCACGCCGACGTCTTGCTCAGGCCACGGCGTCTCGCCGTCGGTGCACACGACGAGCATCGTGGGCTGCGGCACGATGTGCTCCAGTGCCCAGGCGATGCCGACGCGCACGTCCGTGCCGCCGCGTCCGCGCATCTCGAGCGGCACGTCACCGTGCTCGTCGATGTACTGGATCTCGCCATGCACGTCCGCGTCGACAGCGACGAACGCGATGCGCGCGCTCATCGTCTGCGCGATGTCCGTCACCACTCCGCGTACGAGCAGGAGCTTGCGCCGGTCCATCGATCCGGACGTGTCGCCGACGACGACGATCAGCGGACGCGGCTTGCGCCACGACGGCGCGGCGCAGCTCTCGGGCGACGGGTTGTGCCGGCCCGGGCGCGAGTACGTCCTGTACGCGTGTCCCCAGACCGTGTCGCACCCGGCGTGCACGGACGCGTCGAGCTGCTGATCCCACGGCACCGGCGTCGGCTTCAAAATCTCGTCGGCCCATTCCGACCAGCCGCCGGGCACGGTGCCGCGAAGGCTCGCGTCGCGGATCGCCTCGGCGGTGAGCCGGCGGACGTCGAAGCGGTCGCCGTCGTCGAGTCCTTCGACGCCGCTCTCCTCGGGCGAGCCCAGCTCCCACGGCTTCTTCACGCCGGTGGCCCCGCTGCCGCACGTGTGGCTCTGCGGCGCCTGGCCACCGTGGCCGCCGGAGAGGTTGCCGAGGACGCGCACCTTGCTCCGGTTCGAGAGCAGGTGGTCGTAGTAGTGCATCCAGAGACAGCCGTCGTCGCACCCGAACTGCTCGGCGAAGATCATCGTGTCGAAGATCGCGGGCATCTCGGGGACGTTCTTGCCGGCCGTCTTCGCGTCCCTCTGCGCGAGCTTGTAGTCGTCGCGGATGTCGTCGTTGATCTCTGCGTCCTGCGCGTGGTTCGCGATCTCGTCGGTCTCCGCCGTTACGCCGTACGCGCGCGACTGCGCGAAATGCTCGCGCAAGAGGTGCGTCATCTCGTGGTAGAAGCCGACGGCGAGATCGCCGACGGAGATCTTGTCGGACGACGCCCACGCGACGTTGTAGTAGACGCGGTACCACTCGTCGCACGCCATCCGGTCCAGGCCCATGCCCGGCTCGACCGGAACGAGCTTCATCGCGTAGACGGCGTGCGAGAAGTAGCTGCGGATGTCCGTGAGCAGCGTGCGCGCCGCTCCGACCTTGTCTTCGGCTGCGCGGTCCGCCTTCACGACTTCTTCGCGCCGGTGACGAGCCCGGTCTTCAGCAGCAGAGACGAGAGCTTCAGGAAGCTGTCGGGCAGGTTCTCGAGCAGCGCCGTGGTCGCGTTCTTCATAATGATCCGCGTCGCAGGGATGACGAGGTCGGCGCCGCGCGCGTCGATGACGCGTGCGAAGACGTCGAGTGCGGTCCGCTGCCGGGCGGTCTTCCACTTCTCGTCGCCGCCCTTGCTCTTCAGCGACGCGTACGCGATGCCGCTCAGCGTGGCGAGCAGCTTGTCCTGCCGCTCCGGCAGCTCGGTGTTCTTCGGGTCGGCGAAGTACTCCTCGGGATCCTTCAGGTCGAGGTTGACCCACCAGGGGATGAACTCCTTGCGCGCCGCCTCGCCGACGCACGCCTGCACGAGCAGACGCATCACCGTGGTCTTCTCGTTGAAGCCGGCGCTGCGCGCAGCAGCGATGAGCTTGGCGAGCATCGACCACGTGCGGTCCGACGGCCACGCGCCGCCGCGCTCGGCGACGTTGTCGGGCTCGTTGTGGATGAGCGACGGCACGCGCTCGTGGAAGCTCGCGATGAGCATGTTCGCGTCGTGGACGCCCTCCTCCCAGCGGTCGGCGATGCGCGGCAGCTCGGGGTCGGGGTAGTTCGCGCGGCGCGCGAGCAGCTTCTCCTCGGGCGTCGGAGCCCACGCGAAGTGCGCCCACCGGTTCGCCATTCCGCTGATCAGCGGGTTGGTGCCGCTGCCCGGCTTGTGGAGCATGCATGCGCCGATGAAGCTCGTCGCCGCGTGTAGCTTCGTGTCGCCGACGTAGCCCTCGTCGACGACGCGGAGCGCGGACGCCTGCGTCGGCGTCGGGCACGTGTTCAGCTCGTCGAGGAACACCATGCCGCCGCCGTTGTCGTTGACCTCCTTCGCCCAGCGCGTCGGGACCATCTCGGCGTAGCCCTTGTCGCGGTTGTGGAAGGGGTAGCCGCCCTGATCCTCGGGGAGACGGACCGAGAGGATGACCGTCCAGAGCCTGCGTTCGAGGGCACGCGCGACGGCGGCCGCGGTCTTCGTCTTGCCGGAGCCGGGCGGGCCCCAGACGAGCGTCGGCACGTGCGCCTGCACGCAGATGCCCATCGCCTTGACGGTGTCGCTTGTCGCGACGCGGATGTCCGCGCCGTCCTTCTTGTCGTCGGTCATCAGGCTCCTTTCGCTGCCCATCGGCAGATCGAAACGGGTCATCAGCAGTGTGCGTCGCTGTCGCTACGACGCAAGAGGGAATCAGCGTTTCTCAGGATTCGCGAGATGCCAGTGCCGGCACTCGGGGCAGCGGTAGACGCGCAGACGCGCAGGCAGGTGTCGACGAGCGTGGTTCGCCTGTTCGCGCGAGATGTACTGCGACTTCCCGCTCGAGCACGTCGACCGCTTGTCGTCCTTCGGCGCGTTCATGGCTACAGCTTCGTGTCACCCGCGGCGCGCATCGCGTCGTAGGCGGCCTTCTTCGTGGCGAACTCGGCGTCGAACGAGGTCACGAGCTTCCTGCACGAGATGTAGTGGAGCGCGCGGTTCTTCACGTCCTCGTCGTCGAGGGTGGCGTCGGTCTCGCACTGGTCGAGCAGCGAGAGCGCTGCGTCGCGTTCGCCGACGACCTCCTTGCGCTGGGCGCGCATGGCTTCCAGCTCGTCCCAGGCCTTCTGCTCTTCGTCGGTGCGCTTGCGCTTGGTCATGCGTTGTCCTTCTCGTGGTACTTCGCCCTGTACTGGCTGCGCGCCTTGTCTGCGGCCTTCTCGAAGGTCTCCGCGAGATCGCGGAGCAGCTTCGCGTCGGCGTCCTTGCCGGCAGCGTACCGCTCGCCCGCGGTCTTGCGCAGGCCCGGGCCGATGTCTTCCTTGGCCGCGACAAGGCCCAGCTCGTAGCCCTTCGTGTGCAGCTCTTCTGCAGGATCGGGATGAAAGTCGCCCTCGAGGTCGCCCGGGCTCATCGACTTCACGTTGTGGAAGCCGACAGGGCAGGCGAGGTTGACGCACCCGCTGACGTGGTCCTCTTCGCACCACGTGCACGTGTACTTGCCGCGACTCATCGAGTCCTCCTGACGCTGACGCCGTTCGCGCGGCACATGGCCGCGATCGACGGGTAGAGCTTATGGCCGCCGTCGGTGACCTCGCTGAGGGCGACGGACGCTTCCTCGTTCGTGATGATCGACAGGCGAAGCTGGATCGACGGGCAGCCGCGCCGCTTCTGGTCGAGCAGCCAGCCGCCGCACACCTGCACCTTCTCGGGATGGTTGCGGTACTTGTGACAGCCGAAGATCGCGCCGGACAGCTCGTTCGCATCCTGCACGAGCAGGTTCTTGAACTCGTCCTTGTGCCACATGCCGGCCGGCGCGTCCTTGCGGTACGGGCACGAGAGGCACGGCTCGCGCGTGGTCCAGCCCATCTTGGTCATGCCCGCCTCCGCGGCCGGCGCTTGGGAGCGGAGATCGCTTCCGCGAGGTCGCCGGGCAGCAGCAGAACCTTTGCGAGGTCCCTCTTCCGCCCCTGCTCGTTGAGCGAGTAGATGATCATCTCGCCGCGCTCGAACCGGACTTTGTGGCTCGACACGTGGATGACGCCGAGCAGCTCCTCGTAGCGCCGCGTCAGCGCCCTCTGCAGGGGAGTCATCGCGAGCCCCTTTCACGGTGGACCTTCTGCAGACGCTCGTGGGCGTCGTGCAGCTCACTCGCGCGGCTGTCCATGTGCTCCGCGAGGTCTTCGGGGACCTCCTCCGACGAGTCGTCCTCTTCGCCGTACTCGTCCTCCATGTGCTCGCACTCGAGACGCGCTTCCTCTTCGGTCCACGCCTTCCAGAAGCGCAGCTCGTCCGTGAGGATGCCGCAGTGGACGCCCAGCTCCCACGCGCGTGCCAGAAGCTCGTTCGCGTCGTTCTCGTACTTCGCCGCGAGCGTCTCGGGGAACCCGCCTGGGATCTTCATGATCCGTTCGCGGTAGTAGAAGATCTTGCGCGCCCTGAAGACCCATTGGTCGTAGAGCACGGCGACGTAGAGCTTGTCGGTCTCGCAGAGGGCCATCGGTCAGCTCGTGCGCCGACGGCGGCGCGCCCGCGGCAGCGGGAACGGCCCGTTGTTCTTCACGGTGACGTACTTCGTCTCCGGCGGCTTCTCGAACCAGTCCTCCGTGACCGCCATGTCGACGAAGTCCTGGATGCGGCTGACGGCGTCGAGCGCGTCGGCGCGCTCGTGCATCTCCAGGGCCCCGGCGTAGTTGCGGTGCTTGACCATGCGGCGCTCTTCGGCGCGGCAGTCGTCGCGCTCGGCGCGAAGAGCAGCGCTGACGCGGGCGATGACCGCGTTGTAGAGGGCGCGCGGCAGGATGAGCGTCGGGCGCGCGGTGCCCCTGCGCTTCTTGTCGTAGTGGACGGTGTACGCGCGGCTCTTGCGTTCGGTCTTTGCGGTCATGAGAGGAAGCTCCTGTAGTCGCGCCGGAGCGCGCGGCAGACGGCGTCGCCCGGGCGGACGGCGGTGCGGCATGTCGACGGGCGTTCTGCGTAGACCGAGCAGGCGACCTTCTCACCGACGGTGCCGGTGAGCGCGACGCAGACGGTGAACTTGCCGAGCGGCTTCGTGCGGAGCGCGGCGAACGGAGGTGCGGGCAGTCCGACGATGGTCTGCGTCATCTGGTCGAAGACCGACGGCCGCCAGATCTTGAGGCGGAGCTTGCGCATCTGCTTCGTCTCGTCCTTCGTCAGGTCGCAGAAGGAATCCTGCCCGGCGGGCGCGCAGCAGCAGAGGCCGCACTTCTGGCAGTCGGGCTTCGCCACGGTCTACTCCGCCGCCGCGGGCGTCTTCTCCGGCTCGGCCATCCACGCGCCCTTGGCGTCGCGCATGTAGCGGTGGAGGGTCTGCGCGTTCGTGCCGACGCGCGCGTACGTGGCGCGCTTGAGCAGCTCTTTCGAGGTCGGGTCGTACTTCGCGGGCCGGCCCGTGACGAAGTCGATGGCGTCCTCGAGCGTCGCGTGCCGGTGCGTGTGGATGCACTCGCCGTTCGGCGAGTAGAGGGAGACGTGGTAGACGCCTTCCTCGATCGCGATCTTGCGCAGTGCCTCGACGCGCAGGCGATTCACGTCGTCGTTGATGCCGCCCTCGTAGCGGTCGCGTAGCCACTTGTAGAGGTGGCCGTAGCCGCCGCCGCCGTCCTTGTCGTCGAGCGTCGGCACGAGGTACTTCGCCATGTCCTTGAGGATCTCGTCGAGCTTCGCGATCTTCTCGTCGAGCGGCGCCTTGCTCTGGAAGAGCTTGACCGCAGCGAGGCGGTCAGCGGTCATCTTCGCGCGACGCTCCTCGCGCTTCTTGTTCTCGGCGTCGTGACGTTCGACCGTACGCCAGGCCTCCGCGCGGACCTCCTCCGGATCGAGGCCGGCGGCGCTCAGGAGGTTGTTGATCAGCGCCTTGACCGTGCGCCCGTCCTCCTTGCCGAACATGCCGTACGTCCACGGCTCGCCGCCGAAGAACGGAGACTCTGTCAGCTCGGTTTCCGCGTCGTGCCAGCCGGACGCGCGGCCGGCCTTCTCGATCGCCTTCACGACCGCGGGGTCGCAGTACTCGGGCACGTACTGCAGGAGCTGGATGGCGGCCTTCTTCAGCGCGCTCTTCTTCGCGTCGTAGCAGTGGTGGTGGATGCCGGACCCGCACTCGGGGCACAGCAGATGGATGTCGCGGCTCATGAGCTACCGTCCCTTCATCGTCGCGTACGACGTGCGAAAGAGGGTCGACACGCGGTCGAGGTCGTCGACGTCCGCGGGCGGCTCGTTGAGCCGGTAGATGCCGGAGCCGTCACGAGCGAGCTTGCAGTGCTGCGTGCGCAGGCTCTCCGCCTGCTCGTGCGTGTCGGTGGAGAAGACAGGCAGGGCGCCGTCGAGCGGCGAGCCCTGGTTCCTGATCATCACCACGCCGTTCGCGAACACGTCGAGACGGAACTTCCGCCCCAGGTCGTCGTGCATCGGCATGGCTCAGCTCTTCCCCGCCCGTTGCGCGGCGATGGAGGCTTCGGACCCGACAAGCGCCCGTCCTTCGTGGACGTCGAGGATCGCCCGCGCCGATGCGCGGACGTCGCGCGGGTCGCGCGGCGGCGGTTCGGAAGGCTTCGGACCCGGGCACCGCTGCGTGTACGCCTCGCTGTCCTTGTGCGCGCCGCAGTTGTCGCAGGTCACGAACAGTGAGCGCTCGTGGCCGTTGGCGTCGCGGTTATCGAAGGGCGGAGCCATGCCGGGCGGGTCCTGCATGGCGTCGGTGACGTCCTTGGAGTCGACGTGCGCCGTCGTGTCCACCGCTTCCGCGTTGCGGACGTTGCGCTCGAGCGCCCGCCAGAGGTTCGCGTTCGTGTCGGCGAACGTCTTGTCCTTGCGGCAGTGACCGATCATCCGCAGGAGCAACGCGGCCTGCGCCTCGGTCACCGTGAACCGCTTCATCTGTCCGTAGTTCTTCTTGCCCATGGTCCCTCTTCTCAGAACTCCGTGGTCCAGTACGCCGTGGCGCTCTTGTAGTCGGGGTAGTTCTCTTCGAGCCAGGCGCGCGTAGCGGCCTGAGCTGCGTCTGCCTGCTGCCACTCGGTGGGCAGGCCGCTCGTGTCGACGTGCGTGTGGATCGTCTTGGCGTTCCGCTCGCCGTTCGGTGCGCAGCCCGGCATGGCCACAGTGACGATGTAGACGGTGGTCCCGTCGCGCCTGCGCGCGTCGTAGTCCTGCTGCATGCGAATGCGCACGTTCAGGCTCAGGTGCGCAGCGCGGTCGTAGAAGGCGGCCTTGTAGAACATGGACGCGCGTGCGAAGCCGCGGTCGTCCACGATGCAGCTCCACATCGAGTGATTCGTCAGCTCGATCTTCCAGCCGTCGGGAAGCGTCGCGGGCCGGAAGAGCGCGTCGCCCTTGTGGATGTCCTTCGGGATCGGCCCCAGGTCGATCCCGATGGCGCGCACCTCCTCCTC
>Ga0075426_10002563_pt1 | contig 12997 bp, 10 predicted proteins | sample SoiMethybrSBSTD5_FD_75304 | JGI IMG/M metagenome (GOLD analysis project Ga0075426, IMG submission 75304) | Bulk soil microbial communities from a Populus tree surrounding site in Tennessee, USA - Soil MetaG P. TD hybrid SBSTD5 | ecosystem: Environmental > Terrestrial > Soil > Tree plantation...
GGTTGCATAGGTGAATTCCGCCTCGTGGAAGATAGCAGAGCAGCGCAAATTTCGCACCTACGACAACCTACCGTGAATTCCCGATTACCCGGGGCATGGTACCAAGGGAATCTTCAACCTCTTAAATCTTCGCCCGACAATGGTTGAGACGAGAGCACACAAAAGCGCCTCGGGAGGGGGACTGAACCAAATGCGACTGCAATATGTGCTGGTGTTGATATTGATCGCGGCTGCAGCCCAGGCCAAAGAGCCTCGGCACTACCAGAGCGGCAAGCTCTTGAAGATGGAATCTGTCAAGTGTGGCATGGACGAAAAGAATGGCAAGAGTTTCGCCGGCGAACTGGTGGGTACTGACTCTGCGCACATGAAGACAAAAGAGCTGCTTTGCCAGCAGTACGTGCTGGAGACGGACACGGTTGTTTACACCATTCAGCCTAAGGACGAAAAACATCCTGCGTTACTGCCCATCGGTGAAAAAGCTCAATTCCGGTTGGATAAAGACAAGATGCTGCTTCGGGTCGAGGATGCGGACGACAAAGAGCGCGAGTACGTGGTGGTCTCAATGACGCCAAACGACGGCACCCACGCTTCCACTCCGAAGCCGACCGAAAGTTCGCATCTAACAAAAGCCAATACCTGGTAATTTGTTTCTCACAGTGAATGCAGAGTGGCGTGCCCGCTACTCTGCATTTCCTTTTGCCTTTCCTTCGCTCTACTCACTCCGGATACATTGAAAAACCTAAGGGTTAACATTGCCGCCAAAGGCCCAACCGTCGCCAGAAGCATGGCATCCAACTCAATACCTGCTGACCAGAACAATTCTGCGTCAGAGGTGTAGGTGGGAACAGATCCTGCAGTAAGGGAGGAAGGAACATCATGAAACGTATTCTGGGTTTGGCTGTCTTGACCGTTCTGGTGACGGTGCCATCGTGGCTGAGGGCACAAGAGAACGGCACTTATGATCACGCCACGGTAGGCATCTTTGCGGACTATTTCCGCTTTGACACCGGCGCCAGTGGTTCTCGGGCAACCAACTTTGTCGGATTCGGCGCTCGTGCCGGCGTCAACATGAGTCATCACACTTCAATCGAAGGCGAGATGAACTACGACTTCGAACGGAACTTCACCACAGTTTGCAGCAATTGCGTCAGCACCAGCTTTACCACCACTCGCCTTCGTCCGTTAACTGGCTTGTTCGGACCGAAGTTTTCTACTCCGGGACCGTTCAAGTTCTTTGTGACCGGCAAGGTGGGCTTCGTTAACTTGACGCATACAAACGCGGCCGTGACTCCTGGCACCGTCGGCAACGCCGTATCAAGCGTCGGCGAAGCTGGAACGCACTTTGCGGCTTATCCTGGCGCCGGTGTTGAAGGCTTCTGGGGCCCATTCGGGCTGAGGCTTGAAGCCGGTGACGAGGTGTGGCTCTCGAACGGGGCCCATAACAACCTGCGTGTAACCTTCGGCCCTCAGCTCCGTTTCTAGTACTCCGAGGGCAACTCTCGATAAACAGCCCGCAAGGGCTGTTTTTTTTGGCTTGCACTACCGCAAAACCACCAGCATTTTTCGCTTGTCGCAGTTTACGTGCAACACGTGTTTGGAGCCGGGCGCCAACTCTGCGTCCACCGTCTCGCTTTGGTCGTAGGTGTTGTCCGGAGCCACGACCCTGACCTGTACTTGATGTTTGCCCGAAGACACATCGAAATTCGAGGTCTGGTTCATTTCGAGGGAACGCAGCATGGGATGTCTCTGGTCATCCACATGCAAGTTCTCGTCCAGCAGAATCTGATCGTCCAACCATATGGAAGCCTTGGCCTCCGCAAAATGATGCAGAATTTCTACGTGGATGCGCGCGGTTTTAGCTGGCTGCAAGTCCTGAGCCTTTGGGCGGGGCCGCGCGCGATAAATGTGAAACTGTGCCGCCGGCGTTTTCTGCACTGCAGGAGCCGGCTGCACGTGCGGAGACGGCGGTTGTATGTCGGCGATTTCCCGCATGTCTTTCTTAACTTGCCAACCAGTGAGTAGAGCGGCAGCTACGATCGCCGCCAGTGGTGCATATAACGAGAACTGTTTGAGGTAAGCGCCGCTTCTGTGAATTCCTTGTTCCTCGTGCCTTGACTTAGCACTCCAGTCCCCCAGCAGACCGGTTGCCTCACCGGCCGCCGTATCGTTTGCAAGAAGTTCTCGTACGTCCCTCGCCAGTTCGGCGCCTGTCTGGTAACGCTCGTCTGGGTCTTTGGCGATCGCGCGCGATACGATCCGATCCAGTCCGGGATGGATACCTGTTTGGAAGCTGGTGACCGGTACCGGCTCCACATTCATTACCTTGAAACACACCGTTTCCGCGCTGTTGCCCTGGAACGGCCGAAACCCGGTCAGCATGCTGTAGAGGATTACGCCCACTGAAAACAGGTCCGAGCGCGCATCGGCCACTCCTCTGGTCAGCTGCTCGGGCGCCATGTAAGCCGGACTGCCGAAAATTCGACCGGTGTGAGTCGCCAGAGTGTTATTCAGGCGGGCTACGCCGAAGTCCGCGATCTTGGCATGATTGTCTTCACCGATCAAAATGTTTGCGGGCTTGATATCGCGATGAATGACCCCGTGCGAGTGTGCATAATCCAGCGCCTCGGCAATCTCGAGCACGTAATGCAATGCCGTTTCGACCGGCAATTTGCGCCCCGAGTCAGCCAGGATCCTATGCAGCGACTGGCCACAGATGTACTCCATCACCAGATAAGGTTCCTCGGTCTCGGCATCCTCACCCGCATCAAAGATGGTCACAATTCCGCGGTGCGACAGCCGTCCAGCCGCACGAGCCTCTTCTAGAAAGCGCTCTCGATATTCGCGCTCATCGTCTAGTGATTGCCCAGCAAGTGAAATCGTCTTAATCGCGACCAGTCGGTCGATATTGGGATCGCGCGCGCGATACACCACTCCCATGGAGCCGCGGCCTATCTCCGCTTCAATCTGGTAGCGTCCGAGCGATTCCTGGGGACGAGTCTTCACACGTAAGTTGAATGGTAAGTTTTTCCACGGTTGGAGTCAGTTGGAACGAGACCGGACACGGTTACGCTAGTAATCAGGGGAACCTTAGTCACTCTTATCTACGCCACGGCGGCGCAGTTGCGGGTGGCCCGCTCTCGGTGGAAGCTCGAACGGGAACTCCACCATTAACTTTTCAATGGGCAGCAGAAGCACAAACGATTCCGGCCGATGCCACGGCCCAATCCAGCGGCTCTTTGTGCTGAAGAATACCCACCCGCTAAACGATGAGTTCGTTGGATCCAGTGTAGTCGAGTGCAGAGCGTGAGTGCTGATGAAGTCCATCATCTCCTTGTAATCTTTGACGTGCATCTGGAGTTCAGCTTCCTTCTTTTCTCTCTGCTCTGGATGTTTACGGATCTGGTGTCGCTCATATTCGTCCGTAACATCATCGATGCCCTTGTTGAGGCTGGTCACCGTTTCGCCAGGATCGAGAGACGTTTGCACCGTTTTCCGGTGCTTAACGAACTGCAGCGCAATCTTGTCCTGCTGGATCTCAAGCTGTGCCTTCCCTTGATAATGGAACGAGAGGAGGACCGCCAGCATAGGCACGGCACGATGCGGACCTTTCTCCAGTTCCTGTCGGTCCACCGCCAGGGTGATTTCAAAATCCCCCAAGGACAGTCCGTAATATGTATGCCCATCCTCAGCAGTACGCAGTGTGCAATTTTCCGCGCCTTCTGCCCAGCGCACAGTGCCTGAAACTGGCTGCTCGGCTGCAGCACTGCAGCACATCAACAGGAGGGCGCAAGGTTGAATGACCACGACGCTGCACGCCAGAGCGATGCGAATAATTCTCTTCATTGGCTGAGAGCCTTTGCTGGAGCAGGTGTCACCGATGTGTTCGCTACCCGGGGTCCCACCCCTGGCTTCGAGCCATTCATCTGCCGACTTTGTTAGTAGCAGCACTGTAGAGCACCTTAAAGACGAGCAACCCAATCCTTCGGTTAGTACTCTCTTTATGTCAGCAGTTCTGTATGTACTTCATCTCGTCCCGGGGTTGCTCATGCGTCTTCGTTCCCTCAGCGTGCCTGTCTATGCCGTCATCATCGCAGCGCTAATGACCCTGGTTTGCGGACGGGCTCTGGCCGCGAGCCCGTGCACTCTAAGTACAACCAGCCCGTCTGTGACCGTCTGCACGCCTTCGCCCAATGCACTCGTGCAAAGCCCGGTTCACGTAGTTGCCGGCACCACCGATTCGCACACCGTCACCGCCGTCCAGATATACGTGGACAACAAACTCACCAACCAGGTGAACACTTCCACGATCGATGCCTTCCAGACACTTACAGTCGGCAATCACCTTATCACCGTTCAGGCGTGGGACAACACGGGAGCGACATTTAAAACCAACGTTTCGGTTGCAATGCAGCCGCCGTGCGCTCTGAACGCCACCAATCAAACGGTCACAATCTGCTCGTTAGTTAATGGCTCGGTAGTCAGCCAGCCGGTCCATGTCGTTGCGGCTGCCACGGACTCCAATCCGGTTAGCACCATGACACTTTTTATCGACGGCGTGGCCAAGGGTGGGGTCTCCAATTCGGCGAGCCTCGACTTGTACATAACCTCTCTTACGGTGGCAACACATTCGATTTCCGTGCAGGCGCAAGACAGTACCGGAGCAATTTTTAAGCAAGCAATCTATATCACTGTCACCGACCCTTCAAAAGGGCTATCACACCTGAAGCACATCATCTTTCTTGTCCAGGAGAACCGCTCGTTTGATGACTACTTCGGAATGCTGGGAGTGTACCGATCATCGCTCGGTTTCTCTAACAACATCGACGGCCTGAATTTAAATGCGACGCTGTTGAATACTCAAGGGCAGCCCGTGCATCCGTTCCACTACCAAACCGTCTGCACAGAAAACCTGAGCCCCTCCTGGAACGAGAGTCATGTGGATGTTGACGGCGGGAAGATGGACAATTTCATGCTGACGACTACATCCGTTGCCTCGACTATCGATCCAACCGGCACGCGGGCGATGGGGTACTACACTCAAGCCGATCTTCCTTTTTATTACGCGGCAGCTGCAAGATTTGCTACCAGCGACCGGTTCTTCTCTCCGCTGCTCGCCAATACAGTTCCCAACCGGTTTTATCTGTTTACGGCGACCTCGTTTGGCAACGCGCTTCAAGTCAGCCCGCCCTCGGGAGGCTTCACCCAGCCGACGATCTTCGCCAATCTTGATAAGGCAGGCGTGAGCTGGCGATACTACTACCAGGGTAGCGCGACCTCAGCCTTCATTCAGCAGTTCTCTATTTATAAGACCGACAGCACCAAAGTGCAGCCCATCGCTAACTGGTTCAACGATGTAAAGAATGATTCGACGCTGCCCTCAGTAATTTTTATCGAACGCGGCGGGACAATCGGTTTAGACGAACATCCTGACAACAACATCCAGCAGGGGGCCGCCGATGTGGCGAACATCATCAATGGCCTGATGTGCCCGACGCTTTCAAGCACCGGTGCGTGCGTTCCCAGCGCCTCCTGGCCGGACTCCGCATTCATTCTTACATTCGACGAGGGCGGCGGTTTGTACGATCACGTGCGCCCCGCTCGCGAAGTGAGGCCCGATAGCATGCCGCCTGCGCTTCGCTCCACTGACAAGCCAGGCGATTTTAACCAGAGTGGATTTCGCGTCCCTATGATCGTGATCTCGCCCTGGGTAAGACCGAATTTCGTCTCGCACACCACGCGTGATTACACTTCGATCTTGCGCCTGATTGAAGACACATTTCATGCGACCTCGCTGACTGCCCGGGATGCCAGTGCCGATAACATGATGGAGTTTTTCGATTTTTCTGCCGGGCCTCGACTGCTGACTCCTCCAATGCTTCCTCCGCAGCCAACCAATGGAACCTGCAACAAGAATTTGGAAAAGGCGCCAGGATTCTAGAGATCGAATTTTTTTTGATTGCAGCTTTCCGCGCCGATGCCCAGTTGACGCGGGCTTTGCAGAACCTACCTAGCTAACACGTGCACCGGAATTCCTCTGCTAAGGTGAACCCAGTTCGTCTCAAAATCAGACTGAGACATTGTGTGTCGCGGGGGGCATACAAAATGCAGTCTTATGTTCGCTCGGATTCGGTTGTGTCCCGAGTGATTGCCGGTGAAACACTGATTGTGCCCGTGCGCAAGGGTGTCGGCGACCTCGCGTCCATTTACGGGTTGAATGAAGTCGGCAGCATAATTTGGCAGGCCATCTGCCAACGCTGCAGCCGAGATGAGATCGTCGCTGCCATTGAGCGAGAATTCGAAGGCGATCGCTCGCAGATTGCCCACGATGTAGATTTATTTCTCTCCGAAATGACTTCCGCTGGTCTGGTGTGCACCTCGGGAGCGTGTGAATGAACTCGGTCTCTTACGGCGAGTTCAGTCTGGCGCTTCACAATCACTTCAGTCAGAAGCGAGTGCCATTGGAAGTCTCGCTGGAAGTGACGCGCCGCTGCCCCCTCGAATGCCAGCACTGTTACAACAATCTGGCGATGGGTGACTTGCCCGCCCGTAATCGCGAACTGAGCAAGGACGAGTACGGCGCCCTCCTGACTGAGCTCTCCAGTATGGGAGTCATGTGGCTCCTCTTCACAGGCGGAGAGATTTTCGCTCGTAAAGACTTTCTTGATATCTACGCGTGCGCCAAGCAAAAGGGTTTTCTCATCACCCTCTTCAGCAATGGGATACTCATCAACGAGAAAGTCGCCGATTATCTGCGCGAGTATCCGCCGTTCGGGATCGAAATTACGCTCTACGGTCGCACCAAAAAAACCTATGAGGCCATGACGCAGCTTCCCGGCAGCTATGAGCGCTGCATCAGGGGAATCCGGCTGCTGTTAGATCGCGGCCTGCCGCTGAAGCTGAAGACCGTTGCCACCAGCATCAATAAGCACGAAGTCATCGCGATGAGGGAGTTCGCTGAGCAGGAGCTCGGTGTCGAATTCAAGTTTGACTCATTGATTAATCCACGTATCGATTGTTCCCAGGCGCCGCTCGGAGTACGGCTGTCGCCGGAAGACGTCGTTACCTTAGATTTGCACTGGTCGAAAGTTGCTGCGGAACACCAAGCCAATCTGCAGCACGAGATGGCGGCTCCAATTAGTGCGCGCAAAAATCTGTATTCCTGCGGCGGAGGCTTGAAGGCATTCGCGATTGACCCTTACGGGCACATGAGCATCTGCGTGCTATCGCATCAGGAAACTTACGACATTCGCACAGGCAGCGTGCGTGCGGGCTGGGACCATTTTTTGCTGAACGTTCGTCAGCGAGAACGCAAACAGCTGACAAAATGCCAGACCTGCCGCATTCGTTCGGTGTGCAGCATGTGTCCAGCCAACGGTGAACTGGAGAATAGCGATCCGGAGTCTCCGGTCGAATTCCTTTGTGAGGTGGCGCACTTGCGGGCTCTCGCTCTCGGCTTCGACGTGCCCGAGCATGGCGATTGCGAATTTTGCCGGAAGCCTGAACGCGCCCTTGCCCTGGCCGAATCAGCAATGCGAATTCGCTCGCAGCAAGTGAGTGCCGCTGAGTGGACGGTTGCACAACCGCTGCTTCCGGTTTTGAACCAGTCAGCGGGAGCGGGATGCGGTGGATGTGGGTCGGCGCATTGAACCGGAACCTAGTGGAGGCAAGCCTTGATGGCTGACGACAGCAATTCCCGGAAGAAAAAGAAATATCAGGCACCCATGATCACCGTGATCAGCTTGCGTCCGGAGGAGGCAGTGCTGGGTCATTGCAAGAGTTTGAACGTGTCAGGACCTGTCGCGCCGACCTGCTCGCAGACCAGTTGCTCCTCGGTTGGGTCGTAATCGGCATCGCGCAAAACACGTATGTTGCCAGTCTCAACTTACAATGCGAGCCCATCCGTGGCATGTCCCGGCAATAACACCTGCCTGCAAATTGGACGTGTATCCATTGGGCTGGGCCGCGAGTGGGACGGCTACACACGCATTTCCTCCGGGTTTGAAACTCAGCAGCAATTTCCTGATATCCAAGTGAGTCTCAATTGGTCTGACACATTGCGGCCCTCGACTGACAAACCGTCATTCGATTCCGGCGCTGTCTGGAAGCTCTTTCGCGAGGGCTCGGATTGCGTGTTCGACTTCACAACTTTAGTACTCGGTGCTGCTCCGTATAAACGAATGCGCGTCGACCGCGATTTTAGGCGGGCTCAAATTACGCTGAATCGCGAACTCCTGCAATCCCGCCGCCCCTTCGATCCCCTGGAATACCCAATCGACGAACTCCTGGTCACCAACTATCTGGCCTCGGGAATTGGAGTCGAGGTCCACGGCTGCGGCTTGATCGATCGTGAGACTGGCGGTCATCTTTTTCTCGGCCACTCCGGTGCCGGCAAGAGCACTACTGCGCGACTGTGGCAGTCAATCCGCAATCCTGAAATTCTTAGTGATGACCGCATCATTTTGCGGCTTAACCATGACGGGCTGTGGATGTACGGCACACCGTGGCACGGGGAAGCTGCTTTTGCCTCTGCCAATCAGGCCCGACTCAAAAGAATTTTCATCCTGCAACACGGCACTCAAAACCTGATCAGGCCTTTGACCAAGGCGGCGGCCGTTGGAGAAGTGTTTGCTCGCAGCTTCCCGCCATTTCACAGCGCGTCGGGACTTGAACACTCTCTCGAATTTCTAAAACGTGCGCTCGATACTGCGCCGTGTTACGAGTTCCAATTCACTCCCGACGCTCGCGCCATTGAGGAGGCGCTTAAGTTTCATGAATAAGGACTGGGCAGACTCGGAAGCATTTTCACGACTGGCTGCACAACTCATCACTGGCGGCGCCGGAATTCGTTTTCAGGCCAGAGGGCGAAGCATGTTCCCGGCGATCGACGATGGCGAATTCCTACGGGTCGAACCCGTCGCCATTGACGAGCTGAAGCGTGGCGACATCATTCTGTTCAGGCATATGGAAGGCTTAAAGGCACACAGAATCATTCGCAAGCAGAACCATTGTTTCGTGACACGGGGGGATGCAGGCATGGATATCGACGGTGAGATTGAAGGAGATCAAATCGTGGGCAAAGTGATTGCGAAAGAATGCCGGCGAACGGGCAGAGTCGTCTTATTTCAGGGTCTCGGCGCTCGCGCTGCTTTCTACTGTCGTGAATCACGGCGTTCTCTGGCGAAATTTACCATCCCTCGGCTTCTCAAACGCTATGCCCTGCCTCTGTTTGTGGTTCTCCTCGCAACCTCATTCTTAAATGCCCAAGTGGCAGTTGACAACGCCAGCTCCGGAGCGCAACTAGTGACGGCTGGCGCAGGGACTGTAGTGCTCAATCCAGTCTCTCTCACTGTTACTAATACCGGCACAAACAGGCTTCTGGTGGTGGGGGTTTCGTTCCGTAGCTCCGGCAATGTAGGCACTAAGGTGACAGGTATCACATATGGTGCTCAGTCGTTCAGTGCTGCGAACTCGTTCTTTGTAGATCCGGGGAATGCATTGCGGGTGGAGATCTGGTATTTGGTGGCTCCCAGCACAGGTGCACACAATGTGACGGTGACAATCAATAAGACCGGAGGCAATGGCAACAAATTGGGGGTCGTCATCGGTGCCATTGATTTCACAGGTGCCGACCAAACCTCTCCTATTCGTGGATTCGCCTCAAATTCCGGGACCTCCACCACTCCGCAGGTCACCATACCCAGCGCCAATTCTGAAATGGTACTCGATGGTCTTGCAACTTCCGCGAATTCGACGATAACGGTTCCTGGTGCTCAAACCCAACGCTGGAACCTGGCTTCAAGCGGAACTCCGGCAGGCCAAAACGTTCGCGGGGTCGGTTCGACCCGTACGGGTGCGGCAAGCGTCACGATGTCAGAAACTCTCAATTCCAGTTCGGCTTGGACAGATGCAGCGATTGCTATCAGGGCTCCCGGAGCCGATCTTGCCATTGCCAAGTCCGGATCACCGGATCCGGTACTGCAGAACGGGACACTCACCTACACGCTGACAATTACCAACAATGGCCCGCTTCAAGCCACCGGTGTGCTGGTAGCGGATACGCTTCCTACTGCGGTCAGTTTTGTTTCCGCCACTTCGACCCAGGGGACTTGTAGTCAGTTGGCAGGGCTGGTGACTTGCAATGTGGGGACGATGAATAACCTTGCGACTGTGACCATAACCATCACTACCACGGCGGTCACCCCTTCAGAGGCCACAAACACTGCCGTAGTAAGTGCCGCCACGGTTGACCCTGATTTGACCAACAATAGCGCAAGCGTCACCACGCTAATCGAGTTTCCGACCGCCGTAAACATTGGCTCCTTTTCCGCCTCGCCAACTTCGCAGGGCGTGCTGCTCTCGTGGAAGACCGGGGGTGAGCGGCACAATCTTGGGTTCAACGTTTATCGCGACTTCGGCGGCGAAAAGGTGAGGCTCAACCCGTCCCTGATTGCCGGATCGGCCTTGTTGATGCGCGAGACGCTCCAGCAGCACGGCGCGAAAACCTATGGCTGGATCGACCGCTCCCCAACTATCGGTACGTCATACTGGCTGGAGGATGTGGACTTAAACGGAACTCGCACGATGCATGGCCCAGTCTCGGCGCAGGGCAATGCCGTCACCGTGCCAAGAACAGAGGCCAAAACATTTCGGGATCTGGCGGTCTCCGCTCAGCCGTCTCAGGTCAACCCATTTGTGTCCCTTGCACAAGTTCGTGAAACCATTGCACGGCCGCAAGTCTCTGCTGCGAGCACGACCATCGGCTTCAGTTTGGCGGCCGGAAGCGCGGTCAAAATATTTGTGGATCACGAAGGCTGGTACCGCATCGCGCAGCCCCAATTGCTGACGGCCGGTCTCGATCCCAACGCCAGTTCAAATTCTCTGCATCTTTACGCCGAAGGAGTCGAGCAGCCGATTCGAGTGATTGGGCACGGCAGGTTCGGCCCGCAGTCGGCAATTGAGTTTTACGGGACTGCCATCGACACCCCATACTCCGGCCAGCGGGTCTATTGGCTTGTAAGTGGTCCTAAACCCGGATTGCGAATTGCTGACGCCCGAGATAGCGGCAGCCCGGGACCGCAGCCACAAAGCTTCCTTCAGACTCTGGAGCTAAAGCCCCGCACCACATATTTCGCTGCGCTCCTGCGTGAGGACACAGACAATTTCTTCGGTCCACTGATTTCGCCAACCGCAGAATCCCAAACCTTTAACGTAACGAACATCGCTCCCGGAGACGGGAAGCTTGCAATCACCCTGCAGGGGGTTACACAGAGCCAGCAGCACGTCGTTACCGTCATGTTGAACGGAGCAACGCTCGGTGCCGTGACGTTTGCCGGACAGCAGGAGGGCGCGGCGGAGTTCGTCGTTCCCACTGGCATCCTTACAAATGGAGCCAACACCATCACACTGACCGCACAGCAGGGCGCCAGCGATATCAGCCTGGTGGATACGATTGCAATCAGCTTTCCGCATACATTCACCGCCGACTCAGATTTGCTGAAATTCACCGCCGACGCGGGTGAGGGCGTCTCTGTTGCCGGATTCACCCAGCCACCAAGCCGATTAATTGACATCACCAATCCACTTCAGCCGCTGGAACTCGGCTACCAAACTGTGTCCCAGAACGGCAGCTATGGGCTGCAGGCCACAATTCCATGGACCACCGCCGGGCAGCACATGCTGCTCGCCCTTTCGGATGTGAAGCTCGCCAACCCTGTTGGGCTCGTGCCTCATCAGCCATCTCACCTGCACGACCCGCAAACCGGCGCTTCCCTGGTCGTTCTAACAGTCCCGCCGTTTGCCACGCAGCTCCAGCCTCTGGTCGCCTGGCATCAGCAGCAGGGAATGAGCACCGCACTTCTCAGCGTGAACGACGTTTACGATGAATTTAATTTCGGTGAGCCCACGCCATTCGCCATACGAGCTTTCCTGCAGGCAGCGACAACCGCGTGGACCAACAAACCGAAGTACTTGCTGCTCGGCGGAAACGCGTCGGTTGATCCACGCAATTATCTTGGCTTCGGCTTTTTGGATTTCGTGCCTACCCGGATTGTTCCTACGACAGAGCTAAAGACAGCTTCTGACGATTGGTTCTCGGACCTCGACAACACCGGGCTGGCAAAAATCGCCACCGGGCGTTTGCCCGCGCGCAGTGCTAATGACATGCAAACCACTGTGGCAAAGACTCTCGGCTATGTGAGCGGTCAAGCCGCCAGCTGGAACAATCAGGCCTTAATTGTTGCGGACCAGGATGATCCCGCACTTAGCTTTACCCAGGCGGCGCAATCGGTTCAAAACTTACTGCCGCAGACGATCACTCCAACCGATGTATTTGTAACTCAGGTCGGTGTCGACACTGCACGCCAGAACCTACTCGCAGCCATCAACAATGGGCAGGTTCTCGTAAACTACAACGGGCACGGCTCTGTCGAAATTTGGTCGGGAAGCGATCTTTTCGACGACAGCATGGCGTCTTCCTTGAGCAATGGAGACAAGCTGCCGCTCTTCGTGATGATGAACTGCCTGAATGGCTTCTTCCATGATGTCTTCACGGAAAGCCTGGCTACTGCGTTGATGCTCGCGCCCAACGGAGGCGCGGCTGCAGTGTGGGCCTCATCGGGTTTGACCCAGCCCGGACCACAGTTCCAGATGAATCAGACTCTGGTTAAGACATTGTTCTCACAGCCAGGTATGGCTCTGGGAGATGCCGTGTTGGCAGCGAAAGCTGGTATCAGCGATCAGGACGTTCGCAAGACCTTTATCCTGTTCGGCGATCCGCTGATTCACCTTAAGACACCACAAGGCGCGGTGACCATGCCTTCGGTGACCATGCCGCTCCAACCGATCTCTTCACCGGAACGGCCACACCAGACGCCGCGCTAGATTTGCTTTTATGCCCTGAGACAGTCCTCTCGCGTTCGGAAAGGCACGACTTCAGTCGTGCCGAAATTGGCCCTAACTTAAGTTACGGCGCGGCTACAGCCACTCCCTGGCCCAGGAT
>Ga0075426_10002565_pt1 | contig 12995 bp, 13 predicted proteins | sample SoiMethybrSBSTD5_FD_75304 | JGI IMG/M metagenome (GOLD analysis project Ga0075426, IMG submission 75304) | Bulk soil microbial communities from a Populus tree surrounding site in Tennessee, USA - Soil MetaG P. TD hybrid SBSTD5 | ecosystem: Environmental > Terrestrial > Soil > Tree plantation...
GGGGTGCTCGATCCCCGCCAGCGCAAGCAGGGCGCCCGCCAGATCGGAAACGTGCACGGGGCAGCGCAGCTCGTCGGTGAAGAAGGCGAGGTCGGCGCCGCCGTCGACGACGTCCAGGATCCGGCGCTCGTGGCCGGACAGGCGCTCGCCGCCGTAGATCAGCGAGGTGCGCACGATCGTCGCCTGCGGATGCCGCTCGGCCACGGCCCGCTCGCCGGCGGCCTTCGACCGGCCGTAGTCGAGGAGCGGGTTCACGGCATCCTCCTCGGCGTACGGGCCGGCCCGGCCGTCGAACACGAGGTCGGTCGAGAGGTGGATCAGTCGCGCCCCCCGGCCGGCGGCGGCCGCGGCGACGTTGGCCGAGCCGGCGACGTTGGTCGCCCATGCGTCGGGACCGTCCTGCAGATAGGCGGTGTGGATGACGCAGTCCGGCGCGACCTCCACGACGAGCGCCTCGACCGCCGCGGCGTCGCGCACGTCGAGCCGCACACCTCCCGGCGTCCGAAACGACGTCCCGACAACGTCCCAGCCGGCATCGCGAGCGCGACGCACCACCTCGCCGCCCAGATGGCCGGAGCCGCCGGTGACCAGCAGCCGCGGAGGGCTCACATACGCCGGCCGCGCGGGAGCGCGCGCATCAGCTGGGCCATGTCGACGGCCGCGTCGGCGGCCTCGGCGCCCTTGTTCCCGTGCGGGCCGCCCGCGCGCTCCTCGGCCTGCTGCATCGTGTCCGTCGTCAGCAGGCCGAAGCTGACCGGCAGGCCCGTGTCGAGCGACGCCTGGATGACGCCGCGCGAGGCCTCGCTGCAGACGTATTCGAAGTGCGGCGTCCCCCCGCGCACCACACAGCCGAGGGCGACCACCGCCTGGTGGCCTCCCGCCTCGGCCAGGCGGCGGCAGGCCAGCGGCAGCTCCCACGCCCCGGGGACGAAGACGATGGTGATCCGGTCGCGCGAGATGCCGCGCTCGACCAGCCGGTCGATGGCCCCGTCGAGCAGCTTCTGGACGACCCCGGCGTTGTAGCGCGACGCCACGACGGCGACGTCCATCCCCGCCATCGCCGGCGCCGTGACTGCGTGGCAGCCCGCGGGCACCGTCAGCGTGCCCGCTCCCTCCTCGCTCACCGGGGCGGCTCCGCCGGCGCGTCGTCCTCGAGACGCAGGCCCTGGTGGTGGAGGATGTGCCCCATCCGCTCGCGCTTCGTGCGCAGGTACTCGGCGTTGAACGTGTTGGGCTCGGCCTCGATCGGCAGCTGCTCGGTGACCGTCAGCCCGTAGCCGTCCAGGCCCTCGAGCTTGCGCGGGTTGTTCGTGAGGACGCGGATCGACGTCAGTCCCAGGTCGGCCAGGATCTGGTAGCCGACGCTGTAGTCGCGCGAGTCGACGGGGAAGCCGAGGTGCACGTTGGCGTCGACCGTGTCGTAGCCCTGCTCCTGCAGCTCGTACGCCCGCAGCTTGTTCAGCAGGCCGATGCCGCGCCCCTCCTGGGCGAGATAGAGCAGCACGCCCGTCCCCTCCTGGGCGATCTGCGACATCGCCCGCTCCAGCTGCTCGCCGCAGTCACACCGGAACGAGCCGAACACGTCCCCGGTCAGGCACTCCGAGTGGACGCGGACGAGCACGTCCTTGGCGCCGTCGACGTCGCCGCAGACGAGGGCGACGTGCTGCTGCCCGTCGATCACGGACCGATAGCCGAAGGCCGAGAACGGCCCGTACTTGGTGGGCATGTCGGCGATCGCGATCCGCTCGACGAGGCGCTCCGTCCGGCGCCGGTAGGCGACCAGGTCGGAGACGGTGATCATCTTCAGGCCGTGGTGCGCGCAGTACGTCGTCAGGTCGGGCACGCGCGCCATCGTCCCGTCGTCGTTCATGATCTCGCAGATGACCCCGGCGGGCGTGAGCCCGGCCAGGCGGGCCAGGTCGACGGCCGCCTCGGTCTGCCCCATGCGTTCGAGCACGCCGTAGCCGCGCGCCCGCAGCGGGAACACGTGACCGGGCTGGACGAGGTCGCCGGGCTTGGCGTCGGGGTCGATCGCGACCTTGATGGTGTGCGACCGGTCGGCGGCGGAGATGCCCGTCGAGACGCCCGTCCGCGCCTCGACCGAGACGGTGAACGCGGTGCGCAGCGGCGCCTCGTTGTGGTTCGTCATCGGGTAGAGGCCGAGCTCGTCGCAGCGGCCTTCCTCGAGCGCCAGGCAGATCAGGCCGCGGGCGTGCTTGGCCATGAAGTTGATCGCCTCGGGCGACACGTGGTCGGCCGCGATCGTCAGATCGCCCTCGTTCTCCCGGTCGGGCGAGTCGACCACCACGACCATCCGGCCGGCCTTGATCTCCGCGATCGCCTCCTCGACGGACGCGAAGGCCGATTCGTCGACGCCGGGATATGCCTGCAGGATTTCGGTGTCCATGCTCATGACGGCTGTTTCGATGGTACCAGCGCGGTCGCGCCGACCAGCTTCTCCACGTACTTCCCGACGAGGTCGGCTTCCAGATTCACGCGCGCGCCCGGCGCGAGCGCACCGAGCGTCGTCACCGCCCGCGTGTGCGGGATGAGCGCGACCGTGAAGCCCTGGTCGTCGTAGGCGGCCACGGTCAGGCTGACGCCGGCGACGGTCACCGAGCCCTTCTCGATCGTGTAGCGGGCGACCGCCTCGGGGGCCGAGAACGTGACGCGAACGCCGTCGCCGTCGGGCGCGATCGCCGTCACCTCCCCCACGCCGTCGACGTGGCCCTGCACCCAGTGGCCGCCGAGCCGGTCGCCCATTCGCATCGCGGGCTCGACGTTCACCCGGTCGCCCGGCTGGAGGTCGCCGAGGGTCGTCCGCCGCAGCGTCTCGGCCACCGCGTCGAACTCGAGCGCGCCGTCGCCGATGGAGACGACCGTGAGGCAGCAGCCGTCGAGCGCAACCGAGTCGCCGATCGCGCAGGCCGGCGCCGTCGCCGGCGCGGAGAGGCGGATGCGCGCACCATCCGGCGTGGCGTCGATCGCCTCGATCGTCCCCATCTCGCCGACGATGCCGGTGAACACGGTCTACGCCTCCCGCAGCTCGGTGACGGTGAGGATATCGGGGCCCGACGCGACGCTGCTCCACGGCTCCGGGAGCTCGACGTCCCGCGTGAAGAGCCGCGGCCCGTCGCCCAGCTCGATCGGGGCGCGGTAGAGCATCACCCGGTCGATCAGCCGGGCGTCGAGGAAGCCCGTCGCCAGGGTGGCGCCGCCCTCGAGCAGGAGCGCCGAGATCCCCCGCCGGTGAAGCTCGGCGAGCGCCTCTGCCGGGGACGCGGTGGCGACCGTCTCGACACCGAGAACCGCAACCGGCGTGGCGCCGGGCGCGGCGAAGACGACCACCGGCGCCTCCGGCGAGGCGGTCGCGGCCAGCTGTGAGCTGACCGGCAGCCTGGCGCGATGGTCGAAGACGACCCGCAGCGGCTGCCGCTCTGCGGGCGGGTCGACGTCGCGGGCCGTGAGCAGCGGATCGTCGGCCAGGACCGTCCCGATCCCGACCGCGACCGCGCCCATCTCGGCCCGCAGCTCGTGCACCTGGGCGCGGCTCTGCGGGGAGGAGATCCAGCGGGGGCCGGCGGACGAGGCGGTCCGGCCGTCCGTGCTGACCGCAGCCTTGTACGTCACGTGCGGGCGGCCCAGCAGCGCGAAGGTGAGCCACCACGCGTTCTGGCGGCGGGCGGCCCGCTCGACCTCCCCGCCGGCCACGTCGACCCTGACGCCGGCGGCGCGCAGGCGGGCGATGCCGGCGCCGTTCACCTTGTCGGTCGGGTCGACCATCGCAGTCACGACCCGGTCGACGCCGGCGGCGATCAGCGCGTCCGCACACGGCGGCGTGCGCCCGTGGTGGCTGCACGGCTCGAGGTTCACGTAGACGGCAGCGCCGCGGGCGTCGCCGGCGGCCCGCAGCGCGGCCACCTCGGCGTGGTGGCCGCCGGGCCGCTCGTGCCAGCCCTCTCCCACGACGGCGCCGTCGCGCACGACCACCGCCCCGACGACCGGGTTCGGCGCTGCAGTGCGGCGGCCGCGCTCGGCCAGCTCGGAGCAGCGGGCGAGATGGCGGCGGTCGGCCGCGTCGATCACGACGCGCGGGAGCCGGCGAGCGCCAGGCGCTCGACCAGGCCGCGATAGGCCCCGGCGGGGCTGGGCGCGCCGAAGATGGCCGAGCCGGCGACGAGGATGTTCGCACCGGCCGCGTGGGCGCCGGCGATCGTCGCGTCGTGGATGCCGCCGTCGACCTCGACGGCGACGCCCTCGCGCTCGGCCGCGAGCGCCCGCATCTTCGGCAGGCGGTCGAGCGTCGCCGGGATGAAGCTCTGGCCGCCCCAGCCCGGGTTCACGCTCATGCACAGCAGCACGTCGGCGTAGCGGGCCGCCTCGGCGATCGCCTCGACCGGCGTGCCCGGGTTGAGCGTGACGCCGGCCCGGCAGCCGAGGTCATGGATCATCTGGAGCGTGTAGTGCAGGTGCGGGCAGGTCTCGACGTGCACGGTGATGCTGTCGGCACCGGCCTCGGCGAACTGGGCCAGGTGCCGCTCCGGCGCCTCGATCATCAGGTGGACGTCGGCGAACCCGTCGTGCGCATGGATCGTGTCGGCGACGTCGGCGACCATCTTCGGCCCAAAGGTGATGACGGGCACGAAGTGTCCGTCCATCACGTCGATGTGGATCACGCGCGCCCCGGCGTCCATGACCTCCGTCACCTGCTCGCGCACGCGGCCGAAATCCGAGGAGAGGATCGAGGGCGCGACCCGCACGTCTTGTGGCCAGGAGCGCATCGGCGCCACTGTAGCCGTCACGACACCGCCGCCACGTAGAAGCCGTCGGTGCGGTCGCGGTGCGGGAGCGTCTGGCGGCCGCCGGCGACGACGCCCTCGCATTCGTCGCGCCGGATCGTGCACACCGAGTAGACGAGTCGCCCGTCCGGCGCCAGCAGTCCGCGGGCATGCTCGAGCATGCGCCGCTGAAGGCCGGCCACCTCCTGCGCGGCCGCGAGCGTGCGCCGCCAGCGCGCGTCCGGCCGCCCGGCCAGGACGCCCAGGCCGGAGCAGGGCGGGTCGAGCAGGATGCGGTCGAACCCGTCCTCGCCGAACTCGAGCGCGTCGGCGGTCACGACCTCCGCGCAGGTGACGCCCTGACTTGCCAGAGTGCGCTCGAGGGCTGCGGCGCGGCCGGGATGGCGCTCGACGCAGACGAGCCGGCCGCGGTCGGCCATGAGCGCCGCCAACTGCCCAGCCTTCCCGCCCGGGGCGGAGCACAGATCCAGGACGCGCATGCCCGGCTCGGGGGCGAGCAGGCGCGCCGCCAGCATCGAGCCGCGCGACTGCGGCCAGATCGCACCTGCGGCGAGCTCGCGGCTGGCGGCGACGTCGAACGGCCCGTCGAGCACGAGCGCCTCCGGCAGCTCCGGGTCGCCATGCGCGGGAACGCCGAGGTCGAGCGGGCCCGGCCGCAGCGGGTTCACGCGGATCGAGAGCTCCGGCGGCTCGTTCTGCGCGGCCATCAGGGCGTCCGCCCCGTCGACGCCGAGCATCGCCGCCCACTCCTCGGCTACCCAGTCGGGATAGGAGTGGCGCAGCGGCGGCGGCAGCGTCTCGACCCAGTCCGGGCCGGCGTCGGCGATGCGGCGCAGGACGGCGTTCGCGAGCCCGGCGGTGTGCCTGCCGGCGACGGCCTTGGCCAGCTCGACGGTCTCGTTCACGGCCGCGCGGGCGGGGATGCCGGACGCGAAGAGCAGCTGGTAGGCGCCGACCCGAAGGGCGGCGCGCAACGTCGGCTGGAGCCCGTCGGCCGGGCGCGCCGCGAGCGTCCCCATGGCGTGGTCGAGCGTGCGCACGCGCTGCACGGTGCCGTAGGCGAGCCGCATCGCCAGGCGGCGGTCGCGCTCGTCGAGGCGGGCCCGGTCGGCCTCGGCGGGGAAGATCCGGTCGGCGTAGGCGTCCTCCTCGAACGTCCGCCGCACGACCTCGTAGGCGGCGCGGCGCGCGCTCACGTCGCCCGCGCCGGAGGCGTCTGACGGCCGCGCAGGAACTCGGCGGCGGTCATGCGCCGCTTCCCGGCCGGCTGGAGCTCGTGCACATCGAGGGCGCCCGGGCCCGCACCGATCAACAGCCTGCCGCCGTCAATTGTCACGGTGCCGGGCCCGCGACCGGCGTCGATCGCGGCCGCCCGCCACACGGTCACCGGCAGGCCGTCCAGCTCGGCCCGCGCGCCGATGTGCGGAGACAGGGCACGCACGCGGTCGGCGATCTCCGCGGCCGGCCGGCTCCAGTCGATGCGGCGGTCGCCCGCCTCGATGCGGTGGGCGTAGGTCGGCTCGCCCTCCTGGGGCCGGCCGGACGTCTCCCCCCGCAGCGCCGCCGCGAGCAGCGGCACGCCCAGGTCGAGCGCCCGCTCGGCGACCGCGCCGGCGTCGTCGCCGGGAGCGATCGGGAAGCGCTCGAAGCCGTGGATCGGTCCGGCGTCGAGCTCTGCGACGAGCTCGATCACGGCCGTCGCCGTCTCGCGGTCGCCGGCCATCAGCGCACGCTCGATCGGCGCCGCGCCCCGCCACCGCGGCAGCAGCGAGGGGTGCAGGTTGAAGAGCGGGTACGCGCCCAGCAGCGGCGGCTTCAGGACCTGGCCGAACGCGACGACGGCGCCCGCCTCGACACCGGGCGGCGCCTCGCTGATGTGCTCTTCCTGCACGACGGGCAGGTCGAGCTCCCTGGCGGCAGTCACGGCCGGTGGAGTCGCCGTCCTGCGGCCGCGACCGGCCGGGCGGTCGGGCTGGGACACCACGACCACGATCTCGATCCCGTCCGCGCAGACAAGGCGCTCGAGCGCGCCGGCGGCGAACGCCGACGTGCCGAAGAACGCGATCCTCACGCCTTCAGGCGCAGCTCCCGCAGAGCCGCGCGGCGGTCCTCCTTCGGCGCCCGGTCGATGATCAGGACGCCGTCCAGGTGGTCGAGCTCGTGCTGGATCACGCGCGCCTCGAGCCCCTCGGCCTCCACCTCGACCGGCTCGCCCGACTCGTCCAGGCCGCGGGCGACGACGCGCTCGTGGCGCTCGACCGGCACCGTCACCTCGCCGCCGAGCAGCGAGAGGCAGCCCTCGGTGTCGACCTCCATCTCCTCGGAGCGCACCGCGATCTCGGGGTTGATGATCGCCCGCACGGGGTCGTCGGCGCCCGCCCGGTAGACGAACACGCGCCGCAGCACGCCGATCTGCGGCGCCGCCAGGCCGACGCCGTGGGAGCGGCGCATGATGTCGGCCATCCGCTCGACCAGCCCGCGGACGTCGTCGTCGACGTCGGAGATCTCGGTCGCGGCCACGCGCAGCGCGGGATCGGGGTACTGGCGGACGAGCCGCATCGCCATCGCGTGGTGCTCGCGCCGTTCCCGCTCGCGGATGCGGTCGCGTTCCGCCTCCTCCTCGGGAGTCAGCTCCGGCTCGGTCTCGATCTCGGTCTCGATGTCGGCATCCGCCATGCCGGGAATCCTACCGAGAGGCCGTCGCGGCCACGTCGGCCGTCGAGGACACCTCGGCATAGCCGTCGCCCAGCGCGGCGATGAACGCCGTGTGGACGTCGGAGGCGGGCACCGACCTGCCGCCGAACTCGAGCGGCATCGTCGCGCAGGCGTCGTGCGCAACGGTCGCCGTGAAGCCGAGGTCGACGGCCGCGCGCACGGTGGCGTCGACGCACATCGAGGTCATCATCCCGCAGATCACCAGGGAATCGACTCCCTGGTCACGCAGGTGCTTCTCGAGCGGCGTGTCGAGGAAGCTGTTCGGGTACGCCTTCTGAATGACGGTCTCGCCCTCGGCGGGCCGCACGGCGTCGTTGATCTCGAAGCCGGGGGTGTCCGGCTGCAGGTACTCGGCGTCCGGCGCATCCCAGACGTGCTGGATGTGGACGAGCGGCTCGCCCGCCGCGCGGAAGCCCTCGAGCAGCTCGCGCGCATTGGCGGCGGCCTGCTCGGGCCCCTCGAGCGGGTTTCGCCCGCCCGGGAAGTAGTCGTTCTGGATGTCGACGATCACAAGCGCTCTGGTCATGCGGGCCAGCCTACCTAAACCGGGGTCAGACCCCGAACGAAAACGCCACGAATGTGTCACAGCCGACGTTCGGGGTCTGACCCCGATTCCCAGCCGCGTCGGGACGCTTACCCGAACGATTGCGGGTCGACGTCCACCACGGCCGTGGCGTGGGCGCGGCGCAGGTCGGCGGCCAGATCGCGGAGCAGGCCGCGCAGCACCGCCGCGGCGCGGCCGGCGGCGGACGTCTTGATGAGGACGTGGCTGCGGCTGCGGTCGCGCAGGCGCTGCAGCGGGGCCGGGCCGAGCACGATGTCGCCCTCGAGGGCCGGCGTCGCGGCCTCGGCGATCGTGGCGGCGACATCGTGCGCGAGCACGGCCGAGTCAGCCGTCGTCAGCACGCGTACGAGCCTGCGAAACGGCGGGTAGCCGAGGTCGCGGCGGCGCTCGAGCTCGCCCTCCAGGAACTCGGCGACCGCGTGGCGGGCGGCGAGCACGACCGGCCGCAGCTCCGGGCTCCAGGTCTGGATCAGCACCCGCCCGCGCGGGTCGCCGGGCCGGCCCGGGCGGCCCGCGAGCTGGGTCAGCAGGCCGAACGTGCGCTCCTCGGCGCGGAAGTCGGGGATGGCCAGGGCGAGGTCGGCGTCGAGCACCGCGGCGACCGAGACGCCGGGCATGTCGTGGCCCTTGGCGACGAGCTGGGTGCCGACGAGGACCGCGGCGTTCGCGCGCCGGAACGCCTGCAGCGTCGCCTCGGGCTCGCCGGGGCGCGCCGCGATGTCGGCGTCGAGCCGCATCACCTCGAGCCGCGGGTAGCGGGCGCGCACGTCGTCCTCGACGCGGGCCGTGCCGGCGCCGATGTGCGCCAGGTCGACGGAGCCGCACGTCGCGCACGCGCGCGGCAGCGGCTGGGTGAGGCCGCAGTGGTGGCAGACCAGCCGGCGGCCGTGCAGGACGAGCGATACGTCGCAGCGGGGGCAGCGCCACGTGCGGCCGCAGGTGCGGCAATGGATCGCCGAGGCGGCGCCGCGCCGGTTCTGCAGCAGGATGGCGCGGCCGCCGCGGTCGTCGATCGCGGCAAGGGCATCGATCAGGGGGCGGGTCAGCGGGTAGCCGCCGTCGCCGCGCAGGTCGACGATCTCGACGGCGGGGAGCGGCCCGCCCACCCGGCTCGGCAGGCTGACGCGGCGAGCGATCCCGGCCCAGGACTCCGGCCGTGGCGTGGCCGTCCCGTAGATCACCACGGCCCCCTCGAGCCTCCCCCGCTTCGCCGCCACCCGGCGGGCGTCATAGCGCGGGTCGGCCTCGTGCTTGTACGACGCGTCATGCTCCTCGTCGACGGCGATCACGCCCAGATCGGGCACCGCCGCGAAGATCGCCGAGCGGGCGCCGACGACCACGCGCGCCTCGCCGGCCGCGATACGGGAGTGTTCGGCGCCGCGGCGGGCGGGCGAGATGCCGCTGTGGAGCACCGCGACCGTCGGGCCGAACCGGGCGGTGAAGCGGGCCGCCGTCTGCGGCGTGAGCGCGATCTCGGGCACGAGCACGATCGCGCCGCGGCCCCGGGCGAGCGCCGCGTCGATCACGCGCAGGTACACCTCCGTCTTGCCGGAGCCGGTGACGCCGTGCACGAGGACGTCCCCGCCGCCTCCGTCGAGCGTCTCGACGCACGCCGCCACCGCCGCCTCCTGCTCCGGCGTGAGCGTGACGCGTACGTCGTCGGCCAGCGCCTGCGGCGCGGGATCGAGCGCCACGAGGCCGCGATCGGCCATCCGCCGCACCGTCTCGCGTGTCGTCCCCGCCGCCTCGACCAGGTCGGAGAGCGGCAGCGGCGCGAGGCCGACGTGGGCGAGCACCTCGGCCTGGCGGCGGGTGGCGCCCTCCATCGTCAGGAGCCGCACCCACGGCTCGGGCGCGCGCGTGCCCGCCGCGGGCGGCAGGACGAGCCCGACGGCCCGGGAGAGCGTCGAGGCGTACGACGCGGCGATCCACTCGGCCAGCGCGAGCAGCGGCTCCGGCACCGCGCCGACCATGCCCAGCACGGGCTTCAGCCCCTCCCCGTCGCCCTCTGTCACCTCCGTGACCACGCCGCGCACCACCCGCGCGCCCAGCTCCACCTCGACCAGCGCACCGCGTTCCACGTCGCCCTCGGCGGTGTAGTCGAACCCCTGGTCGACCGCCCGCGCGGTCACCAGCGGATGCACCCGCGCGATCACGACCGGGTCGTGAAGTCGACCACGACCGGCACCCCCTCGAGCCCCAGCCGCCGCCGGAGCTGGTTCTCGACGAAGAAGCCGTAGTCGCGGTTTACGAGCTTGCGGTCGTTCGTGACGATCCGGAACCGCGGCGGGCGGGTGCGGTACTGGGTCGCGTACAGCATGTTCAGGCGCCGCCGGCCCTGCCGCGGTGGCTCCCGCATCGCCCCGATCTCGGCCATGGCCCGGTTGAGCTGGCCGGTCGGGACGCGGGACGTGTAGCGGCCGAACACCTCCTCGACGGCGTCGAGCAGCTTGTCGACGTTGCGGCCGGTGACCGCGGATGAGGTCACGATCGAGGGCCGCTGGCGCAGCTTCCCGCCCAGCCGGTCGACGACGTCGTCGACCGTCGTCTCGGCGATGTCCCACTTGGAGAGGACGACGATCGTGGCACAGCCGGCCTTGCGGGCGACGTCGGCCACCGCGAGGTCGCCCTCGACCAGGCCCTGGGACGAGTCGATCAGGACGAGCGCGACATCGGCTCGCTCGGCCGCGGCCAGCGCGCGCACCTCGCTGTAGTACTCGACGCCCTGGCGATGCCGGCGCTTGCGGCGCAGCCCGGCCGTGTCGATCAGGCGGAACCGGCGGTCGCCGCGCACGAACGACGTGTCGATGGCGTCGCGGGTCGTCCCCGGCCGGTCGGACACGATCACCCGCGGCCGGCCGAGGATGGCGTTCAGGAGCGACGACTTGCCGACGTTCGGCCGGCCCAGGATCGCGACGCCGATCTCGTCGCTGCCGTCGTCCGCCGGCCGGCCCCCGTCCTCGACCGCGTCGAGCCGTTCGACGATCGCGTCGAGCAGGTCGCCGGTATTGCGGCCGTGGAGGGCCGACACCGGGATCGGCTCGCCGAGGCCCAGGCGGTGGAGATCCAGCGCCAGCGGCTCGTGGGCGGCGTCGTCGATCTTGTTCGCGATCAGGACGACCGGCCGGTGCGAGCGGCGCAGGATCTGGGCGATCTCCTCGTCGCCCGCGACGACGCCGGCCCGGGCGTCGATGACCGCCGCGACGACGTCGGCCTCCTCGACCGCCAGCCGCGCCTGCGCGGCCACCTCCGTCTGCATCGGCGACTCGTCACCGGCGTCGACCCCGCCCGTGTCGATGAGGACGAACCTGCGCCCGCGCCACTCGCACAGCACCTCGTTGCGGTCGCGGGTGACCCCGGGCTGCTCGTCCACGACGGCGTGGCGCGACGACGTCAGCCTGTTCACGAGCGTCGACTTCCCTGCGTTGGGGAACCCGACGACGGCGACGACCCCGACCCGCTCGGCCTCCGCACTCATCGCGACTGCTCGTACATGGTGCGGATCTCGGCCATGAGCTCGTCGGCCGTCTCCCGGTAGGCCTGCGCCGGGCGGCGGTCGCCGCGCTCGTACGTCCGCGGCGAGCCGAACGTGATGTCCACGCGCCGCCCGGGCCGCCACGTCTTCGTGCCGCGGATCGCAACCGGGATCACGGGCGCGTCCTCGACGACCGCGCAGCGACCGGCGCCGGCCTTGGCCCCCTCGAGCTCGGTCCGGCGGGTGCCCTGGATGAAGATCCCGACCACGCCCCCGCCCTCCATCGTCTCGTGCACGATCCGCAGGGCGTCGCGGTCGGGCTCGCCGCGGCGCACGGGAAACCCCCCGCCCCAGCGGACGACCGGGCCGAAGACGGGGATGCGGAAGAGCTCGCTCTTGGCCATGTAGCGGATGCTGCGCGGCTGCACCTGGCCGAGGGCGGGGATGTCCCACCAGGACTCGTGGTTCGAGACGAACATGAACGCGCCGGCCGCCGGCACGTGCTCGAGGCCGTGCACCCGCGGCCGCAGCAGCACCCGCACGATGCCGGAGAGCGCCCGCCGGATCCACACCCAGGCCGCGTCGTAGCCGGCCATCTCGGCCGAGCTCATGCCCTCGCCTCCACCAGCCGTACGACGCGGTCGACGGCCTCGTCGACGGAGAGTCCCGACGTGTCGATCACGTGCGCGTCGGGCGCCGGCGCGAGCTGCTCGGCGTCGCCGCGGTCGCGGGCGGCGATCGTGCGGCCCACCTCGTCGGCGCCGAGGCCGAGGTCGACGGCGCGGCGGGCCGCACGGGCCTCCAGGGAGGCCGTCAGGTACACCTTGACGTCGGCGTCGGGGCACACGCGGGTGCCCGTGTCGCGGCCCTCGAGCACCGCATCCACGGCCAGCGCCCGCTGGCGCTCGCGCATGCGCGCCCGCACCTGACGATGGCGCGAGACGGCGCTGACGCGGGCCGAGACCTGCTCGCCGCGCAGGTCGACCTCCGCCGGGGGCGGCTCGCCGACCAGGGCCGCCAGCGCGTCGGCGTCGTCGGGGTCGACACCGCGCGCCATCGAGACGGCGGTCAACTCGCGATACATGAGGCCGGTGTCGACGTAGCGGTAGCCGAGCCGTGCCGCCACGGCCCGGGCGACGGTGCTCTTGCCCGCGCCCGCCGGGCCGTCGATGGTGATCACCACCGCGCCCTCCGTGCACCAAAAGGGGTCTGACCCCGCTTGGTGCGCGTCATCCGGTCACCCCGGCCAGGCGCTCCGGGAAGTCGGGGAAGCTCACGCCCAGGGCGTCCGAGCCGTGCACGTCGACACCCTGCTGAGAGCAGACGCCGGCGATCGCGCCCAGCATGGCGATGCGGTGGTCACCGGCAGCGTCGACGTGGCCGCCGCGCAGCCGATGCGGCACGCCCTGCACCTGGAAGCCGTCCTCGAGCGCCTTCACCC
>Ga0075426_10002567_pt1 | contig 12991 bp, 9 predicted proteins | sample SoiMethybrSBSTD5_FD_75304 | JGI IMG/M metagenome (GOLD analysis project Ga0075426, IMG submission 75304) | Bulk soil microbial communities from a Populus tree surrounding site in Tennessee, USA - Soil MetaG P. TD hybrid SBSTD5 | ecosystem: Environmental > Terrestrial > Soil > Tree plantation...
ACCCCTTCTTGAATCCACGTTCTCCCGAACCGCGCGCGGTCCACAGTTGTGTTGGCCCCGATTTCTACGTCGTCGTCAATTTGAACAATTCCGATCTGAGGAATTTTGCGCTGCCGGCCATCTTTAAACTCGAATCCGAAACCGTCCCCGCCGATGACCGCGCCGCCATGAATGATGACGCGCGATCCGATTTTGGTTCGCTCACGAATCGTCACGTTTGGATAGATCAGGCACGATTCTCCGATCGCGCTCTCGTGGCCAACATAGGTACCGGCTCCGATAACCGTTTCGTCACCGATCGTAACATTCGCTTCGATCACGACGTGCGGTTGAATGGCCACGCGCTCTCCGATTTTTGCGCTTGGATCGACAACGGCGCTAGGATGAATCCCTGGCCTAAACGCAATTGGCTTCGGCGCGAGTCGAAGCACGATCTGCTCGAACGCTTTTGACGGATCGACCACACGAATTTGGGCCGGCTCTATTTTTTCGGCAAAATCCTTCGGGACGAATACTGCCGAAGCGCGCGTTTTTCGCAGCCGCGGCATGTATTTGGGATTATTGAAGAACGCGATTTCGCCCTCGACTGCTTCATCCAGCGAAGCGGCGCCGGTGATGGCACAGTTGGACTCTCCGCGTAGCTCTCCGCCGCAGAGCTTCGCAATTTCTTGGAGCGTGAGCGTCACGTTTTCTTTCTAGATTGTAGAGGCGCTTGTGCCAAGCGCCTACTGGCCAGGCTCTGTGAACCGGCAATAGTCGGCTTAAGTATTCGATGCGTCGAAAATGGTCTGAATGGACTTATTGAGCACGGCATTGAACTCAGCGTCAGATTGCTGAGCCGTCAGCCCTTCAACGAGCGCGCGGGAGAAGCTGGCGACGACGCCATGCTGTTTGCGCAGACGATTGTTTGCTTCTTCTCGCGAATAGCCGCCGGACAGGGCAACCACCCTCACGACCCTGGGATGTTTGACAAAGTCGGCGTAAAAATCGTCCTGTTCCGGCAGCGTAAGCTTGAGCATTACGAACTGACCAGCTGGTAATTCGTTGAGCCTTTCGAGGATGGCTGCTTTGAGTAACTGCTCCGCTTTCGCCTTTTCCGGGCAGTGGATGTCAACTTCAGGTTCGAGTATCGGCACTAGATCCGCGCAGATAATCTGCTCACCGATTTCGAACTGCTGGGCCACGATATCCTTGATACCTGCTTCGTCGGCTTGTTTGACCACTGAGCGCATCTTGGTTCCGAAGATGCGGTTCGCTCTGGCTTTTTCGAGGAGCGCGCCCAGCGTCGGCATGGGCTTCATCAACTGAGCGCCGTCTTTCTCAGCGGTAAGGCCTTTATCCACTTTTAAAAATGGTACGACCCGTTTCACGTTCCAAAGGTAATCCGCCGTGGGCTGACCTTCGATTTCCCTCTCCATTGTATTCTCAAACAAGATGGCACCGATAATTCGTTCCCCGTTGAAGCCGGGACTGGTGATGATGCGGGTGCGCATCTGATGCACGATGGTGAACATCTCTTCATCGCTGGACCACGTATTTTCTTGAATTCCATAAAGACGCAGGGCTTTCGGAGTGCTGCCCCCGCTTTGATCCAGCGCCGCAACAAAACCCGGACTGGTCTTAATTTTCTGCAATTGTTCTTCGTTAACGGTGATCGATTTCATGATGTCTCCTGCCATTGCCGGTGGAAATTAGCCATAACGCGAGAAAAACTTCGGTTCGATGAAGCCTCAAATCTGAGGCCGCAAATCGCAACTCGAATTTTGCCTAATCCTTGGCCGCGGCGGCGGCCGGCAACAGCACGCTGACTTGCGTGCCTTTCGAAGTCGAATCCACTTCCACTCGACCGTGATGGTCGAAGACAGTGCGTTTCACGATCGGCAATCCCAAACCCATCCCGCGCGGTTTCGTAGTGCAGAACGGTGAAAAGATTTTGTCCTTAATGTCGGCAGCGATGCCGCCTCCGTTGTCTTGAACTGTCACCAGCACCGCGGAAGATTGTTTCCCTTCCCGCACCGGTTTTGCCGAAAGCGTGATGCGAGGCTTGTTTCGATCAGCGCTTGCTTCAGCCGCGTTCGCTACCAGATGGGCGAAAGCCTCGGCGAGCGCGGCTTCATCTCCCAAAACCCGCGGAAGATCGTTCGGCAACGACGTTTCGAGTTCTAATTTTCCATTGATGCCGTAACGCGCCCGCGCGATGTCGACTGCCTTTTTCACGGGCGTTCGCACGTCAATCGGCTTGAGCACTAGTTCCGGCGGATGAGCGAAGTTGTTGATTTGTGTGATGATTTTGTCGAGCCGATCGATTTCATGGACGACGATCTCGTTGAATTCTTTCCGAAAATCAGCATCGTCGAAACGTTCGGGCAGAAGTTGCGCAAAAGTTTTGATCGCGACCAATGGATTTCGGATTTCGTGAGACATGCTCGCGGCAAGGTCAGTCCAAAACGTAGCGCGATCGACGAGAGCCTGTTTTTCGCGCAACGCTTCCTGCACAGTTAAATCTTGGATCACTGCGACCGCGCCGAGTGTCGATCCATTATCAGCGAGTTGACACACTTCTACTGAAAGCGAGCGGCGTGTGTTGCTGTCGATCCAATGTTGGGCCGGTGGCGGTGTTTTCGAGTCGAGTGTTTCCCGCAGCAAGCTTGCCAGGCGGCTGCCCACGGACTCGACAGGTTTGTTCAAAGCCGCAGCGCCCGACACGCCGAGAATTTTTTCCGCTGGCGGATTGAACCAGCGCACCCTAGCATCGACATCGACTGCGACAATGCCGGGCGGAATGGATTTTAGGAGCGTCTCCGCCAAAGTTTTTTGTACGGTGGCTTCTTCGAAAAGGAGAGCATTCTCCAAAATCGTCGAGACCTGCTCTGCTAGCATCGTGAGACCTTCCAGATCGCGGTCCGTAAATGACTGACCCGTGACGCGATGACCGAAGAAGATCCAGCCAATGACCGAACCGCGAGCGGACAAGGGGACAACTGCTTCCGCGCCGAACATGTCGAGCGCGCGTCGCATTACGTTGCGTTGTCTTTGGTCCTGTGTGCGCGCCGCGTTCGCGCGCGAAATCAGATGCGCGTTTAGTTCAAACCAGCGCACGAGTGCGTCGCGTTCGCCGAACTGGAGTTCGTCGGTTTCGGGAAGACAATGCTGTCCCGCGCAAAATCGGTAAGGCTCACCTTTTCGCTTTCGCGAGAAAAGGCCGAGGCGGCTAACACCGGCGGCATCCGCTAACGCTTCGACCACTGCCGAAAGCATCGCGTCTATGTTATCCAACCTGCGAAGCACTCGCGGAAATCGCAAAGCAGGTAACATCCGACTCGGCTCGCTGAACTGGCGCTCAGATTGTTCCAACCGCGGTTGCTCCACACTGATTTCCGATCTTTCGCGCAAATCTCGGTTTTCCTGCAGCACTTTCAGGTAATCGAGGGCGCGCGAGAGCAATGTTTGGAAGCGACGCCGTTCCAAGCCGATCTCTTCGGCCGAGTAAATTCCATATTGTTCTGCTTCGCGCAGTGTCTCTGATTGCGCTACTCCCAACGCGACGATGAGAATTTGCGGTTGCTCGTTTTGGACTTGCTCGATCAATTCGCGGGACTCTTTCGAGCGCAGGTCCATGATCAGGACGGACGGACCGGTTTGCAGGAGGACAGGTTCGAGCCGATCCGGATCGCTCACGTGGCGCACTTGGGCGATGGAGCGGAGAAAAGCGCGAGCTCGGCGAACAAGCTCGGCATCTTGCGTATAACAAATGCAGATCGGGGCGGGGGTCATGCGGCAGCTACCTTGCTGTCAAACCGCACTAATGGAAATGAAATGTGAAAGGCAGTGCCCTTGTGCAGCTCGCTTTCTACTTCGATCTGCCCGCCGTGCTCCTGAATAATTCCATGCACGACTGATAGCCCCAGGCCCGTTCCATAATCTTTGGTGGTGAAAAACGGATCGAACACATGCGGAAGATCCTCCGCTTTGATTCCTTCGCCGCTGTCCCGAATCGTGATGAGCAGAGCCTCGCCCGTTTGGCCGCTGCCGTTACCCTGACCGTTGCCGTAACTGGACGTGTTCATCCACTGTTCGTCGGTGCGGATCTCAGTTTTCACGGAAAGCTCGCCGGCGGTCTTCATCGCGTCCATTGCGTTCAAGAAGAAGTTTAGAAAAACCTGTTCCAACTGATCCGCATCGCCGTGGATCGTATCGACTTCCGCCAGCCATGCCCGATTCAATTTGATGTCTTTTTGGTAGAGTCGGTGCCCAACAAGTGTGAGAGCTTTCTCAAGAATTTCGTGAGTGTGGAGCGGTTTGAGAATGGGTTTGGCGGGCCGCGCGAAACGCAACAGCTGATTTACGAGGGAGTCGATTCGATCAATTTCGTGGCCGATTAAATTCGAAAACGTGTCGCGGAAATCCGAGTCTTGGTAACGCTCCGGCAAGAGCTGCGCAAAGGTCTTCAGCGAGACAAGCGGGTTCTTAATTTCGTGCGCCATACCGGCCGAAAGCGTTCCCAAGCTAGCCAGTCGATCGCTCCGACGAATTTGCGATTCCAGTTTCTTAATTGCAGTGACGTCTGTGAGCACCATCAGTGCACCAAGCACTTCGCGATCTTGGCCGTGAAAGATCGACGTGCTCGCACGAATGATCACGTCCGCCTCTCCGACATGCATCCGGATCTCACGATTCTCCTGACTTTCGCCCGTGCGCAAAGTCGTGACCAATGGTTCCGCTAATTCAAGTGGCAGCGCACCGAGCGACGCGTCCAGCATTTCGGTGGAATTTAATCCGGTAATCTGGCCCGCTTCGTTATTGAAGACGGTGATTTGTTCGTCCGTTCCGGCCGCAACCACGCCGCTCGTTAAATTTTCCAGCAACGTTTCGTTGTAGATCTTTGCATTTTGAACTTCGGTGAAGAGCTCGGCGTTTTCGATCGCGACTGCAAGTTGTCCGCACAAGACTTGAAGCGCGCTCTGCTCGGTCGCTCCATAGATTCGTCCCGACTTGCGGACACCAAGCAATAAAACGCCCGCGAGGTGATCGCGCGCAAAGATTCCCATCGCTAGGGCAATCTGAAGTGAATCGAGTTGACGCATCACGCGCTGCAGTTGCGCCGTTGGCCGCACGCGACGCAGCTCGTCCATCACGATGGGTTCACGGCTCGCTTCGAGCTGCGCAATGGTGGCCTGGTCACGCGTCAGCTCGAGAAAATAACGCGAGTCTGGCTCAACGACGGGATATCGCTGTGCAAAGCCCTGCTTGTCGGGCAACAGAATGAAAATGCGATCGGTCCCGACGGCGTCGGCCACAGTATTGGCAAAACTGTTAAGCAGTTCGCGCAGGGTCGTTATCGAAGCAAGGACCTTTGTTGCTTTACTAACCGTGGCGCGAAAATCGAGCTGATGTGACCCGATGAATAGACGTTCCGCCAGTCTCTGCGAAATTCCGCGCGCGGGCGCCATCGCGAACGCGATCACAACCGCAGCCGTCACATGGGCAACGGTGTGTGCATTCGTAGAGGAATGCAGGGCAGTTGCTACTAGCCACCACACCGCGGCATAGAGCGCGACGAGGTACGCCGTCAACAACGCGTACGAAATTACGCGCCGCAGGAGTACACCTACATCCAAAATCTTCCGTGTTGCGACTCCGTATGCGACGATGACGCCGAAAAGAACAACACGACTTGGCGCCAACCACAACAACCGTGGTCGCTCGATGAAGAAGCCCAGAAGATATGACAGCAGTGTGACGCCAACAGTCGCGCCGACAGCCAGCACAAGAACAGCGAGTTCCGAACGTTGCGCGCCTGTTGACCTGCGCACGTCGCGCAGGTAGTTGACCAGCACTGCTGCTCCAGCAATGGCGAAATACGCTCCGTAAGCCAGGGCACCGCGTCCATAGACGGGAATCGCGGCATGGCTCGGGGAGAATTGTGCGCCTTGAACGAAGAGGTTGGTCTGGCAGAAGATCGCAATGGCAATTGTGCCGCAGAATCCAATTGCTGATTCGCGGACCATTTCACCCCAACTTCGATGCGGTTTAGTGATTGCTGAGCGAAGGAGGTCGAAGAAAAAGAGGATGGAGACGCCAGCAACAGATGCTTGGCGTATGAAAAAGGCGGCTGATTGTGCAGATTGCGCGACGCTGACGAAAGCGAGTAGTTGTAACCATGCGGCTATAATCAAAGACAGAATCAGAAAGCACTGATTTGCTTTGCGCGTCGGGTTTGCCTGGAAAACGGTCACAGCAAGACCTACCTGCACAAGAATCGCGACTAATGTAGGTGCATTGACGCTGTTCATTGCTCAGCAAACCGGCTTACGACCATCGTACTTGCGCTCCCGCCTAGGCCGCGAACGTTTACTAGTGCAGTGTCTACGTTTGCACGCCTCGGTCGGAATTGAACCAAATCGAAATTGCAGGCGGGGTCGGGTACGTCGCAATTTGTTGTCGGCGGAATTACGTGGTCTCGCATCGCCAGAGCACAACTCGCGAGTTGAAAAGGTCCGCCAGCCGACAGCGCATTCCCGGTTACCCCTTTAATAGAACTAACTGGAATCTCCCCCAGCCGTTCTCGGAAGACGCTTTTCAACACTCGCGCCTCAGCTGCGTCGAGCTCTGGGTGGCCAGGTCCGTAAGCAGAGATGTAGTCGATGTCGGAAGGTTGCATCCTACCGTTTGTCAAGGCGAGTTGCATCGAATACTCCAATCCTGAACCCGGTTCCAAAGCGCTGCGGTCTCGGCGTTTTGCGTAGCTTGTGATCTCAAAGTAACTCCGCGCTCCGCGACCTTCTGCTCGTTCTAATTGTTCAAGGACGAATACGCAGGCGCCTTCAGAGATCACCCCCGAATCACGATCGACATCGAACGGTCGGCTTGCCTTTTGCGGTTCGTCGTTGCGGCAAGATGACAATCCACTTGCTATGAAACTGCCCATTACCAGCGGAGTAATCGGCGCATCGGTACCTCCGGCGATCGCTAAGTCAACATCACCTGACCGAATCAGCGAGAAAGCTTCTGCGATCGCATCGATTCCTGACGTACAAGCGGACGATACGGCTGTAGCGTTCGCCCAGTCGCCAATTCGGTCAGCAATAACGCTGGCCGGAGCAGAAGGGATCGAGGCCGCAGCCGTCGTGGGGGCCATGCGATTGGGACCATGTCTGTTGGTGGAGTAAAGCGCCTTCTCGATCACGTCCATCGCGTTCATGCTGACGCCTATGATTATCGGCAAAGGACTGGGGATATCAGGACTATGTGCCAGACCAGCGTCTTCGAGTGCCATCATCGTTGCCGCATAAGCTAGCTGGGTGTGTCGCGCCATGCGCTGTGGTTTCAATTCGGGCTCAATGTAATCGTCTGGATCAAAGTCTTTCACTTCACCGGCGATGCGACTTTTGAACTCGTTGGCGTCAAAGAGAGTTATTGGTCCGATCCCGCTTCGCCCATTAAGAATTGATTCCCAGAACGGCTCAATGCCGGTTCCGTTTGGCGCCAGAATTCCCATTCCGGTGATAACAACGCGATTTCGCTTCATTCTTTTTCGCGGCCTCGCGCGGACAAACGGGTCGTGAAGACAATTCGAGCGGTTCCCGCCGCGAACTCTGAGGGGTTGGCGGTTAACTGATTGTCGATCTTTTCCGGCACGAACGAATCACGCGGGATTCTAAACGCTACATTAGGTCCAGTCATTATATTTTTTCCGCTAAAAAGCGGGTCACTTATTCACAAACTCCGAGAACTTATTCACAAGTTGCACCTTGCGTGCCAACGATTTCTGCTTAACCGTTCGCCCGGCTGAGCTTAATGAATTTGCGCCGCGTCTTTCTGCTTCACCGCCCAGTCTGCGGCATGCGCCTAGCTTCATTTGCCCAAGACGCATTATGACCGCCGCGACCGAATTGCCCCAAATCCTTGTTATTGATGATGAAATGGGGCCGCGCGAAAGCCTGCGAATGCTCTTGAAACCAAATTATCAGGTGCACACCGCCGATTGCGTCGAAGCAGGTCTTAAACTACTCAAAGAAAAACAGCCCGACACAATCGTGATGGACATTCGAATGCCGGGGATGAGCGGCATTGAAGGTCTTCGCCAAATCCGCCAGATCGATCCAAATCTTTCCGTCATCATGCTTACCGGTTTCGGCGCGCTCGAAACCGCTAAGGAAGCGCTGCGACTCGGCGCGAATGATTACATCAGCAAGCCGTTCGATGCTCATGAAATGCAGCAGGTGATCGATCGCAACGTCGAACGCACTCGCGCACATCGCACGAGCGAACAAGCGTCATCGGAGATCAAGGAATTAAATAACCGTCTTCTTCAACAGCTCGCGCAGAAGGAACGTCTCGCCGCTCTCGGGCAAGCCTCGGCCGAATTCGTTCACGATCTCGGCAATCCGCTCACCATTGTTTGGGGCTATGTGCAATTACTTGCCCGTCGCCTGGACAAATCTGAGCAGGACGAAAGCGCGACCTCCGTCAAAGAATTGAAGATCATCGAGCAGCACGTGCGGACCTGCCGTGAATTGCTCACGATGTGGCAGGGATACGGCAACGTCGAAGCCTCTCCTCCAAAATCGCTCTCGGTTTCAGCCGCGATCAAGGAAATCATCAAAGGACTCGTATCCGTTGCCGATTCCAAGGGCGTCGCGTTTCGCGTCTCGATTTGCGACGACCCATGCGTTCTGCTCGGCGACGCGTTGCAGCTAAATCGCGCGATTCAAAACGTGATCATCAATGCGATCCAGGCTTGCCCGGAGAAAAGTGGAATCGTCAGCGTTTCGTGCGAGAAAAAAGATTTCTATGTCGATCTTCGCGTGGAGGATAATGGCTCTGGGATTCCAGCGGGTCAGCTGAACAAAATTTTCGATCCCTATTTCACAACCAAGCAAGCGAGCAGCGGCACCGGTCTGGGATTATACATCACCAAAAAGGTCATCGAAGATCACAACGGCTCGATCAAAGTCGAGAGCACGCCGGGCACAAGCACGGCTTTCACGATCCGTCTGCCGTTGTCTGCGAATTGATTCTGGGCACGGCGGAAATTAATCGGGCCGGACGAAGAGTTTCGGAGTTGTCAGTTCCCTCGCGTTTGGTTTTGCTGAACGCGTGCCTTATCGCGTCGCGCCGATTTTTCTGATTCGCCTCGCCGGCGCTCCGTTCGAGTGCGTAGAATGTTTGGCTACGCCGGAAACCACCGCCGCTGTGCGGACACCGCTTTCTCATGAAAAGGTGGGGGCGATTGCCCTTAGTCGCCCGCAGATGGATTCCAAATTGATGCAAACGCTCCAACAGGAACTCACCTCCGCGCGCAAATGTTTGTTCGATTCGACGAAGGAAATCTTGCCGCGATATTTGATTTTTGGCGCGGAAGGAATGCGCGAGCGGCTTTCATCGCTTTTGGAAAACGAAAAGGGTGATGCGCTTCCACCGCGCAATTCCCGCGCGCGGGAGCGCGAGCGTCATCTTCTGCTTTATCTGCAGCGAATCGCAGCAAAGAACGACACTTTCAGCGAGTTCGGGCCATCTGCGTGGGGCAAAATAAATTCCAGCATTTCTGGGATTGCGTTGAAGCCGAAAAATGGAATCGCGAATCACGAAGCGTTTCTCGAGCGTTGGGTTGCACATGCACTCGCGGCGGTAATCAATTCGGATCCGGAGAATTCAAATCCAAAGCTGCTCGTGCCAGCGCTGGAACCGCACGCCGTCGAAGTGCTCCTTGAAGACGTCAAAGAATGGTTGCCCAGCGCCACCCGGGATAAGTGGATGTCGATCCTACAATCGCTCATCGAACTGCCGCAAAAATTCCTAAAGACGAACAAGGTGCGGGATCGACAATCGATCGTCGAGCAAACCCAAAGTGCGCTTCAATCCGTCGGAGCGAATCAGAAAACCGGCGATCGTTTTCTCTACGCCGCGACCAATCCGATTGGTGAAGAGTGCTTTCGCGAATCGCATTTCGAAATTAACGATCGAATGATCGACGAAATTGCAGTCGAGGCCGAACCGTGGATCGATCTTTGGCGCGACACTTACGCTTTTGTTGCCTCACGAGTGGCCGCTGGTTTGCGGGGCATCATGGAAAAAGCCGGCGCGAAAGATAGCGCATTGCCGATGCCGGCGTTTATGCTGGCGTGCGAAGCAGCAAAACTTCCGCTGACCGGCCCAGGTCTCGTCGCGTTATCGGTGATGGCGTTTCAGGAAGTGAAAGCCGCGTTTCGAAAGCGTTTGCAGCCACATGTCGATCTTGGCGAATACGAACTGACGGCGGACGATTGTCATGTCGTCCGCGACACTTTCGATTATCCGAAGTTCGACGAATATACTTATCCTTCGGCCGATCTTCAGCTCGCGGCGAAAGCAACGGAGGCAATCGAGCGCGGTGATTACCGGTGGATTCTCGCCGAGCTTCATCCGCCGATCGCGATGCTGCATCACTGCATGTTTTGGAGTTGTCCGGACAAAACGGCGCTTACTCGCGAGCTAGCAAGCACGGTTTTTGGTCGTCCCAATTTTCATTTTGGGTTTTTCGCGGCCGATTTCACCGCGCACACGACCGTGCGATTATTCGATGCGATGCCGGAGCTCTCGAATTTCGTCGCGCCACAACGCGCGAAGCCAAATTGGAAACAAATCTCGCCGTCGAACGCGGAAGTTTTTGTCGACCCGAAGTCTGGCGACGTTGGCCTACGCAAGATCGACAATCAGGAATACCTGGGATCGTTTGCGCGGGCCTGGCTAATTCCGCTCGGGTTCCATCCATTTCAGTTTGGGATGACGCCGCACACGCCGCGTTTACGTTGTGGAAAAGTGATTGTCCAGCGACAAACCTGGACGGTGCGAGCCGAAGAATTGCTTCCCGGCAATTATACCGGAGTGTCGCCGCATTTGGTCGTCGCGGTCGAAAAACTGCGCGCCGAGAAAGGGTTGCCGCGATTCGTTTACATCCGTCCGACTGAGCAAGCGTTGCGACGCAGCGGCGCGGAAGGACGCGACAAAGACACCAAGCCCGTGTTTGTCGACCTTGAGAGTTATCTGTTCCTGGAAATTTTTCATCGCTGGCTCGTGAAGGCGGGCGAAATCGAAGTCGCTGAGATGCTCCCGTCGCCAGAAGATTTATTGTGGAAAGAAGCGGATGGACGTCACAGCTTTGAGCTGCGGACATTGATTGTGCCGCGTTCATGAAAATCATCGCCGTCGCAAATCAAAAAGGCGGAGTGGGGAAGACCACAACGGCGGTGAATCTCGGCGTCGCGTTGGCCGAGAAAAAGTTGCGCGTTCTTTTGATTGATCTCGATCCGCAGGCAAACGCAACGAGCGCCATCGGCATGCAGGAGTTCGAAGGCGAAAGCATTTACGATTCGCTTATCAGCGACGCGCGCCTCGCCGATCGAATATTGCCCACGCGAATCGAAAATCTGTTCATCCTCCCTGCGGATCTCGATCTTGCCGGCGCCGAAGTGGAGATCGCGCGCATGCCCGATCATCTGACGCGGCTTTCGAAGGCGCTCTCGGCTTTTCGAGTGGATGAAACGTTCGATCTTGTGCTTTTGGATTGTCCGCCGTCGTTAGGGATTCTCATGACCAACGCGCTCGCGGCGGCGGATGAGATTCTCACGCCGATTCAGTGCGAGTATTTCGCGCTTGAAGGTTTGGTGAAAATCGTACGCGTAGTCGAGCAGGTGCGCGATTCAGGCGCGAACGATCACATTGAAATCGGCGGAATCGTGATGACGATGTTCGACAGTCGCACGAATTTGAGCCAGCAGGTGGTCAACGATGTGCGCAAACACTTCGGCGAACGTGTTTACAAGACGGTCATTCCGCGGACGGTCCGGTTGAGCGAAGCACCAAGCTTCGGCAAATCCATTCTCGAATACGATTCGAGCGGCGCCGGCGCAACTGCCTATCGCGGGCTCGCGCGCGAATTCATCCGGCGGCACGCTCTTTCTTCCACTGAGCGCGAGACAGAGAAAACATCAGTGTCGGAAATCCTCGGAACGTAATTTCTTTTTCTGCGGTCATGCCGTTTTTCTCCGCAACGCGTCGTGACGGAATGTTCTCGGGATGAACCAGCGAAATTACGCGCTCTAATTTCCAATCGCGGAAACCGTGGTCGCGCACGGCGCGTGCGGCTTCCGTGGCCAGGCCGCGATTCCAAAACGCCGGATCCAAACGATAACCAATTTCGACATCGGGAATTCCCTGATCCGGATGATGATAGAAACCGCAGTAGCCAATCACATTCTTCTCGCCATGCGGAACGACCGCGAATTGCGAGGGCATTCCCGCGCGCTCCCACCCGATCAATTTCTCAATGAATGCGACCGTTTGCTCGCGCGTGGTGAAAACGCCGAGCGAGAAGCGCATGAAGTCCGGATTCGCGAACAATTTCGCCATTGGATCGACATCTTCTTCCTGAAACGGCCGCAAAGTTAATCGAGCAGTTTCGAGGATCGCCATCAGTTCGAATAAAGACGAAGCGCGCGCGAGTTGCGATTCATTTACGAAGATGCCCGCGAGAAAACAAAACGACGATTACGCGCATCCAGCGACGCCACCCGACTCGAGCAGCTGGTCGACTGTGCGCGCGGCGGCAAAAGACTGCACGGCCTGCCATTTATATAAGAACGCGACTCAAACTGTCTTCGGTGAAGGCCCGAAGAAAGCGCCGATCATGCTCGTTGGCGAACAGCCGGGTGACTATGAAGATGTTGAGGGCAAACCGTTCGTCGGTCCGGCCGGCAAAATCATGAATCGCGCACTCGAAGAAGTGGGCATCGATCGCAAAGAGGTTTACGTCACGAACGCGGTGAAACATTTCAAATGGGAACCACGCGGCAAACGCCGTATTCATCAGAAACCGAACGCGCGTGAAGTTGCCGCCTGCCGCCCATGGCTGGAAGCGGAACTGCGACTCGTTAGGCCAAGATTGGTGGTGGCGCTTGGTTCGACTGCCGGTCAGACGATTTTCGGACCATCGTTCCGCGTCACGCGCGAG
>Ga0075426_10002572_pt1 | contig 12985 bp, 7 predicted proteins | sample SoiMethybrSBSTD5_FD_75304 | JGI IMG/M metagenome (GOLD analysis project Ga0075426, IMG submission 75304) | Bulk soil microbial communities from a Populus tree surrounding site in Tennessee, USA - Soil MetaG P. TD hybrid SBSTD5 | ecosystem: Environmental > Terrestrial > Soil > Tree plantation...
TGGAAACCTTCACGGAGCTTCCAATTGACCGCTACATCACCATTGTTGAAGGTTCTGGAATCAAGTGATTGCGGATCCAATTTAATAAGGGTATGGCTCGCCTTGCCGCACAATTCGAATACGATGGTCGGTAAATTGGAAGTGCGAGCCGGGGATCTCTACCTTGGGCATGTGGCAACTCATGCATTTATCCTCCGCAACCGGGCATTTTGTGCCGGGCGAAGAAACCTCGCGACCTTTGGCGCCCGCTGACTTGTCTTGTTTAGCGTGCCGCGTTTGCGCTGCGGATCCGGAGTCATGACAGACTTTGCAACGAGAGTCATTGCCGGCGTCCTGCTGATTCAGATTCACGTGTGGGTCGTGGCAGGCGGTACAGGTCAGGCGCGGATCCTTAGCGTCGTGGCCGCGGCTGTTAAACAATCGATAGGGCTGGAAGCGGACATTACTGACGCCGCCGAGGTCCGGCATCATGGCAACCGAATCCACGCCACGATGGCATGCCCCGCAGAATTCCTGCGATAACGTCTCCGCGTCAAGAGTCTTGGGATTAAAGATCATGGAATCCGCTCCTGTTTCGAGGAGCTTGGCCGTGGCATGCTTCCGTGCCGGCCCGTGGCAGGCTTCGCAACTTACTCCAGGAATCAGAGGACCGAGCTGAAGTTTTCCATTTGCCAGTGCCGCGGTCCCATGACAACTGAAGCAATTGCGTGCCTCATCGCTGTCGATGTCCCGTCCCGCTGCCTCTTCCAGGTTTGGTGGAGGATGCAGTGCGTCCCCAACAGTCCAGTCCAATCCATCGATGGCCGCATAGTAGCTCACGCGCCCCTCGAGTAGTTTTTTTCCGTGACGGAAAACGTAAGTTTGGGCGATATGCGCGTTACCAAATGCATAAAGAATCGGCTCATCGAGAGTTTCCTTTCCGTCAGTTACGCGGTACACGCTCTGCGTGCCGTCGGTTACAATCTCGTATAAATACTGTCCGGCGCGAAACGTCATTCGGGGATGTGTCTTCAGCACTGGGCTTTCGGCGGGCTTTTGCAAAGCGTGTGCCATGGCGGTCTGCGAGTGCGAACTGCTCTTTTGATCGTGGCAACCTAGGCAAGCCTGCGGGCCTACGAAGCCTTCCCCTGGCAATTCCTTTCGTGGGCGAAAGTCGGAAAAGCTGCTTGTGTGGTTTGATTTTGTCTGAGAGTGCCCTGGACAGGAAAGGGAAAAAGCACAGTTGGCCACACAGCAGAGGGAAATCCAACAGAAAGCTCGAAGCTGAAATATCACACTCAGGGCAGGAACCGTGGCCAACGTAAAGAATCTGGGCAGGCTATTCCTCAACAACTCCCTTTCCTTCGACCACCGTCAGGATTCGATCCACACCTGACACGGCAATTTCTTGGGTCTTGCCGCTTGGCCAATGAATCTCAACTTTTTCCACTTTCGTCGCAGAACCCAATCCGAAATGCAGCCGCGGATCCGAGCTCGACCCGTAGCTTCCGCCGCTGATCACGTCGGCGCGTTGCCGAACGCCTCCCGCAGCCACAAAAATCTTCGCGCCGATGGCATCCCGCGGACTTTTTGGTCCGCCAATCAATTTAAATGCGATCCAATGGTTGCTGTTCTTTACAACGTTTCTGAGTAGCGCAGGCGCCGAGTCCACGTTGTTCAAGACAACGTCAATGTGGCCGTCGTTGAAGAGGTCGCCAAACGCCGCGCCGCGCGCGGGAATGACATCCGCCAAGCCGCTCCCTGTTGCGGGCGGAACTTCTTGAAACTTAGCGCCATCGAGATTGCGGAACAACTGCGGTCGCTGCGCCCAGGTTGTGCCCCAGTCGCGCTGGTCAACCGCTGGGTAAACGTGGCCATTGGCCAGGAAAATGTCCAGGAGTCCATCGTTATCGAAGTCCAGAAACCCAGCCCCCCAACCGAGGAAAGGAATGGTGGGACCGCCCAATCCCGCGCGAAACGTCATGTCAGAGAAATTATTCCCGCCATCATTTCGATAGAGTGTCTTGTAATCGTCCGAGAATGTCGTAAATAAGAAGTCGACTTTGCCGTCCCTGTTGTAGTCTCCCACGGCGATTCCCATGGACGCTTGCGCTAACCCTTCATTGGTCAAGGCGAACCCGGACAGATAACTCACATCCTCGAAGGTGCCATTGTGAAGATTGCGGTACAGATACCGAGGAACGGAGTCGTTGGCCACGGCCAAATCAAGCCAGCCGTCGTCGTCCTCATCCACAAATACCGAGGCCAAGCCGTAATAATGCTGCGGGTCGGCGACGCCAGCTTTTTGACTGACATCGCTGAATGTGCCATCGCCGTTGTTGTGAAATAGATGATCGCCTTCCCCCGGCAAACCGCGAGGACCGCACATGGCGAAACTCACGCCGCGATATTGGCATGCGCTCAGGCTGATTCCACCTTGCCCAGCGACAGGGGGATGGTCGGCATCGAACCGCACGTAGCCTGGCACAAACAAATCCAGCAAGCCATCCCGATCATAGTCGCCCCAAGTTGGCCCCGTGGACCAACCGCCAAGAGTGATGCCGGCTTTCTCCGCCTCATCAGTAAACGTTCCATCGTGGTTGTTGTGATAAAGACGGTTCTTTCCGTAATTGGCGACGTAGATGTCCGGCCAGCCATCATTATCGTAATCACCTACAGCCACGCCGAATCCCCATCGCTCATTCGCCACGCCAGCTTTGGCAGTTACGTCGGTGAAGGTGCCGTCATGATTGTTGTGCAGCAGCATAGCGCGGGGAGCGGGCTCCTTCCCTTTCAAGGCAGCGAACGTGGAGCCGTTGAGCAGAAAGATGTCCAGCCAGCCGTCGTTGTCATAATCAAGCAAAGCTACACCTGAACCAGGGGTCTCGAGGATAGTCGCCTTTTCTGGAGTTCCAGAGCGATGGTGGAACTTGTCAAGACCGGCTTGCTTCGTGATGTCTGCGAATACGATTGGCGCGCCGTCTACAAATCCCCCCGCCGTGATCGGACGGGACATGGCGTCTTTCACGGGAGCGTGCGGCGTGCCGGTCGCCACCCCTGTAGACTCCTGCTTTTGCGGCTTGCGTTCCTCAGGTTCCTGAGAAGAAGCGCTTTGCCAAAGCCAAGATGACAGCACGGTGGCAGTCAGACAACTCCAGCAAAAAATGCTCTTTCGCATGCTTCCTCGTGCCGCTCCTAAGAAACGCAGCGAAATTCGCGGACGGTTAACCTTCGGGCCGCAGGTCCTTCTCGGTTTCTGCACAGGATATCGAGTCTGGCAAGAAGCGCCTGGCGTTGCCGCGGAATAGCATCGCACTTTTCCGTGAGACGTGCTAGGCTCCACGTAAGCGGTTACGTATGCCTTTTATGCGAGGATTTTAACAATGACACGCCCTTGCCCGGTCACTCGTTTTGCAGTGATCCTCCTCGTCATCGCAGCTCCTTGGTTCGCCCCATCCGCCTTCTCTCAGGCTTCTGGTTCACTGGCGCTGACTCCACCAATGGGGTGGAACAGTTGGAACAAGTTTGGCTGCAACGTGAGCGACAAACTCATTCGCGAAATGGCAGATGCCATGGTCACTGGCGGGATGAAGGCGGCCGGCTATCAGTACGTGAACATAGACGACTGCTGGCAGGTGAGTCGCGATGCCCAGGGGACGATCGTCGCCGATCCCGAAAGATTCCCCGAAGGGATGAAAGCGCTGGCAGATTACGTTCACAGCAAGGGCTTGAAACTGGGAATTTACACCGACGCTGGCACGGGCACTTGTGAAAAGCGGCCGGGGAGCTTAAACCATGAGGTTCAAGACGCCAAAACGTATGCTTCCTGGGGAATCGATTATGTGAAGATCGATTGGTGCAATGCGGAGGGTTTCGATCCAGAAGTGCAATATGCGAAATTCCGCGACGCTCTGGCGCAGTCCGGCCGCCCCATCGTGTTCAGCATTTGCAACTGGGGCGTGAAGGCGCCATGGCGATGGGGGCCGAAAACCGGCAATCTGTGGAGGACCACGGGAGACATAAGCGATAGTTACGACAGCATGTCTCTTATAGGATTTGGACAAAACGGTCTGGAGAAGTTTGCCGGTCCGGGACACTGGAATGATCCGGACATGCTGGAAATCGGCAACGGCAAAATGAATCGCGACGAATATCGCACGCACCTGGCGCTTTGGGCAATCCTGGCTGCCCCACTGCTGGCCGGCAACGATCTTCGAACCATGTCTGCGGAAACGAAGGAACTTCTCACGAATTCTGAAGTGATCGCCGTCGATCAGGACCCGAAGGGAATACAAGGACACCGCTTTTGGCAGGAAGGCCCGTTGGAGATTTGGGCGAGGCCGCTGGCGGACGGCAGTCAAGCCGTGGGGCTTTTCAATCGCAGCGAGTCTGCTATCAAGATGACCCTTGAATTCAAGACGATCGGTGCACCAGCCTCAGCGAAGCTTCGTGATCTTTTGGACCACAAAGATCTGGGCGCGGGGCAAGGTTCCTACGCTGCCGAAGTCCCGAGCCACGGCGCCGTGCTGCTGAAAGTTTCCAAGTAGCTGGGGTTAAGAGAATCAAGGGCCAACAATTCCCTCCGGGAAACTATCCGAGTTACTCAGGTTTTGGCGTGACCGGGGCCGATGTCTTTTTCCTCTCTTCCGGCACCTCGGAGCGATTAAGTTCGTCCAGCTTTTGGATTGCCACTCTTGCTTCTTCTGGCTTCCCAAGCTTGGAATAGGCCCGACCAAGCAGGAAATACGCTTGCTTCATCCGCGGCTCGCGCCGCAGAGCATCCTTCAGTTCGGGGATGGCTGCCGCGAACTGTCCATCCTGAAACAATGCGTTGCCGAGGGCAAACCGGCCTGCAACAGCATCTGGTGCTAGCCCCACCGCCTTCTTTAACCATTCAATCGCTTCAGAGTACTCTTGCTTGTATGTATAGCAAGCGCCTAGCCCGTAGGCGACGTCATAATTCGCCGGCCCATTCTTCTCCGCCTGCAAATAGTACGTAATCGCTTCATCGAACTTCGACTGCGACCGCTTCAGCTCGGCTAATTCCGTTGAAACCTCCGCGGACCGAGGATTCACTTCCAGGGCTTTGTCGAATTCGTGTTCAGCTTCCGTTGGGTTCTTGGAACTCAGAGCGGCCTCGCCGAGAAGCTGGTGCACGCGGAAGGAGTCCGGAGCTATTGCAAATAGCCGCTGATATTCGTTTTGCGAAAGCTCTTTGGAAGCCACAGACAAATAATAAAGCGAGTCGATGCTTTTCGGATCGGATTCGAGCGCCGTCCGAAGCTCTTCAAAAGCTTGGAGAGGCTTACCTTGAGCAAGCTCCGCCCGAGCCAAAACTACCCGGACTGGCACATCCTTGGGGTATTTATGCAGATGTTTCTCCGCCAATTGAACAGCCAGGGCATAGTCTCCGCGATAAAAAGCCCGGGTACACTCGTCAAGCGATGACTGGCCATATGCGCGGCTCGAGATGGCAACCATAAGAATCAACAAAGAGAGAAGCCGCCAGCTCAACGACAAGACGGAAAATTCAGACCTCCAAACGAGCGTCTTCATGGAGTTTCAAATGGACGTACTTCGACAATGCGCAGAAATTCCTGATTTTTTTCTGCCAGTAGTTTCTTTAGCTCATCGAAACGCTTGGCCTGCGCCTCTTGTTTCGCGTCCTTCGTACGAGTGTAGAGCATCAAGAGGTAGAAGTTTGCGGCATAGTGGTCCGGCTCAATTTTTAGTGCTAGTTGAATCTGTTTCTCCGCTTGCCGGTAGTCTTTGCGGTTTAAATACCACCGGCCGAGCTCAGCCAGCCCGTCCGGAAAATCCGGCTTGGCTCTCAACGCTTCTTGAAGCTCTACGAAAGCTTCGTCCAACCGGTCCTCTTCCAAGGCAATCGCACCCAAATAATAATGAGCCTTGGTGGCCGTTTCGGAGCTTCCTGCGGATTGCTTCAGCCAAGAAATGGCATGTTCGTAATCTTTGGCCCGAAAAAGTGCAGCACCCAGAGCCAGCTTGCCTCGTGGATCCTGCGGTTTCAGTTTAAGATATTTTTCGAAGTACGGAACTGCCTCTGCCGGGTCTTGCCGGAAGGCAGAGGCGGCTCCCATTGCATAGTTGTAATCTGCATTCTCCGGTTGGAGCTCGACGGCTTTTGCAAACGCGTCTCGGGCTTCTGCAATAAGGCTCAAATCCACGCACACGAGGCCAAAGTAGAAATGCAAACTCGCATTGCCGGGCTCCAGGTCTCGCGCATGCGCCAGGTAACCAAGGGCCCCCTGATAGTCTTTTTGGAGCCGGGCAACGCGTGCCAATTCCAAGAGCAACGCAACCGACGGCTTTCCATTAGCGAAAGACTTCTCCAGAGCCACCCGCGCTTCTACAAGCCTGTTCAAATGTTCGTAAGCTAGGCCGAGTGACTCCAGCGAGACTGAACCGAGTGGCTGGCGCTCTTGCAGATTCTCTAGCAGGGCGGCAATGAGGTCGTCGCGCTTACCTGGTGTTAGCCCTAACAAGGCTTGTTGGGCGTCCGGCTCGGAAAAATCCGGAGCGCCCATTAACCGTGCGGCCGCGTCGTCGGCGCCGTTGCGATTCGACAGTCCAGCGTAATCGGCGCAACGGATGGACAAGGTCTGCGCGCTCGTCTGGTCTTTTGCGGGGAGGCGTGAAACGAAATTAAGTGACTCCTGATACCGACCTTGTCGTAACAAAAGGGCCGCACTCTGATAGAGCGCTTCAATATTTGCTGCATCATATTCGAGCACTCGCCTATATACTTCGATCGCTTTACGCACCGCCTGTGGGTCTACCGCGGCGTTCTCTTGATACAGCCGCCCCAGGTTAAGATAGGCCCCGGTGAACTTCGGATCCCTCGAGATAGCTCGGCGAAGGCTTTTTTCGGCTGCGACATAATCGCCTTGCTGTGCCTCGACGATGCCTAGCAAATTGTCGAAGCCCGCATCGGCCGGATACTGGTTAGCAGCCTTTGCAAGCTCAAGGCGCGCCTTTTGGAGATCGTGTTCCTGGATTAACTGTTGAATCAGCAGAATTTTTTGGTCTCGGGCGCTGGTTTGGGTCTGCCGTGAGTAGGCGGAGCGCAGAGGGTGGGGACACAAGAAAACGGCCACAGACATCACTGGGATCGACAGTAGCGATCGCATCAGAGCCACCGGGCCCATTCTCTCACAGGGCACAGTGAAGTTTGGAGCCACGATTCATGACCCCTGATTGATACATTGAACGGGGCTGGTCTTCCGCTGTCTTATACTATTGTGACTGGAATGCTCCTACGAACCTGAAGGAATAGGATTGTGAGAGTACTTTTGATCGGATGACCACTGCTCTCAGGTCACTGAGAATGGGAAGAAGCGAATCAAGTCCACGCAGCCTGCAGACCCTTTTCTTGAAGAGCTTGCATAGCCACATCCTCCTCCTGCTGCTTTTCAGCGCGCCAGCACTCTCCTTTGTGCAAGAGAATCCTCTGCCTTCACTCGAAACCCAGGTGGCTCCCGGCATCGCAGCGTTGAAGTCTGGCGATCTTGACACGGCAGAAAGGGTTTTTTCGAGCGCCCTTCGGCATGGAGCCAAACATCCGCTCGTCTATCACAACCTGGGCGTCATCGCCCAGATGCGCAACCGCCATTTGGAGGCCGTTCAGAGGTTTCGCGAGGCATTGGCCCTCCAGCCAGATTATGGTCCTTCGCGGCTATTGCTCGGAGCCAGCCTTCTGGCGCTTAAAAAACACACGGAAGCCGTGCGCGAACTGGAGCGCGCCGTCAAATTGATGCCCGAACAACCGCAGGCCCGTCTTGAACTAACGAAGGCTTATGAGGCTTCAGAGAACTGGCTTTCCGCCGCGCAGCAACTCCAGAAACTCGTTGAAATGGCTCCGCACGACTCGGAATACGCTTATCAGATGGGCAAAGTCTGGATGAGGCTTTCCGGTTGGTCCTATCAGCGGATAGCGCGAATTGACCCGAAGTCCGCTCGCTTGCAACAGGGTCTCGGGCAGGAGTATTTAGCTCAGGAAAAATATGATTTGGCGCTCGAGGCCTTTCAGCACGCCTTGGATGCGGACCCGAAACTGCCCGACGTTCACCTGGCTATCAGCACAATTCTTCTGGAACAAAAGAAATTCGACCAAGCGCTTGCGGAAATTGATGCAGAGCTGAAACTCGTGCCGGAGGGTAAGGCCGCCGCGGAGCTAAAGGCAAAGATTGAAAATGCAAAAGTTGGCTCAGCGCCTTGATTGGCACACTGTGCGGAAGGTAGAGAAGGGGGCTATCACGCTGACGGTGGTTGCATTGTGCCTGATATCGTTTGTCCGTGCTCAAGTCCCTGTGCCGCAGCAAGACGATCCCCCGTCATCCAGCCTCTCGCGCCAACTTTCCGATTTGCAGCTGGCACCAGCTCGTCAGGCGCAGATAGAGAGGGCCATTCACGTGCACGACTATGCGGCCGCGGAAAAGATTTTGCTTGAAGAAGTTGAACGCGATTCGAAGTCGCCGCGTTCGGCAAAAGTGCTTGCTATCGCCGCCGGAGTTTTCTTCCTCGATGGTCAATACGCGAACGCCGTCATCGCCTGGAAAAAAGCCGAAGCCATTGCCCCACTCGACGAACGGAGCCGGTTCACTCTGGCAATGGCCTGCATCAAGCTCAACCGGCGCGATTGGGCTCGCCCGGAATTAGAGAAGCTCGCAGCGGCACAACCGCAAAATCCGCTTTTCTTGTACTGGCTCGCGCGTTTGGATTACGACGAGCGCAACTACAATTCGGCCGTCGCCCGATTGCAAAAAGTTGTCGCACTGGACCCTAAGATGGCCCGTGCTTACGACACTTTGGGGCTCTGCTTCGACTACCTCGGTAAATTTGATGAAGCCGTCAAAAACTATAACCAGGCGGTGGATCTGAACCGGCTGCTGCCACAGCCTTCTCCCTGGCCCCATGTGGATTTGGCCATTTCGTTGATTGCCCTAAATCAGTTGCCCGACGCGGAGAAAAATCTTCGTGAAGCAATCGGGTACGATTCGCGGCTTCCTCAGGCGCGCTATCAGCTCGGCCGTGTTCTGGAGATGCAAGGCGCATTTCAAGCGGCTGCTGAATCGCTCAAAACTGCCATTGCACTGGCCCCGGAGTATCCGGAACCGCATTATCTGCTCGGAAGAATCTATCATCGGCTGGGAAATGAACCACTCTCGAAAGCAGAAATCGGCCGTTTCCAGCAACTAAAGAAGGCCAGCGAAGGACAAGCTGCGCGAGCGACTGAGCTAGGACCAAAGTAGCCGGAGGCCATTGAATCCGTCATCTGAAATTGTCTGTGTGAATTTCCACTCGAAAACTTCCGCCCAGAAAAACCGCGCCCCGACTCTTCATCGGGGCGCCGGTCTTGTGTTTTTGGGGTGTTTAGGGGTGGTCAAAATTCAAATCGGGCTCCAAACTGAATTCTTCGCGGCGCGCTGACATTGCCCGTCCATTGGCCGAAGGTCGACGAGCTTATGTCGGTATCGAAAGCATTGCCTCCAGAAATGGTGAAATTACCGTCATTGACGAACATATGTAGGTTGAAGGCGTTGTAAAACTCAGCTCGGAAAATGAAGTTGACGCGCTCTGTGATCTTTGTGTTCTTTGTGATGGCAAAGTCCACGTTCTTGTAGTTGGGTCCACGAAAGCCAAATATGCGTGGGCCGGTTCCAGTATATCCGAACACTCCCATGCAGGTTGGGCACGATCCAGCTGCCTCGAAGGAAGTCAGGGGCTCGAAAGCTGCCGGGTTGAGGAGAGCACCCTTGCCGGGATCGAAATTATTGACATCCTGCAAGAAGGGGCTCGTTCCTGAAACACGCCCCGGCAAACATCCTTGTCCTGTGTAGGCCGTCTGACAAGACCCGGACCGGATCCAAAGCGGCGTGCCTTTCGAGTAGCGAATGATGGGGCTAATCTGCCAGCCACCTACCGCATGGTCGAGAGCATTGCTGTCGTGAAGATAACTCTTGCCCTTCCCGAAAGGCAGTTCGTAAACGAAAGCGGCAGACAACGTTTGTGGTACATCGTCGGGTGCCAGAGAACGGTTCCGTTTCTCCTCATAGGGCGAAATGACTCCTTGCGAGGCGTTCCAGGTTGATGCATCGCGCTGTGTATTGTCCGCAGCATTCGTGAGGAGTTTTGAGTTTGTATAGGCCACCAGCATGTAAAGGCCTTTGCTGTAGCGTTTCTCGAATTTCAACTGGAAAGAGTGATAGATCGAGCTGCCGTGGTTCTCGTTCAATCCCTGCAGCTTGTCGCAGAACTGAGGGAAGGGCAGCAGCGCCTGGCCGACCGTGGGTGAGCAATTTCCCGCGGCATTAAGTTCTGCGATCCAACCGGGATAAGGCGGTGTGACTCCATTAATCGTCTGATTGTCTGAAGTAAACGTCTCGTTTAGGATGGGCACGTAACTGCAGTCGTGTCCTTGCAAAAGGTTCGGGTCCGTCGTAGTCGCACAGATAGGCTCCGGCGAGTGGAAAGGCGCATACAACGCTTGAATCTTCGAGTCGAAGGGGTTCAGGACGTTGACCGGATTCAGGCTCGATGGCAGTCGCGAGCCCTTGTTTCCTACATACGCCACGCTCAGGAAAACGTTTCGTGGCAATTGGCGCTCAATAGTCAGGTTCCATTGCTGGGCATACGAGCGCCGGTTGGCGTCGAGTGGGCGATAGAGGACCCCGTGACCATTGTCAAAGGATCCCGAAATAAATGGGGGGGTTTGCGCTGGTGCCGGGATTCCGTTGTCGAGATAGAAAGTGGGGTCATTCTGGTTCGTCGTCGGATCTTTAAGTGTGCCAAAGGACTGATTCAGGTTATAGCCATCCAGCGAGATACCCCCACCCCAGCCCGGATAAAAGGCTTGGGTGAAGAAGACCCCGTAACCTGCTCGGACGACGGTCTTTTGGTCGTATGAATACGCCACGCTCAATCGCGGCGCAAAGCCCTTGCGCCAGGCCTTCTCGGGGTATTCCGCCCCGTAACAGGCGGGCTGGCAACCGGAGCCGCTTCCGGCAAAGGCCAGGCTGCCCGGTATTCCGTCAGGATTCATCCCTGTGGGATCGAAGAAGGAAAGATGGTTGTATTTCTCACGGGAAGGCGAAAAGTAATCCCAACGAACGCCGAAATTCGCCGTGAATTTTGTAGTCACTTTCCAGGAGTCGTTGAAGTGGAACGCCCAGGAATTCTGGCGAGGGTACCAAGCGCTGACTGTTCGACGGTCCACCGAACCCCCGGTAACCGCTCCTAGCAGGAAATCCGCAACAGGAGCGCCGCTGATAGGCCCAGGAATCGCAGTAGCAGACCCGCCGAAGCCATACGTACCTGCCTCGTTTGTGTGCTGGTGAATATTTCCTTGTATGTTGCGCCAATCAAAACCAAAAGTGATCGTGTGATGCCCGAGGGTCTTGTTGGCCGTGTCGTTTAGGTCCCAAGTAGGACGAGCTGTGACGTTCTCGGTTGAAATACCGGCATTGTCCGAAATCTGATTGAAAGTCGTAAACGTAAACTCAGGTAGCGACTTTGCTCCGGGAACTGCCCCTGCCACGATCGGCAATGTCTTCGCGGCGGCGGCAGCCAGGACCTGAGGCTCGGAACCATATCCCTCATTGCGGTTCAGATATCCAAGAGTCATGTGATTGGTCATTGTTGTCGAGAAGGTATGTTCCCAGTTAAAGCGCGCAATCGGCGAATTCTGTGGCCGCGTAGGCTCTTCTGTGGAAATAATCGGAGGAAGCGCAGTTGCCGTGTTGTAGCCAGTGAACTGGCGCCACCAGAAGAAATAGAAATGGTCCTTGTCACCGTAATTATGATCAATGCGGGTCATGAAAACGTTGCTGTTGGAGACCAAAGAATCTGGTACAGGCTTGGAAAGAGTGTAGTTGTTTTGCGGCAGGGCATTTGTCGGCTGCGGCATTTTGGCCAGATAGGCCAGTGCAATTTGACTGAAGCAACCCGAAGGGATCTTGTTTCCAGGGAATTGCTGACCCGGTCCTACTCCCGCGGCGGCCTGACAAGCGGCGCTTGCATTGCCGGGCATGTAGATCGGAATCTGCACGACCTGGTTCGTGGCTGGGTCTATGCGCGTCCAATCCGTGAAATCCCCGCCTCGCTCCAGCATCGATGGGATCGACAGAGTAGGAACGTTCGAGCCGCCGGCCTGGTGAAATGATTCCCAGTCGAAATAAAAGAACGAATGATGCTTGGAAGTTCCATGATAAAGGTGTGGAAACTTGATCGGGCCTCCGACGTTCGCACCGAAGTCATGCTCAATGTCCGGCGGGCGGCGATCGCAACCGGGAGTGCTGCAAGTTGCATTCCAAGGCGCGGCATTGAATGACTTGTTGCGTGCGTATTCAAAGAGCGCTCCGTGATAGGTGTTGCCGCCCGACTTGCTCACCATGGTGATCTGGCCTGATGTGGAGGAGCCATATTCGGGCGCATAGTCCGACGTCAGAACTTTAACTTCCTGCACCATATCCGGGGACATTTGAAAATCGCCCTGAATCGAAACCATGCCGCTCTGGCTCATGAACCCTTCCTGCATCGTTGCGCCGTCCAGAAGCGCCTCGTCACCGGATTGCAAACCGCCGTTGATTCGCGCGTTAAACGCTTCATTACTATTGCCCGTGGACACGCCAGGGAGAAGTACTGCGAAGCTGGCTGAGGACCGCGGCTTGCCCGAGACGATCAGCGGCAGATCCTTCACTGTTTCGGGATCAATTCCCCCTTGCAGCGTTCCGTTGTCGTAGTTAATGAGGGTATTTTCACCTTCCACGGTAACTGTCTCTGTCGTGGCTCCTAACCCTAATGTGGCATCGGCATGACCGGACTGGTTGATCGTTAGCACGATGTCTTTTTGGATGTAGTTTCGAAATCCTGCTTTGTCGATCTTCAGATCGTACGTGCCCGGCGTCACATTGCGAAAGGTGTATTCGCCTCTCTCGTTGGACGTGACTTTCATTTCGAACCCGGTGGCCTTATTGGTCAGCGTCAG
>Ga0075426_10002574_pt1 | contig 12978 bp, 11 predicted proteins | sample SoiMethybrSBSTD5_FD_75304 | JGI IMG/M metagenome (GOLD analysis project Ga0075426, IMG submission 75304) | Bulk soil microbial communities from a Populus tree surrounding site in Tennessee, USA - Soil MetaG P. TD hybrid SBSTD5 | ecosystem: Environmental > Terrestrial > Soil > Tree plantation...
CCCTGCTTCGAGGCGGGCCATGTCTCCAGTTCACTCCATTACGGCGCCGGATCTTCCAATTCAGCGCCGCCACGCTTCACCAACTCCAGAAACACTCTTTCCCGAGTGCCCTGATGACCTGAGCCCAAAGCAAGTGGCCGGCAACCTTGCCCCGGTTGCGGGCCAACGCGGCAGCATTTCGGACTGCAAGACGGCGGATTGCCCCCCGTCGTCGCAGGCTAAGGAGCGGCCCCAAGACCGTTCCCATAGCCCGGTCCGAAATTTTGCCGCGGACCCCAGCAAGCGCGCGAACGCGCGGCTGGTTGGCATTGCCCGCCTTGCTGCAGCCTCACCTCCTGTGGAAACCCAAAGGAAATCGGCTGAGCGGCCGGAGTACTTTCTGCTGCCGGTGAAATCGATTTTGAACCGCTGCGACTCGCAGCGCGTGCCGTTTGAGTGGACCATCAATCCCTACCGGGGATGCGAGTTTGCCTGCAAATACTGCTACGCGCGGTATACGCACGAATACATGGAACTGGACGGCGGAGAGTTCGAGAAGAAGATTTACGTGAAGAAGGATGCTGGGCCACTGCTGGCGTGGGACGTGGCGCGCAAGTACTCGTACGCGTCGGAAGCGTCCGGAGGAACGCGACCGGATCACATCGCTATCGGGACCGCGACGGATCCGTATCAGCCTGCCGAACGCGAATATGGCGTAACGCGGGCGTGCCTGGAGGAGTTGGCCAAGACAGAAGGACTGAGCGTTTCCATCATTACGAAGTCGGACCAGATTGTTCGGGACATTGACGTGTTAAAGCGAATCAGCGAGCGCTCGAGCCTTTCCATCGACATTACCATTACGACGCTGCGCACGCGCCTGGCGCGGATGCTCGAGCCGCGCGCGCCGCGGCCCGATTTGCGGCTGGCGGCAGTGAAGCACTTGACTGAGGCCGGATTGGCGGTGGGCGTGTCCGCATCGCCTCTGATCCCCGGTATCACGGATCGAGAAGGGGATTTGGAAGCCGTGGCCGCTGCGGGAAGAGAAGCAGGCGCGCAATGGTTTTTCTCCGGCGTCCTGTTCCTGATGCCTTCATCCGCAAAACAGTTTTTCCCGTTCTTGCGCTCGAAGTTTCCACGCTTGGTCCATCAATATGAAAAGTGGTTTGGCAAGAGTGGCTACGCGCCGGAAGAGTACCGTCGCAAAATAGCGGAACGCGTGGCGCGCATTCGCCAAACCTACGGCTTTCGCTCCCGCCCGTTCGTTGAGAAGAAGCACACAACGCCATGCTCGCAGATGTCACTCGGCTGGGATGCCGCGGCAGTGGCACAGCAGATGAAACGAATGGAGAGCTAAGCGGCAGGATAAACAAGGAATGGCACCAGGCCAAAATGGGCAAGGACTTTTATGGCAAAGTAATGCTCTTGATGGAACTAATCATTTGTGTAACATTATGCGCATTGGATATGCCAAAGTCTCGTAAGATCCCGAAAAGCGAGCATGAAGTCAGAGATCCTATCCATATCTTCATTCATTTTGATTCAGACGAACGGAGAGTAATTGACTCTCGTCCTTTGCAGAGACTGAGACACATTCATCAGCTCGCGTTGACTTATTTGATTTATCCGGGTACCACACACAAGAGGTTCGAACATTCGCTCGGCGTGATGGATCTGGCAGGAAGGGTGTTCGACATCGTTGTTAAGAACCAAAATGTTTCTGAGGAAGTTAGGAGATTTCTTCCTGAGATTAATCAAGATAATAAATTGATGTACTGGCGAAGCGCGCTAAGAATGGCGGCGCTCTGCCACGACATAGGGCATCTGCCCTTCTCACATGCGGCTGAGGACAAACTCCTTCCCGAGGGATGGAATCATGAAAGACTGACGAAAGAAATCATTCTTTCCGCGGAGATGAAGCCCATTTGGGAGGCAATGACGCCTCCTCTTCGTCCTGAAGATATTGTCAAGCTGGCTCTTGGTCCGCGCAAAGCTGGTCTCAAGTTCTCGCGTTGGGAGACAATTCTTTCTGAGATCATTGTCGGTGATGCATTCGGAGTAGATAGAATCGATTACCTATTGAGGGATTCTCACCACGCGGGGGTTTCGTATGGGAGATTTGACCATCATAGACTGCTTGAGACCCTGCGGATTCTTCCCACGCCTGCAACACGGGAACCCGCCCTCGGCGTTGAATATGGCGGATTGCAGTCAGCCGAAGCGTTAGTCATTGCGAGATATTTGATTTATTCTCAAGTTTATTTTCATTCGATACGCCGAATCTGCGACATCCACCTCTGCGATTTCTTGGCCCAATGGTTGAGTGGCGGTAAGTTTTCCACAGAGCTTGAGTCGCACCTAGCTATGACTGATAATGAGGTCACTACGGCCCTTATCTCAGCAGCTTTTGATTCCTCAAAGCCCGGCCACGAAGCCGCGCGCCGGATCATTTGCCGGGAACATTTTAGAGTCATGTATGAACGGAACCCAGCCGACTTGGCTGTAAACCCGGAATCAGCCTCAGCAATTTTTAGTGCAGCTGAGAAGCATTTTGGTGCTGAGTCCGTGAGAACTGATAAATACACTCAAAGAGGCGGATCTTACGATTTTCCGGTTCTCCAAAGAGACGGGGACTCCGTTTCCTCTCTTGCCCTTTCTGAGACACTTAAAGCGATACCAATATTTGCGATTGACTATGTTTTCGTCGAGCCGGAAAAGAGGCGGGAAGCAGAGAAGTGGCTTGAAACAAACCACGATGCAATCATTAGAGAGGGGAGGGCAAAGGAGGATGAATAGGCCTAAGCAAGATGCTCTTTTGTCAGAATTGACCGACCAACTGAACCAGCGGGGAAGTTGGTGCGGTGAAACACACATTCAAAAAGCGGCTTATTTTTTGCAGGAGCTGAGGAAGGTACCACTTGGTTTTGATTTCATTCTCTATAAACATGGGCCATTTTCATTCGATCTGCGAGATGAGCTTACAGCAATGCGTGCGGATGGTTTTCTCGATCTCTATTCTCAGGGGCCATATGGGCCAAGTCTTCTTCCTACGAGGAGGAGCGTTGAACTTCGGCAGGATTATCCTAAGACGCTCCAGAAATACGGAAGGGATATGCAGTTTGTGTGCGATGCCTTAGGCAATCAGAATGTGGCTGAATTGGAAAAGCTTGCGACTGCGCTATATGTTTATTTTCAGCATGAGTCTGGTTCTCGAAGGGTCCGGGCCAAGATTCTCCATGATTTGAAACCTCACATTTCATTTTCCGACGCTTTGGAAGCCGTCAATCAAGTCGACGCTCTTGTCGAGCGTTCGGCCTAGCACTGCCCATCACAGTCAGCACGAAGGTTATTTACGGGACGATGATGCGCGATTCTTCGCGCTTCAGTTCGGGTGCTTCGGGGAACTGGCCGCGCAGGAATTCGATGAACAGACGCGAGCGCGGCCGGCCGTTGGTTCGCAACAGCCCCATCCGGTAAAGAAAAACCAGCAAATAGAAGACCTCTGTGTCTCTGAAAGATGCTGAGGCGCCACGCTCAGCTTGCTGCTTCTTGACCTCGTTGAGGAATGCCACGAGAGCAGCGTAAAGTTCTCCCGGGATAGGAGCCTGTGGCGGCTTTTCGTAAATGAGGCCGGAACTCAACGTTTTATAGGTTTGCGCAAGAGCTTCAATCGCCGCGAGGATGTCGTTGTCCACCGCAGTGGGTTGGGTGGCGCAGAATTTCGCGATGGAAAAGGCCAGCGCGGCCATCAATTGCTGATGCGTATGGACGACGTCCTGAGGAATGGTTTCTTCGAGCAAAGGCGTGTCGGCGGGAATGTCGCGCGGGTGCTCGCTCTCGTAGCGGTGAGCAGAGATGAGATAGGTACAGTCCGAAGGGCAGTCGATCGTGACTTCGCGCTCCTTGCCGCAGCAAACGGCGCAAATCTTTTCAGCCTTGGCGGGGCAGAAGCGCTCAGCCTTGCGCTTTTCACAGATGGGACAGGACACGGAATCTCCTCAATGCGCGAAGACAGCCCAGCAGAATACGCTGAGCAACGGCAAATGACAAAAAGCTGTGATCAGCGCCTCATTCACGCCGAGTTGGTCGAGGGAACTTCTCTGTCTGCACGTGCGTACCACCACTCATCATGCAAACCGAAAATACGCGCCTCAAAGCTCCTGAGTGGTTCATTATGGTAGGCGGTTGCTTTTTCATTCTCGTTTTGGGCGTCTCGGCGTTTTGGGAGGCGGACATCCGCTGGCTGCATTTTTTTCAAGCTTGGATGTACATCGCCACAATCATCCTGAGCCTTCGCGCAAACAAGTGGGGATACTTCATCGGCATTTCTGCGGCGGGCCTTTGGGACTATGCAAATATTTTTGCGACCACGTTCTTTTTTAACGGAATGCAGCAGCTCTCGCAGTGGATTCACACCGGCCACTTGGAGCGGCCGGATTTGTTGATTGCCGTACCCGCCTGGTTTTCCAATCTGTTTGTCGTCGTAGGTTGCTTATGGGCGTATTCGCGATTACCGGTAAAATCTCTGGGTGACGCAGGCAGGTTCCTGCTGACATTTGTCCTCACGACCGGATTTTTTGCGTTGGATATGTTTCTCTTCCAGCCGCGCTATCTCGGCCTCTTTCCACGAATGTTGCATCCGCACATGCCCTGACCGACAAATGCTGCCAAATAGCCCCGTAACTCTTGCAGGTGCGTTTTACAACGATCGGAGAAAGTCCATGATCGCCTGTTTGTCCGCTGCCGACAGGGCGTTGAAACGGTCGATAACGGCGTTGGCCTCCGAAGGGCCGTAGCAGGGAGAATTGGAAGATTGGCTGCAACTGGCCTCGGAGTGATGCGCGCGAATAGCCTTCAGAAGGTCGTCGGTCCGGCCGTCATGAAGGAAGAATGTTCGCTGGCCGACGCCCCAGAGCGGGGTAGTACGAAACATGTCACCGGTTGCCAGCCCTTGCGTGATGTCGTCAGCAAGCCCTTTGCCCATATGGTGGATCAGCAAGTCGGTGTAAGGGTGGACCGTCAGACTCTGGAGCGCCTCCGTTTCGCTTCGTGCTGGCGTCACCATCGCGGGGGTATGGCAGGCAAAGCAGCCGATGCCGGGGCTGTCCGGGCCAGTGCCGAACAATTGTTGGCCATGCGAGGCGCTGGCCGTGAGAGTCACGGGCTGGGGCCCATCGAGAAAGCGCATGAACACGGCGAACATGATCCAATCAGCCATCTCATGGAGTGGATTGAAAAAGCTCTGATTGCGGGTGTCGGACGGATCCGTGCGGAAGATGTCGTTGGGCTCGCTCTTTACTGCAGTGCAAGCGGCGGTCTCGTCCGTAGCCTGCGGGAACAGGTCATTGGTTATGCCCATTTCAACGTTGTAGGCTTCCGCTGCGAACATGGTGATGGATTTGTTCTGCGCCTTCCAGCCGAAACGAGTGATGGTGCCGTCGTTTCCGCTGCGATTGGGCATTCCTTGAATGCCGAGCTCTTCACGGATTGTGGCGGTGGCGTCGTGACGACCCAGAATTTCGCGGTCCTGGACGCCATCCAGAATTCCCAGCCCGAAGAGCTGCAAGGGAATACGGAAGCGAGCATTGCCCTTCCGGAACTGAGTTTCAAAGTCGATGGGGGGCAGGACGTCGGACGTGCAAGTGTTGGTCTGGCCCTCGGGGAAAACATCAGACCGACCGACGACGGTGAAGAGCTGATGGACGCCACCGTCTGGAGTTCCATCCGGCTTCTTCGCGAAGCGAACTTCGCGAATCGGACCGTACTGCTGGATGAAAGAAGGGACCGCGTTCGTGGCGCCCTTGCGGTGAGGGATCAGATCGAACATGGGGTTTTCCGGGGCGCGTTGCCGTCCTGATGGATCTTGCGGGTTGGGAACCAGAAAGCCGCCAGAGCCGCCGAGCGCTGGCTGGTTATGGCAGGCAAGGCACTGGTCGCCGTTAAAGCGCACGCCGAGTCCCGCCGAGTTCGTCTTGGTTACCAAATTTGCGTTCGCGGGGTCTGTAAACGAACCGAGCTGCAGGTCAGCGCAGTCGTCGCATACAGCTTCCAATTGTATGGCTCTCTGAAGGCCTTCTTGGAACAGAGACAACTCGATGGGCGTGAGCCCCTTGAGCGGCGCCCCGGCACCAGGCTGTCCTTGGCGGACACCGCTATCCTTTTGGGCGAGGCAGACCAAGGGCAATAAGAAGAGCAATGCTGATAGAGAACTCCGAGACAGCCAAGCCGATTTAACTGATCGCATAAGGACACCCCTCTTCTCTCCGTTTTCTGTGGCTATTCACTCGCCCACCTTGTCAGAGATCGCTCCGAAATGCGAAACCGGGCGAGGCGAGAGAGGCTTGCGCCAAGCGTTTGCAAACTTGCAGGCGCGGCGTATTGGTTGCCGTGTACGCTTCCTCACAAAAGCGATCAATGGAACGGGGATTCTTTTTGGATTCCTTAGATATTCCCTCGTAACCCCTTGCAGCGACTGCAATTACTTGAACAACAAAAGCCCTTAGATCGCCCTCAGCGGAAAAGACAGTCCCTTGTAATTTCCATATTTCTTGACTGCCAAGAGTGGCTAGGGAGAGTAGAATGTGTGCCAACACTTTGGGCGGTCCTCGAGTCATGGAAGCACAGGTCAAGTTTTCTCCATCTTCGTTTACTTCTCCTATTTACCGCTTCGGTCCCTACCACGTGGACGTTGCTGCTGGTCAACTTCGGAAGAGCGGGAAGAAAATAAGGCTGGCGGGTCACCCCTTCGAAATTCTGTCGATGCTGCTAGAGCGCGAAGGACAAGTGGTTACTAGGGAAGAGATCAAGCACCGGCTGTGGCCCAGGGAAGCCTTTGGCGATTTCGAGAACAGCCTAAATAAATCAATCAACAAGTTAAGGCAAGCGCTCGCTGACTCGGCGGAACGGCCCGCGTACGTGGAGACTTTGCCGCGACGAGGGTATCGCTTCATTGGAGCCGTGGAATTAAGCCAGGACAATAAGAACAGGGAAGCAAAAGAGCGGCTTGTAGCTAATGTAGTTGCGCATGCCGTTGCCCGTCCGCGTTGGAGTGCGCGCCTGGTTTGGATTGGTGTCTTGGTATTTGGAATAGCGTTGATTGCTGCAGTCCTAGCGCGAATGATACCGAGAGCTCGGCCTCATGTCCTTCGGTCAACCGCACTAACGAACTCCGGTCGTGTTGACCGCTGGGGCCGCCTCCAAACAGACGGCACGCGCCTATTTTTTCTCGAAAGGCAAGGACATCATTGGACGTTGATGCAGATGCCGGCTTCCGGAGGCGAGAGACAGCCGTTCACAGAGCCATTCCAGAATACGCGAATCCTTGCGATCTCTGCGGATGGATCGGAAATGATTGTCGCCCCGTTTGCGCAGCGAACGAATTCCTTAGAGTTGTGGCTCTTGTCGACGGTCGGTGGATTGCCGCGACGCCTGGGAACCGTCGTGGCAATTGACGCAGTGTTCGGTCCCGAACCGCATCAGATTACTTACAGTACGATGGACGGGATTTACGTCGTCGGACGCGAGGGATTGAGCGCGCAGAAACTTGCTCCGTTAACCGGTATTAAGCGCGCGTTGGATTGGTCACCGGATGGACGCATTTTGCGTTTTGAGTTGCATGATCCCGAAGATGTGACGAGCACAATCTGGGAGTTTGACCGGCGCGGTGGCACTCCTCATCCGATGCTCCCGGGCTGGGACGATCAACCGATCCAAATCAGTGGCCGCTGGACGGCGGATGGCCGCTACTACATTTTTGTTTCGCATCATGGCGGCTCGAAAAACATCTGGGCGCTGGCGCGGAATCGTCGCGGACTATTGTTCGGAGCGCGCAACGAGCCCGTGCAATTGAGTGCTGGTCCCCTCACAATGGACCAGCCGCTTCCCACGCGGGATGGCCATCGATTATATGCCCTGGGCTCAAACGAGCGGTCGGAATATGTGCGGTACGATCCGCGTGCGCGAGAATACCAAAGTCTATTGGGCGGCGCGGCTGCACTATGCACGAGCTTCACACCAGATGGGAAGTGGGTGGCGTATTGCGCGGGAAATGCTCTGTGGCTTAGCAAGATTGACGGCAGTAACCGGCGCGAGCTTGCTTCGGAGTGGTTTAACCCGGGCGCCCCTCAAATCAGCCCTGACGGCAAGGAAGTTGCCTTCGAGGGTACTCCCCGTAGTGGAGGACCTTCGAGAATCTATGTGGTTTCGGTTGACGGCGGCGCTCCCCGCGATCTCGTGGCTGAGTCTTTTTCCGTCGCTGCGCCCTATTGGTCGCCTGATGCGACCGCGTTGGTGTACACCGTACCAACTGAGGCGGGTGCCTCTGCGGGCGCCTATGTGCTCGATCGTAAGACGCAAAGCAAGACAAAGCTTCCTGACTCCGCGGGGTTCTGGAAGGTTAACTGGTCACCGAATGGAAAGCTCCTTGCGGCCGTTACGGAGGACAATCATAGGATTGCGATGTTTGACAGATTGAGCCGGCGTTGGACAGAAATCTGCAAGGGGGCGGTGCTTGGACCGGCGGTGTGGTCTGCCGACTCCCGCTACATCTATTTCCAGGACATTCTCGAACAGGACGAACCAGTCCATCGCGTTAGCATCGTAAACAGGAAATTCGAGCGAGTCTTCGATTGTGGCGCGATGCTAAAAGGCGTACAACGCTGTGGATTCGAAGACATGACTCCGGACGGCGCACTGGTCTTAAGGTTGACGCGTGGCGATCATGACGTATATGCGCTCGAGCTTGAACTGCCATAGGCTGGTTACCCCTGATTGAGGCAATGCAGTTCATCCACCGCCGATGTCTTTCCCATGAATCGCAATGTCTGTCCCTGTGAAAGACGTCATGGATTTGCCGCCGGCTCACGCCATGATGACTTTGTTGCGGAAGCGCCGGGCGGCGATGGTCAACAGGGTTGCGCCAAGAATGCAAAGCGCCAGGCCGTCGGTCCAGAGATGAACCAGGCCCGCGCCGCGCAGGATGATGCCTCGCGTGATGTTGATGAAATACGTTGCGGGAATGAGATAGCTGAGCGGGTAGAGCATGGCGGGAATGGTTTCGCGCGGAAAAATATAGCCCGAGAAAAACACGCTAGGAAGAATTGGAAGAAACGCCAGTTGCATGGCTTCTGCCTGAGACGAAGCTTTGCTTGAAATCAAGATTCCCAGTGATAGCGCCGCAAACAGATAGGGAAGGGACAGAAGGGCCAAAAGGAAAACATTCCCGTGGATCGGCACGAAGAACACGAAGCGCATAAAGAAAAGGATCAGGCACAGCTCGAAAAATCCGATGCCAAGATACGGAAGCAGCTTGCCCAAGAGCAATCCAAAGGGGCGCACCGGTGTCACAAAGAGCTGCTCCAGCGTTCCGCGCTCTTTTTCGCGCACGATGGAAAACGCGGTAAGGAACGTAGTGACGTTGAGCAGCATAATGGCCGTCAGGCCGGGAAGGAAGAAATTCGGCGACCGCGAATCCGGGTTGAAAAGCAGTTTCGGGCGAATGTCCACGGCAAACGCAGCGCGGTCTTGTATCACGCGCCGCAGCGATTCATCGAGCCCGATCGCAGTAGAAACATTGATGGCCTGGCCTGCGACCGACGAGTCGGAACCGTCGATCAGCACCAGCACCTGGCCGCTCATACCGTGCAGCAGGCGGTCGGAAAAATCGACGGGGATCTTAATCCCCACGCGCGCTTTTCCCGCGATAATCATGTCGTTCAGGTCGTGGTCGTTCTCCACATAGCGAATAATGTGAAACGTGTCCGAATTTTTGAAGCGGTCCAGCAATTCGCGGCTTTCGCGGCGCCCGTCGGCGTTGTAGGCCACCGTATTGATCTGGCGGATGTTGGTATCAATGGCGAAGCCAAGCAAAAACATTTGCAGTAGCGGCATGGTGAGAGAGAAAAATAAAGTGCCGGCATCGCGCCGCACGTGCAACGCTTCCTTATAAAAAACGGCTCCGAATCCGCGGAACAGGTTAGTCACTGGCGGCCTCCAGAAGCGACTGATGCTTGTAAGTAAGCTCGACGAAAACATCCTCCAGGCTCGGCGCTAATGGCCGAATCTCGGCGACGTCAATTCCTTCTTTTCGGAGCTGGTTGCGCAGAACGTCCAAATCAAAATGCTCTTCCACCAGCGCATGGATGGACTGGCCAAAAATCGTGGCGCTGCGAATTCCGGGAATGTGTCGGGCGATGCGCAGAGCTCGCGTCACTTCCGGCGCGATGATTTCGATGCGCATCGTACCTTGCGGCTGCACGTCCGGAAGTTGGCGAAGCGAAGCGGGCGTCCCGTCGGCAATGAGCTTGCCGTAGTAGATGTACGCGACATGGCTGCAACGCTCAGCCTCGTCCATATAGTGCGTGGTCACAAAAAATGTGATGCCGTGGCCGGATAGCTCGAAAAGCAAATCCCAAAGCTGGCGCCGCGCCACCGGATCGATCCCCGCAGTAGGCTCGTCGAGAAATAGCGGCTTCGGCTCATGCAACATGGCGCAGCCGAGAGCGAGGCGCTGCTTCCACCCTCCGGAAAGCTGCGCGGCCAGCCTGTTCAGATAAGGACCAAGCCCGTTGATCTGCACGATTTCGTCCATGCGGCGCTTGAGCCGGGCCGCATCGAGGCTGTAAATCCTGCCGTAAAACTGCAGGTTTTCTTCAACCGTCAAATCGTAGTAGAGGCTGAAATTCTGTGACATGTAGCCAATGCGTTCGCGCACGCCCTCGGAGTCCGTGCGCACGTCAAGGCCTTCCACCAAAGCAGACCCACCGCTCAGCGGCAGCAGACCGGTAAGCATCTTGATGACGGTGGTTTTTCCGCTCCCGTTCGGACCAAGGAACCCGAAGATTTCACCTTTCTCGACGCGAAAGCTGACGTCGTTCACCGCCGCGAAATTTCCGAATCGCCGCACCAGGTGTTTCGCGGAAATAGCAGGCTCAGCACACGATAGAGAGGTCAGGGCCACGTCTCAATTTCCTGACTTCAGGGTCACGTCGGCCGCCATACCTGGCAGGACATGCCCGGCCGGATCGTTAATGCGAATCTTTATGCCGAACACTTGATGAACGCGTTCTTCGCGCGTTTGCACGTTGCGCGGAAGAAACTCGGCTTGCTGATTGATTTGCTCCACTGCACCGTCGAAGACCGTGTTCGGAAAAGAATCGACGCGGACTTCCGCTTTTTGCCCGAGCTTAATGCGGCCATACTCGGTTTCCGGAATGTAAATGCGGACGTAAGTTTGATCCTTCTCGAGAAGCGTCGCGACCGGCGTGTTGGGAGCAATCAGGTCGCCTGGGCGGACATCGAGCACTTCGACGATTGCCGCGGAAGGCGCGGTGACCTGGCGCTCGCGGAAACGCGCTTCGTCCAGAGCGTAAGCAGCTTTAGCCTGCTCGATGTCTTCTCGGCGATTGCCGTGCTCCATCTTTTCCAAGTTTGCCTGCGCCTGAAGGTAGTGCGCTTCGGCGGAGGCGATTTCTTCCGGCCGGTAACCGCGCTGCATCTCATCGTACTTATGCTGGGACATTTCCTTCTGCGCCAGAGCCATTTTCCAGTTCGCTTCGGCGGTGTCGCGCTGCTGCTTGGAGACCAGGTCTTTTTTTGCGAGGGCCTCGTAGCGCTCAAAATCCAGCTGCGTGCGGATTTCATCGGCTTTCGCGCGTTCCAGGTCGTCTTGCGCCGCGCCAATATCTTCCTTGCGGTAGCCGTTCCTCTTTAGCTCATAGTCGGCTTTAGCCTGCAATGCGGCGGCACGGGCCTCGGCTATTTCTTCGGGGCGATAGCCGCGCGCGGCTTTGAGTGCGCCTGCACGCGATTGCTCCAGTGCCGCTTGCAGTTCTTTGTCGTCGAAAGTGATAAGAACCTGTCCGGGCTGAACGGCATCGCCTTCGCGAACGAGCACTTTGTCGATACGCCCGCCCACCTTCGATCCGACGCGGATGTTGCGCGCCTCAACAGTGCCGGAGCCCCGGAGCGAATTGTCCTTCCGGAACCAACTCGCGTACACAGCCGTAGCCGCGAGCACCGCTGCTACCGCAAGAATGATGAAAATGCGCTTCCGGTTCATGACCTATTCTCCTGCACCAGGAAACGAACCTGCCCGTAAATTGGCAACCCCGGCGCGCTGTCGCATGCCGGTCCAGAGCAGGTTGAAAGCAGATTCAATCCGGGCATGCAAAGTCGCGTCTCCATAGAGCGACCAAATCAAAAGTGTGCCGAAGATAGTCTGTCGAAACACGTAAGCAATCTCTTCGGCAGGAAGATCATCGCGAATCTCGCCCTGTTGCTGGCCCAGCCGGATCAATTCTGTGTGCAAGGCTTGCACGCGCTTTTGCAGATCGAGCATGCTTTCCCGCACCGGAGTCGTCGACAAATACGCTTGAAGAATCGCCCGGATAATCTCGGGGTTGCGCGTCGGCTCTTGCGTCATGCGGGTACCCAACGCGCGCAGAAATTGTGGTATGGGTTCGTTGGTGCGGCGCACTTCAGCGATCGCAGCTTCAAGCTTGGCTAGCTGCATTTCGCCAAAAGCGATAAGAATATGGTCCTTGCTGGGGAAGTAGTTGAAAAAAGTGCCTTTGCCGACGTCGGCGGCTTCCGTGATGTGCTCGACGGTGGTCTCGGCAAAGCCTTTCTTGGCGAAGAGACCCAGAGCCGAGCGGAAGAGGCGTTCACGGATTTCGGCGCTGCGTCGTTGCCGGCGGTCCGAAAGAGGAGCCAGCAATTCACCGGAAGCGTGTTTGGAGGCTAAAGTCATCTCGTTATGACCAACACTCATATATGACTATAGGTCATTTAATTCGACGAAGTCAAGCCTCAAGTGGATGCAGGTGAACAAACGACGATTGCCTCCTAGATTAAATAAAGGATGCGGACCTTGCGGGGTCTGGAGAAAAGACGAGTACCCCAAGGTGTCGGGGTACTCGCAAAAAGCAGACTCGGTTGAGTGGCTATTCCTTTAAAGAAGCAGGATCCGACAGATTCTTCGGCGACTTTTTATTAAGAACCGAG
>Ga0075426_10002575_pt1 | contig 12977 bp, 12 predicted proteins | sample SoiMethybrSBSTD5_FD_75304 | JGI IMG/M metagenome (GOLD analysis project Ga0075426, IMG submission 75304) | Bulk soil microbial communities from a Populus tree surrounding site in Tennessee, USA - Soil MetaG P. TD hybrid SBSTD5 | ecosystem: Environmental > Terrestrial > Soil > Tree plantation...
CGGTGCGAATCGCCCTCGATGAAGCCCAGGTCGAGCGTGCGCTCGGCAACGCGGTCCTGGACCGCCTCGGAGTTACCCACGAAGAGGGTCGGCACCACGGCCGGGAAGCGCGCCTTGAACTTGCCGATAAGCTGCGGCAGCACGTATTCGCCGATCGTCATGCTCGCGCCGATCAGGAGCGGCCCGCTCGCCTGGCCGCTCAGCTCCTTCATCCGCCGGTCGAGCTCCTGGGAGAGGCCAAGGATGCGTTCGGCGTACTCGAATGCGACCTGGCCGGCCGGCGTGAGCGCGATGCGGCCCTGCGCGCGGTCAAAGAGGCGCGTGTTCAGATGCTCCTCGAGCTGCTTCACCTGGGAGGTGACCGCCGGCTGCGTCATGAACAGCGTCTCGGCGGCCCTGGTGAAGGAAAGATGCTTCGCCACCGCGTGGAACACCTGCAGCCGCCGGTCCGCCATGAGCCTTCCCGTTATATGGAAAGGCAATTCAAGCATAAAAGCCGTGACGTTGGGAATCGTCCCTAATCGACGATGTGATAGACCGGCGCCTTCTCCATCGTCCACGCGCCGGTCTTGCGGTCGTAGCGGGATAGGGTGAAGCAGTGCCAGTTCGCGTCGTCCAGCTTCATGTGGTCGCCGCGATAGTAATAGCCGGGCCAGCGCGTCTCCTCGCGGAAGAGCGTGTGGCGGGTGACCGATTCCGAAGCAAGCAGCCGGTGGTGCAGCTCCCACACGCGCTGGAGCTGGTGCAGATCCTCGGCGCCCATATGGTCCATGTCCTCCTTCAGCATGGCGAGGAGCTCGAGGCCACGCTCGAGGAGCTTGCCGTTCGTCATGTAGTTGGTGCTGATGCCCCCGGCGTATTCGTCCATGATCTTCTCGAGGCGCTGCAGGCCGTGGATCGGGAGCAGGTAGCTCGGCGACACCGTCCCGGCGGTGATCTCGTTGCGGCCGATGCGGAAGTTCTCGAGTGGCCGGTAGACGGTCTTCTGCAAGTCGGCAACTTCCTGCTCGCTCACCTGCGGCTGCCCATTCTTCAGGTTTTTCACGTACTTCACCGCCGCCTTGGCCGCGATGCGGCCTTCGGTGAACGAGCCTGAAGAGAACTTGTGCGCGGTGCCGCCGATCGTATCTCCCGCGCCGAACAGGCCCTCGACCGTCATCATGCGGTTGTAGCCCCACTGATACTCCGCCGGGGCGTAGTCCTCCGGCCCGCTCGCCCAAGCCCCCGAGCAGGTGGCGTGCGAGCCCATGACGTAAGGCTCCGACGTGGTGAGCTCAGGGTTGGTCTGCTTTGGGTCGATGTTCTGCGACGCCCAGACCACCGCCTGGCCGATCGTCATGCCGAGGAAGTTCTCCCAGCCGACCACCTCCTTGTGCGGATCCTGGAAAGCTTCCTTCGTCACCATGCGAATGGGACCGCGTCCCGCGGCGACCTCGCGCAGGAGCGCGTGGTTGCGCAGGCACGTCGGCACCGGGTGGTGGTCTACGTAGTCGCCCACCAGAGCCTTGGTATCCTCGTACCAGCGCTTTTCATACTCTTCGCCGTAGCCGTTCTGCGTGTAGGTCTTGAGATGCAGGAAGTAGGCGCCCACGGGACCGTAGCCGTCCTTGAAGCGGGTAAGGACGATGCGGTTCTCCATCTGCGTCATCTTGGCGCCCACCTGGATCGGCAGGCCGTACGCGGATGCGCTGCTCCAGGGCGCGTACCAGGTCCGTCCCATTCCCTCGCCCACGGCGCGCGGCTTGAAAATGTGCGACGCGCCGCCGGCGCAGACAATGACCGCCTTGGCGCGAAACACATGGAAGTCGCCGGTGCGCACGTTGAACCCGACCGCTCCCGCGACCCGGTTCGGCTTCGTCGTATCCATGAGCAGGTGCGTGACCATGATCCGGTTGTAGACCTCCGTCGCGCTCTTCCGCGCGGCCTCGGCGACGATCGGCTTGTAGCTCTCGCCGTGGATCATGATCTGCCACTTGCCTTCGCGCTGGTAGCGACCGGTCTTCGGGTCGCGCATGATCGGCAGACCCCACTCCTCGAACTTGTGCACCGTGCCGTCGACGTGGCGCGCAATGTCGTAGCCGAGGTCCTCGCGCACCAGGCCCATGAGGTCGTTGCGCGCGTAGCGCACGTGGTCCTCGGGCCGGTTCTCGTTCCACTGCATGCCCATGTAGCAGTTGATGGCGTAGAGGCCCTGCGCGACGGCGCCGCTCCTTTCGATGTTCGCCTTCTCGGCGCAGACGATGTTCAGGTCGCGCCCCCAATAGCGGCTTTCGTAGGTCGCGCCGCAGCCCGCCATGCCGCCGCCGATGACGAGGATGTCGGCGTCGACATGAACGGTCTTCCTGCCTCCGAAGAGACCCATCAAGCGGTCCCTCGCCTGAGCCGGCCGGAATGCAGCGCGGGCAATCCGCCTTCGATCTTGAGCGAGGTCGGCTCGTGGGCGAGCTCCTGGCTCGCGAGATCTTCGGCGCGCGGCGCCTCGTACTCGGCCGGACCCTTGATCGACCCCCAGGGCGTGGTGCGGATCGGCGAGACGAAGTTCTTCTCGCGGCCATCGCGGAACTTGAGCCGCCAGGAGATGGTGCCTTTCGCCTCCTCGCGCAGCGTGCGGACGCTGTGGCCGAGCGGCGCGAAGTCCGCGTAGCCGCGCGCGTCGATCGCGTTCTGCGGGCAGGCCTTCACGCAGGAGTAGCACTCCCAGCACATGTTCGGCTCGATGTTGTAGGCGCGCCGATAGGTCTTGTCGACGTGCATGATGTCGGAAGGGCAGATGTCGACGCAGTGGCCGCAGCCGTCGCAGCGCGTCATGTAGACGAAAGTGGGCATTTGTTTCTCCTTAGTAGTGGCGCGGCGCGGTGCGCGCACTGCCGAACTGCTCCGGCTTGTCCGCGGGCCCGGGCAGGTTCGCCCTCGTGCCATTCGCGTACGAGACCCTCTTCTCGAACGCCGCCGCGGGCTTGAAGAACATGTGGGCGAACTTCGACCACGGCACCGAGGCGAACAGCACCGTGGTCGCGACGATGTACAGGGCGAAGAACACGACGGCGGCTCCGCTGCCATTCGCCTGCAGGAAGGCCCACACCAGCCCGAGCGTCACGCTGGCGAGGAGCGATAGGCTGAACAGATCCGCGCGCATGACCCGCCACGGCGAGTTGCCCTCGGCGGCGACGTCGACGCGGATAAAGAACCAGAACCAGTACCCGCCCGCGAGGACCATCAGTCCGCCGACCCACCACAGGTGCGGCCAAACATCGGAGATTGAATTGCTGAACACCATCACCACGGTGGAGACAACGTGGAGCACGAACCCGTACATCGTCAGCAAGTGCGCGATGCGCCGGCGCGCGTTGCAGAATTCGCCGGACGCGAGGACGTCCACCACGGCGGTCTGGATGGCAATCGACGCCAGTTCGCCGCCGCCAAGCGGGCTGCGTGCCCTCGTCCGCGATCGCCGCCAGTTGTCGAAGAAATACCGGGCGCTGCCCTTGTGCACGATGTCGAACAGCGTGCCCGCGACGACGAGGACGATCATGGCCACGACGTAGGCCCGCATCGCGACAGGCGGTACCGTCGCCGACAGCGCGGCGAACGGATTGGTTGTGAACATCGTAGCCTCCTCGCGCGGATTCTATGAGCCCCGCCAGGACAAACGGCTAAAAACGAGCTATGCGGCCATAGAGCGAGCGAATGCCGCCCGCAGTGCATTGCAGCAAGTCGCCGCGGGCCGCCTTGACCGCCGTCCGGACCGGCAGATAGAGTGAAGCCAGTCCGACACAAGCCTAAGGGAGGCAAGTGAACGACAAAGCGCAAGGTCTGAGCGAGGACTGGCTGTCCGTCTGGATTGGATTGCTGATCTTCGTACTGTCTCTCGGCGTCCTCGGTGGCGTCGATCTGCTTGGATGGGTCGTCAGCACGCAGGTATGGACCGACCTGTCCAAGGCTCTCGGCACCACCTCCAAGGCCTACGCCGGCCTGGGCGGAGTGGGCAGCCTGATCGCCACCTTCGTAGCGCTGCTGGTGGTCATGACGGCCGGCGCCGCGGCGCTCAGGGCGAATGTCGCGCGCTTCGCGGCTGGGTTCACGGTGGTCTTCTGGCTCACCTATCTCTGCTGGATGGCAGGCAGCTGGGCCAACTTCGCCGTCAACACCCCGGGCGGGATGAAGCAGTTCGGCATCAGCTGGTCGCTGCGCCTCACCTCCGAGGCCGGCTACATCGTGGCGCTCCTCGCGGGCCTCTCCATCGGCAACTTCCTGCCCGGCCTGGCGAACTGGATGAAGGAGGCCGTGCGGCCCGAGCTCTACGTCAAGATCGCGATCGTGCTGCTCGGCGGGTTCCTCGGCGTCACGGCGGCGGAGAAGCTGAGCCTCGCGACCTCGCTCATGTTTCTCGGCCTCGCGGCCATCATCGTCGCCTACCTCATCTTCTGGTCGGTGGTGTACCTGGTGGCGCGCACCTGGTTCGGGTTCAGCCGCGAATGGGCGGCGCCGCTCGCTTCGGGCATCTCGATCTGCGGCGTATCGGCGGCGATCGCCACCGGCGCCGCCATTCGCGCCCGGCCGATGGTCGCGGTGATGGTCTCCTCGCTGGTGGTGATCTTCGCGGTGGTCGAGCTGCTCTTCCTCCCGTTCCTGGCCGACTCGTTCCTCGCGCACGAGCCGCTCGTCGCCGGCGCATGGATGGGACTCTCGGTGAAGACCGACGGCGCGGCGGTGGCGAGCGGCGCTATCACCGAGTCGCTGATCCTTGCGAGCAACGCCTCCCAGGGCATCAATTACGCGAAAGGCTGGATCCTCGGCACGACGGCTACGATCAAGGTGTTCATCGACATCTTCATCGGCATCTGGGCCTTCGTCCTCGCCTATGTCTGGACCACCCACATCGAGAAGCGCGAAGGCGACCGCGCACGCCTCGGCGAGATCTGGCAGCGCTTCCCCAAATTCGTCATCGGCTACGTCCTCACCTTCTTGCTGATCCTGGTCCTCGCCATCGGCGCCACCCCTGAGCTCCTCGGCAAAATCAAGGGCGCGATGGGAGAAGCGAACACCTTCCGCGGCATCTTCTTCGTCCTCACCTTCTTCACCATCGGGGTCATGACCAACTTCCGCAAGCTTTGGGAGGAAGGCATCGGCAAGCTCGCCGCGGTCTACCTGCTGTGCCTGTTCGGCTTCATCATCTGGGTGGGCGTAGTGATTTCGTGGCTGTTCTACGGCGGGGTGAAGCCGCCGCTGGCGGGCTAAAGGAGGGGAGCGACGATGCAACAGCCGAGAGTCGGCGAAGAGATGCGCAAGATGGCGCACGAGCCGCTGCTGCCGATCGAGAAAAAACTGATCGGCTGGAGCTTCGGCCTGGGCGTCGTGCTCCTCGTGGTGCTGGTCGTGGTCAGCAAGGCGCTGCTCAAGGTCTGACCGTATTGAGGTCGAAGCGCATCGCAGCGAGGTCACCCAGGATCCAGCTCGCGGGTGCGGCGAGCCCGGCCACGGTACCAGGATTGACGAGCCAGCTGGACGCGCCTTTGACGTTTTTCACCTGCCGTACATCGGCTTGATGCGAGTGGCCGCAGCACACCAGATCCCAGTCGCCGGTGCACGCCATGGCGTAGCCGTACTCGGGGTAGTGCACGACGAAGATGCGCCGCCCCGCGAGCTCGAGCCGCGCGTCGGGACCGTGATAGTGGAGCTGGCCGTTGCTTTCGCGCGCCCAGCGCGAGAGCGAAACCGGATCGCCCAGGTTGTTGCCGTGGATGACATGCAAAGGCAGGCCCACCGCCATCGCGCCCCGCAGCGTCTGCGTGCCGATGAGGTCGCCGCAGTGGATGACCGCCTGCGCGCCTTGCGCCGCCGCCTCGCGCACGGCGCCCGCCAGCGCGTCAGCGCGATCGTGGCTGTCCGAGACCACGCAAATCCTCACTATGCAAACCCCTAAACCGAGTCAGTGTGCTGCAGCAGCCGAGGCCTGGAAGGCGGGATTCGACGCCGCGGCCTGGACGATCACCGCCGCATCGTCGGGCAGCATGAATCCTTCCTGCATCAGCTCGCGGGCGGCAAGACGGATGCGGTTCACATAATCGTCGCGGTTTCGATAATGCTGGCCGATCTTCAGCGAAGGGAACGGCGCATAGGCGCCGATCAGCATGCACTCGCGCGAGGTCGGCTGGTTCAGGCCGGCGTGAACGCCCAGCGGCGCGGCGAGCTCGGGAAGGCGCACGCCGCCGAGCGCGTTGCCGTCGGCATCGCGCTTCGGCAACTGGAGGACGGCAGCCGGCAAATGCGCCGGCGCGCGCAATGCCATCTCCTCGCCCGCGGGCTCCAGCGGCATCAGCTTGGTGGCGGGCGGCGCGGCGTTCGTGGCGACCCACGCGTCCAGCTTGAGGAGCAGCGCGCGAGATACCGGCGCCCAGTCGAGGCGGCCCTGAGGCAGCGTGCAGGTCGCTGGCGCCTTGCGTAGAACCACGTGCGGCGCGCCGGCGATGTCGTACACCCGTACATTCGGCGGAACCGGCTGCTCCGTGGTGCCCGAGGCACCCGTACGCGCGAGAGATGCGCGAATGCCATAGTAGTCGGTGGTCGAGTTCACGAGCAGGATCTTCGGCGGCGTTTCGCCGCGCGCAGTGACGCGCGCGATGAGATCGGCCGTGGTCAGCGGCTCTTCGTTCACGCCGCGCATTTCGGGTTTGTCGAAAGTGGGAATCCCATTCGCGCTCGATTCGGGGCCGGTGCCGACCTGCATGATCGGCAGCGAACCCGAGCCGGCGACGAAGATGTGCATGCCGTCGAACACCCGCCGGCCGTTCGCCACGTTGAAGCCGTTTGCAAGGAAGCTCTTCAGGAAGCGCCCGCTCTGCGACTTGCCGCTCGCGAGCGTATGGCGCACGGCGCCGGCCAGGGGGTTACGGCCGGCCGTTCCATGAGCGAGAAAATCCGCCGCGTCCCGCACGATCGCGAAGCCCGCCCCTTCCACGTAGCGCGCCTTGCCGTCGCCGTCGGCGAAGCTGGGCAGTTCGGCGCCCTTTCCGAGCTCCCAGTACACCTCGGCAACGCTGAACCCGTGGTCCTGGAGGAAGCCGGTGCCCTGCTCGAACGTGCCGGACTGGAACGGCTCGTCGCGGGGCGAGTTGTACAGCGCCTGCGCGTAGGCGTTGCCGCGGTTTGGAATGTCGACCAGCAGCGTGCCGTTGCCTCGGCTCGGCACCTCCGGCGTGATCAGCACGATGCGCGCCGAGTATTCGACCATCGCGCGCGCATTGCGCTTCGCCTTGTCGATGCCCGGGATGGATTCCCGAGGCGAGAGCTCGCCGTAGATCTTCCCCTCCGAGAGGACGTAGTTCCCGGGGCGGAACGACCCGAACGGCCGCTGCGACGTGATGTCGAGGCGGGTGAGCTCGGCGCGCGCCGCCGGGACACCGACGGCGATTGAAACGAGCAGCGTGGACAATAATTTCAGCAGTTTCATGTTCACTCCTTAAGCGCGCGGGGGCATTTTGCGCTCGGGATCGCCCGCTCCGCAATTGTTCCAAATCTGCACTATGCAATTCGTCGACGCTGAGATACATACTTTCCGGTGCGACTCACGGAAGGCGCTCCCGGCTGACCTCGCTCCTGATCCTCGCGGCGGTCGCCGCGCTCGTCGGCCTTTTAATCGGCACGGTCGGCGTCGGCGGCGTGCTCATGATCTCGTTCCTCGCCGTGTTCGGCGGGCTTACGATCCATCAGGCGGCCGCGACTGCGCTCTTCAGCTTCCTGTTCCCCGGCCTCCTCGGCACCTGCCTCTACCAGCGGCGCGGCAGCATCGACTGGAGCATCACGCTGCCGGTGTGCGCGGCCGCTCTGCTCTTCGGCTTCTGTGGCGCGTCGGTCGCGGCGCTGGTCGATCCGCGTCCGCTCGCCATCGCGATCGCGCTCGTCATCGTCGGGGCCGGCATCTACGTCCTGATTCCGGCAAGGCCCGCATCGACGCCGCGGGATGGCAGGGGCTGGCGCGAGAAGTCCCTCCTCGCTTCGGTGGGTGCGGCCGCCGGCTTTGGCTCCGGCTTCTCCGGTGCCGGGGGACCGGTCTTCGCGGTACCGATGATGGTGATCCTGCGCTATGTGCCGCTCACCGCCGTCGCCACCAGCCAGGTGCTGCAGATCGTCGCCGCCGTTTCCGGCTCGATCGAGAACCTGCGCCATGGCTTCGTCGATTGGAAAACCGCGGCGGTGATCAGCGTGTTCGAGCTCGCCGGCGTGGTCGCCGGCGTGCGCCTTGCACACGTCGCGAGCCCGCTTGTCCTGCGACGCCTCGCGGGCGCCTTGTGCATCCTCACCGGGAGCGTGCTTCTCTTCAGGTCTTTTTGAGCTGGTCGCGAAATTTCCGCAGCACCGTCTGGCGCAGCTCGTCGGAAGCTTTCACCACCGGAGGAAACTCGCCGAGCATCTCGAACGGACGGCAGGCGTCGATCACCGCGCGCGAATTCCAGGTCACGCCGCGGGGCAGCCGCGGGTCGAGCGGCCCGCTCCAGTGGCGGCGGATGAAGTCGATATCCTCGGCCGGATCGCAGCGCGTGCACATCGCCCACAGCACTTCGTCGAGGTTCGCGGGGTCGACGTCGTCGTCGACCACCACCACGAAGCGCCCGAGGTAGGAGCCCGACTGGCAGCTCGCGGCGAGCATCGCCGCCTGCTTCGCGTGCCCGGCGTAGGCCTGCTTGATCGAGATCACGTTGAACATCCGCGCGCAGCCGGCCTCGTGCACCCAGACCCCGCGCACGCCGCCGAGGCCCGCGCGCTCGACCTCGTCCCAGATCATGCCGGCCTTCATTACGCACTTCGAATACGAGAAGTCCGACGGCGGCACCATCGGGCAGGCGATGCCGAGGATCGGGTCGTTGCGGTGATAGATGCGCTCGACGCGCACGACCGGCTGGTCGCTGCGCCCGCCGGCGTAGTAGCCGGTGAATTCGCCGAACGGCCCTTCGGGCGCCGTTTCGCCCGGATGCATCACGCCCTCGAGGACGATCTCCGCGTGCGCCGGCATCGGCAGACGGTAGAGCTCGCTTTCGATGACGTCGTAGGGCCCGCCGCGATGTCCGGCGGCATAGTCGTACTCGGAGAGCCCGAAACGGATCTCGTTGCCGCCGGCGAGGAAGAGCAGCGGATCGTGGCCGCAGCTGATGAGCACCGGGCAGGGCTTGGCTTGCCGCCAGTATTTTTCGCGGATCTGCCGGCCGTGCTTGCCGGGCGAGATCCACAGGCCGACGCGGTCCGGACCCTGCACCATCGACCGGTATGTGCCGCAGTTCACCCAACCCAGCTCCGGGTCGCGCATGATCACGAGGTCGTCGGTGCCGATGTAGCGCCCGCCGTCGTGCTCGTGCAGCAGCGGGGCCGGGAAGCGCAATACGTCAACGTCCTTCCCTTTCAAGATGTTCTCGAGTACCGGCCCCTGATTTACGACGCGCGGCGGGATCGGCTCGTGCGTCTTCATCCGGTCGCGATAGGCGCGCACGACGTCGAGAGGATGCGAGGGCACCGGAAATCCGAGCAGGATCGCCAGCCGCTTTGCGGAGTTGGTCGCGCCGGATAAGGCGCGGAATCCCTTCGGGTAGCCGGGAATGTCCTCGAACAGAATCGCCGGCGGATTCGCCTCGCGGTAGACGATCTCCGCGAGCGTGCCCATCTCGAGCTTCCAGTCTGCGCCGCGGATGCGGCGCAGCTCGCCCGAGCGCTCTAGGCGCTCGATCGCCTCGCGCAGGTCCGCGTGCGGCCGGTCATATTCGTTCCAGAGACCGCTCGCCCCCGGCGCGGGCTTCTCAATACGTCCCACGGAAGGCGTCGAAGCCGGAGACGTAGGTCATGTTGGTGATGGCGTGGTTGCGGTTGACGAGCGGGCGGTTGAAGAGCCGGTGGCGCATGCTGCGCACCTCGTGCTCGATCTGAAAAAGCTTTCGGCTGTCTTTCGGATCGACGATCCACTGGAAACGCCACTCGTCGGCGTCGGTCTCCATCGTGATCAGGTCGCGCTCCTTCAGCCAGTGGTAGGGCGAGGCGAAGTCGGCGATGTAGACCTGGATGTGGTGGTTGTCGTACTCCGGCAGCGGCTTGGAGGTCTCGGTGAAATACAGCCGCTGGTTGCGCCCGACGCTCACCCTGGCGCGCCCGCTTTTCGCTTCCGAAGGGGCCTTGATGACTTCCTTGTAGAACCGGGCGATGCCGTCGGCCGTGCCCTCCGGCACGTCGAAGTCGACGTAAACGATCCCGAGCTCGGTATTGCCGAACTCGGGAGAAGGCGCGTGGCAGCGCACGCGATTACCCCATGGGCACGTGGCCTCGATCACCCCATCCTTTTCCCGCCAGGAGAACTTCGTTTCTCTTTCCGGCACGACGCGCTTCATCTCCCGGCCGGCGTGCTCGAAGCGCTTTTTGAGGTCCTCAAGGCTCGGCACGACAAAGCCGATCGTGCCGCGCAGCACCTCGGGCTTCGAGCCCCGGCTTGGCAGGTGGCACTGGGTGCGCCCGAAGTTGACCCACATGTTGTCCAGGCCGGTGAAGAGATACGGGTCGCGCGTCCCGCCGATGCCGGTGATGTAGAAGAGCGTCGCAAGCCGCTGGTCGTCGACCACCACGTTGAAGTGCTCGAGGTGGACGATGTTGCCTACGATATGCGCGTCGCGGTCGTACTGCTTGACCTTCTCGGGTGCGTTCATAACCCTAGTTTATTCCCCAGACGCGTTTAGCGAAATCGGGGTAGTTCGCCGCCATCTCTTTCGCTATCGGGCCGCGTAGTAGATCGAGGTCCCCAGGACTGGGATCGGGCGTGAGGGGGACTGCGGGCGGGGAATCGTACGAAAACCCGGTGTGGGGACCGATGTCGCCCGGCTCGTGCACGCTTTCCAGCCGGAAGCGGCGCTTCTCCCGCTGCCACGAGAAGAGCGCCTTGCCCGTCAGGAGCGCCGCCGGGTTGCCGGTGGCCGAGACGAACTCGACCTTCGGCACCAGCACGCGCCTCGAATGCTCCTCGCGGAAGAGGATCACGTTCCTCACCACCGAATACATGAAGGCAGAGCCGAAGGAGCCGGGGAAGCGGCGTCCCTCTGCGCGCACCAGGTTGATGTTCGCCTCGCCGTCGATCTGCGCCCCACCGAGGAAGAAGACGTCGATGCGCCCCTGGCCCGCGAGGTCGAACAGCTCGCGCGAGCCGTCCGTGAACGGGTTGCCCCGGCGCTTGTGCAGGAAGGAGAGCCGCAGCTCGGGTCTTTTCTGCTTGAGCAGCAGCGCCCCGGCGGCGGGGATCGGCGACGCCGCGCCGACGGCGACGTGGCGCGCCTCATTTCCCAATTGCGCGATGAGGCGCGCGATCACGCAGGCTAGCAATTCCTCGCGCGCGTATGGTGCAATGGCGGGGCGATTCTCGTCGCTCACGGAGGCCCGCATGATCGCACGCCGAACGTTCATCAAGGGCGCGTCGCTCGCCGCGCTCGCAACCACCTCCGGCATCCGGCCGGGCCGCGCGCAGGCAGTGTCGAACTCGTCGGGTACCGCGCCGCCGAAGCTCAAAGCTCCGGCCAACGCCTGCGACTGCCACATGCACATCTACGATCCCGCGCGCTTTCCGATGCCGCCGAGCAAGCGCATGCCGCCTTCGGACGCCACCGTCGCGCATTACCGCGAGCTGCAGAAACGCATCGGTACCACCCGCACCGTGGTCGTCCAGCCGCGCAACTACGCGATCGACAACCGCGTGACGCTCGACGCTATCGCGCAGCTCGGCGCGGATGCGCGCGGCGTGGCGGTGCTGCACCCGAGCGTCACCGATGCCGAGCTGAAAGCGCTGGACGCCGGCGGCATCCGCGGCATCCGCTTCACCCTCGGCGACCCCGCCACCGCGGTGGTGAAGGTGGACATGATCGAGCCGCTCGCGAAGCGCATAGTCGAGCAGGGCTGGCACATCCAGTTCAACGTCGAGGGCGCGCAGGTGGTGGAGCTCGCCGACCTCTTCCGCCGGCTGCCGACGCAGATGGTGTTCGACCACCTCGGCAACCCGACGCTGCCGGCGGGAATCGACCACGCCTCGCACGCCGTCCTGCGCGGCCTCGTCGACAAGGGCCGCACCTGGGTGAAGCTCTCGGGCGCCTACTCGAACAGCAAGTCCGGCCCGCCCTACCCGGAAGCGACGCGCACCGCGCGCGCCTGGGTCGCCGCGGCGCCGGAGCGGCTGGTGTGGGGCAGCGACTGGCCGCATCCGACCGAGCGCAATGAAAACAAGCCGGACGACGCGTTTCTCTTCGACCTGCTCGCGGAGTGGGCGCCCGACGCGGCGACGCGCAACCGCATCCTCGTCGCCAATCCGCAAACGCTTTACGGGTTCAGGCCGCGACCGGCCTGAGGACAAACTCGTCGAGGTAGCGTCCGAAGCCTTCGCGCGTCTTCGCGAGCTTCGCGTAGCGCGCGAGATGGGCGTCGTCGATATCGTAGACCTCCGGCACACCGAGCGGCCATGCGCCGCGCCGTGCCTGCGCCGCCGCGGTGACGTAGACCGCGCCCAGCACGCCGGGGGCGAGAATCTCGTCCTCGAGCATGTCGCCGGGGCGCTTCTCCTCGTAGGTGACGAAGCAGCGCTTCGCCGCGTGCGCGATGGTGGCGAGCTCCCGGCGCCGGCCGATCCAGACATTGCCCGCCTCGTCCGCCCAGCGCGCATGGAAGAGGGCCACGTCGGGCGAAACCGCAGGGATATACAGGATCGGGTCCTGCTTTCCATTGAAAGGGTTTTGGGAGACCTTCCAGTCGGGACGCAACTTCAGAAGATCGGAACCGAGCACGCCGCGCAGGGGCATGAAGGGCACGCCTTTCTCGGTCGCCTGGAGCGCGGTGTGGACCGCCGGGCAGGTGGCGTCGCGCACCACGATCTCGCCTTTCTCGGCCGCCTCGGTGAAGCGCGGCGCGAGGCCCGCCTCGCCGAGCGTCACCGCGCTGGTCTCGATCTCGGCGACGCAGCCCGCGCCGAT
>Ga0075426_10002578_pt1 | contig 12967 bp, 10 predicted proteins | sample SoiMethybrSBSTD5_FD_75304 | JGI IMG/M metagenome (GOLD analysis project Ga0075426, IMG submission 75304) | Bulk soil microbial communities from a Populus tree surrounding site in Tennessee, USA - Soil MetaG P. TD hybrid SBSTD5 | ecosystem: Environmental > Terrestrial > Soil > Tree plantation...
CGCCTGCGGCCGGCCCTGCCGCCGGAGCTCTTTCCCGGCGTCTTCGTGTCGGGCTCCTCGGCGGCGGGCCTGGCGGCGGCCCGCGCGATCGGCGCGGTGGCCGTCAAGTATCCGTGCCCGGCGCGCGAGGAGGAGCTGACGGCCGACCCCGTCGGACCGCTCGGCATCCGCGTCGGCATCATCGCGCGGGCGGATGATGACGCGGCGTGGGCGGCGGCGTACGAGCGCTTCCCCGCCGACCGGCGCGGACAGCTCACGCACGAGCTGGCCATGAAGATCTCGGATTCCGAGTGGCACCGGCAGCTCTCCGAGCGCCCGGCGACGACGGAGCCGAGCCCGTACTGGCTGATGCCGTTCCAGAACTACAAGACGTTCTGCCCGTACCTCGTCGGCAGCTACGCGCGTGTCGCCGAGGAGCTGGCGCGCTACCTGGCGGCCGGCTACCGCACGCTGATCCTCGACGTGCCGACCGGCGACGAGGAATGCGCCCACATCGACCGCGCCCTGATCCGCGCCCGCGAGATGGCGAGATGCCTCAGTTACTCCAGCATTGGCTGACGCAGGCCGCCGAGCGGCGGCCTGACGCGGTCGCAATCGTTCACGGAGCCGAGCGCGTGACCTACGCCGAGCTCGAGGAGACCTCCAACCGGCTGGCGTCCGTCCTCGTCAAGCGGGGATGTCGCCGTCACGACCGCGTCGCGCTGCTGATGCCGAAATCGCCGCTCGCGATCGCCGCCATGCTCGGCGTGCTCAAGGCCGACGCGATCTACGTGCCGCTCGACACGGCCAATCCGCCGGCGCGGCTGCAGTCGATGCTGGCCGCCTGCGACACGCCCTGGCTCCTCGCCGCCGGCCCGGTGGCGGGCGCGCTGCGCCGGCTGGTCGCCGCCGACCTGCCCCACCCGCTGTCGCTCGGCTGGCTGGACACGCCCAGCCGGCTGGATCCGGACTGGCCGACGGCGTTCACGCTCAGCGACCTCGACGACCAGCCCGGCGCGCCGCGCGACTACGAGAACCACGGCGACGACGCCGCCCACATCCTGTTCACCTCCGGCTCGGCCGGCGTCCCCAAGGGCGTCGTCATCCGTCACGCCGGCGTCGTGCGGTTCGTGGAGTGGGCGGTGAGATACTTCGGGCTCACCGCCGACGACCGCACGTCCGGCCACGCGCCGTTGCACTTCGACCTCTCGACGTTCGACGTCTACGGCACGCTCGCCGCCGGCGCCGGCCTGCACCTGGTGCCGCCCGAGCTGAACGTGATGCCCGCCGGCCTGGCCGCCTTCATTCGCGACGCCGCGCTCACGCAGTGGTTCTCGGTGCCGGCCGTGCTCGGCTACCTGGCCCGCTTCGACGCCGTGGCGGCCGGCGACTTTCCCGCGTTGCGGCGCGTGCTGTGGTGCGGCGAGGTCCTGCCGACGCCGGCCCTCATGTACTGGATGCGGCGCCTGCCCCACGTGCAGTTCACGAATCTCTACGGGCCGACGGAGGCCACCATCGCCAGCGCCTACTACACCGTCCCGCGGTGCCCCGACGACCCGGCCGCCGCCATCCCGATCGGCCGCGCCTGCGAGGGTGAGACGTTGCGGGTGCTGGACGCGCGGCGCCAGACCGTCGCGCCCGGGGAGACCGGCGAGCTCTACATCGGCGGCGCCGGGCTCAGCGCGGGCTACTGGCGTGATCCCGAGCGCACCGCGGAGGCGTTCGTCGCCGATGCCGACGGCGAGCGCCTCTACAAGACGGGCGATCTCGCCCAGGTCGATGGCGACGGCCTCGTGTACTTCCTCGGCCGCGCCGACTCGCAGGTCAAGAGCCGCGGCTACCGCATCGAGCTCGGCGAGATCGAGGCCGCGCTGCACACGCTGGAGGGCGTGCACGAGGCGGCCGTGGTGGCGCTCCCCACCACCGGCTTCGAGGGCACGCAGCTCGGCTGCGCCTACGTGCCGCGGGCCGACCGCGAGATCGTGCCGTCCGCCCTTCGGAGCGCGCTGGCCACGCGGCTGCCGGCCTACATGCTGCCGACGCGCTGGCTGGTGCTGGCCGCGCTGCCCCGCACCGCCAACGGCAAGATCGACCGCCGCCACCTTTGCGACCGCTTTCACGCCGATGCGCCTGGTTCCGATCGCGCCTGAGCTGATCGAGACGGTGGCGGGCTGGACGGCCGACCCGACCGTCTCCCGGTGGCTGGACTTCGGCAACGGCGTCCAGGCCCTGACGCCGGCCGCGCTGAGGATCATGACCCAGCGCCCGATGCATTGCCTGCGGGTCTTCATGCCGGACGACGCGGACGTCGCCCTCGGAGTCGTCGGCTTCACCAACGTCGACCGCAACTTCAAGACCGCGATGCCGTGGATCGTCCTCGGGAACCGGACATATCGTCACGCCAGCGGGCGACCGCCGGCCAGCGTCGTCGCGCTGTCCAAGCTCCTCACGCTCGGCTTCACCGAGCTCGGCCTGGAGTCGATCTACGCCTGGGTCGTGGAGACGAACCGGGCGTGCCTTCGCATGAACACCAAGCTGAACTTCCGGTACATCGGCCGCCAGCGCCACTGTCACTGGATCGACGGCAAGCCCTACGATCGCCTGCTCTTCGACATCCTGGCCGGGGAACACAAGGAGCTGCCGGATGACGACGGTGCATGAGCGCATCGCCGCGCTGTTCGCCGCGCGGCTGAACCTCGTGGTCCCCTCGATGGACGCCGACCTCTTCGAAGCGGGCGCGCTCGACTCGCTGGGCTTCGTCGAGCTGCTGGTGCAGCTCGAAGAGGAATTCGGCGTGCACACCACCCTCAAGGACATGGAGCTCGACACCTTCCGGTCGGTCGCCAGCATCGCCGATTTCATCCTCGCCCACGCGGAGCCCGCTTGCCGATGAGCAGCGTCCGTCCGTTCGTCCGCGCCGACATCCCCCAGGTGGTCGACCTCCACCGCCGGGTGTTCTCGAGCCGGTCGCGGGCCCGTCGCGAGGACCGGGACGCCTACGAGGCGTACTTCAGCGAGCTGTATTTCGGCAACGCGTGGTGCGCCGAGGCGTCGCCCTCGCTGGTGTGGGAGGACGGCCGTGGCGCCGTCGCCGGCTTCCTGGGCGTGACGACGCGCGCCATGTCGCTCGGCGGCCAGCCGCTGCGGGCCGCGGTCACCTCGCAGTTCATGGTCGACGCCGAGGCCCGCCGGCGCGCGCCGCTGGCGGCCGTGGAGCTCGTCAAGACCTTGCTGGCCGGCCCCCAGGACCTCACGCTCGCCGACGAGGCGACCGAGCCGGCGCGCCGCCTGTGGGAGGCGCTCGGCGGCGCCACCGCGCTGCTGCTGAGCCTGCAGTGGGCGCGGGTGTTGCGGCCCGCACGCTTCGCGCTCTCCCGCCTGGCCGCGCGGCACCGGCTCGGCCGCCTGGCGCGGAGCATCGCGCCGCTCTGCCGCCCCGTCGATGCGCTGGCCGCGCGCCTGCCGTCGAGCCCGTTCGAGCTGGCGGCGACGTCGCTGCACGCCGAGGACCTGGACGCCGCGACCCTGCAGGACTGCATCGCGGAGGCGGCCGCCGACACCGCGCTCCGCCCGGAGTACGACGAGCGCTCGCTCAAGTGGCTGCTCGAGGTGCTGGCCAGCAAGCGCGGCTGCGGCGGCTTCCACCGGATCGGGCTGCGCGACGACACCGGACGCCTGGTGGGCTGGTACCTCGCGCACCTGGCCCCGGGCGGGACCGGCGAGGTGCTGCAGGTCGGCGCGCGCGGGAGCGCGCTGGCGCCCGTCCTCGACCATCTGTTCGCGCGGGCCTGGCGCCTCGGCGTCGACGTCCTCTACGGGCGCGTCGAGCCGGCCCGGCTGCGGCAGCTCTCGGAGCGGGGCTGCGTCTTTCATCATCGCGGCCACTGGATGCTCGTGCACTCCGGCGTCCCCGGCGTGCTGGAGGCGATCCACCGGGGTGATGCGTTCCTGAGTCGGCTGGAGGGCGAGTGGTGCCTGCGCTTCCAGGGAGAGCATTCGTGAGATCACGCGCCGAGACTCCGCTGCAGCCCGACCTGCTCGACGGCGAAGCCGCCTTCTACGCCCAGTACGCGTGGGCGCTCGACGCCTTCCCCACCGTCGAGCAGGTCACGCGGCGCCTGCGCGAGGAGCTCCGGCGCCACGTCGACGCGGGATGGCAGCGGGCGGAAGTCGCCACGAACGTCTTCCTGCTCGCCTGCGCGCTGGCCGACACGGTGGACGATTACCGCGTGGGCGCGGCGTACGACTTCTCGCAGCTCACCTCGGTGCTGCCGCTGGCCCGGCTCGGCGTCCGGGCGGCCGACACGCTCGTGGGTGTTCAGCGCACCCTGCGGGCCGTGCGCCATCGCGGCCTTCACGCGTGGCGGCGCCGATGGGACGCGGCCCTCGACGGCTTCCTCGTCAGCGTGCTGGCGGCCGCGCCGGACCCCGCGCTCCAGCAGCGGGCCGCCGCCGCGCTGCGGGCGGCGCTGCCCGGACGGCTCCCCGTCGACCTCGCCGGCCGGCGGCCGCGCATCCCCGCCGCCTTCCGCACGCAGGACCTCACGCACCTGGACATCGTGACGCTCGCTGACGCCTTCACCGCCGCCTTCCCGGACCGCACGCGCCCGGTCGTCGTGGTCGGGTTGCGGACGGCCGGCTCCTACTTCGCGCCGGTGCTCCGCGCGTGCCTGCGGGTCGCGGGCTACACGGCCGTCGAGAGCGTGACGATCCGCCCCAAGAAGGGGTTGGCGCCGTGGGAGCGCCGCGCCCTCCGGCGTCACGCCGGCGACGGTGTCGCCGTGCTCGTGGACGAGCCGGTGAACACGGGCGCGACCGTGGGGCTTGCGGTGGCCACGCTGCGCAGCGCCGGCTTCGCCGCCGATCGCATCGCGGCGCTCCTGCCGCTGCACCCGACCCGCCGCCAGTGGGACGACGCGCTCGACGCCCTGCCGCTGGCCCGGGTGCGCGTGATCACCCTGCCGCCCGAGCAGTGGCACAAGCAGCGCCGGCTGGAGCCGGCCGTGGCCGAGGCCACGCTGGCCGAGTACTTCCATGGCCACAAGTACGCGAGCACGCGCGTGGTGGCCAGCGAGGCCGCCGACCGCTTCAACGCCGAGCTGGCCCGGGGCTCCGACGAGAAGTTCCACACGCGTCTCAAGCGCGTCTACGAGGTGCGGCTGACCACCGACGTCGGCGCCGGCGAGACGCGCTACGTGCTGGCCAAGAGCGTGGGCTGGGGCTGGCTCGGCTATCACGCCTTCCTCGCCGCCGATCGGCTGGCGCCGTTCGTGCCGCCGCTGCTCGGCCTGCGCGACGGCATGCTCTACACCGAGTGGCTGCCCCAGGATCCGCAGACCCCGTGGCCGCCACGCGAGGAGATCATCGACACGGCGGCGGCCTACGTGGCGGCGCGCGTCCGGACGTTGCCCGTCACCTCGCGGCCGTCGGGCGAGCTGGCGGTCGGGGCCGGGCCCAAGGGTCTCGAGCTGCTGGCCGGTGTGCTGAGCCGCGCCTGGGGATGGAAGCCGGTGGCGGCGCTCAAGCGCGCCCGGACGCAGCGCGCGCTGACGCGGCTGGCCGTGCCGAGCCCCACGCACGTCGACGGCAAGATGCGCCGCTCGGAGTGGATCGTCGGTCCCGCCGCGCTGCTGAAGACCGACTTCGAGCATCACGGACAGGGCAAGACCGAGCTGAACGTCGCTGATCCCGCCTACGACCTGGCCGAGACCATCCTGCACTTCGGGTTGTCGGCGGCGGAAGAGGACCGGCTCCTCACGGGCTACCGCGAGCGCTCCCACGATCGCGACCTCGACGAGCGGTTGTTCCTCGCCAAGCTCCTGGCCGGGACCTGGGCCATGCGCGGCGCACTCGACAACCTCGCCGACGAGCGGCTGCTCGCGCGTCACGCCGAGTTCAACCGTGACTACGTGCACGCCGCCCTCTTCCTCACCGTGCACACGGCGCGGCGGTGCGGGCGCCTGTGCGGCCGGCCGGACCCCCTCGGCTGGACGTCGCCGCTGGTGGTCCTCGACATCGACGGCGTGCTCGACAAGCAGATCTTCGGCTTCCCCTCGACCACCGCCGCCGGCGTCCGCGCGCTGTCGCTGCTCCACGGCCACGCCGTCGCCGTGGCGGTGAACACCGCCCGCACGCTGAGCGAGGTGAAGGAGTACTGCGCCGCCTACGGCTTCGTCGGCGGCGTGGCCGAGTACGGGGCGGCGGTGTGGGACGCCGTCAGCGACCGCGCGCGGGTGCTGGTCGGCCCCGAGGCGCTCGCCCAGCTCGGCGCCGTCCGCGACGCCCTCGCCCGCATCCCCGGCGTGTTCCTCAACGAGGACTACCGGTACTCGCTGCGCGCCTACGTCTACGAGCGCGGCACCACGGTGCCGGTGCCGACGACGACGATCCGCAGCGTGCTGACGACCCTCGGCGCCGACCGGCTCGCGTTCCACCAGACTTTCGTCGACACCGCCGTCGTCGCCCGCGAGACCGACAAGGGCCGCGGCCTCCGCGCCCTGCTCGAGCTGGCCGGCCACGCCACCGACGACACGATCGCCGTCGGCGACTCCGAGGCCGACCTGCCGATGTTCCTGGCCGCCGGCCGCTCCTTCGCCCCCGGCCACATCGGCTGCCGCTCCGCCGCGCGGCTGCTCGGCTGCCGGATCATGCCGGGGGCGTTCCAGCGCGGCCTGCTGGCCGCCGCCCGCGCCATCGTGCACGCCGACGACCGCCCCTGCGTGCGGTGCCAGGCCATCGAGGCCCGGCGGCACGACGATCTCTTCTGGACGCTCCTCGAGACCGCCGACGCCACGTCGTTGAACCGGCTGCTGCGCGCGGGGCTCGACCCGCTCGCCGTGCAGGCCTTCGCGCGATGATCCACACCGTCGACCCGTCCCGGCTGACGCTCGAGCGCGTCGAGCACGCCGGCGCCCTCGCGACGCTCCGCGAGGAGTGGAACGAGCTGCTGGCCGCCAGCGCCGGCGACGGCCTGTTCCTCACCTGGGAGTGGCTGTCGCACTGGTGGCAGCATCTCTCGGCGGGCCGGCGCCTGGCGCTCACGCTGGTCCGCGCGGACCGCGAGCTCGTCGCCATCGCGCCGCTGGCCGTGCGCCGGCGGCGCGTCGCCGGGATCCTGCCGGTCCGCTCGCTGGAGCTCCTGGGGACGGGCTCGGTCGGCTCCGACTATCTCGACGTCATCGTCCGCCGCGGCCACGAGCGCGCGGTGCGCGCGGCGCTGGCCGCGCGCTTCACGGCCGAGCGCACCCTGCTGGACCTCGGTCAGCTCCACCGCGGGGCCAGCGTGGCCGAGGATCTCGCGCGCGATCTCGCCGGCGGCGGCTGGGCGGCGACGGAGACCCCGGGCCAGGTGTGCCCCTTCATCGATCTGCGGGGGCAGAGCTGGGACTCGTATCTGGCCGGCCTGGGCAAGGAGCATCGCTACAACGTCCAGCGCCGGCTGCGCAACGCCACCCGGGAGTTCGAGCTCCGCTTCGAGCCCGCGCGCACGGAGGACGAGCGGCGGACGGCGCTGGGCCTGCTCCTGCGCCTGCACGACCTGCGCTTCGGCGAGCGCTCGAACGCCTTCCACACGCCGGCGCTGCGCGCCTTCCACGAGGACCTGAGCCGGACGGCGCTGGCGCGCGGCTGGTTGCGGCTGTTCGTGCTCTCGCTCGACGGCCGGCCGGCGGCCGCGCTCTATGGGTTCTGCTACCGGCGGCGCTTCTACTTCTACCAGTCGGGCTTCGACCCGGCGTGCGCGAAGTGGAGCGTCGGCCTGCTCGCGATGGGCCTGGCGATCAAGGCCGCGATCGAGGAAGGCGCCGAGGAGTACGACCTGCTCCACGGCGACGAGGGCTACAAGTTCCACTGGGCGTCCGCGGCGCGCGCGCTGACCCGTTTCGAGCTCTATCCGCCGACGGTGCGCGACCGGCTCCATCGACACGCGCGCGAGGCCAGCCGATCGGGACGCCGGCTGGCGCGCCGCCTGTTGCCGGCGCCGGTCGCGCATCGAATCACCGTGGCCCGGCGCCGATGCGAGCTCTGATGGCGCGGGTCCAGCGGCTCGTGAAGACCGGCGTCGCCACCGCCCTGCACCGCTCGGGGGCCGACGCGGCGATCGGCGTGCTCCGTCGCGTGCGCCGGCGGCCCGTCGTGCTCGGCTACCACCGGATCGTCGACGACGTCCGCCCGCATCTGGCGACCTCGATCCCCGCCATGCTCACCAGCCGCCGGATGCTGGAGCGTCACCTCGACTGGGTCGGGCGCCGCTTCCGGGTGGTGGCGGCCGACGAGCTGGAGACGCTGCTGGATCCGCGCGGCGAGCCGGCGCGGCCGGTGGCGGCGATCACGTTCGACGACGGCTACCGCGACGTCTACGAGCACGCGCTGCCGATCCTCAAGCGCAAGGGCATGCCGGCCATCGTGTTCGTGGTCAGCGACCTGGTGGGCACGGCCGGCGTGCTGCTTCACGACCGTCTCTACCTCGCGGTCGCCCGGGCGCTCCGCTCGCGGAGCGGCACGCAGGCCGTCCGCCGCGCGCTGGCCGCCGTCGCGCGGCCCGGACTGCGTCGGGAGCCGAGCGGCGGCGCGCTCGCGTTCACCCAGCGCGTGCTGACCACGCTACCCCAGGCCGACGTGCGGCGCGTGGTCGACACGGTGGAGGCCGACATCGGCGTCGACGACGCGCAGCTGTCGGCCTTCCGCCCGCTGAGCTGGGAGATGCTGGCCGAGATGCAGCGCCACGGTGTCGCCGTCGGCGCCCACACGCGCAGCCATCCGCTCTTGACGCTCGAAGCCGAGGCGACCGTGAAGGAGGAGGTCGTGGGCTCGCGGCGCGATCTCGAGGCGCGCCTCGGCCGTCCCGTCCGCCACTTCGCCTATCCGGCCGGCGACTTCGACACCTCGACCGTGCGGGCGGTGGCCGGCGCCGGGTACGACCTCGCCTACACCGTCTGTCGCCATCAAGACGTGGAGCATCCGCGCCTGACGCTGCCGCGCACGCTCCTGTGGGAGCGCTCCAGCGTGGACGCCTGGGAGCGCTTCTCGTCGCCGATCCTGGGCTGTCAGGTCAACGGCGTGTTCGATCTGGTCGCGCCGTGCCGGCGGTCGCACCGATGAGCCGCAGCTTCGCGCCGACGCTGTTCCTGGTCGGGGGCCGCACGGTGGCCTTCGCCGCGACGTTCTTCATCCCGATCGTCCTCGTGCGCCTGCTCTCGCAGGCGGAGTTCGGCACCTACAAGCAGCTGTTCCTCGTCTTCGCCACGCTCTACACGATCGCGCAGTTCGGCATGGCCGAGAGCCTCTTTTACTTCGTGCCGCAGGCCTCGCGGGAGGCCCGGCGCTACGTGGTGCATTCCACGCTCTTCCTGCTGGGCATGGGCGTCGCGAGCCTGGCGATCATCCTCGGCCTCCGCTCGGCCATCACCGGGGTGCTGGGCAACGACGCGCTCGGCGGCGCGCTGCCGCTGCTCGGCGTCTTCGTGCTGCTGATGCTGCCGTCGGCCGTGCTCGAGATCGTCATGATCGCCCGTGGACGCTACCGGCTGGCCTCGGCGTGCTACGGCGCCTCCGACGCCCTGCGCGCCGTGTTCTTCCTGGCCCCGGTGCTCCTGCTCGGCTGGCGCATCGAGGGACTGCTGCTCGGCGCCATCGCCTTCGCGGTGCTGCGGCTGGCCGCGACGCTCGGGTACGTGGCGCGCGCCTTCCCGCCCGCCGAGCCATCGGGCGCCGGCGCCCTGGCCTCCCAGCTCGCCTACGCCATCCCGTTCGGCCTGGCCGGCGTGCTGGAGATCGCCCAGGCCACGTTCCACCAGTACGCGGTCGCCTATCGCTTCGACGCCGCCACCTTCGCGATCTATGCGGTCGGCTGCTTCCAGGTTCCCCTGGTGGACTTCATCACGAGCTCGGCCAGCAACGTGCTGATGGTCCAGTTGAGCGAGGATGGGCGGCGCGCGGGCGCCGAGGCGCGCGCCGCGTGGCACCGGACGGTGCGCGAGCTGGCGCTGCTCCTCCTTCCTCTCGTCGGCCTGCTGCTGGTCAGCGCCCGCGACCTCGTGGTGCTGCTGTTCACCGCCGCCTATCTCGCCAGCGTTCCGATCTTCATGGTCTGGTCGGCCGGCATCCTGCTGGCGGTGCTGCCCGTCGATGCCGTCCTCCGTGTCCACGCCCAGACCCGCTTCATCCTCGGCATGAACGCCCTGCGCCTGGCACTCATCGTCGCCCTGCTGCCGTGGTGCCTGTCGGCCTGGGGGCTGATCGGCGCCGTGCTGGCCACCGTGGCCGCCACCGCCGTCGCCAAGGCGGTGGCCCTGCGTCGCGTCGAGCGCCTGCTGGCCGGCCCGGCGGCGGCGCTGCTGCCGTGGCGCGCGCTCGGCGGGATCACCGCCGCGGCCGGCCTGGCGGCAGTGGCCGCGCTGGCGGCCGGTCTGCTGGATACCACCATGCCGGCCCGCCTGCTCGTGACCGGCCTCGTGTACGGCGTGACGTACCTGACCCTGCTGTTCGTGCTCGGTGTGGTGACCGAGGACGAGCGCGCCGCGCTCGCACGTCGCGCGAGCCGGTGGACCCAGCCAACCGTGAGCGTGGCCCGCTAGCCGGAGGGGAAGAGCCGTGTGTGGCATCGCCGGAATCCTGAGCCAGACCGGGCGCCCGCCCCGGGTGGACGAGGTGCGCGCCATGTGCGCGGCCATCGTGCATCGCGGCCCCGACGACGAGGGCCTGTACGTGACGGACGAGGTCGGCCTCGGCATGCGGCGGCTGAGCATCATCGACCTCGCCACCGGGCATCAGCCGATCGAGAACGAGGACGGGTCGATCCGGGTCGTGTTCAACGGCGAGATCTACAACTTCGCCGACCTGCGCCGCGACCTCGTCGCCCGCGGTCATCGCTTCTCGACGGCGACCGACACCGAGACCATCGTGCACCTCTACGAGGAGCACGGCCCGGCCTGCGTGCGGCACCTGCGCGGCATGTTCACCTTCGCGCTGTGGGACGCGCGGCGGGGCGAGCTGCTGCTGGCGCGCGATCGGCTCGGCATCAAGCCGCTCTACTACGCCGACGTCGCGGGCCGGCTGGTGTTCGCCTCCGAGCTGAAGGCCCTGCTCGCCCTGCCCGACGTGGAGGCGCGGCTGGACTGGGCGTCCGTGCGGCACCTGTTCACGTTCCTCACCACGCCGCTGGCCAGCAGCATCGTGGCCGGCGTCCACAAGCTCGAGGCCGGTCACATCCTGGTCGCCTCTCGCGACGGCCGGCGGCGCCTCGAGCGCTACTGGGACCTGGCCTTCGAGCCGGACTATTCGCGGAGCGAGGCCTACTTCGTGGAGCGCGTGCGCGAGACGCTCGACGAGTGCGTGCGCCTGCACCTCGTCAGCGACGTCCCGCTGGGCGCGTTCCTCTCGGGCGGCATCGACTCCAGCGCGGTGGTGGCCAGCATGGCCCGGCAGACGGCGCGGCCGGTGAAGACCTTCTCGATCGGCTTCGCCGAGCCCGACTACGACGAGTCCCCGTACGCCCGGCAGGTGGCGCGCGCGCTCGGGACCGAGCATCACGAGCTGATCCTGGAGCCCGACGTGCCGGCGGTCCTGCAGGAGCTGACCTGGCATCTCGACGAGCCGTTCGGCGACTCCTCGGCCATCCCGACCTACATGGTCTCCAGGCTCGCCGCCGGGCACGTGAAGGTCGTGCTCTCCGGCGACGGCGGCGACGAGCTGTTCGGCGGCTACGATCGCTACGTCGTCGAGTCCCGCGAGCGCGGCTATCGGCTGCCGGCGGCGGCCCGCAACCTGCTCGGCCTCGCCGCGCGAGCCATGCCGGACGGCATGCGCGGGCGCAATCTCCTGCGTCACTTCTCGCTGGCCGATCCCGAGCGCTACCTCGACGCGGTCACGCTGCTGCGGCTCGACGAGCAGCGGAGGCTGTTCCGGCCCGAGGCGTTCGAGCGGCTGGCCGCCGCCGATCCCTGGCCGGCGGCGGCGGCCCACCTGCCCACGGCGGGCGGCGCCTGGCTGTCCGGGCTGCAGTACCTCGACACCACCCGCTACCTGCCGCTCGACATCCTGACCAAGGTCGACCGGATGAGCATGGCCCACTCGATCGAGGCCCGGGTGCCGCTGCTCGACCACACGCTCGTCGAGCTGGCCGCCACCATCCCGCCCGAGCTCAAGCTGCGCGGCCGGACAACCAAGTACATCTTCAAGCAGGCGCTGGCCGGGATCCTGCCCGAGGCGATCCTGCATCGGCCCAAGCGCGGCTTCGCGGTGCCGCTGGGCGCGTGGTTCCGTCACGACCTCGCCGGCTTCGTGCGTGACCTGCTGCTGTCGGACACCAGCCGGCGGCGCGGCATCTTCGAGCCCTCGTCCATCGAGCGGCTGCTCGATCGTCAGGCGCAGGGACGGCCGCTCGATCTCGCGATCTGGACGCTCATCTCGTTCGAGCTGTGGTGCCGGACCTTCCTCGACGGTCGGGCCGCGCCCCGCGTCGAGCCCACGCCCGCTCACCTCGTCGCCGCCGCGGCCGTCTGAACACCCCCGGACAAGGAGTCAGCCATGCCGATGCCCGTCTTCGCCAAGGCACTGTGGGTGCGCTGGAAGCGGATCGCGCACGCCATTGGGACCTTCCAGGCGCGCGTGCTGCTGACCGTGCTCTACGTCGTGCTCCTGCCGCCGTTCACGCTGATCGCGCGGCTGGCCGCCGATCCGATGCAGCTACGCCGCGACGTCACACCGCGCTGGCTCGTCCGTCCACCGGCGGCGCCGGGCCTGACCGACGGGAGGAGGCAGTTCTCATGAACATCCTCGGCATCTCGTGCTTCTACCACGACGCCGCCGCCGCGCTGCTCGTCGACGGCCGGCTCGTCGCCGCCGCCGAGGAAGAGCGGTTCTCGCGCAAGAAGCACGACTCGGACTTCCCGCTGCGGGCCATCGACTTCTGCCTGGAGACGGGGGGGATCAGGGCCGGTGACCTCGACTACGTCGTGTTTTACGAGAAGCCCTTCACCAAGTTCGAGCG
>Ga0075426_10002579_pt1 | contig 12967 bp, 10 predicted proteins | sample SoiMethybrSBSTD5_FD_75304 | JGI IMG/M metagenome (GOLD analysis project Ga0075426, IMG submission 75304) | Bulk soil microbial communities from a Populus tree surrounding site in Tennessee, USA - Soil MetaG P. TD hybrid SBSTD5 | ecosystem: Environmental > Terrestrial > Soil > Tree plantation...
CCTATCTCGCGCGCGCGGCGGACAAGTACGGATACGATCCTAAGCGAATTTTTCTCGCGGGCCATTCGGCGGGCGCGCAGTTGGCCGCGCTCATCGCTCTCGACCCGCAGTACCTCGCCGCCGAGCGGCTCCAGCCGCAGGCGCTCGCCGGCGTGATCGGCTTCAGCGGCATCTACGATCTGGCATTCAAGCCGGAGACCATTCTGAATCAGCGACTCGCCGTCGAGCAGGCGTTCGGCGCCGACCCCGCGGCGCTGCGAGCCGCCTCGCCCGCCGCGCACGCGCGCGCCGGCGCGCCGCCGTTTCTGCTTTTCACCGCGGACGGCGACTTTCCCGGCTATATCGCCGACGCGAAGAATTTTTCCGACGCCCTTGCCGCCGCCGGCGACAAAGCGATCGAGCGCTTCGTCATCCCCGACCGCGATCATTTCTCGCTCGTCCGCGTCGACGATCCGTCCAGCGAGAGCCGGAGCCTCATGCTCGAATTCATGAAAGTCGAGCCGCTGCCGGCCGACATGATCGAGCTGATCACGGCCAAGCGCCGCTGGCGCGACCCGCCGCTGTCGACGCTCCCCTTCTGGAGCGAGGCGAACAAAAAGTCGATCGAGGAGCATCCGGTCGATCCGCGCTTCGTCGCCGAGCTCGCGATGCTTTACGCCAGCGTCCGCTATGAGCTCCTCGAATGGCCGCTCGAAAAGTTCCACGCCGTCGACCTTTTCGCCTATGTGGACGCGCAGCCGGCGGAGAAGGTCGGCCGAGGCAACTACGTCACGATCACCAACTTTCGCGGCGAAAAAATATTCTGGGATAGGCGTGAGATGGCGCGCTATAAGCCGATGGTCGTCGTCGGCCTTGACGGTGAAAAGAACCTCTTCCGCCTCGGTGTCTTTTATCAGGCGCGCCGCGAATACAGCTGGCGCGACACGCCGCCGCCGCCGATCATGGCGCGCCCGGTCGGCGGCTTCATTCATTTCATGGAAGATCCGCCGGAAGAAATCGTCCGTCAGAGCCCCTTCTATGGGATCACCGACACGAGCTTCAAATTGACGGAACAGGATCCACTTGCGCCGCTGCGCGGCCTGCCGAAAGAAATCGTCGCCACGCTTACGTCGCGCAACGGCTGCGTCTACTGCCACAGCTTCCGCGGCGTCGGCGCGGAGAGCCGGCACGTCACGGCGCTCGATGTGCGGCCCCACGGCGGCGTGGCGCTGCCGCTGGAAAGTTATCCCGAAATGGTTTGGCGCCGCTTCATTTTCAACCCCGAAGAGGCCGCGAAGCTGATCGGCGCATCACCGAATCCCGTCGGCGAGGACTCGCGTCAGGCACTTTACGATCTTGTGGTCGAAGCGCGCCGCGCGCGCAAGTAAACCCATGCGCAGCTTTCCGCCGCGCGACGCGCTTCAGCGCTACTATCCCTTGGTCGTCATCGCGATCTCCTTCCTTACCGTGGGCGTCGCCTTCGGCGCGCGCAACGCCTTCGCGGTCTTTCTCATCGCGGTCGTCGAAGAGTTTCACTGGAGCCGCGGCCTCGCCTCGGGAGCGATCATGGTGGGCTCGATTCTGTGGACGCTCGGCGCGCCGCTGATCGGCATGCTGCTCGACCGCTACGGACCGCGGCCGGTGCTCGCCTGTGGCGCCTTGACGATGGCGGCCGGATTCGTCGTCAGCGGCTTCGCGCGCGACGTGCTGGAATTTTACCTCGGCATGGGCGTGCTCGTCGGCATCGGCTTCGCCGCTCTGCCGATGACTGCGCAAGTGACATTCTTGTCGAATTGGTTCGTGCGCCGGCGCGGCATGGCGATCGGCGCGGCGGCGGCGGGCATCGGCTTCGGCATCCTCGCCGTCGTGCCGCTGACGCAGCGCCTTACCGCCGCCTACGGCTGGCGCAACGCCTATTTCATCCTCGCCGCGATTCTCGCTCTCGGCGTCGCCCCGTTGAATTATTTATTTCAACGCGGATCGCCGCAGGACATGGGGCTGCAACCGGATTTCGGCGAAGTTTCAGGCGCCGCAGGCACGCATAGCGCGGGCGTCGACGGGCCGACTCTGCGGGAAGCGCTGAAAACGTGGCGTTTCTGGATTTTCTCCGCCGGCGTTCTCGCCGGAGCGATCCCGCTGCATCTCGTATTGATCCATCAGGTCGCTGCGGTGAACGATGCAGGCTTCTCGCGCGAGGTCGCGGCGCTCGCGCTCGGCCTCATCGGGCTCTTTACCGCTCCGGCGATGGTTATCATGGGATTCCTCGCCGACCGCATCGGCAGCCAGCGGGCCTATCTCTTGGGCTCCGCATCGCTAATCGCCGGCATGCTGCTGTTGATGATGTTGGGACACGCCGCCGGCGAATCGCGAAGATGGCTGTTATACGGCTTCCCGCCATTTATCGCTTTCGGATTTTCCTCGCGGCAGTCGCTTTATCCCACCATGGCGGCGGATTTGTTTCACGGCAAATCCTTCGGCGCCATCATCGGCGCGATCGCGCTATTTATCGGCGCGGGCGCGGGCATCGGGCCATGGATCGGCGGCGTCCTGCACGACCGCAGCGGCAGTTACGACATTGCTCTCGCGCTCGCCGCGGTGCTGGCGCTCGTCTCGATCGGCTTCATCTGGGCGGCGGCCTCGAAACGCTCCCGCTAGCCGCCAGCCGTTACATTCCTCCGGTATTCATTCGTCTGGATGTGTCGCGCAAACGCCGTAGCATGAGTGTACGGCATCCGCGCCGCCGCGGAGTCGATTCCACCGCGGAAGGAGATGCAATGAACGCGATCGAACTGTTGACGGCCGACCACAAGAAGGTGAAAACCCTTTTTGAAAAGGGAGAGGACCTGGAAGGCGGAAAGCTGAAGGTGATTTTCGACCAGATCAAGGGAGAGCTGGAGACCCATACCTATATCGAAGAGACAATTTTCTACCCCGCCGTCGAAAAAATACAGGAGCTGAAAAACATGGTGCGCGAATCGATCAAGGAGCACAATCAGGTGAAACCACTTTTAAAAGACCTCGAAAACTTGACTCCCGACGACGAAGAGTTCGAGGAAAAATTCGAAGAGCTGATGGAGTGCGTCGATCATCACGCCGAAGAGGAGGAAGAGGGCAAGATGTTTCCCAAGCTCCAAAAGCTCATGAGTGCGGCGGAACTCGAGCAGCTGGGCCGCGCGCTGGAAGCGGCCAAGCAGAAAAGGCCGGCCCGTAAGGCGAGCTGATTCGGAGATAAAAATAGAGTAAGCTGCAAGGAGAGGCGACACGATCAGAACGATAGCGCGCGGAATGAGCGTTATCAGGCTTAGATCGGCCGAATCGCGCATCGTCGTATGGCGGTTTTCGAATCCCTAGCGAAAGTCTTACGGGCTCTCGCCGTCGGCGACCGGGTTAAGGTAACGCTACGGCCTGAATCGGGCATCTTTCCCAATCCTCTAGAGGGCGAAATTGCAGAAGCGGACGGCTCGGGTAATTTCGCTCTCAAGTCCGCTCAAGGAGTTGTGAGGATAAAGGCTGCGGATGTTCTCGCGCTCACACAGCAGAACCGGTAGGAACTTTTCGAAATTTAAAAGGAATTTTGGAGCGGGCGACGGGGATCGAACCCGTGACGCCAGCTTGTGAATTTTGTATCGAATTTGATATTTTCTTCTGTCACAGCAAAATTTCGTTGCGATCTTCTGTTCTTCAATACTGCTACGAGCTTCAGTAATTTCAACTAGTTTCGCCCGTTCTGCTTTTCTCTTGGGCGCATTCCGGCTTCAAAGTTGCGCCCGTCTCCGGCAGCGAACGATCCAGTCGGACAAAGAATGCGCGAGGTTGCCCATGCTTGACACCCTACAGCTTTCTTTACCCACGAGGTTGACAACTCAAGGTCAATGAGCTTGGATTTCGACGACCAGTGCGATTTGACATTAGACCTGTTCTGCGGATCCATGGACACCCAAGCCGAGCAAGAGGACCGTTTGAACACCGAAGGCTCAGATCGGCTGGCGCATATCTTGTTCGTCAATTGCGGCCGTGCGCTCGCTCAAGCGATCGACGAGCAGGATCTTCTTCAATCCGTCTGTAACTGCGGGAGTGGTCGGATCTCTTTGCCCTTAGAGTCAATACCGGCAGCCGCGGATGGTATGAAGAGCTGCCGCAGTACCAGCGGCAAAACTTGTGGCGATATCTGAAGTCGCCGGAAGGTGAAAGCGGCCAGGTCGCGCGGGATTTGATACGCCTCACGTGGTCGTCGTCGGCTGCGCTCGCGGTCGCGCCACTGCAAGACTTGCTCAATCTCGGGCCAGAGGCTCGAATGAACGTACCCGGTCGTGCGGAAGGCAACTGGAGCTGGCGCTGTACGGAAGAGATGATGTCAGTTCCAGCCTTCGACTCGCTGCGGGACCTGACAAAAAGCTCAAACCGCATACGCATTGATCGAGCTCCGCTGGCGAGCGAAATCGCGGAGGCCGCGTCATGACTACGCTCCCAATTGTTTTTCTAGTCGACGTCGACAACACACTAATCGACAACGACCGTATCCAGAATGACCTTAAGCGCCACCTTGAACGTGAGTTCGGGGCGGCCTGCCGCGACCGGTACTGGGCAATCCTCGAACAGCTCTTCACTGATCTGGGATACCGCGATTATCTCGGCGCCCTGCAGCGCTACCGGGTCGAGCACCCTCGAGATCCTCACCTGCTCACTATGTCGTCATTCCTGGTGGACTACCCGTTCGCCAATCGTCTCTATCCCGGATCGCTCGACGTGCTTGAGCGGTTCCGCTCGTGGGGGCAGACGGTCATTCTTTCGGACGGCGACGTGGTGTTCCAGCCACGCAAGGTCGAACGCTCGGGCATTTTCGAAGCCGTAGACGGCCACGTGCTTATCTACATCCACAAAGAAGAGACGCTGGATGACGTCGAGCGGCGTTACCCGGCCGAGCGCTATGTTCTGGTGGATGACAAGCTGCGCATTTTGGACGCGGTCAAGAAAATCTGGGGTAACCGCGTCACGACCATATTCCCGCGTCAAGGCCAGTACGCTCACGACTCCAAGGCCATCGCCGCATATCCGCCTGCGGACCTGACCGTAGAGCGCATCGGCGATTTGCTCAATTACGATCTCGCCGGACTACTCGCTGGCCAACAGTCGGTTCAAATTTCTCAGGAGGTAACAAAATGAAGGCAACCCAATTGCTCCATAACCTGGGCCAGAGTCTCTGGCTCGACAACATTACGCGCGAATTGCTGACTAGCGGCACGCTCAAGCGCTACATCGACGAGCTATCGGTGACGGGGCTCACTTCGAATCCGACCATCTTCGATCATGCGATCAAGAACAGCTCAGCGTACGACGCCGCGATCCGCAAAAAGCTCGACGAAGGTAAATCAGGCGAGGAGCTGTTCTTCGAGCTGGCACTCGAGGATCTCACGCGGGCCGCGGATCTGTTCAGACCGATTTACGACCGCACCGACGGCGTCGATGGTTGGGTATCGTTGGAGGTTTCTCCTCTGCTCGCCCATGACTCGGCGAGCACTCTCGCTGCGGCCAAGAGTCTGCACGCCCGCGCCGGGCGTCCGAATCTGTTAATCAAAATTCCAGGGACCAAGGAAGGATTGCCTGCGATCGAAGCGGCGATCTTCGCCGGCATCCCTGTCAACGTAACGCTCTTGTTTTCCCGCGAGCACTATGTCGCGGCGGCCGAGGCTTTCTTGCGCGGCATCGAGCGCCGCATCGACGCCGGACTCAAGCCCGAAGTTGGTTCCGTAGCTTCGGTTTTCGTCAGCCGTTGGGACGCTTCCATCGCCGGCAAGGTGCCCGCCGCGCTCCAGAACAGGCTCGGCATCGCCATCGCGAAGCGTACCTACAAAGCGTACCGCGACCTGCTCGGCTCACCGCGCTGGCAGCGCGTCTACAACGTCGGCACCCGTCCGCAGCGACTGCTCTGGGCCAGCACGGGAACCAAGGATCCCAAGGCCTCGGATGTCCTCTATATCAAGGCGTTGGCTGCGCCTTTCACCGTGAACACGATGCCCGAGGGAACTTTGAAAGCCCTCGCCGATCACGGCGAGATCAGTGAAATCATGTCGGCCGACGGCGGCGATTGCGAGGCGGTGTTGGACCAGTTCGCCAAGGCCGGCATCGACGTCTATGACTTGGCCGCAAGGCTCCAGGACGAAGGCGCCAAGTCTTTCGTCAATTCATGGAACGAGCTCATGGGTGTGATCGATTCCAAGAGCGCCACGCTTGCGAAGGCAAGTTAGGCACAGCGAGGCTTCATCATGAATGTGTTGGTTGTCGATGTGGGCGGAACCCACGTGAAGGTCCTCGCTACCGGGGAAAAGCAATTTCGTGAATTTCCATCCGGGCCCACGTTGACCGCCAAACAGATGGTCGGCGGGGTCAAAAAACTCGCGAGGGGTTGGAAGTATGACGCAGTTTCGATCGGCTATCCCGGCCCGGTCATCAGAAACCGACCGCTTGCCGAACCATATAACCTCGGACGAGGTTGGACGGGATGTGACTTTAAAGCAGCGTTCAAGCGCCCGGTGAAGGTCGTGAACGACGCCGCAATGCAGGCCCTCGGGAGTTACAAGGGTGGGAAGATGCTTTTCCTTGGCTTGGGAACAGGCCTCGGTTCCGCCATGATCGTGGATGGCATCGTAGAACCCATGGAGCTTGGCCATCTGCCTTACAAAAAAGGAACCTATGAGGATTACGTGGGAATACGTGGCTTGAAAAAGCGCGGAAAAAAGAAATGGCGGCGCAGCGTCGCAGATGTCGTGAGCCGTCTGGTTGCCGCGCTCGAACCTGATGACGTGGTGATCGGGGGAGGCAATGCAAAAAAACTGAAACAATTACCCAAGGGCTGCCGCATGGGTAACAATGCGAATGCGTTCCGCGGCGGGTTTCGCCTGTGGGAGAAATCGGACCGGCGCAGAGGTTCAATTTACGCAAGGACTCGCTCCCCATCATCACGAAAAAACGAAAGGAGTAAAGAAGATGACAAAACAAATCGCGCCACTCACTGAACCTCAGGCATGGAATGCCCTTGCCGCTCATCATCAAAGTGTCCGTGAGCTGCATCTGCGCAAGCTTTTTGCGGATGATCCCAAACGCGGAGAGCGCATGACGGCCGAAGCGGTTGGTTTATACTTGGACTATTCGAAGAACCGCATCACCGACGAGACTCTGAAGCTGCTCTTGCAGCTCGCGGATGAATCCGGGCTGCGCGAACGCATCGACGCCATGTTCCGGGGCGAGAAAATCAACCTCACGGAAAACCGCGCGGTCTTGCATGTGGCCCTGCGTGCCCCGAAGGGAGCATCCATCATCGTTGATGGCGAGAACGTGGTGCCGCAGGTCCACGCGGTGCTCGACAAGATGGCTGATTTCTCCAACCGCGTGCGCAGCGGCGGCTGGAAAGGCCACACCGGAAAGCGAATTCGCAACGTCATCAATATCGGCATCGGCGGCTCCGACCTCGGGCCGGTGATGGCCTACGAAGCACTGAAGCATTACAGCGAGCGCGCTATGACGTTTCGGTTTGTTTCTAACGTTGACGGGACCGACTTTGCCGAGGCCGTTCAGGATCTCGATGCAGCGGAGACCCTCTTCATCATATCTTCCAAAACTTTCACGACCCTTGAAACAATGACGAATGCGCACACCGCCCGCGAATGGTCGATCGCAGGTCTCGGCGGTGACAAAAAGTCTGTCGCCAAACATTTTGTCGCGGTATCGACCAACGGAGCTGAAGTGGCGAAGTTCGGCATCGATACCGCTAACATGTTCGGCTTTTGGGATTGGGTTGGCGGGCGCTATTCCCTGGATTCGGCCATTGGCCTCTCGACGATGCTGGCGATCGGCCCGGATAACTTTCGCGCCATGTTGGACGGTTTCCATCAGATGGACGAGCACTTTCGCACCGCTCCCTTCGAGCGCAACTTGCCGGTGCTCATGGGCCTATTATCCCTTTGGTACAACGATTTCTTCGGTGCCCAGACCGTCGCGGTGTTGCCGTACGAGCAGTACCTGAAACGATTTCCAGCCTATTTGCAGCAGTTGACGATGGAGAGCAACGGCAAGCACGTCACGCTCGACGGTGACAAAGTCTCGTACGATACCGGCCCGATCTATTGGGGCGAGCCGGGCACAAACGGTCAGCACTCGTTCTATCAATTGATTCATCAGGGAACGAGACTCATTCCATCCGACTTCATCGCGTTCAACGAGACGCTTAACCCGCTTGGCCGACACCACGACATGCTGCTGGCGAACGTGTTCGCTCAGACTGAAGCCCTGGCCTTCGGTAAGACGCCCGACCAGGTAAAAGCTGAGGGCACGCCGGATTGGCTCGTGCCGCATCGCGTCTTCGAGGGCAACCGCCCGTCGAATACGCTCCTCGCCGAACGGCTCACGCCGGAAACGCTCGGCAAGCTCATTGCTCTTTACGAGCACTCAGTCTTCACCCAGGGCGTCATCTGGAACATCGACTCTTTCGACCAGTGGGGCGTGGAGCTGGGCAAGGTGTTGGCTCAACACATCATCGCCGAACTAGAGAGCGAGCGAGAGCCTGCTCTCGGCCATGATAGTTCAACAAATAATCTGATTCGCCGCTACCTAAAACTTAAGGAGGCGTTATGAAAACACTCGGCTTGAACGAACAACAATTGGAGAAAATGAAGACCCATCCCGGTTTCATTGCAGCGCTGGATCAAAGCGGCGGCAGCACGCCGGGCGCGCTGCGTCTTTATGGAATCAAAGAAGGTGCGTGGTCCAACGACGATGAGATGTTTGCGATCGTGCATCAGATGCGCACGCGCATCATTACCAGTCCCGGCTTCACCGGCGAGCGGATTATTGCCGTCATCCTGTTCGAGAACACCATGGACAGGGACATCGAGAGACGGCCTACCGCGGACTATCTTTGGAATGTGAAACGTGTTGTGCCCTTTCTGAAAGTGGACAAGGGCCTTGCCGCTGAGAAGGACGGGGTCCAGTTGCTGAAGCCCATGCCCGCGCTTGGTGCCCTGCTCGACAAAGCCAAAGCGAAGGGCATCTTCGGAACCAAGATGCGCTCGTTCATCAAGCAAGCCAATCCCGCCGGCATCAAAGACATCGTGAGCCAGCAGTTCGAAGTAGCCGGGCAGATCATCGCCGCTGGTCTCTTGCCGATCATCGAGCCGGAAGTTGACATTCACTGCCCGGAAAAGGGCAAGGCCGAAGCGTTGTTCAAAGCGGCCATCCTCGAGGAACTCAACGAACTGCCAGTGGGTCAGTCTGTCATGCTCAAGCTCACGCTACCGGAGCAGGACGATTTCTACGCCGACTGCGTCAGGCATCCCAATGTCTTGAGGGTGGTTGCGCTGTCGGGCGGTTATACGCGGGAAGAAGCCAACGACCGCCTGCGCAGGAATCACGGCATCGTGGCGAGCTTTTCGCGGGCGCTGGTAGAAGGGTTGTCGGCCCAGCAATCCGATGCTGAGTTCAACGCCGTCCTGGATGGATCCATTCAGAGTATCTTTGAAGCGTCCAACACCTAAGACGGATTCAAGATATGGACAAAGGTATCGTTAAACTTGCCCCTTCCATCCTCTCGGCTGACTTTGCTCACTTGGGCAAGCAAGTGTGAGGCGGAGCACGGTCGATGTCATGGACGGATACTTCGTGCCTAACATTTCGATGGGGGCACCGATCGTCGAGGCGCTCCGGCGGGTAACACGCTTGCCGCTGGAAACGCATCTGATGATCTCGGACCCGGATTTTTTCCTGGACGAGTTTACAGAGGCAGGCTCCGATTCGTTTCTTGTCCACTGGGAAGGCAACAACAATCTGCATCGCACGGTGCAACGCGTAACGACGCTCGGCAAGCGCGTGGGTGTCGTCATCAATCCGGCAATCCCAGCGGCAGTGCTGGAAGAAATCCTCCAAGACGTGGATCAGGTGTTCGTCATGACGGTCAACCCGGGCGTCGGACATCAGCATTTCATCCACACGACGTTGCCGAAGATTCGCCGAGTCCGCCGGATGATCGATGAGATCAGGCCCGACTGCGACCTCGAGGTTGACGGCGGCATCGACCCGACCACTGCACCGCTGGCAGTCGATGCAGGAGCCAACGTTCTGGTCGCCGGCTCAGCAATTTTTTATTGAGGGCGAAGGAGTCATCGCACGATGAAATGGCTGCGAGCAGCAGCGAACCGGGCAATGACCTGACATCAACGGCGTGAGGACGAACGGCCAGTAGGAGTCTTGAAATCTCAGAAGGAGGAACAAACTATGCAAATCGGCATGATTGGTCTTGGACGAATGGGCGCGAACATGGTGCGGCGGCTTCTCAACGGAGGACATCAATGCGTGGTGTTCGACAGGTCGCCGAAAGCGGTTACGGAGTTGACCGAGGAGAAAGCCATTGGCTCCTCCTCTCTTGCGGAGTTTGTGAAGAAACTCACGAAGCCGCGCGCGGTCTGGTTGATGGTTCCCGCGGCGGTCGTGGACAAAACTATTGCGGATCTTCTGCACCATCTCGAAGCAGAGGACATTCTGATCGACGGCGGGAATTCCTATTACATAGACGATATCCGGCGCGCCAAGGAACTCACGCCGAAGGGAATCCACTATGTGGACGTGGGAACAAGCGGCGGCGTCTGGGGGCTGGAGCGAGGTTACTGCATGATGATCGGCGGCGAGCAAAAGATTGTCAAGCAGCTCGATCCAATCTTTGCGACGTTGGCTCCAGGCTTGGGCGAGATACCACGCACGCCCGGGCGTGAAAAGGCCGGAGGCACCGCCGAGCATGGCTATCTGCATTGCGGACCAAACGGCGCCGGCCACTTCGTCAAAATGGTTCATAACGGCATCGAGTACGGCATCATGGCTGCTTATGCCGAGGGGCTGGGTGTGCTGCAAGCCGCTAACGTGGGCAAGCACACACGCGAGATCGACGCCGAGACGACGCCGTTGCGCGACCCCGAACACTATCAGTACGAGCTTAATCTGCCTGACATCGCGGAGGTGTGGCGGCGCGGCAGCGTGATCGCGTCGTGGCTGCTGGATCTGACGGCAAACGCTCTGGTTGCGGATCCGACTCTGGAGAAATTCGCAGGGCGGGTTTCCGATTCGGGCGAGGGGCGTTGGACGATCAAGGCCGCCATTGACGAGGCCGTGCCCGCTCATGTGTTGACGGCCGCACTCTATGAGCGTTTTAGCTCGCGTGGTGAGTCAGAATTCGCGGATAAACTGCTCTCGGCCATGCGCTATGAGTTCGGCGGACACGTGGAAAAGTCCACCAAATGAGGAGAAAGCTATGAACGTTTCGCATTCGGATGCCCTGGTCTTTTTCGGCGCCACCGGGGATCTTGCCTACAAGAAAATTTTTCCGGCACTGCAGGCGATGGTAAAGCGCGGGCACCTTAACGTGCCGGTCATCGGCGTGGCCAAAGCCGGTTGGAATCTCGATCAATTCCGCGAGCGGGCGAAGGACAGCCTTGAGAAACACGGCGGGATCAATCCCGCAGCCTTCGACAAACTGTGTAGTTTGCTGCGTTACGTTGACGGCGACTACAAAGACGCGGCGACCTTTCAGTCCATCCGCAAGGAGCTCGGCTCTGCGGAACGGCCGGCGCATTACCTCGCCATTCCGCCTGCGCTGTTCGGGCTCGCCGTGGAGCAGCTGGCCAAAGCACGCTGCACTGACGGTGCTCGTGTCGTCGTTGAAAAACCCTTCGGTCATGACCTCATTTCGGCACAGGAACTCAATCGGATTCTTCTCGGCACTTTCGACGAGGAGCACATCTTCCGCATCGATCATTATTTGGGAAAACGACCGGTGCGTAACATGGTCTTCTTACGCTTCGAGAATGCGATTTTGGAATCGTTCTGGAACCGCAATCAGGTCGAGAGCGTACAGATTACCATGGCAGAAGACTTCGGAGTTCAAGGCCGGGGGGCGTTCTACGATCAAAACGGCACGATCCGCGACGTGGTTCAAAATCACCTGTTTCAGATTTTGGTGAACCTGGCGATGGAGCCACCGGTGAGAACCGACAGTGAAACGATCCGCGACGAAAAGGTAAAGGTCTTGAAAGCGATTCCGCCGCTGCAGGCGAAGAACGTCATTCGCGGGCAGTTTCGTGGCTACCGGAAGGAAAACGGCGTGGCGCCGGATTCGAAAGTCGAAACCTTCGTCGCTTTGCAGTTGAGCGTGGATTCCTGGCGCTGGCAAGGCGTGCCGTTCTACATCCGTGCCGGGAAGTCGTTGCCAGTAACGAGCACTGAGATCGTCGTCCGCTTGCGCCAGCCGCCCATCGTCTTTCCGACCTGCTCTCGCGCACAGAACTATTTCCGATTCCGCGTCAGTCCTGACGTCACGGCTGCCTTTGGTCTGACGGTGATGGATTCGGAAGAGCGGATGATCGGCGAACCAGTGGAGTTGCTGGCGAGCCGCTACCCCGGCGCGGAGGAGATGGATGCTTACGAACGCGTGCTCGGTGACGCCATGGCGGGAGACGCCACCTTGTTTGCTCGGGAGGACTATGTGGAAGAGGCCTGGCGCATCGTCGACCCGGTGCTGAAGGCCGGCACCCCGGTCTACGAATACGATCCCGGTACCTGGGGACCGAGTGAAGTCGACGAAAAAGTTGCACCTACCGGAGGCTGGGAAAATCCGACGATGAACAACTGAAAGATTGGAGTGATGGAGTATTGGAGTACTGGGTTCTAAAAACATCACTCCGGTACTCCAACCTCAGCGTAGGAACTACCATGAACATTGAGATACTTACCGATGCGGACGCGGTGGCGCGGAAGGCTGCCGAGATTATCGCCGCGGAAGCCCGATCGGCTGTTGCTGCCCGCGGTCGCTTCATTATGGCCGTTAGCGGTGGTCACACCCCGTGGCAAATGCTGCGCGCCCTAGCAAACGAAAAGGTACCTTGGGAAGGCGTGCGCGTGGTGCAGGTTGACGAGCGCGTCGCGCCAGCCGGAGACCCAGATCGAAATCTCA
>Ga0075426_10002580_pt1 | contig 12960 bp, 9 predicted proteins | sample SoiMethybrSBSTD5_FD_75304 | JGI IMG/M metagenome (GOLD analysis project Ga0075426, IMG submission 75304) | Bulk soil microbial communities from a Populus tree surrounding site in Tennessee, USA - Soil MetaG P. TD hybrid SBSTD5 | ecosystem: Environmental > Terrestrial > Soil > Tree plantation...
ATAACGCGATACATCGTATGTTCTCGGAACGCCTCGACGTACGCCACAGCTCACCACGGGGAGGATCGCGTGGCCACCCGAGACACAGGACCCAACATAGACTCAGTTAGCTCCGACCCCGCCGCCCCGCCCCACGCACCCAGCACGGCGCCCAGCCTGGCCCGGCGGCTCGCCGGGCTGCCGGGCGGCAGACGGACCAAGTACCTGGTACTGGCGTTCTGGATACTCGCCATAGCCGTCACCGCGCCGCTGTCGTCCAAGCTCATGGGCGCGGAGAAAAACGACGCCTCCGCGTACCTGCCGGCCAGCGCGGAATCCACCCAGGAACTGAACCTGCAGGACGAGTTCGTCTCCAAGAACCTGAACCCGGCAGTGGTGGTCTACGTCCGCCCCTCCGGCGTCACCCCCGCCGACCTTCACAAGGCCGCAGCCGACGCGCGGGCCTTCGCCGCGCTGCCTGCCGTGCACGGCCGGGTCACCGGGCCGATCCCGTCGGCCGACCACAAGGCCATCCAGACGATCGTCGGGGCCGACCTGGGCTACAACGCCAACATCAGCGGATTCGTCACTGGCCTGCAGACGACCGCCGCGCGCGGCGATCCGGGGATGACCGCGCACATCGCCGGCCCGGCCGCCAGCGCCGCAGACCAAGTCAAGATCTTCAAGGGCATCGACAGCACGCTGCTCTACGCCACGCTGGCCGTGGTCATCATCCTGCTGCTGCTGACCTACCGCAGCCCGGTGCTGTGGATCCTCCCGATCGTCTCGGCAGGCGTGGCGCTCACCGTCGCCGAGGCTGTGATCTACCTGCTGACCCAGCACGGCCTGACGGTAAACGGGCAGAGCGGCGGCATCCTGGTCGTGCTGGTGCTCGGGGCGAGCACCGACTACGCGCTGCTGCTCGTCGCGCGCTACCGGGAGGAACTGCGCAAGCACACCGACCGGCACGAGGCGATGGCCGTGGCGCTGCGCCGGGCCGGGCCGGCCATCATCGCCAGCGCCGCCACGGTCATCGCCGGGATGCTCTGCCTGCTGATCGCCGAGTCGGCGGACATCTCCGGGCTCGGCCCAGTGGCCGCGATCGGCATCGCGGTGGGCCTGCTCGCCATGATCACGCTGCTGCCGGCGCTGCTGGTGATCGTAGGGCGGTGGATCTTCTGGCCGGTGCGGCCGAAGTACGGCTCCGACGAGCCCACCACGCGCGGCTTCTGGGCCCGCGTCGGGCGCTTCATTTCGCACCGCCCGCGGGCCGTCTGGTCGGTCACGGCGGTCCTGCTCGCCTGCGCGTCGCTCGGCCTGATCGGGTTCAAGGTGGGCACGCTGACCACCGCGCACCGTTAGGCAGGCGAAACCGGCCCGGGGTGCTCGCCAAGCCGACGGCCCGGGGGTGCCAGCCAAGCCGACGGCCCGAAGGTGCTAGCCGAGCCGGCGGGCCGCGGCCTCGGCCCGGGCGAGCTGCCGCTTGGCGGCATCCGCCGCGCGCAGCGCCGCCTCCTTGCCCCGCTGGGCATCCCGGACGGCCCGGTTGGCCCGGCTCTCCTCGGCGACCGCCAGGCTTAGCTCCTTGTCGAGCCGCTCGACCTGCTGCCGGGCGGATTCCTGCGTCGCCCGGGCGCTGGCCACATGCCGTTCGGCCTGGTCAAGGGCGGCCGTGGCGTCCGCGAGAGTCTCCGTCGCCTGGCCGACCGCCCGCTGCGCCTCCGCGATCTTGTTCGCTCGCCGTTCCTCCTCGGCAGCGGCCTGCCTGGCCTCCCGTTCCGCCTGTTCTGCGGCACGCCGCGCCTCCCGCTCGGCGGGGGTTTCGCGCGGTCGCTTGGCCCCAGTCTGCTCCCGCCGGGGCGGTTTGCGCTCCGTCCGGTCCCTGGTCGGCGCCGCGGCGGGCGCCCGGCGGCCGCGGGTCGCCACGCTGGCCGCATCGCCGACGCCAAGGCCCGCATACGACAACGGGCTGGCCAGGCATCCGGCCTGCACCGCCGCTGCGGCGCCAGAGTCGGCCAGCGCCGCCTGGAGGGTGGCGTCCACCTCCCGCTCGACTTGAAGGCCGGCTGGCCTGCCGTCCCGGGCAGCGATCCGCTTCGCCTCGGCGACCAGGGCGGCAACCAGCGTGCGTCGCTGCGCCGACAGCTCCCGCACTCGCTCCCCGGCGAGGTCTTGCTGCGCCTGCCGCAGCGACTCACCGAGCGCGACCAGCTCGGCTACCTGGTCCTTTGCCTCACGGGCGAGCTGGTTGACCAGCCACGCGCTCACCACAGGGCGGCGCAGCCCGCCGATCGCCTGGGCCAGGTCGCGGTCACCGTCGGCGCGCGCCTCCGCGGCCCGTTCGTCGCGGGCCGCGGTGAAGTCTCCGGGCGAGAGCGCGTACAGCTCCTCAGCCGCGCTTGCCAGGTCAGTATCCTTCACGGAGGGTGATGGTAGTCCCTGCGCCCTCGCCCGCCAACGGGCAACGGGCGCACCATTCGTCGTAACCACCTGGGATACTTGAAATCATGCTGCAGGCACCTGCCACCAAGCTCGTGGGCAGGACAGGCGAGTTCGGCCTCCTGACCCGCGTGCTAGACCTAGCCGTCACCGAGGAGCCCACGGTGGCCCTGGTGAGCGGCGATGCTGGCATGGGCAAGACCCGGCTGGTCGCGGAGCTGGCCACGGTCGCCGCGGCCCGCGGGTTCATGGTGTTGTCCGGTCGGTGCGCGGAGCTCGGTGACAGCGTGCCGTATCTGCCGCTGGCCGACGCGCTGCGCAGTGCCGCGCACGCGGCCCCGGCACTGGCCGACGCGCTCGCCGCCCGCCCGGTGCTCGGGCTGCTGCTGCCCGACGGGAACAACGCGGAGCTGGCCGGTGACGTTCCCGGCATGGCACAACAGCAGCTGTTCGGCGCGGTGCTCGGTATGCTCGCGGAACTCGCGGAAACGACCCCGGTGCTGCTCGTGCTCGAGGACATGCACTGGGCCGACCGCTCGACCAGGGACCTGCTCACCTTCCTGAGCCGGGTGCTGCACCGGGAGCGGATTGCGGTCATCGCCACCTACCGAACCGACGACCTGCACCGTGGCCATCCGCTCCGGGCGGTGGCGGCGGAACTGCTCCGGCTGCCCAGCGTCATCGCTATCGAGGTGGGGCCGCTGCGCAACGAGGCGATGGCGGAGCACCTGACCGCCCTGGCCCAGCAGCCACTCGAGGCCGCGGAGCTCGAGGCCATCATCCGCCGCGCCGAGGGCAACACCTACTACGCCGAGGAGTTGCTCGCCGCGTCTGCCTGCGGTACGGGCCTCCCATCCGGCCTGGCCGAACTGCTGCTCGCCAGGCTGCAGCGGCTCTCCCTGGCGGGCCAGCAGGTAGTACACGCCGCGGCCGTGGCAGGCCGGCGGGTCGAGGACGACCTGGTCCGGCAGGCCTGCGGCCTGGAGGAGGCAGAGTACGAACAGGCGGTCCGGGAGGCCATTGCGAACCAGTTGCTGGTGCCCGACGGCGAGGAGGGCTACGCCTTCCGGCACGCACTGCTGCGCGAGGCCGCCTACGCCGACCTGCTACCGGGCGAACGGACCCGGCTGCACGCGCGCCTAGCGGAACTGCTCTCCGACGAGGTACGGCTGTCCACAGTTCCGGGGACCGCAGCCGAGCTCGCCCATCACAGCCTGGCCAGCCATGACATATCTGGTGCCTTCAGCGCGTCGGTACGTGCTGGCCAGGAGGCGGACCGGCTGGCCGCGCCCGCAGAGGCGCACCGGCACTTCGATCAGGCACTAGCCCTGTGGGACCGGGTTACCGACCCGGAGAAGCTGGCGGGCATGCAGCGCGGCTGGCTCGCGTTCTGGTCGGCGACCAGTGGCGCGGCCAGCGGTGACCTGCACCGCGCGGTACAGCAGTTGCGCCGCCTGCTGACCTACGTCCTCAAGGACGACGACCCGGTGCTGGTCAGCAGGGCTAACGAGCGGCTCGCCTACTACCTGCTCGAAATCGACCAGCACGCCGCGGCCGTCGCCGCGGCCCACGCGGCCATCGAGGCGCTGCCGGAAGATCCGCCGCGCTGGGAGCGCGCCAGGTCCCTGGCCACATACGCGCAGACGCTGCTCAGCGCCGACGACCTGTCGCCCGCCAAGACCTGGGCGCTGGCGGCGCGAGACGCCGGCCGGGCCGCCAAGACGCAGTCGCCGGAGGCCGATGCCCTGGTGACCCTGGGGCTGCTCGAGGAGCGGGACGGGCGGATCCCGGAGGCCATTGAGCTGTTCACTCAGGCGCACCACCAGGCCGAGGAGGCGGGAGTCCTCGGTGTCCGGCTGCGGGCCGCGTTCCAGCTTGCCCGGATCAACCTGGAACGGGGGGACCTGGACCAGGCCAGTGCTACCGCGCACGAGGGCCTGCTCCGCGCCGAAGAGGCCGGGCTGCTGCTCGCCCCCTACGGGCTGGATCTGCAGTACCTGCATTACCTCGCGCACTTCAACGACGGTGACTGGGAACACGCGCAGCTGGTCGCGGACGGGTTCCCGGTCCGGGTCACCACGGACCGCGAGGCGCTGCTGTCGGCCATGGCGCTGTTCATCGACGTGGCCCAGGGCAACGACGCCACCGTGGCCGACCGGCGCACCTGGCTGGAGCCGTTCTGGCCGGCAGAGAGCTTCAGCGAGTTCATCGGCCGCGGGCTGCTGGCTGAGCACGCACTGTGGCACGGTGACACCGCCACCGCCCTGGCCGAGGTGACGGCGTGCATCGAGTCAGAAATCGAATACCTCGGCGGGTACGGACCGCCGCTGATCCGGGTGGCCGCGGTGGGGCTGGCGGCCCAGGCCGACCGGGCCAGCCAAGCAAGGGCCACGGGCGACGAGGCTGCTGAGGCAGCGGCGATCGAGGCGGCCCGCGTGCTGATCGAGACGGCGCGCCAGGGCGCCGCGTGGTCGCGGCGGCCGAATTCGGTGCTCGGCGTGGACGGCCGGGCCTGGCTCGCCCGCGCCGAGGCCGAATGGCTCCGCACCCAGGGCGATAACGACCCGGCCGCGTGGGCCGCTGTGCTGAACACGTTCGGCCCGGCCTTCGTCTACGAGGCGGCCCGGTCACGGTGGCGGCTCGCCGAAGCGCTGCTGGAGGCCGGCCGCCGGGACGAGGCCCAGCACGAATGGCAGCAGGCCATGGACACGGCCCAGCGTCTCGGCGCCCGCCCACTGCTGGCTGCGCTGACCGATCTTGGCCGCAGGGGGCGCCTCGGCCGCGGCAGCGAGCGGCCGGGCGGCCAGGTGAACCCGCTGCGCGGCCTGACCGCACGCGAGCAGGAAGTGCTGCGCCTGCTGGCCGCGGGCCGGACCAACCGGGAGATCGCGAGCGAGCTGTTCATCGCCACGAAGACCGCCAGCGTGCACGTGTCGAACATCCTCGCCAAGCTGGGCGCGGCCAGCCGCACCGAAGCCGCGGCCATCGCCCACGCCGAAGGCATAGGGCTGCCGGCCGGACGGGCACGCTGACACGGTCAGGCGCACAGACCCGCCGCGCGAGCTGCCCGGCCGGGCGCTGACCCGGTCAGGCGCATAGATCCGGCGCGTGAACTGGTCGGCCGGGCACACTGGCCAGAAATGTTGACGGGCGGCCCGCCCCGGGTATGGGGCGGGCCGCCCGGTTGTGTACGAACTACCAGTGGCGGTCGGCGTGCCGCCGCTGGTGGCCCGCGGTCGTGGCGGCCGCCTGCCGTAGCGGCCGCCCGTCATGGCGGTTAGCTGGTTAGTGGACGGCTTGTCCGTCCGAGCGCCCGGCGGCGGTCGGCTCGCGCATCGCCGACTGGGCGGTCTGGCACAGGAATTCCTCATAGGAGTCCGGTGCCTGGTGTGCGTCGCTGATGTCCCTGGCATGCCGGGCAGACCATCCCAGCGGGCTGTGCGCAGCCCGCCATGCCTGCCTGGCTTCCTTGCGGCGCCGTGCCCGGTCGGCAGCGGACCGCATGTCCCTGGTGCGCTCGTCGGCCAAGACCAGCGAGATGTGGGAAAACATTGGATCCTCCTCGGTGCCTGCTTTGTCCTGCACTATTGAGGATCGTCGTAAGGCAGCCGCCCCGGCATCGGACATACACCCTAATTCCCGTTGGTGAGCAGTCCTAAGAACGGCATTTTCGCCGGTGAGCAGGCCTAAGGCGGGCCCGGGCAGGTAGGTACCGCCCCGCTGCTGCGCCATCGCGGGCCACCATGAGGGGGTGAGCTGGCCATCCCGGGTGTTCCTGTCCGGGCAGGCGGTGTCACTGCTCGGCGACGGCCTGGCTGTCCTCGCCATTCCGCTGCTCGTGCTTGAGCTGACCCGCAGCCCGCTGATCTCCGGGTTGTCGGCGGCGTCGATGACGCTTGGGTACCTGGTCGTGGGGCTGCCCGCCGGCGTCCTGGTGGACCGGCTGGACGCCTGGCGCGTCCTGGTCACGATGGACGCCGCCCGGACGGCGGCCTTCGCCGCCTTGTACCTGCTCTGGGTGACCGGTGCCGCGAAGCTCTGGGTGATCATGGCGATCGCGCTGGCCGCCGGGGCCGCCTCAGTGTTCTTCGAGACCGCCCTGGTGGTCGTGGTGAAGGACCTGTTTCCCGGGCCGGGGCTGATCCGGGCCAACTCCGCGCTCGAACTCGCCAGTCAGGCCGGGCTCGTGGCCGGCCCGGCGATCGTGGGACTGCTCGCTGCGGCGGACCAGCTCGGGGCGGCCCTTCTCGCGGATGCGCTGACGTTCGCGGTGTCCTTGGCCTCGCTGCTCGCTGTGCGGCGGCGCGTGCCGCACCCGGCGCGGCGCGGCGCGGGCAGCGTGCGCGTGCTCATCGCCGACTTCCGTGCGGGCATCGGCTACCTGCTGTCGGTGCGGGTACTGGTGATCATGACCGTGATGCAGATCATCGTGAACCTGTGCCTGGGCGCGGAGAAGCTCATGTTCTACTACGCCAAGGTCACCCTCGGGCTGGGGGCGGCCGGGGTGGGCGCCGTGGTCGCGGCGGGTGGGGCCGGTGGGATCGCCGGCGCGCTCAGCGCCAGCTGGCTGGCGGCCCGGGTGGGCCAAATGCGCCTGGTGGTGCTCGCGGTCGCCGCCAGCGGACTGGCACTCGGGTCGGTGGCGGCCACGCACTCGCTGGCCGCACTCGGCGCCGCCAACCTGGCGTACCTGTGGGCGATCACCGTGGCCAGCCTCGCCAACCGAACCTACCGGCAGCTCATCGTCCCGCGCGACCTGCTGGGCCGGGTGACCAGCGCCGTCCGGCTGCTGTTCCTCACCGCCGACCCGGTGGGCGTGGTCATCGCGGGCTCGCTGACGGCCGCCCTCGGCGGCAACCCCCGCCCGGTGTTTCTCGGCGCAGGCGTCATCGTCGCGGTTACCGCAGCAGCGGGCTGGGGTGCTGGGCTGCGGCGGGCGGCGCCACTGGGCGGCACCAGCTGACCTTGATCCCGTGCGGAACCCCGCCGGCCGCTATCGCCGCGGACGGTACGCCGGCTCCGGGAGACCATGCTCCGCCTGGCCGGCGACGTGATGTCCGGGCCCGGCGGGCTGGCCTCGTGGTTGCGCCAGTCTCAGCTCGCCGGCGCTCCTGGCGGCGGGCCTGGCCTGCCGCTCGGCATCCCGTTGCCGCTCGACACCGGCGAAGCCGAGCCGACCATCCCGGCGCACCTGCGCCGTACCGTGACCACCCGCCACACTCATTGCGCCTTTCCCGGCTGCCGGGTGCCCGCGGAAGCCTGCCACATCCACCATCTCGTGCCTCGGGCCCGCGGCGGGCCTACCGCGATCGGCAATCTGGTACCACTGTGCTCGTTCCACCACCTCACGGTCATCCACCGGTGGGGCTGGACGCTGGCCCTGCGCGCCGACGGTGGCATCACCGCCACCAGTCCGGACCGGGCCCGCACCCTCCACGACCACGACCCGCCCAGTGCCGCCGCCTAGCCTTCCGATAGGCCGGGTCCTACTACGCTCGCCGGATGGCCACCCCCCGGCGTTATCGAGCGCACGACGAGGACAGCGCCCGGTGGCTCGGCTTCCCCTACCGGGACGACGACATCGTGATCAGCACCCGGTCCAAGACCGGCACGACGTGGGTTCAGATGATCTGCGCGCTGCTGATCTTCCAGCAACCGCGGCCCCCGGCTCCGATCGCGCAGCTATCGCCATGGCTGGATCACCTGATCGCGCCGCGGGAACAGGTATTTGCTCAGCTTGCCGCGCAGGAGCACCGGCGGTTCATCAAAACGCACACCCCGCTGGACGGGATTCCGCTCGACCCACGTGTCACCTACCTGGTCACCGCCCGGCACCCACTGGACGTGGCCGTGTCGCTCTACCACCACAGCGCCAACATCGACCGCGCTCGGCTCCGGCAACTGATCGGCCAGCCCGAGCCGACCACACCCCCGCCGCCGCTCCCGCCGCTGCACGATTGGCTGCTCGACTGGATCGCCGGCGACCACGATCCGGCCGAACGGCTGGACTCGCTGCCCGGCCTCATATGGCACATTTCGGATGCCTGGGCCCGCCGCGGCCAGCCGAACATCGTGCTCGTGCACTACGACAACCTGTCCGCGGACCTGGCGGGGCAGATGCGATGGCTGGCCGGCCGGCTCGGGATCACCGTTCCCGGGCACGCCTGGCCCGCGCTGGTCCGCGCGGCCACGTTCGAGAGCATGTCGGGCAACGCGGAGACCGCCGTGCCCACCGCGGGGCTGTTCAAGAGCAACGCCGCGTTCTTCCGCCGAGGCAGGTCCGGGGCCGGATGCGAGATCCTCAGCGACGGGGAGATTGCGGCCTACCACGACCGCGCCGCCCGGCTGGCACCGGCCGACATGCTCGCCTGGTTGCACTCGCCGGGCGCCGGGGAGACTCTTGACCGCAGCGGGGTGTGAGGCGGGCCATCGCACTGTCCCCAGGTTTCCTGCAGCGGCCATCCAGTGGGCGGTCAGCTTCATCGCGGATACTTGAGGCGTTCCTCCCGGTGGTGCTAGCGGAGGAGCGGGAGCAGTTGACCGGCATCGTTGGCCTGGCCCGCAGTACCCATGGGCTGCCGCCCGGGTGATTGCCTGTGGGCCTGCCAGATGACTAACTGGCGTCCGGGGCCTTTCAGCTTTTATGGCCGCGCACGCCACTGCCAAGTCTTGGTGCCGGTGCCAGAGCGCGCCCACGAGCCTGCCGGCGCAAGATCATGTGAGTTACCAGCTGAGCCGGGAGGCTCAGGCGGGGGATGTGATGACCAGAACAGCATGCGCGTTCGACTGGCTTACCAGGCTCGTGGCCGGTGCCCTGCCCCGGGCGGCTGCCTCAAGCGCCGCCGGGCGGGCGTGACCGAACGGGCCGCGGATGAGGCGGTCAAGGTGCTGTACCAGGCGCACTACGCGGCCTTGGTCCGGTCGGCGGTACTGCTGGTCGGCGACCGCGCCACCGCCGAGGACGTGGTACAGGACTGCTTCATCGCCGTGCACCGCGCGTGGTGGCGGGTGCGGGACACCGGCAGCGCGCTGCCCTACCTGCACCGTGCGGTGATCAACAAATCCCGGTCGGTACTGCGGCGCCGCGTGGTGGCCGACCGCCATCCCCCGCTGCCGGCACCGCCTCTACCCAGCGCAGAGGAAAGCGCGCTGGCGGGGGAGCAGCGATCGTCGGTGCTGGCGGCGCTGAAGGCACTACCCGCCAGACAGCGGGAGGTCGTGGTGCTGAGGTATTACGCCGACCTGTCGGAGGCGCAGATCGCCGCGGCCATGGGGATCAGCAGGGGCGCGGTCAAAGCCCACGCCTCCCGGGCCAGAGACACCCTCCGAGCACTGCTGCAGGCTAGCCGCGAGCCTGCGGCGCCAGGGCGCTTCTGACGATCTCCAGCGGGTGGCGGGCCTGGCGGCCGGTGCCGTGGGCGATCTGCTGGCGGCAGGAGACCCCGGACGCGGTGATGATCGTGTCCGCTGACTCGGCGCGGACCGCCGGGAACAGGCGCAACTCGCCGATCCGCAGGGACAGGTCGTAGTGCTCGGCTTCGAAGCCGAACGAGCCGGCCATGCCACAACAACCGGCGTCCACCTCGGTGACCTCGGCACCGGGGATTGCGCGGAGCAGCGCCACGGTGGCGGCCGTGCCGGTGACCGCCTTCTGGTGGCAGTGGCCGTGGAAAAGGATGCGCTGGCCCGGGACCGGGCCCAGGGTAAGGCGGCCGTCGGCGATCGCCTGGAGCAACAACTCCTCCGGCAGGGCGCTCGCCGCGGCTACGGCCTGGGCCCGGGGGTCGCCAGGGAGCAATGCGGGATAGTCGTCGCGCAGCGTGAGCAGGCAGGACGGCTCCACGCCCACGATGGGGCCACGGCCTGCCGTCCGAGCGGCCAGGTGCCGCGCCCGGCGCGCAGCCTGGTCCACCAGGCCCTTGGACAGGCTGGCCCGGCCGCAGCAGGCCCCGGTCTCGAGCCGTACCGTCCACCCGGCGGCCTCCAGCAGTTCGATCGCGGCCCGCGCGACCGCTGGCTCGGTGAAGCTGGTGAAAGAATCGCCGAGAAAGACCAGCTCTCGCCGTTCGCCGGTGACCGCGGGCCGGCGCGCATGCCAGCGGGCCAGGTTATCCCGCTGGAACCGGGGCAGCGGCCGGGCCGCGGCCACCCCAAGCCAGCGCTCGGCCAGTCGCCGGGCCGGCCGGACACTGCCCAGCAGGTTCGCCAGCGGGGCCACGGCGGAGCCCATCCGGTTCAGCGCCCGGACCGACCCGAACATGCGGGACCGGAGCGGTACGCCGTGCTGCTCGTGGTGCGCGGCCAGCGCCTCGGTCTTGAGCGAGGCCATGTCCACGCCGAGCGGGCACTCGCTCTTGCATGCCTTGCACTCCAGGCACAGGTCCAGGATCTCGTGCAGCCGCTCATCGCCGAGCGCGGCCCGCGGGTCACTCATAGACAGCGCCTTGACCAGCGCGCCCGCCCGGCCACGGGTCGAGTGCTCCTCGTCCAGGGTGGCCATGTAGGAGGGGCACATCACCCCGGATGCCGTCTTGCGGCACAGGCCGATATTCATGCACCGGTCCGCCGCAGCGCGCATGCCGCCGGGGAACGCGATCCTGCCGACGTAGCGGGCGGGGCCCGGCGCTTCGCGCAGGTTGCTGTCCATTCGCGGCGCGTTCACGATCTTGCCGGGGTTCATCCGGTTGTCCGGGTCGAAGAGCCGCTTGGCCTCACCCATCGCCGCGTACAGTGCGTCGCCGAACACGGCAGGGTTGAACTCGCTGCGGACCAGCCCGTCGCCGTGCTCGCTGGAGTTGACCCCGCCGAACTCCAGGACCAGGTCCCGGACCTCCTCGGCGACCGCGCGCACCGTGGCCACCTGCCCCGGCTCGGTCAGGTCCACGAACGGGCGGACGTGCAGGCACCCCACCGAGCAGTGGCCGTAGAACCCCGCGGACAGCCCGTGCGCGCCGAGGATCTCCCGGAACCGGCGGGTGTAGGCGCCGAGCACGGCCGGGTCGACGGCGGTGTCCTCGACGAACGCCAGCGGGCGGCGGGTCCCGGTGCTGGCGGCCATCAGCAAGCCCAGGCCCGCCCGGCGCACCTTCAGCAGCGCCGCCTGGTCCGCGGCGGACCGTGCCCGCAGCGTGTGGTAGCCGTGGGAGTTCCGGCGCCACAGCGCGTCCAGCCGGTCCAGGCCGGCCACGGCTTCCGGCTCGGTGTCGCCGAAGAATGTGACGAAAAGCAGCGCCCCCGGGTCGCCGGCCAGGATCGACGACAGTTGCCGGTACTCCAGCTTGGAGCGGGCCAGCTCCAGGATGGCGCGGTCGATCAGCTCGACGGCGGCGGGCTGGCAGGCGAGTGCGTCCCCGGTCGCGTCGATCGCCGCCTCGGCGGAGGTGAAGTGGCCGACGGCGATGACCCGGTGCCGGGGCGCGGGCACCAGGGCGAGCTCCGCCGCCACGACCGTGACCAGCGTGCCCTCCGAGCCGACCACGAGCCTGGCCAGGTCCAGACCGCCCGGCCCGCCGCGGCCGGCCAGCCGGTCCAGGCGGTATCCGCCGGACTGGCGCCAGAACCGGGGGTACCCGGTGGCGATGGCCTCGGCGTTGCGAGCGGCCAGCGCGGGCAGCTCCCGGCAGATCGCGCCCTCCAGGTTGGGCCGGGCCGCCCTGGCGGCGAGGTCGGCCGCGCTCAGCGGGCCGAACGCCGCCGTGCTCGCGTCGGACAGGACCACGTCCAGCGCGAGCACGTGGTCGATCGTCATGCCGTACCTGACTGACTGGCTGCCCGCCGAGTTGTTGCCGATCATCCCGCCCAACGTGGCCCGGTTGCTGGTCGAGGTGTCGGGGCCGAACGTGAGCCCATGCCGCGCGGCCGCCAGGTTCAGCTGCTCTTGCACCACGCCCGGCTGGACCCGCGCGCGCCGCGCCTCGGCGTCGATCGCGAGGATCTTGTTCATGTGCCGGGAGAAGTCCATGACCACCGCGCGGCCCACGGTCTGCCCCGCCAGGCTGGTCCCGGCCCCCCTCGGCAGGACCGGCACGCCGAAGTCGGCGGCGGTGGCGACCACGGCCGCCGCTTCGCTTCCGTCCCGGGGGAACACCACGCCGATCGGCTCGATCGCGTACATGCTCGCGTCCCGGGAGAACAGGTGCCGGCTGTACGCGTCGAACCGCACCCCGCCGCCGACGACCTTCCGCAGCGCGGATTCCAGGTCGGCCGCGCCAGCGCGTTTTGCATGAAGATTGCTGGTCAGGGCGGGACCGGGAGGATGAGGGCGGACGGGTGGCTGGGGTCGTGGAAGACCTGCTGCCGCGCGGGCACCAGGCGCACCGCGGTGCCGAGCGGCTCGCCGGTGCCGGGGTTGCGGGCGTACCGGGGGTGCGCGCCGCTGGAGACCTGCAGCCGCAGGCGGTGGCCCCGGCTGAAGCGGTGCGCTGCCGGCCAGAGCGGGATCCGGACGTGGATCGTTCCGTCAGGCTGCCGTTCCGGCTGTCCCGGGGCCAGCCGGAGCAGCGCGTCGCAGACGTTCAGCGACGTCCCGGCCGGGCTGACGTC
>Ga0075426_10002581_pt1 | contig 12959 bp, 11 predicted proteins | sample SoiMethybrSBSTD5_FD_75304 | JGI IMG/M metagenome (GOLD analysis project Ga0075426, IMG submission 75304) | Bulk soil microbial communities from a Populus tree surrounding site in Tennessee, USA - Soil MetaG P. TD hybrid SBSTD5 | ecosystem: Environmental > Terrestrial > Soil > Tree plantation...
GAAGCCATTACGATTGCCGAGACTTTGCGGGACAATTTCGCTAGCCAAGATGCGAGTCCGATTGATCTGGCGAAGTCAGTTGGTCGTTCCCCAACCAGTTCTAGTTGGAGATTTTTAACTGGCGCAGCAGTCGCATATGGCTTGACTACAGCGGCATATAATGCTACATCCATAGCCTTAACCCCTTTGGGAGACCAAATAGTAAACCCTACAGAAGAAGGTGCTGATAAGGAGGGTCTAATGACGGCTCTGATTCGTCCCACTATACTCAAGGCCTTTTATGAAAAGTATGACGGGTCTAAATTTCCCAATATAGATATTGCAAAAAATGTTCTCCGTCAACTTGGAGTTCCACACGATCGGACGGAGGAGGCTGTCAAAATTGTTATAGAAAATGCTAAATATACGGGTATTATGACGGAGGTTGGAGGCAATCAATTTATTCAGTTACGTTCGTTAGGACGAAACCGTACTTCCGAAACTCCCTCCACGGTTAATTCTATACAAAATTATTTACCTTCTTCCAGAGGCGATGAATATAACGCTAAGTCTGCTGTAGGTATGTCGCCAGTATCTTTAGCTGAAGGTAGGGTAGTGTTAATGATACCTTCTAATCTCAAAGAGAAGGTATTAGACGATGAAACCATTGAGGAAGATTGGCGCAAGGTAAGGAATGCTGTTAAGGATTTTGCTAACAAATATATACCCCAGGAATCTTCCAAAGATGATTACCCCTCATCTATGGATACAAATACAGATTCAGGATAAAAAATATGTCCGCGCTGCGGACAATAGGAGAAAGGACCCGTACTGAAGATCATTAATTCCTATTGTCCGCAGCGCGGACATAATCAGACTTATATCTATATTATAGCAGATTCGTTGCTACCCTTGAATAACGTAGCATATTAACATAATACTTGGGAATAGTCAATAATAGCAATCTGAGTAATATATTTATCCCCCATTCTATATTGACAGTAACAGAGCCCCCTAGGAGTAAGGTATGGATACCGCATCCCAGTAGGCCAAACGCTAAATATTTAAAATCACCCGCCGAAAGCGGGTGATTTTTTTAGTGCCCATGGCCTATTCCCCAACCGAGCAGGAATCCCAGGATAAAGAACAGGACCAGGAATAATCCGGCACGCACTCGGTAGCTCATAAAGGCTCCTTGTTTTTAGAATTTATCGGGAAACTGCGTCTAGCAAAATAAAGTAGGCTTTCCAAAAAAAGCCTACAATATGCGAATTAGATAAAAATGAATCTTCTTAAAAGCTTAATCGTGTTATCATATATAAAGAATATATGCCTCGCAAAAACACAAAACTAGTCGCAGTAATTGCCGCAGTGTTAGTCCTCTCCACCGTCGCTTGGGGAATCGGCCGGCACTTTAAGTCAGTGACGTACACTCAGACAAAAGACTCGGAAGTTAATGACCAAAACGCTGCCGACGAGGAAGCCGAACCGGGCGAGGCGACAACGGTCACACCGCAGGACCTGCGCGGCACCCCGGGCGACACTTCGGCCCTTGGCGGCTATAACGTGCTGATTGCCGACCGTGGCAACAACCGCATTATTGAAGTCACGCCCGACAAAAAAATAGTTTGGGAATATGATTTTAACCTGCCCAAAAAAGGGCTGGGGGCGGACGACGCCTTTTTTACCGATAACGGCGCGCATGTGGTCGTCAACTTGGAAGAATACCACGTTATTGAATTGATTGATTACCAAACCAAGCAGGTGGTGTGGAGTTACGGCACGCCCGGCAAGCCGGGTTCGGCCGATGGCTTGCTCAATACGCCTGACGATGCTTACAAGTTGCCCAACGGCGACCTCACCGTCGCCGACATAAAAAATTGTCGGGTAATTGAAATAGCGCCGGACAAGCATATCGTCCGCCAACATGGCCTGACCGGCCACTGTAGCAATAATCCCGGCTATTTAAACAAACCCAACGGCGATACGCCTATCGCCGGCGGACACACGTTAATCAGCAACATAGTGGGCCGGAATTTAATTGAACTGGACCAGGACTGGAAGCAAGTCTTTACCATGCTATTGCCGGTTCGTTATCCTTCTGACCCCCAGTTGACCAAAGCCGGCAACGTCCTTATCTCCGACTACAGCAGCCCGGGCCAAATCGTGGAAGTCAGCAGGCAAGGCAATATCGTCTGGCAGTTTAGCGGTGCTGCGGGGGAGGCAAAGATGAACAAGCCATCTTTGGCCATTGAACTGCCGAATGGCAATATTTTGGCGAACGATGACTTGAACCATCGCGTTATTGCCATCGACAAAACGACCAAGAAAATTGTCTGGCAGTACGGGGTGCTGGGCAAGCCGGGCAGCGGGCAGGGCCAATTGAACGTGCCGGATGGAGTAGACATCATTAAGCGGGAGACTGCTCCAGCTTCCACTATTGGCAGCATAACCCGCCATGTCCAAGGTTACATCAATAAAAACATAACCGTGTCCGGTTATATGCTGGCCCAGCATGGGACTTATGCCATTTTTTCCGATGAGAACGGCGGCGCCATCGGCGTTTACGATTTGCCCGTGGTCGGGCCCGGAATAGACAAAATTGTGCCCGGCCAAAAATATTTGCTGCAAGGCGTATTTAAATACAAAGGACTTACTGCCAGCAACGGCAACCCGTATCATTTAGAACTCAGCCAGCCGCCCCAGCCTATAAAATAATTATACCTCAATACTTTCGCCCATAGCCGGGATAGCTACCGGCACACCGCGCAAGCTTTGCTCCAGCATTTTCTTAAAGCCTTGCGCCTGGGGTAGTTCGGTATGCACCAAGGCGATTTGTTTAGGCCGCGGAATGCGGCCGATGTAGTCTAAGAGGGAAGTACGGTCGGCGTGGGCGCTGAACTCATCCAGGGTTTGGACGCGGGCATGCACGCGGTAAGGCCGGCCAAAAATATTGACCGGGCTGATGCCGTCCTGGATTTTGCGTCCTAAGGTGTGGACGGCTTGGTAGCCCGTAATTAAAATAATGGCATTGGGGTCGCCGATATTGTTTTTAAGATGATGTAAAATGCGGCCGCCTTCGCACATGCCGGAAGCGGAAATGACCATGAAGGACCCTTCTTTATAGTTCAGTGCCTTGGATTCATCAATGGTGTGGACGTAAGTGAGGTTGCGGAACATCAGCGGTACTTCGTTTTTTTCGCGGAAATCCGTCCAGGTTTGGGTATTGTAGTCTTCAGTGTGCTTCATGAACACTTCGCCGATGTTCAGCGCCAGGGGACTGTCAATGTAAATCGGAATTTTGGGGATCCGTTTTTCGTCGGTTAGCTTATGCAAAGTATAAATTAATTGCTGCGTGCGGCCGAGGGCGAATGCGGGAACGATAATTTTGCTTTTATGTTGTGCTGCGTAGGAAATGACATGCTCCAAGTCCACGCTGGCCTGCTCCAGCGGCCGGTGGTCGCGTCCGCCATAAGTTGCCTCGGACAGTAAAATATCCAATTGTTCGCGGACCAATTCCGGCGCATGCAACAGCGGCGCTCCCGGCTTGCCAATGTCACCGGTAAAACCGACGTGCTTAACTTTCCCGCCTTCGTTAATTTCCACCACGGTTATAGCCGAGCCAAGAATATGCCCGGCATCATAAAATTTAAAACGGATGCCAGGGGCAATTTCCGTCCATTCCGGTTTCAGCCGGAAATAAGGAACGGGGCGGAAATGGGGGATAACCGCTTGCGCGTCGGCTTGGGTATAAAGCGGCGCCACCGGGTCGGCGCCCACGGGAAGGTTGTCGTTAAAATAAATGGCGTCTTGTTCCTGGATTTTGGCCGAGTCCTGCAAAATGTAAGCCGCAATGTCGGCCGTTGCTCCCGTAGCGTAAACGGCTCCTTTGAACCCCTGCTTTACCAGGACGGGCAACATGCCGCAGTGGTCGGCGTGGGCGTGGGACAAAATGACCGCGTCGATGGAAGAAGCATTAAACGGCAGGCGGCTGTTCAGCTCGTTGGCTTCGCGCCGCCGGCCCTGGTGCAACCCGCAGTCCAGGAGTAGGTTGAAGTTTTGTGTTTGTATCAGGTGTTTGGAGCCGGTGACGTTTTGCGCCGCCCCAAAAAAGGTGATCTTCATAAGGTAAGTATACCACGGGGCTGTTCAATTAAGGGCTAATTTACTATAATAGTACAGTCATTAAAACCCATCCATTATTTATGAAGTATCTGTCTTTTTTATTGAAATTGTCATTGATAAGCATGTTGCTGGGCGCGGCTTTCCAGCCGGTTTTTGCGAAAGATTCTAACCAAGGGCAACGCCCGGAAAAGAACGCCAAAGTTTGCGCCAAAGGAACGGCGGGGACAATGGCCTGCCACTCCCGGGTAATCGTTGACGCGCAGGGCCAGCCGAACGCGACCGTTTTGCCTGCCGGAATGAGCCCGGCGCAATTGCGCAGTGCTTATAATGTGGCCAACATCAGCTTGTCCGCCAACCGCACCATCGCCATTGTGGATGCCTACGACGATCCCAACATTTTCAGCGACCTGACAAAATACAGCCAGACATTTAATATCCAGCCAACGATTAGCCAGTGTCCCGCATCCAGCGGGACTGCCGCGGTGCCGTGCTTCCAAAAAGTTAACCAGCGCGGCACATCCACACCGCCGTCAGCCAACGCTAGCTGGTCCCTGGAGATCGCGCTGGACGTGGAAAGCGCCCACGCCATGTGCCCGCAATGCAGTATCTTGTTGGTGGAAGCGGACTCGCCCAGTATTGCTAACTTAATGGCGGCAATAGACCGGGCCGTAACCATGGGCGCCAAAATCGTTTCCAATTCTTACGGCGGCAGTGAATTCAGCGGCGAAACCGCACAAGACAGCCATTTCAACAAACCGGGCGTAGCGTTTACTTTTAGTTCGGGCGACAGCGGCTACGGTGCAGAATATCCGGCCGCTTCCCCTTACATTACCGCCGTGGGAGGAACAACCTTGAATATGTCCGGCCTCACCCGCACCAGCGAAACAGCCTGGAGCGCCGCAGGCAGCGGTTGCAGTGTTTATGAACCGTTAACTTCCAGCCAAACCAGTGACAGTGTTTGCGCGCACCGCAAAATTACCGACGTTTCCGCGGATGCCGATCCGGCCACGGGCGCGGCAGTGTACGATACAGTCCGTTACCAGGGCAAGTCCGGCTGGTTTAAGGTCGGCGGCACAAGTTTGGCCGCGCCGCTTATCGCGGCAGTGTACGCTTTGGCCGGTCCGGCCGGCTACAGCGCGGTTGCGGCCAACAGTTTGCCATATTCCCACACTGCTAACCTTAACGACGTAATTTCCGGTAGCAACGGTTCCTGCGGCGCGACTTACCTCTGCACCGCCGGCACCGGCTATGACGGGCCAACGGGACTAGGTGCGCCTAACGGCACGGGCGCGTTCTAAACTGCTGTAATTATATGACCGGGGCATTGGCCCCGGTCTTTTTATTCCCTCATTTATTCTTTAGTTTTATATAGTTTAATTAATGATGGGAAAAGAGGTGAATGTTTATGAAAAAAATAGCAGCCATCGTGGCATTAGCGGCCGCACTTCTATTGTCAGGTTCTACAACTGGCTTGGCCGCGGCAAATCCCAGCGGCACAGGCCAACCCGGCGCTCAATGCGGCGTGAGCGGGGCAACCCAGAGCCCCAACGGTTTCAATAGCGGCGGTTTTGCCAATGCGGAAGAGCATTATGCGGGCAGTGACGGCACGCCTTCTTTAAAGGCGCATAGCGATAAAGCGGTTTCGCAATACGATGTGGCTTGTTACCAGGTGACGCAAAGCCACCAATAAGGGCTTGACTAAACGAGAAATATACGGCATAGTGTAAAGGTTCTGTAATTTCCAAGACAGACGATTTTTGATTCTATGCCGAAAATCAAGACCCTGACGAAAAAGTTATTTAATACGGTCCAAGAAAAGGTCCACGACGTGGAAGAAGCGGTGGAGCATGCCTTGGCGCCTGCCTGGCAGTTGGACGACCAAGGTTCCATTATAGAATTAGTGGACTCGTTGATTAAGCACGCCCAGGAACTGCGGGCTTCCGACATCCACATTGACCCGCAGAACGACAGCGTGCGCATCCGGCTGCGCATTGACGGCGTGCTGCAAGACTTGCAAAAAGTTTCCAAAGGTATTCACCAGGAAATCATCAGCCGGATTAAAATCTTGTCAGACCTGCGCACGGACGAGCACCAAGCCGCCCAGGACGGCCGCTTTCGCTTGAGTTTGCCCGGCCAGCCATTGCTTGACGTCCGCGTATCAATCGCGCCCACTTACCACGGCGAAAATGCCGTGCTGCGTTTGCTGTCCGACCAGGCGCAAGACTTTACCCTGGATACCATGGGTTTTAGCGCCCGCGACCAAGCAAAAATTTTGCGCGCCGCCCATCGCCCTTACGGCATGATTTTAGTGACCGGCCCGACCGGCAGCGGCAAAACCACCACTTTGTATAGTTTGATTAAATTATTGAACACCCCCGCGGTTTCCATTGTCACGGTGGAAGACCCGATTGAATACGCCATTGACGGCATTGAGCAAATCCAGGTTAACGCCCGTACCGAACTGACTTTTGCCAACGGCTTGCGCAGTATTTTGCGGCAAGACCCGGACATCATCATGGTCGGGGAAATCCGCGACCGCGAAACTGCCGGCATAGCGGTCAACACGGCGCTGACCGGGCACTTGCTCTTGTCCACTCTGCATACAAATGACGCGGCCACCACTTTGCCCCGCTTAATAGACATGAAGATTGAACCGTATTTGATTGCTTCAACGGTAAACTTGGCCATTGGCCAGCGCCTGGTCCGGCAAGTTTGCCCCGATTGTAAATCCCAGCACCCGCTGACCGAGGCGGAGTACAAAAGCTTATCGGAAATTTTGCCGCCCAAATCGTTGAAAAAAGGCGAAATGTTTTCCAAAGGCGTTGGTTGTGACCAATGCAACAACACCGGCTACAAAGGCCGCCTCGGCGTGTTTGAAGTCATGGTCATTGATGATGCTATCCGCGAAGCAATTTTGCGCAAAGGCCAGGCCAGCGAACTGCGGCAACTGGCCGTTGCCCAGGGCATGACCTCCATGGTGGAAGACGGGCTGAGCAAGGCCAAAGCCGGCCTTACCAGCATCGAAGAAATATTGCGCATACTGCATGAATAAACGATTCTTGCGTTTTTCCACCCAAGACCAAATTTTGTTTGCCAAGCGCTTGGCCCTATTAAACAAGGCCGGAGTGCCGCTATTGGAAAGCTTGCGCATGCTGGAGGCCCAAGCGGCTACCAAACCGGTGAAATACGTAATGCAATCGCTGGTGGAAAGCGTAGAGAGGGGACAGTCCCTATCCAGCGGCTTAAAAAAATTCCCTAAGATTTTCAAGGAGTTTACGGTGAATGTCGTGCAGGTAGGGGAGGTCAGCGGTACCTTACAGGAAAATTTAAATTATTTGGCGGACGAACTTGCCAAAGGCCAGGCCCTGCGGCGCAAGCTAATCGGTTCGCTCGTGTACCCCTGTGTGATCGTGGTAGCCACCCTGCTCATCACCGGGGGACTGACAATTTTTGTTTTCCCGAAGATCTTACCGATCTTTAAGAGTTTTAATTTCCCCTTGCCCTGGACCACCCGGGTCCTGATTTTTGTCAGCGGGATCATCCTGCACTATTGGTATCTGATTATTTTAGCCGCCGTAGCCGTCATCGTCGCCTTCGGGTTGTTAATGAGGAACCGGAAAATTAAGTTCGTTGTCCACCGGGGCGTGTTATTTGTGCCGATCCTGGGCAAACTATTGCAGAGCTACTACATGGCGAACTTATGCCGGACCTTGGGCGTTTTATTAAAGAGCGACGTCCGCATTGTGCGCGCCATAACCATTACCTCGGACTCAATTACCAACCTTGCCTACAAATATGAATTGAAGGAAATCACGGAGAAGGTAGTAAAGGGCGAAAAAATGTCTACCCACATGGAAACAAGCAAGCGGCTGTTCCCCCCGATCTTATCGCAAATGGTAACGGTAGGCGAACGCACCGGCAACTTGAGCGCTTCGTTCATGTTCCTGGCCGAGCTTTACGAAAGCGAAGTGGATGAGCTGACCAAAAACTTATCTACAGTGTTAGAACCGCTGTTAATGATCTTCATGGGACTGCTGGTTGGGTTTGTGGCGATATCAATAATCACTCCCATCTATGGGGTTACGCAGTACTTATCGCCGAAGTAAGCGCCAGGCGGGGTTCACCCTCGTGGAGCTTTTGGTTTCGCTTGCGATCTTAGTGGCCATCGCCAGCCTTGGGCTGTTCATCAGCATTGATTTTTACAAAGCTTATTCCTCCCGCTCGGAGCAAAGCGTAGTCGTGAGCGTCCTGCAGAAAGCGCGCAGTGAGTCGCTTAATAACATCAACGAAAAAAGGCACGGCGTCCATTTCCAGGCCAATCCTTTAAAATACGTAATCTTTGAATGCGCCGCCCCCTGTACCGCATATCCGGGAAGCGCCTCTTCCGACCAGCCGATCGATGCGTCTTACAATGTTTCCTTGTCCAGCCCCACGGCGCCCTTTGACGTAGTATTTGACCAACTAAACGGGAATTGCGTCAGCAGTAATTGCGCCACCGCGCCGCTGGCGATTACTCTTAGCAACGGTCCTAAGACATACACCATTAATGTTAACAGCGAGGGCCAAATTGATTGGTAAGGCGTTTGATAAGCATGACGAAATTTTTATCCAAAATTAACAAACAGGAAGGCGTCGCGACTTTAGAAATGATGATCGCCATGGTCATCATAGTGTTGGCTATTTCCGGCGTCATTTTGGTCGTTTTTGGCGGACAGTCCACCGCGGTCGGCACGCAAACCAACCAAGAAGCCTTGTACAAAGCCCAGGCCATGCTGGAAGGGGCGCGGGCACTGGCGCGACAGGACTTAAACTTGGTCCAAAATTGCGACGATGCGTCGGCGACAAAATGCACCGCTTATGGCGTCGTTGATTCTTTTTATTCAAGAAAACTCACTGTCACACTGAGCCCTGACGGGCTTAGCAAGTCCGTTGTTGGTGAAGTCACTTGGGGAAGCGGGCATTATATTAGGTTATCCACTATATTGTCCGATTGGCGCTCGTCTTTGACAGCTTGTAATCCGACATTGACCGACACGACCCCGTGGCAGAATCCCCAGCATTACGATTTTCCTTCCCAAAGCTTACTTCCGGGAAATGGCTCAAACGGCTTGGGCATATCCGCTTTACAAGCTTATAAGGGAAAATTGTACGTGACCGCAACAACGCCTCCTAACAGCAACGACACTTTTTATGTTTTTGACCTTCCCGCTAATCCCGCTCAGCCCCCACCCTACTTGGGCAGCTTAGACAATGATTCAGCTGTAGCTACCGGCCCGCATGCCTTGGCAGTCGCCCCATCGGGCAATAAAATTTACGCTTATCTTGCCAGCCCGAGCAGTTTTGTCCGCGGACAGTTGCAAATCGTTGATGTTACTACTCCGGGATCGCTCCCGGCTCCTATAACTTTTAAAATCCCGGCTAGCGCTGTGCCGGCCGCTGGTTTAGGCAATAGTATTTTTTACAATAATGGTTACGTTTATTTAGGACTGACCGCTGCGGCTGGTGGGAAGGAATTTAACGTCATTGACGTGCACACCCCGACCAGTCCCGTATGGAAGGGTGGTTATTCCACGGGTGGCCAGGATGTTAGGTCTATTTTCGTCAAAGGCAGTTATGCTTATATAGCTACTGCTAATAGCGAGAACATAACAGTTTTGGATGTTAGCGACCCGACAAACCCGCACCGGGTAAGTGGCTATACTCCGCCCAACGCGCCCGGAACCAACGGCGCAGGGTCAAACCAGGGTAAAAGCGTATTCGGGGTTGGCAGTGGCGTATATTTGGGGCGCACTTACGGCACCAACGAATTTTACATGCTTAACACTGACGGTTTCGGAAATGTTTCCTTGAATGCTGGGAAGGACATTGGCGCGGGCACTGCTACCAACATAAACGGTTTGGCGGTGCGCGGTAACTTGGCTTTCCTCATCACCGATTCCGAATTCCAGGTGTGGAACATTACCACTCCATCTAATCCTTCTGCGTGGGCTACGCCTCTGGCTTTTTCGGACTTCACTAATGGAAACGGAAATGGGACCGGGACAGCTCTTAATTGTTCCGGCAGCTATTTTTACATGGCTTTAACCTCGCCTCAGGGCAACAACAAGGACATTATTTCCATTATCACGCCGCACATTAATAGTGTTTATACTTTGAGTAATAGTGGAAACATTTCGGTTGCCCAGGGTCAGTCCGGGACTAATACCATAACTGCTACAGTGTCTTCCGGCTTCCCTCCCAGCACCTCATTTTCGGCCTCCGGTTTACCGGCAGGCGCCACTGCGAGCTTTAACCCTACTTCCTGCGTCCCCGGTTGCTCCAGCACTTTGACTATTTCCACTAGTTTCCCTGCAACCCCAGCCGGTAGTTATCCCATAACCGTTACCGGCACCGGTGGTGTGACTACTACCTTTAACCTTGTGGTCAGCGCACAAGCTTTTGATTACTCATTATCTAATAGCGGCAACATCACTACCACGCAAGGCGCATCCGGCAGCAACACAGTTACACGGACCCTGGTCTCTGGCACAGCCCAGCCAGTCACCCTCTCCGCCTCCGGCCTTCCGGCGGGAGCGACGGCGAGCTTCACCAATAACCCATGCAGTCCGACATGTACCAGTACTTTGACTATTGCTACGAGTTATCCCGCCACGCCTGTCGGCTCTTATCCCATTACAATAACGGGCACGGGCGGTAAAACAACTTCTTTCAACTTGGTAGTGAATAGCCCGTTTGACTACTCCTTGTCCAACTCCAACAGCTCTACCCCTCTCAAGATTAATAGGAATTCGTCCGGTTCCACCATAGTTACCCGCACGCTTGTATCGGGTATCACTAAACCCATAACTCTAACCGCAAGCGGGTTACCTGCGAAGACCAGTGGCTCGTTTACCAATAATCCGTGCAGCCCGACCTGCTCATCCACATTCAATATAACCGTCCAAAACCCGGCAACTCCCGGATCCTACACTATCACCGTAACGGGAACTGCGGGGGACCTGGGCGCGCGTTCTACGACCTTCACCTTAGTGATCCAGTAACCCATTTCCTATGGCGCGGCATTTTAAACACCCGTCGAACGGCTTCACCCTTATTGAAACCCTTCTATATATAGCGCTCTTCGCCATCATTATCGGTGGGGGACTGATTGCGGTATTTCAGATAATCCAAAGTACCGATGCAAACCGGAACCAGGCTATACTCCAGGAAGAAGCCAATTTCTTGCTGCGCAAAGTGGATTGGGCTTTAACCGGAGCGACCGCTATTACGACGCCGCCTAATACAACCCCTACCACAACTTTGGTAGTTAATAAAATCATTGGCGGATCTTCTACCGTTTTAACTTTCGGAATTAATGCTAACGACCCGGTATGCCCGGCTAATTATATTTGTTTGAAGCGGGGGACTGGCGCCAGCCAACTCAATACCAACCTCTATCCGCTAAATAGTACTAGTATTTCCATCTCCGGCCTTTCGTTCCAGCGAAGCGTCCCTGTTAGCGGTAAGCCGGACGCGGTGACTACCTCTTTTACCTTAATCACGGTGCAAAACGGCCGCACTTCCACCCAGGCTTTTTCCACTACTAAGTATTTAAGAAAATGACGAAAGCCGGACAAGATGGGTTTATGGCTTTGGTTTCGGCCGTAATAATTTCCGCCCTGTTGGTGGTTATAGTTTTGGGAGTGGGTTTCGCCCAGATCTTCAGCCGGCTGAATGTTTTTGATTCCGAATCAAAAGAGCGGAGTTCCGCCTTGGCTGAAGCCTGCGCCGACCAGGCTCTGCTGAATTTCGCGCAAGGCTCAACTTATACCGGCGCAGTTACGGTAGGGACTGATAGCTGTAATATCTCCTCCGTGCAAAATGATACACCGTCATCCGGCCAAATTACCATTAAAACCCAGGGATTGATCAATAAATCCTATACTGACCTCAAAGTAGTGGCCGACAACAGCACTTTGGACATAGCCTCCTGGGATGAGTGCCCGGTTTTAGCCTCTTGCTAAATTTCCCGCATAGTGCTACCATATTCGGTTATCTTAGTATATAATTCAAAGGTCGGAATTAAGCAAAACAACTCAAGACCATGAACCACTCCCAAATTAATAAACAGTCAGGCTTCACCCTGATTGAATTGCTGGTTGTTATCGGCATCATTGCTATCTTGGCTACGATTGTCATCATCGCCATTAACCCGCCCCGCCAATTTGCCCAAGCGCGTAATACTCAGCGCTCCAGCAATGTAAATGCTATTTTGAATGCTATAGGGCAATTTATAGCGGACAAAAAAGGTGACCTGCCATCAGGCACCCCTGCAAAAGGCGCTACTGCGATTGATATACCAAAAAGCATGTGTTCAGATTTGGTTCCCACATATATTCCTTCGTTGCCGACTGACCCCAAATCGGCCGACTATAGCGGAGCGGCAGTAACTACTTGTTCGGACCTGGACGCTAAGGATACAGGCTACACAGTTGCACAAGATAACAACGGTCGCATTACCGTCGCCGCCCCTTTGACTGAAGTTCCCCCGGCGGATGCAGTTATTTCCATCACCCGCTAACTCCCAGATCTAAACCCCGCCCATACGGCGGGGTTTTAATATATCCACATGGTGGCGCAGGCCGGCCCGAATGTATGCTATACTAGCCTTAGATAAGCAAAAAATAAAGAATTCCTAAAGGTCGAAACAGCAGAAAAATCTTAAACTCACGAACTATGAACAAAACTTTAATTAAAACAGCAGCTGCCGCAGTGGTCATGTTCGGCATTTCGGCCGCTCCTTTAATGGCAATCGCGCCGACCCTTTCGGTGAGCGTCGATGCCATCAACGGGACCGCAGTCACCCCGGGCAGCCC
>Ga0075426_10002582_pt1 | contig 12957 bp, 10 predicted proteins | sample SoiMethybrSBSTD5_FD_75304 | JGI IMG/M metagenome (GOLD analysis project Ga0075426, IMG submission 75304) | Bulk soil microbial communities from a Populus tree surrounding site in Tennessee, USA - Soil MetaG P. TD hybrid SBSTD5 | ecosystem: Environmental > Terrestrial > Soil > Tree plantation...
CGCAGCGGCGACTACCTCTACCTCGTCACCAACAGCCACACCGCCAGCGAAATCCGCTACCTCCGCGCCGACAACCCTCTCGGCGAATTCAAACTAATCGCCCCACGCGAAGACAATCACGAATACTATCTCGACCATCACCCAAACTTCTCTGGCCTCGGCGACACTTTTCTGATCCGCACCAACTCTCTCGGCCGCACCTTCCGTCTCGTTGCGGCGCCGGTCGGCGATCCGCAACGCAACAACTGGCGTGAACTCATTCCCAATCGCCCCGACGTCATGCTCTCCGCCGTCGCCGCTTTCCGCACGCATCTCGTCTTCTATGAACGTGAAGGCGGCCTCCCGTATCTCCGCATCCTGTCACTTGAACAAAACGCGTCCGGTCTTCTCGACGCTTCTCATCGTATCGAATTTTCCGAACCCGCTTACAACGCTTCGCTTGGCATGAATCCCGAGTTCGAGCAATCTCACCTTCGCTACGAATACGAATCCTTCATCACGCCGCGCTCCGCCTTCGATTACAGCGTCGCCACGCGCGAATCCATCCTCCGCAAGCAACAACCTGTCCTCGGCGGCTACGATCCGTCGCTCTACGTTAGCCAGCGCATTCACGCCACTGCCGCCGACGGCACAAAAATCCCCATCTCCCTCGTCTCACGCCGCTCAACGCCACTCAATGGCTCCGCACCTCTTCTCCTCTACGGTTACGGCAGCTACGGCATCTCCATGCCAGTCGGTTTCCGCTCCAATCGGCTCAGCCTCCTCGACCGCGGCGTCATCTTCGCCATCGCGCATATTCGCGGCGGCGGTGAACTCGGCAAGCCCTGGCACGACGCCGGCCGCATGCACAACAAACTCAACACGTTCACCGATTTCATTTCCACGGCCGAATTCCTTATTGCGCAAAAATTTACATCCAAATCGAAGCTTGTCATCGAGGGCGGCAGCGCCGGTGGTCTGCTCATGGGCGCCGTCACCAACATGCGTCCCGATCTTTTCCGGATCGTCATCAGCCACGTTCCCTTTGTCGACGTTCTCAACACCATGCTCGACGCGTCGCTCCCGCTCACCGTTGGCGAATACGAAGAATGGGGCAATCCGCAAATTGCCGCCGACTACTTCTACATGAAGTCTTATTGCCCCTACACGAATCTCGCGGCCACGGACTATCCCGCTCTCCTCGTCAAAACCGGCCTCAACGACAGCCAGGTCATGTATTGGGAACCCGCCAAATACGTCGCGAAACTCCGCACGCTCAAACGCGACAATAATCCGCTTCTCTTCAAAATTAATATGGGCGCAGGCCACGGAGGCGCTTCCGGCCGATACGACTACCTCCGCGAAATCGCCCTCGACTACGCGTTTCTGTTGACGCATCTCGGAATCCGCGAATAATAGCTGTCTCACTCCGCCGCGATGAGCGACCCGACTACACCCCTGATGCAGCAGTACCACGCGATCAAATCGCGTTACCCGCACGCGCTGCTTCTTTTTCGTCTCGGCGATTTCTACGAACTTTTTTACGAAGACGCGATCCTCGCCGCGCGTGAACTCCAAATCACGCTCACTTCGCGCAATCGCGAAAAAGGTCAGCCCATTCCCATGTGCGGAGTTCCCTACCACGCCGCCGACGGCTACATCGCACGGCTCATTCGCAACGGCTTCAAAATCGCAATTTGCGATCAAATGGAAGCACCCGGCCCGGGCAAAAAACTCGTTCGCCGCGAAGTCGTCCGCGTCATCACGCCCGGAACAGCGACGGACGTCGCCGTCCTCGACGCTCGCGAAAACAATTTTCTCGCCGCGGTTTCGCAGGACACTGCCGCCTCCACCATCGGTCTTGCTTTCGTTGACCTCTCTACCGGGGAATTTCAAGCCACAGAATTTCGCGGCCCCGGCGCCGAAGAGGCTCTTCGCGAGGAGCTGCAACTCCTCCATCCCCGGGAAACGCTTCTGCCGCGCCCGCAACAACTTTTCGAAACCTCGAAGACTTCACTTCTCGACGGCACCGGCGGCGTCGAAAGTCGCGTTGAAGACTGGGCCTTCCAAAACGATTACGCCGCGCGCATTCTCCGCGAGCAATTCGGAGTCGCCGAGCTCACCGGCTTCGGCCTCGACGATCATGCTCACGCTCTTTCGGCCGCAGGCGCAATCGTCCACTACCTCCGCGAAAACGCCGCCAAAACCACCGACGCCACCGCGCAGGCCGCACTCGGACACCTCGATCGCGTCCGTTACTACGAGCAACACGACGCGCTTATCCTCGATCCCGTTTCCGTACGCAATCTCGAACTCATCGCACCAATTTTTTCGGAAGAGCCCGGCAAGAACGCCGCCACCGTCATCGCTACTTTCGACGTCACCGTCACTGGTATGGGCGCGCGACTCCTGCGTTCTTGGCTTCTGCGCCCATTGATCGACCGCGAAGCCATCGAAGCTCGCCTCGACGCTGTTTCGCAGCTCGTCCAACAAACTGTCGTCCGCGGCGAAATCCGCAAAGAGCTAAAGGGTATTCAGGATCTCGAGCGCCTCACCAGCCGTATCACCCTCGGACTCGCGGGCCCGCGCGAGCTTCTCGCCCTGCGCAAATCCCTCGCGCAGCTTCCCGTCCTGCGCAATTTTCTAACTCCGCCTCCTACTGGCGGCAGCGCCCTTCTTCGTTTTCTCTTCAACGAAATCGATGAGCTTGCCGACGTCCGCGACCGCCTCGAACGCTCTCTCTCTGAGGAGCCGCCCGCTCTCGCAACCGACCCCGGCATCATCCGCGCCGGCTTTCACGCCGATCTCGACGAGCTTCGCAATCTGAGCCAGCACTCCAAACAAATCATCGCCGCGATGGAGGAGCGCGAACGCAAACGCACCGGCATCAACTCGCTCAAAATCCGCTTCAACTCCGTCTTCGGCTATTACATGGAGATTTCCAAACCGAATCTCCATCTCGCCCCTGCTGATTACGAGCGAAAGCAAACCCTCGTCAACGCCGAACGTTTCACTTCGCCGGAACTAAAAGAATACGAACGCAAAATCCTCGCAGCCGACGAGCGTATCTCCGAAATCGAGCGTCAACTTTTCATCGACCTGCGCTCGAGCATCGCGGTGCAAGCCGCGCGCCTCCGCAAGACCGCAGCAGCCATCGCGCAGCTTGACGTGCTCACTTCCCTCGCCAAACTCGCCGCTGACCGTGGCTACGCGCGCCCCGAATTCAACTCCACCGGCGAACTCTTAATTGTTGGCGGGCGGCATCCGGTCATCGAAGAACTTCTCCGCCAAAAGGGTGAGCGTTTCGTTCCCAACGATCTCTGCCTCGAACCCGGCCGCCAGCAATTGTTACTAATCACCGGCCCCAACATGGGCGGCAAGTCCACTTATCTTCGCCAAGCCGCGCTCATCGTTCTTCTCGCGCAGATGGGGTCCTTCGTTCCCGCTCGTCAGGCAAGACTTCCTATCACCGACCGCATCTTCACGCGCATCGGCGCCAGCGACAACCTCGCGCGCGGCCGTTCCACTTTTCTCGTCGAAATGTCCGAAGTCGCCAGCATCTTGAATCACGCCACGCCCGCCAGCCTCGTTCTTCTCGACGAAGTTGGCCGCGGCACCGCTACCTTCGACGGCCTCTCGATCGCGTGGGCCGTCGTCGAACATCTTCAAAAACACACGCGCGCCCGCACTCTTTTCGCCACGCACTATCACGAACTTACCGAACTCGCCGACCTTCTCCCCGCCGTAAAGAACGTCCATGTCAGCGTCAAGGAAACGCCAAACGAAATTATTTTTCTTCGCCGCGTCGAACCAGGCTCAGCCGACAAAAGTTACGGCATTGAAGTCGCTCGCCTCGCCGGACTTCCGCGCAGCGTCATCGAACGCGCCCGCGAAGTCCTGAAAAAACACGAACAATCGGAGCACCAGCTCAGCGAAACGCTCTCCCCCGGCGCCACGGGCCTCGCGAACGGCACAGGCCCCCAGGAAGTCCTCTTCACTCCCCTCGACCGCGCCGTCCTCGACCGCCTCCGCGCCGCGAACTTGGACGATCTAAAGCCCCTAGATGCACTAAATCTCCTCGCCGACCTAAAAAAGCAAATCTCATGACCCCTTCTTCTAGCCAAATTCACGAGCCACAGCTGATCCGCGCATTCATTCTTCCTCAGCGCCAATCGCGGTACGTCGAACTCTTAGCCAATCCACGCCGTCGGCACGACCTAACTCGAGAGCTCGCACACTTCAAACATCTCGATCCAAACTATGCATTCACCCTTCCGCCCGGCCGGAAATGGGCTACCGACATTTGTGAGCTTCTGAAGTCCAAAGGCGCTCCGGAGATTTGCTATGCAATCTCGGAGGACAATGACATAGACGGCAAAGAACTCGCCTTGCGTGATGCACTAGATACAATTGTCGGCGGGGGGATCGGAACTTTTCTTTCATGCGTTCCTGGCAGGCTCGCCTATTTCGAAGATGAGGACGGTCGCTTCATTTTGGAAAGGACGAAATAGCTCCGCTGCCCAATAATCGTTCCATGATCGTCCTCGGCATGATGTCCGGCACATCCGTTGACGGCATTGATGTCTCTCTCGTCCGCATCTCGGGTGCGCCGCCATATCTGCAAATCAAACTTTTCAATCACACGAGCGTCGCCTTCCCCGCTGCCATCCGTAAAGAAATACTCCGCGTCGCCGAACAAAATCCCATCTCCTCTGGGGAACTAAGCCAACTCCACTTCCGCCTCGGCCCCATCTATGCGAATGCCGCCCTCGCCGCCTGCAAGAAATTCCGCATCTCGCCGCGCAAAATCGATCTAATCGGAAATCACGGTCAAACAATCTTTCATCAAGGGAAAGCCGTGCCCTATCTTGGCGCGCCAACTGCCTCTACACTCCAAATCGGTGAAGGAGCCATCATCGCCGCCCGCACCGGCATTACAACAATTTCCGATTTCCGCCCCGCCGACCTCGCCCTCGGTGGCAATGGCGCGCCTCTTGTCCCCTTCGCCGATTACGCACTCTATCGTCACCCCAAACTCGGCCGCGTCTCCCTCAACATCGGTGGCATCGCCAACATCACCGTCATCCCCGCTAACGCAAAACCATCACAAGTTTTCGCCTTCGACACCGGCCCCGGCAACATGCTCATCGACGCCCTCGTCTCCCACTTCACCCATGGCCGCCAGCGCTTCGACAAAAACGCTGCCCTAGCGCAACAAGGCCGCGCCATACCCACGCTCCTCGACGAACTCCTCCGCGATCCTTATCTAAAACTCGCGCCACCCAAATCCACCGGCCGCGAATATTACGGCGCCGCCTACATAAAAAAACTCCTCGCCCTCGGCAAAAAACATCACGCCAAGCCCAACGACCTGATTCACACCGTAACCGTTTTCACGGCGGCCTCGGTAATCGACGCACTTCATCGTTTTATCTTTCCAAAACACAAAATCGACCAAATCATCGTCTCGGGCGGCGGTACGCAAAACCCCCTCGTTGTGGAACGGCTCGGGGTGTCCGCAATGTTGGGCTTCTCCGTTACCGAACTTTATCGGAAGACGCCCCCCGACATGACCATCGTGGAAACGGACGTGCCTATTTTTGTGAGACGGACTGAATTGCAGAAAAGTTTGTGTTTGCCGAAACACTCGCTGGTGTCGGTCGTGCGCTCATCCGCTTTCCAAATTCCTGAAGACGCGAAAGAATCCATCGCCTTCGCTTTGCTCGCTTACGAAACCTTCCACCACCGCCCTTCCAACATCCCCTCGGCGACCGGCGCCACCGGCCCTGCAATCCTCGGCAAAATCTCCTACGCCCCGCCGCGCTAACTCTGCTCTGAGCTTCTCTGCGAACTCCGCGTCCCTTTACCCTGAGCCTCGAAGGGCGCGTTATCTTTTTCCTTTCTCTGCGCCCTCTGTTACTCTGTGGCAAATCCCTCTTACGCCAGCGCCCCTTCGCCCCCCAGCGCATCATCGATTTCCGCTTCCGTAATTGCCCCTTCGCGGCCAATTTTCCATTCACGTCCATGCAATTCGACGATCGTCGAAGGCAGCGACGCCTTCGTATCTCCTGTATCAATCACCAGCGGTACGCGCTTCCCAAGCTGCTCCATCACTTCTTCCGCCGTCGAACACGACGGATACCCCGAAAGATTTGCGCTCGTTCCCGTAATCGGCCCGCCAAATTCTTTAATCAACCGCGCCACCACTTCATTTTTCGGCCACCGCAGGGCCACGCGTTTCGTGTTCGCCGTCACCTTTAGCGGCACCTGATGCGACGCATCCACCACAATCGTCAGCGGCCCCGGCCAAAACGTTTCCGCCAGCCGGTGAAAATTCCGCGGCACATCCAGCGCCATCACCGACGCCATGTCCACCGAATTCACCAATATCGGCAATGCTCGCGCCTCTGGCCGTCCCTTCACGCGATAAATCTCATCCACCGCCGACAAATTAAACGGATCAGCCGCCAGCCCATAGAGCGTGTCCGTCGGAATCGCCACCACGCACCCGCGTGTCAGCTTTTCCGCGGCATACCGCAGCAAATCCTGTTCCGGTTTTTCTGAATTAATCCGCAGCAGTTCCGCTATCACCGTGTCTGGCCCTCGAAGCCGCGGCCACCCGACCCGCGCCGTGGCATCCTGCGCGGACGCTATCACACGCCCCCAACCCTTGCAATGACCCTCCTATTCCGTGCAGACGTAATCTTCGGTACTCTCATTGCGCGGCGGAGATTGAGCGAAACCTAAATGTACGTGGCTACGGTAATTTTGTTTTTGCTTCCTTCACTCCTACTCACACTCAGTTGGAAAACTTTTATCAGAGACCAGACTGCCCTGGTTCGCTGGCGCGCCGGTATCACCACGGCGACCTTACTTCTGGCGCTCTCGTCGACCGTCATTCATTTTGCCTGGAACATTTCTTGGCTCCACGCTGGGGGCAGTCCGCACGGCATGGGCGCAGGGCCCGGAGTTTGGATGAAGCTTGGCAGGCCCCTCCTTTGGACTTTTGCGTCGGCTATTCTTGGAGCATTCTTTGCAAAGGGCAAGTGCCGTCTCTTCCTTCTGGGGTGGGCTGGTTCGATGTATCTTGTATTCCAACTGATTTACATATTTCAAATGGAATAGATCGCTTCTAGCCCCTTCGTTACCGTGAACCGTCCAAATTTGCTAACCTCAGCTCATCATGGCCTCCCTCGCAAAGCCCGGCCGCTCCAACGTCGTCATCTCCAGCCGCGAAAATCGCTGGCTCAAGGAATTTCGCGTTGCACTCCGCGGCGGCCTCCCCACCGAGTCTGGCGCCGTCGGCGTCGAAGGTGTTCGCCTCGCCGAAGAAGCGCTCTCTTCCGGTTGCCGTATCGAAGCTGTCCTTTTCTCCGAATCCGGCCGCCGCCATCACGCGCGCCTCGCGCCCTATCTCGACCGCGAAGAAATCGCGTTCCCCATTCTTTATACGACGGACCGCCTCTTTGAAGGCATCGCCGACACCGAACATCCGCAAGGCGTCGCCGCGCTGGTCGAGCCGCGCAAAGTTTCCTTCGACGAACTTCTCGCGCCAGCGAAGTCGGCGGCCCCTCTTCTCGTCGTTCTCGCCGGAGTCCAGGATCCCGGTAATGTCGGCACCATTCTCCGCACCGCCGCCGCTTTCGGAGCCACCGGCGCAGTCACGTCCGCCTCCGGCCAAAGCGGTACCGCGAGTCCTTTTTCCCCGAAGGCGCTTCGCGCGTCCGCAGGCGCCGCGTTACGCTTGCCAATTCTTGCTGGCCCTTCTCTCTCCATCCTTCTCGCGCAGCTTGCGTCTTCAAATATTCGCACGCTGGCGTCGAGTCTTCGCGACTCCGCCGACCAGCCCGCTCTCGCCCCCTGGGAAATAAACTGGTGCGAACCCGTCGCTCTGCTTGTCGGCAACGAAGGAGCGGGCCTTCCCGAAGAAGTCGAACGCAGCGCCGACGCCCGCATCCGCATCCCCATGTCCGGCGGCATTGAATCTCTCAACGCCGCCGCCGCTGCCGCCGTCCTCTTCTACGAAGCCGCTCGCCAGCGCAACACTCTGCCCATCTAGTGCCGCCGTCTCTGATCGCTCTGCTGTAGCGGCCGCCTTCTGAGGCGGGCGCTTTTGCTCTACACTTAACGTTCCATGTCTCTCTTCCCCACGCTCCCGGCCGACGACTCTCTCTCCGCCAACCAACCCCTCGCCGAGCGCATGCGCCCCCGCACGCTCGACGAATTTATTGGCCAGGAAAAACTTCTCGGCCCTGGCAAACCTCTTCGAATCCAAATCGAATCCGACAATCTCGGCTCCATGCTCTTCTGGGGCCCGCCCGGATGCGGCAAGACCACGCTCGCGCGCCTCATCGCTCGCCTCACCAAATCCGAATTCATTTCCTTCAGCGCTGTCCTCTCCGGCATCAAGGAAATAAAAGAAGTCATGGCCGACGCCGAGCGCAAATTTCATTCCGCGCGCCGCACAATTGTTTTTGTGGACGAAGTCCACCGCTTCAACAAATCCCAGCAGGATGCCTTCCTCCCCTACGTCGAAGCCGGCCACATCACCTTCATCGGCGCCACCACCGAAAATCCTTCCTTCGAAGTTATCTCCCCACTCCTCTCACGCACCAAGGTTTACATCCTCGAATCGCTCACCACGCCGCAAATCGTCCAACTTCTCCATCGCGCTCTGGAAAACAAAGAGCGTGGTGTCGTCCGTCTTACGGGCGCAAAGGAAGATGTCAACGAGACTCTCAGCGCGTCCGAAGAAATCCTCTTCCGCATCGCGTCCTTCGCTAACGGCGACGCTCGCGCCGCCTACAACACGCTCGAACTCTGCGCCCGCAGCGCCAAGCCTGATTCGTCTGGAGCACACGCCATCACCGACGCTCTCCTCGAAGACATTCTCCAGCGCAAACTCCTGCGCTACGACAAATCCGGCGAAGAGCATTTCAATCTCATCTCCGCGCTCCACAAATCCGTCCGCAACTCCGATCCCGACGCCGCCCTGTACTGGCTCGCCCGCATGCTCGAATCCGGCGAAGACCCGCTTTATCTCGCGCGCCGCATGGTGCGCATGGCCAGCGAAGATATCGGCCTCGCCGAGCCCGGCGCTCTCGCCGTCACCCTCGCCGCAAAAGAAGCTTTCGATTTTCTCGGTGCGCCCGAAGGAAACCTCGCGCTCGCGCAAGCCGCCGTCTATCTTTCGCTCGCGCCAAAATCCAACGCCGTTTACACCGCTTACGGCGATGTCCTCGAAGACGTCCACAAAACCGAAGCTGATCCCGTTCCGCTCCATCTCCGCAACGCGCCAACCAATCTCATGAAGAACGTCGGCTACGGCGCCGGCTACAAATACGCCCACAACTTCGAAGAAAAAGTCACAGACATGTCCTGCCTCCCCGAAAATCTCGCCGGCCGCTCCTGGTACAAACCCACCGACCAGGGCTTCGAGCAGCGCCTTCGCGCTCGCCTCGACGAAATTCGTAAGCTAAAATCCCGCGGTGCCTCCAATGCCTAAACTATCGCGCAAACACTTCGCCGCTTTGTCATCCCTCGTCCGCGTTTTTTGCGGACGGGGAATCTGCTTTTTCTCCTTGGCTGTCGCTTGCCTCCTCATGCCCTGTGCACTACGCGGTCAGGCTCCTCCGGCCCGCCCGACTATCTTCGGTATCTCGCACGTCGTTCTTTCTGTCACCGAATACTGCCAGTCTCTTCCCTTTTACTCCGCCCTCGGCGGAAAGGTTCAGGCTCCCGCATGTTCGCCGCAAGACTCAGGCAAATCCTCCGGCATGGCTTTTTTCAGTCGAAGCGGCTTTATCCGGCTTGTCCGTCAGCCCTCACCGCGGACCAATGCGGTTGCGGAAGTAGGATTCTGGGTTAGTGATGTCCCTGCAATGCGCGAATATCTTCGCTCTCAGGGCCTCGACGTCGGCCCCACCAACGCGCCAACGCTGCGCATTCTTGATCCGGAGGGGCACACTATCGCATTCATGCCTGCTGGATCCCTGGCCCCCCACCCTGACGAACCTCGCATCATCCACGCCGGCTTCATCGTTCGTGACCGCGAAAAAATGGAACACTTCTACAAAGACATCCTCGGCTTTCGCCCCTACTGGCACGGTGGCATGAAAGACGACGAAACCACTTGGGTCTCTCTCCAAGTTCCCGACGGCACCGACTGGCTCGAATTCATGCTCTACGACCCAACCGGTAAGGACAAACATTTTCTCGGCGTGATGAATCACATCGCCCTCGGCGTCACCGACATCCACGCCACGCAAGAACAACTCCGCAAAAATGGCGCGCCGCTCACCGAAGAACCCAAAATCGGCCGCGACGGCAAATGGCAACTCAATCTCTACGACCCCGACGAAACTCGCATCGAATTCATGGAGTTCACGCCGGTGCAAAAACCCTGCTGCTCCGAATTCACCGCCCCTCACCCCAAACCATGACTCTACGCCAACTCTCCGCAATCCGTTGTAGTGGCAGGTCTTCAGACCCGTTCTTTTCTCTTCTCCGTCTTTCTTTTCTCCTTTCTCTTTCTTTCCCGCGTCTCTCTTCTCTTCTCCCTTCTTTCTTTCCTTCTTTATTCAGTGCCTTCTGTGCTCTCTTCCTCTGTGCCCTCTGCGTTAATTCTTTTTCTTCCGCACAAACTCCCTCTCATCCCAAAATCACCGGCATCGCCTCCGTCCGTCTCTACTCCACCGATCTCCACGCCTCTCGTACCTTCTACTCAAAAATTCTCGGTTTCGACTCCGCGACGTCCACCTGCCTCGGTGTGACCAATCCGTGTTACGCCGTCAACGGCCGCCAACGCGTCGAGCTTCAACAAATTTCCGGCGGCGCACCAGACAACCTCCTCGCCGAAATCGCTTTCTCCACTCCAAACCTCGCCGAAATGCGCGAATATCTTCTCGCGCACAAGATCGACGCCTCCGCCATCACCAAAGACGAAACCGGCGCGCCCCGCTTTTCCTTCAAAGACCCCGAGGGCACTCCTCTAGCCTTCGTTCAACAATCCGGTGAACGCTTTTTCACTCCCGCGGCTCATCAAGCCAGTGCACGCATCCTTCACGCCGGTTTCATCGTCAAAGATCTAGTCAGAGAAATTGCCTTCTATCAGGGCGTGCTTGGCTTCAAACTCTATTGGCACGGTTTCTTTCCGCCGGAAGAACATGCGAAGTCAGCAACACAAGAAGACGATTGGTACGAGATTCAAGTTCCAGACGGCGAGGAGTGGATCGAATTCATGTTGAACATTTCTCCGCGCGCCGATAAACAGGAGCGCGGCGTGCAAAATCATTTTTCTCTCGGCGTGAAAAATGCCAACAACGCCGCTTCGCATCTGCGCGTCAACGGTGCCACAAAATTTGACGGCCCTGAAGTTGGCCGCGACGGCAAAAATTCGCTCGATATCTACGACCCCGATTTCTCCCGCGTCGAAGTCATGGACTACACTCCCACAAAGGATCCCTGCTGCCACGCCTACTCCGCGCCGCACCCAAAACCATGATCCCATCGGACCCGTCCCCAATCCGTTGTAATGGCCGTTGTAGTGGCGCGTCTTCAGACCCGTTCTTTTCTCATCTCCGTCTTTTTCCGTTCCGTCTTTCTCTTCTCCGCCCTTTTCTCCTCCCTCGTCTTTTTTCTCTTCTTCCTTCTTTTCTCCGTGCCCTCTGTGTTCTCTGCATTCTCTGTGTAAATTCCTGTTTCGTTTTTTGTTCCTCCGCCCAACAACTCGACAAACCCGCCCTCACCATCGACGAAGAACTCACCTCCTTCTCCATCGCGCCCGACGGTCGCATCGCTTTCGGCGTCCGCCGCAACGTTCACAACAAAAAATACGATCTCCAGCACGACGACATCTGGATTCAGGACGCCAACGGCAAGCGCCGCCGCATCCTCGAAGGCTCGAAATTTTCCATCAATAAATACGCCGTCTTCGTCAACCGCGACAAAAAATCTGTCGCCAGGGAAAAAGGCAAGCTCGATCCCGAACTCGATCTCTCCGACGCCACGTTTTCTTATACGGTGGACAGCCTCCGTTGGTCGCCCAATGGCCGCTATCTCCTCGCGCAACTTTTCACCACGTTCGTCGTCGACGAGTCCGGCAAGACTCAGGACGAATTCATGACCCTCGTCATCGACGACACCGGCAAGGAAATCCGCCTCGGCGGCAACGATCCGCTCATTCACAACGCCGAAGACGCGGTCTTCCTCGTCGACAATGCGACCATCGCCTATCTTTACGAGGTCACCAAACCGCGCCTTCTCTTCTCTTTTAAATACTCCACTATCGCCAACGGTACTGGCGGCTCTCTCTTCGAAGGCCGCACTTTTATTTCGGTCGTTCCCCTGCCCAAAACCAATTTCGCCATCGCCATCGAACGCGACAAAGCCCTCTCCGGACCGCCGCGTCTTCAACATCTCGATCTTCTCGCACAGGATGATTCGGAAATCGCCACACTCGATGGCTACGAAGGCGGCCTCACCGTTTCGCCAAGCGGAAAACTCGCGGCCTACTACATTGATAAGGAAAACATTGAAGTCCGCGACTTAACTGCGCCGACGCGCGTCGCCCGCATCCGCCTCGGCCCCGGCGCACTGGAATGGTCGCCCGACGAAAAGCGTCTCTTATTCAAACGCGCTCCTGAACGCAAAACCGCCGAACTTTGCTGGATTCCCGTCCCGCCGCTCGCCACTCCCACCGCTGGCCACGAAATTCCCGTCTCTCAACCCGACTTCAATCCTATCTTTCACGGCAGCGTCACCCGCGACTTCGCCGTCTCTCCCGACGGAAAATATATCGCCGTTATCTTCCCCGGCAAACGCAACCTCGACCTCTTCCCCCTCCAGTAGCATAGCCACTCCTGGCTGTCCTTTAGGGCCTGCGGCCGGCGAAACCTCATGAAAATCACTTGGAGTTAAGATCGCAACGGCCCGGAGCGGCGAGGTCGAGAGCACAGTGGAGAAGTCGAAGCCGTTTGG
>Ga0075426_10002583_pt1 | contig 12954 bp, 10 predicted proteins | sample SoiMethybrSBSTD5_FD_75304 | JGI IMG/M metagenome (GOLD analysis project Ga0075426, IMG submission 75304) | Bulk soil microbial communities from a Populus tree surrounding site in Tennessee, USA - Soil MetaG P. TD hybrid SBSTD5 | ecosystem: Environmental > Terrestrial > Soil > Tree plantation...
CGGGGCGCCTCGGCTGCGCAGAGTTCCACCTCGACTCAGGCGTCGGGGCGGACCGCGAGTCGGCGCACCGCCTGTACTTCAACAAGCGGATGCGCATCTCCTCGTATCACTTTTCGCGCTCAGTTCGTTGAGTGAGCGTGCGCGCGGTCGGCCTCATCGTGATGCTGCTGATCGTCGCATCGTGCGGCGTTGCGTCCGCGCCCCGTCCAGTGGCAACGGACGTGTGCCGGCTGCCCGTCTGGTGGGGTGAGCCGGAAGACATCACACCGCAGTTCATCCACGCCGCGTTCATCGGCGTGCCGAGCGGCAAGATCACCGACGCCGGGCGCCTTCCGGCGCCCACGTACACCGAATTCGAGCCCGTGCCCGCTCAATTCGCGGCCGCCAGCTATCTCAGCTCGGGGGCCACATGGCTCCGCCTCAACCGTACGCTGCTATCGCCGGACGGGACCCAGTTCGTGTACTGGACGTACGCAACAGCAGGGCAGGCGCCGGCCATTTACGAGCTGCACGTGGTCACCGTCGCGGCCCGCGACGACCGCGTGATCTATCGCGGCGCCGCCAAGGACGTTTACCTGCCCATGGCGTTCGAGTCCGGCGCCATCTATCTCGGCCACCAGGTCCTGAACCTGAAATCCAACCAGCTGGTCGTCGACAGCCTCTACGTGATCAAGCCCGAGGGGGGCAGTCTCAACCTGGTGCCCGGCAGCGGCCTGCCCAACACCGCTTCGGGTTGGTCTTTGATCTCGGACGGCGCTGCGTGGGAGGTCGAGTGGAATGGCGGAGTCAGCCATTCGTCCGTGTACCGCCTCGACCTGACCACTCACGCGGTGAGCGACTGGTACGACACGCCGAGCGGTATTTTCGAGGTCTCTGCCCAGGGGGTCGACACCCAGGGTCGGCTTTACGTGAGCTACGAAGGCCATCTCGTCCGCGTCGACAGGCCCGGTATGGACGTCGAGCTACCTCCCCCGCCGGGCTTCACCTCCGGGTCTGCGGGGTGGCCGCCGCTATTCGAGGCGGACCGGCTCGGAGCCTGGTTCGCGCGGGGCAATGGCGTCTGGCTCTATCCGGCGCAGGGCGATCCACAGCATTACCCGGTCGGACTGACGCGCAACATCGTCTACCCGGCCGGACCCTGCACCTGAGGGCGACCTAAGCTAATCGTCCGATGCTTCGTCCCGAGGAGGCGGCGCGGCCGCTCACCGTCACCGAGCTCGCCAACGAGATTCGACGCGAGCTGCGCCCCCTGATCGCCCTCCTCGTGAAGGGCGAGGTAAGCGGGATGAAGCGCGGTACCAAGGGCCACTACAGCTTTGTGATCAAAGATGGGCAGAGCCTCATCAACGCCTTCATCTGGTCCGACGACGCCCGCAAGGTCACCACACTGCCCGAGGACGGCCAGGTCTTCATCTTCAGAGGGCGCGTTGACTACTGGGCCCAGTACGGGACGGTCCGCTTCGTCGTCGACCAGGTCGAGTTCGACGACGTCGGCAAGCTTCGCGCCCGGCTGGAGGAGCTGAAGCGCCGGCTCGAAGCCGAAGGCGCCTTCGCACCGGAGCGCAAGAGGAAGCTGCCTTTCCTGCCGCGAGCGGTCGCGCTCCTGACCTCGCCGACGGGCGCGGTGATTCACGACCTCCAGGAGACGATCCTTGATCGCTTCCCGAACATGTCGATCGTGGTCTACCCAGTTCAGGTCCAGGGCACGGCGGCGGCCGCGAGCATCTCGCGCGCGCTGCGCCGCTGCAATGCGGAGGCGATTGCTGACGTCATCGTCATTGCCCGGGGTGGAGGCAGCTTCGAGGAGCTGTTCGCCTTCAACAATGAAGTCATCGCGCGTGCCATCCTGCAGTCGCAGCTTCCCGTCGTGACCGCCCTCGGGCACACGTCCGACCGGACGATCGCCGACATGGTCGCGGACGCCGAGTGCCGCACGCCGACGGAAGCCGGATCGCGCGTCGTGCCCCGGAAGGCTGACCTGCTGCGCCTCCTAGCGGAGCGCGAACGACGGATATCCCGCGATCAGGTGCAGCGCGTCGGGCGCGCGGGAGAGCGCCTGCAGGCGCGGCGTCAGCGACTGCTGCAGGTGCTGCCCAACCTGCTGCGTTCGCGCACGGAGCGACTGACGCGGGCGCGCGCTGATGTCGCGCGGCTGAGCCCGTTGCAGCAGGTTGCGCGCCGGTCCGACGCCCTGACTGAGCGCGGCCGCCGGATCGAAAACGCCGCCGGCGCACGGCTCAACCGAAGCCGCAATCTCCTGAATTCCCGCCGCGCCGGCGACCGCATAGAGCGCGCGCTGCTCGGCCGATTCGCGCACGCCTCGCGCGGCCTCGAACATCGCCGTGAGCGGCTCGTCGCGTTGAGCCCGGACTCGGTTCTGTCCCGGGGCTACAGCATCACGCAGGATGCGGAAACGGGCGCCGTTGTGCGCGCGGCGTCGGATACGAAGGCGGGCCGCCGGCTGCGGATCCGGCTCGCGGAGGGCCGCGTCGGCGCCAGGGTGGAGGACACCGAGCCATGAGCCAGCAGGAGCTCACCTACGAGCAGGCGCTCGAGAAGCTGGACCAGCAGCTGAAGCTGCTGGAGGACGGCGACCTGTCGCTCGAGGACGCCCTCAAGGCCGTGGACCAGGCTCGCGTATATCTGAAGATCTGCACCGAGCGCCTCGAGGCGGCCAAGCGCAAGATCGAGATCCGCGCGGAGGATTCACCGACCGGCGCGTAAGCTCATTGGCGCCATGCGCGCAGCGCTGGGCGCCGCAATCGCCGGGATCCTCCTCCTTGGTCCGGCCTGCAGCACGCCGCCGCCTTGCGGCGACTGTGGCTTTCCGTACGTGATGGACCTGCTCATCTCTCAGCAGGGTGGAATTGTTCCGGTGGGCATCTTCCAGACCATCGGCGTGCTGATACCCGGCTCGGACCGCACTCTTTCGCCCAGCATCCCCGATCGAGTCATGGCCCAGGGTGCCGGTCACGACCCCGAGGGCTCCAGCCTGGTGGCCGTGGTCCCTCAGGGGGGCGCCATCTGGGGGCAGCCGGAGCACCTCGGTGGCACGGTCCGCCTGGCTGCGAGCACCGGCTGGTTCCAGTCTCCCTGGAGCGTCACCATCCAGATTGCTACGGACCCTCTCACCGGGCACGATCCGCACACGTACGTCGGGTCGGGCACCACGGTCATGCAGCTCGGGCAAACGTTCGTGATGACCTGGCCAGTCGGTTCCGCCCCGCCAACAACCAGCGACTCCGCCGTCCTCAGACCCTGGACAGCTCCGATCGAGCGTGTCACGAACCCGGTCGGCAGGGGCAGCAGGCCCGCCATGAGGTACATGGAGCAGGTGTTCGTCGCTGCGGCGACCGGACAGGCTTTGCTGAGCGCGCCGAACGCATTCGATCCGAAGGATGGACGCACGTTCGGCCCCAGCCAGCTCTTCTTCGTGAAGGACGATCACCGGTGGACCTGCTCGCCGGCCGGCGGGTGCTCCACCCCGGTTGCCACCGAGGACAATTGGCGGCCGGACTACTACCATCCGCCTCCACCGACGCCCGTACCCTGGGTCTCCCCCGGCTAGCGCGCGAGAGGCGACTCCGTGAGCTTCACGGACTGCAGCTCGTCGTTCATGTGCCGGATGCGCTGGGACAGGTTCTTGACAAACTCCATCAGCACCTCCGGGTGCTCGTGGACGATCGCCTGCAGGCGGTCGCGGCGCAGCACGCGGACCGTCGTCTCCGCGGTTGCCTCTGCGCTTGCCGACCGCGGCTGATCGTCGAAGACCGACATCTCCCCCAGCACGCTGTTCGCGCCCTGCCGCGCCAGCGTCACCTCTGTCCCGTCGCTGTCGAGATGGATGCGCACCTCGCCGTCCAGCACCACGTACAGCTCTGAGCCGACGTCTCCGGCGCGGAACAGCGTCTCGCCCTTCATGTAGTGCCGGGTGACCATCAGGCGGTCGATGCTCGACAGCTGCTCCAGCGTGAGGTCGCTGAAGAGCGGGACGAGCTTGAGCGCGATGAGCTCCTTCATATGCTGCTGCGGACCTTCGCCGACCGCGCGCGCGCCCTCCTGCACCCAGCGGTCGGGATGGCGACCGAGCTCGTCGAGCTCGGCGTGAGAGAGCCCGTGACCGGTCCCGGCATCGAAAGCATCACGGTCGAGAAGCAGAGCCAGGGGCGCGGCAAGCCAGGCAGGGCCGAAGTTTAACAGCGTCTCCAGGCCCTCAACCCTCGCCAAAGGCTCGCGTGAAAACACCCCGCGCTCGACCGTTGCGAACCCGCGCTTGCCGTGGAGCGCACGCATCCCGGCGATGCCGCTGGCGACGACGAACTGGATGTAGTCGTCGAGAGCGATTTGCAGGAAGGCGTGCCCGTTGCCGGCGCCGGCAAGCCGCGCTCGAATGCGGGCCAGGTGCACCCCCTCGCCCAGCCGCTTCTCGAGGTGGCCGCGGGCGTGGTCGAACAGCTCCGGCCGCCCGCTGCGGATGAGCGCCTCGACCGTGGCCGGCGCCGCATCACCCCGCGCCGAGAGCAGCTCGATCGCCTGGCGCAGCGCGCCCGGCGACTGCGCCGCCATCGCCTCCGCCGCCAGCCGGCGCACCGTCTCGTCCCCGCTGCCAAGCCCGTCCACCAGCGCAGCCGCGAAGGCGTCGTCCTCTTCAGATGGCGGGGTCCACCGGACCGCCTCCTTCAGCGCCGCGCGCCTCACCTCGACATCGGAATCGCGAAGGCACGCGATGAGGCCCTGGGCTGCTCCCGGCACGCCCGCCTTCATCTTGGCGAAGCTGCGGATGCCTTCGAGGCGGACACGCGCGTCAGGGTCTTCGAGCGCCGCAACCACGGTCTCCGGGTGACCTACGAACGCCGCCGCCCAGACCGCGGCCGAGCGATGGTTGACGTCGGACGACTCGCGCAGCCGCGCGAGCTCATCCTCGACCCTGTCCCAGGGTGGCTGCCGCCGGGATCCGGCCACCGCCACCGCCGCCTGGACCCACACGTCCCTGTCGCTCATCGCCGCGTTGAGTTCCTCGACGGTGAGCGCCGACGGCTCGGCCAGCTGGAAGGCCAACCGGCGAACCTGGGCGTCTTCTGACGCGACCAGCTCCGGCAGCATCGACGCGAAGTCCGCCGGCGCGACCTTGCCGAGCGCGGCGACCGCGAGCTGCTTCGCCTTCGTGTCGCCCTCGCGGATGTAGGTCTGCAGCTCCGCGACCTGCTCCCGGGTCGGTGCGCCCAGCGCGACCTGGAAGTCGGCGAGCGAGATGGCGTGCGTGCGCAATCGCTGGTAGATCGTCGCGACGTACAGGTTGCGCACCCAGAGCGCCGCGAGGATGAAGAAGCAGGCCACGATCATCCCGATCACCGCGAAGAGCCGCACGTCGTCGCCCGCGAAGTGCTGCAGCACCAGCAGCGTCGCGCCGGTGATGACCGCCGCAGCCGGCAGCACCGCGTTGTTGAGCAAGAACGTCAGCTTGGGCGCCGCCTGGGCGGGCACTGCGCCGCCGAGGACGTTCTGAGCGGGGTCGTCCAATCCCGTCTGCAGGCTGTTGCGAACAACGAACAGGAAGAGCGACGTGGCAAGGATCGGGCTGACCGCCAGCGCCGTGAAGCCGATGAGGGTGAAGATCGGGAGCCCCAGGATTGCGTTCTTCACGCCCAGCCTGTCGAGCACCCACGGTGTGACGAACAGACTGATCACGAGCTGCACGAGGTAGCTCACCAGCCAGGCGTTGCCGAGCAGGATCGTCAGATCCTGGAGGTTGCCGTGCGTCGCGTCGACGAAGACGACCGCCACCACGTAGTCGCCGAAGCGGCTCGCGATCTGCAGCACCAGAGCCAGCGCGACCAGCGCCAGGATTACGCGGCTGCTGAAGACGTGCTCCAGGGCTGAGCGCACGAACTCGATCGCGCCCTGCCGGCGGCGGCGCGCGTGGTCCTCTGCCTGCAGAAGCTCCGCGTCGTCGTCGATCGCCGGCCGGTAGAGGCGGCGCTCGAGCCAGGAGGTCATGACGATCGAGACGGCGGAGCCACCGGCCCAGACGAACATGAGGGGCTCGGTCGCGATGAGCGCGATGAGGGTCGTCGCAAAGCCGGAGAGGATGTAGCCGATGCTCGACCCGGCCGCGATCACGGGGAAGACGCGCTTGCCCTCCAGCAGGTTGAAGTGCTCGCCGACGAAGGCCCAGAACTGCAGCATGATCAGCTCGAAGGAGACCGAGTAGACGACGTAGACGATGAAGCTCACCGTCGAGCTCTCGTCGATCACGTAAGCCGCGTAGCTCGCAAGCGCCGCAAGGACGTTGAGCCCGAGCACCACGCGGAAGGCGCGACCGACGCCGAGGCGGCGCGTCAGCGCTCCCTGCAGCGTGACCATCGGCCACACCGACAGCGCCAGGATGATGAAGAAAGCCGGGTAGGCGCCCGGCCCTGCCTTGGCCAGGAAGATGGCCTGGGTGCCGTTGAAGGCGGTGTACATCGCGAGCCCAAGGACGAGCGCGAAGCCCGCCACTCGCAGCGTCCGGCCGAGCTCGGTTCTGCGTACATGCAGGAACCGGGCGAGGAACAGGGTCACAGCACGGGGATTATCGGATCAGGTCTGCTGAACTGAGGCGATCTTCTCCAGGTTTGCTATGCGCTCCGCGATCGGCGGATGGGTGTCGAACAGGCGGCTGAAGAAGCTGCCGTGGTGCTCTTCGGGGTTGTCGATCATCATGGCGGCCACGGCGTGGTTGAACCTCTCGGGCGGCTTGTCGTTGGCGGCGATCTTCTTGAGCGCGTTGATCAAGCCCGTCGGGTTGCGCGTCAGCTCCACCCCGCTCACGTCCGCCAGTGATTCGCGGTCACGCGACAGGGCGAGCTGCATCAAAGGGCCGACCAGGAAGGCGATTAGCGTGAAGACGATCCCGATCGCGAAGATCACGAGCATCGCCTGACCGGAGTTGCGGCCGCGGAAGTTCATCCGCAGCGCGCCGCGCCAGAAGATGCTCGAGATGATGGCCGCCATGCCGATCATCGTCGTGACGACCAGCAGCAGCCGCACGTCGAGGTTCTTGATGTGGCTCATCTCGTGGCTGAGGACGCCCTCGAGCTCCTCCCGATTCATCATCTGAAGCAGGCCTGTGGTGGCGGTCACCGCAGCGTGCTGAGGGTCGCGGCCGGTTGCAAACGCGTTCGGGCTCGGGTCTTCGATCACGTAGACCTTCGGCATCGGCAGGCCGTCGCCGATGGCCAGCGTCTCGACGATGTTGTAGAGCTGCTGGTACTGAGAGCGATCCGCCTCGTGCGCACCCATCGCCGCGAGCACCGTGTTGGCGCCGAGGTAGTACGCGTACAGGGCCGCCAGCACGCCGAGGACCCCGAGGATCACGGCGCCGCCGATGGCGCCGGTCGTATCCGCTGTCGCGATGACGCCGATGATCGCGCCCGCCGCGAGCCACACCAGGAGGAAGCCGGCGATCACGACCACGCTCTTGCGCTTGTTCTTGGCGATCTGGTGGTACATGTCAGCCTGGCGAAACCCTAGGAGGTGGGCTTGGAGCGCTGCGATACGGTGTCGCGCATCGCTGAGGCGGCCCAGCGGCCCCAGATCTGCGCCCAAACGAGCCCGTTCGCGAACGCAGGTATCTCGTCGGCGTGGTGCTTCATGTGGTACGACCACATCGCGCGGTGGCGCTCGTAGAGCATCTTGCGCTGCGCCTGCCTGGTGGCGGCGCCCTTGTGGTGGATCGCGCTCGCGGACGGCAGGTAGAAGATCTTCCAGCCGCCCAGCTTCAACCGGTAACAGAGATCCAGGTCTTCGCCGTACATGAAGTAGCGCGGGTCGAAAAAGCCGACCCGGTCGAGGGCGGTCATCCGGAACATCAGGCACGCCGCGGTGCCGGCGTCCATCTCGTGCACCTCGGTCTCCGGGACGTGGCCCATGTTGTGGCGCCCGAAGACGCGGCTGCGCGGGAAGACGCGGCTCAACCCGACCGTCCGATAGAACAGCGTGCTCGGCACGGGGAACGAGCGGCGCGCGTCCGGGTCGAGCCTGCCGTCCGGGAAGAGCAGGCGCGGGCCGACCGCCGCCGCGTCAGGACGTGTGATCAGGAAGTCCGCCATGCGGCCGACCGCCTGCGGATTCACGGTGACGTCTGGGTTCAGCAGCATCACGAAGCGGCCCTGGCAGCGCTCCAGGCCGACGTTGTTGGCGCGCCCGAAGCCCAGGTTGCGCGACTGCTGCAGCACGACCGCCTCGGGAAATTCGGAGGCGACGGCGGCTGCCGACCCGTCCGTGGAGGCGTTGTCCACGACCACCGCCTCGATCGGCACATCGGCGTGCGCGTACAGGGCCTCGAGTGATTTGAGGAGCAGCGGCTTGACGTTGTAGCTGACGATCAGGGCCGAAACCAGAGGCTTGGTTGGCATTGGGTGTCCCGATTATCCAACGGTTAAGCTGGCCAGCAGTGCAGAGGCTGGACTTGCGCTCGCGCGTGGAGCAGGTCCGGCAGAGCCGGCTGGTCCGGCAGAACCTCATCCTCTTCTTCGGCGGGCTCGTCGCGGGGATCGGCGGCTTCGTGTACCACGCCATCGCCGGACGGGTGCTCGGGCCGGAGGTTTACGGGGAGGTCGCGTTCCTGATCGCGGTCTATGCGGTCGGCACGGCGCCCGCCCTGATCCTGATCGTCGTCCTCGCCCGCTACACGGCCACCCTGGCGGCGCGCGGCGAGACGGGTGTGAGCACCCTGCTCGGCCGGACCATCCGGCTGGTGGCCATCCCGTCTCTCGTCGCGATCCTGTTCACCGCTCTGTTCGCCCGCCCGGTGGCGAATTTCGAGCACCTGGGCTCGACCATCCCGGTCCTCATCCTGGGCTTTTCCATCGCTTTGATCTGGCAGGTCGCGATCCCGCGCGGGATCCTGCAGGGCCTGCAGAGCTTCACGGCGCTGTCCCTCAACCTGTCGCTCGAGCTGGTCGTGCGGACGGTGGCGGTATTCGCGCTGCTGGCGGCGAACTACGCCGTCTCAGGGGCGATGGCGGCGGTGCTGCTCGGCCTGGTGTTCGCGTTCGGCCTCGGCGTCTTCACGCTGCGCGACCACTTCGGGCGCAGCGCGACGCGGGTGCACCTGCGGGTGATGGCGGGCTACTCGATCCTGGCCGCGGCGGGGATCATCGGCGTCCAGATCCTCTACAACCAGGACGTCATCCTGGCCGAGCACTACCTGCCGAGCCATGACGGCGGCATCTACGGCGGCCTCAACAAGATCGGGACCATCCTTTACTTCCTGACCCTCTCGGTCAGCCAGGTGCTTTTCCCACGGGTGGTCGAGGCCGTGGCCAAGGAGGAGCATCCCGGCCGGATCCTCCTCTCGTCGGCGGGGCTGCTCTCTCTGCTCGGCGCTTGTGCGCTGCTGGTCTTCGGCGTGGTTCCGGGGCTGGTGGTCGGCATTCTCTTCGGGCCGTCTTTCCGGGACGCGGTGCCTTACGTCTTCGCGGTCGGCGTCATCGGCCTGGCCCTGTCGTTGGACAACCTGCTGGTCCAGTTCTTCATGGCGGTGCACGACCGGGTGTTCCTGCCGATCCTCGCCGCGGGGGTGATCGCGGAGGGCGGTCTCATCGTGGTCTTCCACAACGGAGTGGGCCAGGTGGTGGCCGACGTCGTGATTTCCCTGGTGGCGCTGCTGGCGCTCCTCACGGTCAGGTGCTACCTGCTCCTCCCCACCCTTCACGCGTCCAGCCTCGCGGAACCAGAGCCCGCCGTTTAGGTATCCTTTTCGGGTTGTGCGAATCGTAGTCAAGGATCCGGAGGAGTTCGAACAGGCCCTCCGGGAGTTCCGGCGCAAGGTGCAGGAGCAGGGGCTCGTGCGCGAGATGCGCCGCCGTTCGCACTACGTGCCGCCGGCGGAGGCTCGCAAGATCAAGAGCCTGCGCGCGCGGCGCCGCCGCACCCGCTAAGACTGGCGCTTATGCGCATTTCCGCCATCGAACTGCCCTAATTCCGGCGGTTATGCGCATATCCGCCGGCCGGTATAATTCCCGCCGTTCGGTGGCTATGGCGGAGGGGAAACACCCGTTCCCTTTCCGAACACGGAAGTTAAGCCCTCCAGCGCCGATGGTACTGTCGGGGCAACCCGGTGGGAGAGTAGGTCGTTGCCGAGCACCTATCTAAGTCCCGCGGTCCGAAAGGGCGGCGGGACTTAGGTCTTTTTGGGGACGCGCTCCAGCTTCTGCAGCATCGGGTAGAAGTCGATCGCCGCCAGTGCGCGCTTGAAAAGGTCGAGCATCGTTCCGCGCCCGCCCCCCCGCACCCACTCCAGCGCCGCCTCGAACGCAGCCCCGACCAGCGCGAGGGCCACCACGCGCACCTCGAAGTCGTCGCCGGCTCGCCCCGTGCGCGAGGAGATGATCTCCACGAACTGCGTCTGAGCCTTCTCCAGCTCCTCCCACGTGCGGGCTCGCAGCTCTGGCACCTCGAGCGAGAGCTTGGCGCGCTCGAAGATGGCGTCGCGGTCAGACTCGAAAATCCCGGCCATCGCCTCGACCGCGTCGCGGATCGATTGGCCCAGCGGCTTGTCACTCTGAGCCATGAGGGCGGCGAAGACCTGCGGGTCGTACTCGTCGTAGATGACGACGTCCTCTTTCGAGGGGAAGTAGTTGAAGAACGTGCTGGGCGAGATCTCCGCGGCGGCGGCGATGTCCTCGATCGTTGTGTCCTCGTAGCCCCGCTTCTTGAAAAGACGCAAGGCCTCGCGCTGGATCGAGGCCTTGGTCTTCTGTTTCTTGCGCTCGCGTAAGCCTCCGGAGCTCATGAGGCCAATGGTGCAGCCTCGCGCCGTCCCTCTGCAGGCGCCGTGACCGGAAGCGACGACGCCCGCGCCGGCAGGAAGAGCGCCATGAGGATCGCGCCCACGGCCATGACCGCGGCGCTCACGAGCAGCACGTCGGACATCCCGGCGACATACGCCTCCTGCGCCGCACGCAGGACGCCGGCGCTCAGGGGGGCAGGGAGCTGGTGGGCCACGTGGGCCGCCACGGCAACGCTGCTCTCGACCGCTGACCGCACGCTCGCGGGCAGGCCGCCGAGCCGCCCACTCAGGTGCGACTGGTACGCGCTGTAGAGGATGCTGCCCATGATCGCCACCCCGAGCGAACCGGCAACGTTCTGGAGGGTTCGCGTCAATGCGCTTCCGCTTGCCGTCTCGCCCTCCGGCAGCGCCCCGAGGATCGCGTCCAGCGACGGGATCATCGCAAATACCACCCCCAGACCCATCAGACCGAGCCCGATGGCGACGATCGTGTAGCCCCCGTCAACCGTCGCGCGCGACAGCACGGCCATGGCGATGCCGCCCACGAGAAGACCGGCGGACGCCAGGATCTTGGTGCCGAAGCGCTTGTTCATCCAGTCGCTGGCCACCGCGCCGAACATCATCGCGAGCACCAGCGGCAGCAGGCGAAGGCCGGTCGACTGCGCATCGTTGCCCTCGACCACCTGCAGAAACGGCGAGATGATGAACATGACACCCGTGAGCGCGAAACCGACGACGATGAACGTCACCGTCGCCCACGTGAGGCGGGCGCTGCGGAACAGCTTCAGGTCGATAAGAGGCGAGCGGGTGCGCAGCTCCCACACGACGAATGCCGCGAGCAGGGCTGCCCCGCCGGCGAGCGGTCCGGCCACCTGCGCGTCGCCCCAGCCATGCACCGGCTGCTCGATGATCCCGTAGACGATGCCGGTCACGCCGGCGACCTCGAGGATTGCGCCGAGCCAGTCGAGGCGCCGCGGGTTGGGATCCTTGCTCTCCGGGACGAAGAACCACGTGCCCGCGAGTGCGAGCAAGACAACCGGCACGTTGATGAGGAAGATCGAACCCCAGTCGTAGTGGGTGAGCAGGAAGCCCGCGACCAGCGGTCCGAGGGGCAGGCCGAGAAACGCGCCAACGCCCGCGAAGCCGATCGCCCGCTGGCGCTCGTCCTCGGCAAACATCACGGGGAGCATCCCCTGCATCAGGGGCAGGATCACGGCGCCGCTGACGCCCATCACTGCGCGCATGGCGATGAGCTCGCCCGCCGTGGTCACGCGGCTGGCAACGAGCGAGGAGATGCCAAAGAGCAGCAGGGCGATCAGCAGCAAGCGGCGGCGGCCGTACCGGTCGCCGAGCACCCCCGCCGGCAGCATGAAGCCTGCGAGGGAGAGCGTGTAGGCGGCGGACATCCACTGCAGCTGGTCCGTCGAAGCGCTGAGCTTGGCCGACAGGGTCGGCAGGGCCGTGATCAGGACCGTGATGTCCAGTCCGAGGACGAGACCGCTCGCGGCGAGTGCCGCCAGGCCCCACCACCGTCCGGGCAGCCGGTTGACGCGCTCAACGTTGATTGCCGTGTTCATGTTCGTCACCTCCTGTTCCTACAAGAATGTAATCACAAGATAATCGGAGTCATTCCAAATATCAAGCGTCTTCACCCACCCTTAACCATCCCCTAAGCAAGCGGTGGCAGAATGGGTTTTGGACCCGGCAGCACTTCATTCACATGGAGGTACGGTCATGGCTGACACCAAGACTTCCGTCGGCCACGCGCCGATCTGGCTCGATCTGTCGGCGGGCAATCCCGAGAAGGAGCGCGAGTTCTACTCCAAGGCCTTCGGCTGGAAGATCGACGTCAACCCCGATCCCCAGTACGGCGGCTATTCGCTCGCCAAGCTCGCAGGCAAGGACGTCGCGGGCATCGGCCCGAAGCAGGATCCCAACGGGCCCACGGCCTGGCTGATCTACGTCGGTTCGAGCGACGCGGACGAAACGGTCAAGAAGGCGAAGTCGGCGGGCGGCAAGGTGATCGTCGAGCCGATGCAGGTCGGGCCGCAGGGCCGGATGGTCGTCATCCAGGACCCGAGCGGCGCGTTCCTCGGCGTGTGGGAGCCCGGCGAGATGAAGGGCGCCGGCGTCATGCGCGCGGACAGCGCCTTCTCCTGGGCGGAGCTCAACTCGCGCGG
>Ga0075426_10002584_pt1 | contig 12941 bp, 12 predicted proteins | sample SoiMethybrSBSTD5_FD_75304 | JGI IMG/M metagenome (GOLD analysis project Ga0075426, IMG submission 75304) | Bulk soil microbial communities from a Populus tree surrounding site in Tennessee, USA - Soil MetaG P. TD hybrid SBSTD5 | ecosystem: Environmental > Terrestrial > Soil > Tree plantation...
GCCGGCGCACTTCGCACGGCTGCGGATGACGCTGATGTACCGCGGGGTGTTCCTGCTCACGATCGGTCACCTGCTGATCCTGTGCGCGTCGTGGCCGCTGCTGCACACCGCGCGCTACGTGATCATCACCGACGCCGTCGGCGTCTCGATGATCGTCGGACCGGCAGTCGTCGAACGGTTGAAGGCGAGCGAGCGCGTGATGCTTGCGGCGGTGCTGTATGCCGGCGCGTGGGCAGCCACGCTGTTCTGGCATCCGGCTGCTGCCGGCGCGCAGCTCGCCGTCGACTTGCTCTTCGGCAGCGTTCAGGTGGCGCACACCGCCCTCATCTTCCCGATCGTGCCGTGGTGCTGTCTCGACATCGCCGCTTCGGCACTTGGCGAGTGGCTAGGCACCTACTTCCTGAATGGCGACGACCGGGCAATGGGACGGCTGCTCGCGCGCACCGGCGCAGTCGCCATGGCCGCAGCGCTGCTGCTGAAGGCAGGAAATATCGTGATGCGCGCGGTGGCGGCGGCCGGCGAGATCACTGCCGCGCGAGCCGAGGCGGTGCGCATGCTCACGTCGCCGCACATGAAGTTCCCGCCTTCTCCCGCGTATTTTCTGTTTTACGGCGGGCTCGGGTTGTTGTGGGTGTCGCTATGGCTCGCTGCCGAACGGCGCGGACGGTTCCTTGCGGTCACCGACGGCGCGGTGATGCTCGGTCAGGCGTCGCTGTTCGTGTTCATCCTGCAGTTCTTCGTGTACTTCACGCTCGTTCACCTGGTGCGCCCCTACTTGCCGTTCACCTTCGCATGGCCGGTGTACCTGGTGGCGTCGATGGGCGGCGTCGTCGGCCTCACGTGGGTGTGGCATCGGCGAGGCTATCGCCGCTTCGTCACGGTTGGACTGCGCAACTGGCCCGAACAGCGCGGGCGGTGGCGCCTGGCCGCCGGTGTGTCCGGCAGCTCGTAGGCTTCGCGCAGCCATTCGGTGATCGGCGCCTCGACTTCGTCCGCAGCTCGCCCGCGTTTATCGCTGACCACGACCACGCGCCGTGCTGACGCGATTATCGCGCGCCAATCACGTGCAGCAGGCGGTTCGGTGAGTCCCCGGAATTCTTCACCACGTTCATCGTCGCCGACTCGATCAACATCCGTTTGACTTCGGCTGGCGTCGCTTTCGGATGTCGCTGGAGGTACAAGGCCGCGACGCCGGCCGCGAGCGGCGCGGCGTACGAATCGCCGCTGTCCGTAACAATATCGGTGTCGCTCTTGTTGCCCGCGCCGGCAATCTGCACGCCGGGCGCGAAGAGCGTCAGCCGCGGACCGTACGCGTTGTCCGCTGCGACATCCTGATCGTTGGTCGACGCGACGGTAATTGCTTCAGTGACGCGTTGCGGCGTGAACGCCGCCAGGTTTGCCGCGCCCGCGGCTGACAGGACGTAGACGAACCCTGCCGCGATCGATCGTCGAATGGCATCGTCCAGCCGCGTATCGGTCGTGCTCCATCGCGCGGGGCTGATGTTCACGACAGCCGGTCTTATGCCGTGTGCGGTAATCCAGTTGACGGCGCGGATCGTGGCCTCCATGTCGGTTCGCGTCGTGCCGGTGCACGGGAGAATGCGCAGCGCGTGAATCCGTGCGCGCGGTGCGACACCGTAACTGGCGCCGCCCAGCACACTCGCGACGTGCGTGCCGTGACCGATGGCCGCCGGCGGATCGCAGTCGTCCGCCTCGCGGCTTCCCGGGTTGCCGCTGACGAAATCGCCGGTCCAGTCGACGCGCGATCCAAACTCGCGGTGTGTGCGACGGACGCCGGTGTCGACGACGTACGCGTGCACGCCGCGTCCGTCGGCGCTGCGCACGAAGGCGCCATCGAGCGGCAGCGCGCGTTGATCGATTCGATCGAGCGACCACGGCACTCCGTTCGGCAGCTGTAGTAGCATTCCGGCCACAACGGAGGAGCTCATGAGAACGTTCAGACCGTGTCTCGCGGAATTTCTCGGCACGTTCTACCTGTGCTTCGCTGGCATCGGCGCGATCCTCTGCAACACACCGGCCGTCGGCGCCGCACCGGGACTTGTCGGCATCGCGCTGGCGCATGGAATTGCGTTGTCGGTGGCGGTCAACGTATTCGGCGGCGAGTCGGGCGCGCACTTCAATCCCGCGGTCACGGCAGGATTTCTCGTGACCGGACGCATCGCCCCGCCGCTCGCCGTCGCGTACGTGGTCGCGCAGCTGCTCGGTGCGACGACGGCGGCGGGTTTCTGCCGCGCGATCTTTCCACCTGAGGCGGTCACCGCCGCGAAGCTCGGACTGCCGCTGCCGGCGGCATGGGCGACTACCGGAACGGTCCTGACCGCTGAATTCATCATGACCTATCTGTTGATGACCTCGATCTTCGGCACGGCGGTCGACGAGCGCGGCCGCGCCGTGAAGATCGGCGGCTTCGGGATCGGACTCACGGTCGCGTTCGACATCCTGTGCGGCGGACCGGTCACCGGCGCGTCGATGAATCCCGCCCGCTCGTTTGGTCCCGCGCTGGAGTTGATGGACTTTCAGTGGCACTGGGCGTACTGGGTCGCGCCGGTCGCCGGCGCCTGCGCCGCAGCGCTCGTGTACGAGTTCGTGCTGCTCAGACCGATGCTGCCGAAGGTGGATGAGCCGCGCGCCATGAAGAAATGAGCCATTCATTGCGGATTGAGGATTGCGGAATGCGGATTTATTGAAGATTGGGGATTGGGTGATTGTGGATTGATTGAAGATTGGTGATTGTTGGGAGCGGCGATTGATTGATGATTGGGCGATTGACTCTCAAGTCCTCGATAAATCCCCAATCCCCAATCCCCAATCCCCCAATCCCCAATCATTCCGCAATCCGCAAATCCGCCAGTCCACAATAAATCCGCAATCCGCAATCCTCAATCCGCAATACGCGTATCACCCATAAGTTCTCCACGGCCTCGTGACGTAGTCGGTCAGCGTCAGCGACAGCAGAATTCCGAGCCAGAAGACGCTCCCTAACACCACGATCCACGTCAGGCGCGGGCTGTACTTCACGTGCATGAAGAAGAGCACGACGAGCGTCGCCTTGAAGACCGCAATCGTCAGCGCGGCGACGGTGTTCAGCGCGCCGAGATCGAAGTACGCGACCTGCCACGTCAGATACGTGCAGAGCAACAGCACGGCGAAGATGATGTAGTACGTGCGCTTCGGAACGATGTGATCAGTGGACATGACGGCCGATGAGATAGAGCAGCGGGAACAGGAAGATCCAGACGATGTCGACGAAGTGCCAGTAGAGGCCGCTGATCTCGATCGGGCTGTAGTACTCGGCGGTGATCGTGCCGCGCCACGCCCACCACAGCATCACCGACATGATGCCGAGTCCGATCACCATGTGCAGCGCGTGCAGCCCCGTCATCATGAAATAGAGCGAGAAGAAGATCTGCGCGTGGCGGAAATACTCCGGCTCGAACCGGAAATCGAGTCCCGGTATGTGATGCTCGGCGTACTCCGTGTAGTACTCGAACGCCTTCACGCCGAGGAACGTCGCGCCGAGCAGCATCGTGATGATCAGGAACATGAGCATCGGACGCCGCTCGCCCGTTTGCGCGGCGTGAACGGCCAGCGCCATCGTCAGGCTGCTCGTGATGAGGACGGCGGTGTTGAGCGTGCCCGCCCATACGACCAGTTCGTGGCTGGAGGCCGCGAACGCCTGCGGGTACCACGAGCGGTAGACCGAATACGTCAGGAACAGTCCGCCGAAGAACAACACTTCGGTCACGAGGAACACCCACATGCCGAGCGTCGCCGCGTCGCGCTGCTGATCGAGATCGTCGAACTGATGCGCGAGCGCCGGTGGATGGGGATGGACCATCTCCATGTCAGACAACGTGTCCCTCCATCCGCGCGGGATAGTCGTACGCGTCCCACGTGACGACCGGCGTCTCGGTGAAATTCTCGGTCGGCGGCGGCGACGTTGTCGTCCACTCGAGACCGACGACGCCCCACGGATTGGATCCGGCGAGCCGGCCGTAGCGCAGCGACCACATCAGATACACCATTGGAATCAGATAACCCACGCCGAGGATCGAAGCGCCGGCCGACGACAGCACGTTCAACACCTGGAACTCCGGCGGATAGGCGTGGTAGCGCCGCGGCATCCCGAGATAGCCGACGATGAACTGCGGGAAGAACGTCAGGTTGAATCCGACGAAGATGATTCCGGCCGCGAGCTTGGCGAGACCTTCGTTGTACAGGCGGCCGCTGATCTTCGGCCACCAGTAGTGCAGCCCGCCGAGATATCCCATGATCGTTCCGCCGACCATGATGTAGTGGAAGTGCGCGATGATGAAGTACGTGTCGGTGACGTGCACGTCGACGCCGATGGCCGCGAGAAACAGTCCGGTGAGTCCGCCGATCGTGAAGAGGCCGATGAATCCGTACGCGTAGAGCATCGGCGTCTCCCACGAGACCGCGCCCTTCCACATCGTCGCCGTCCAGTTGAACACCTTCACCGCGGACGGGATGGCAACGAGGAAGCTCAGGATCGAAAAGATCATCGCGGCGTATACGGACTGGCCCGCGACGAACATGTGGTGACCCCACACGAGAAATCCGAGGACGGCGATGGCGAGGCTCGCGAACGCGACGAAGTGATAGCCGAACACCGGCTTGCGGCACGCGCCCGCGACGAGCTCGCTGATGACGCCCATCGCCGGCAGCACCATGATGTAGACCGCCGGGTGCGAGTAGAACCAGAACAGGTGCTGGAAGAGCACCGGATCGCCGCCGAGCGCAGGGTTGAAGAAGCCGAAGTGGAAGATCCGTTCCACTGCGACGAGCAGCACGGTGATCGCGATGACCGGCGTGCCGAGGACGTTGATCAGACTGGTCGCGTACGTCGACCAGAGAAACAGCGGCATCCGGAACCACGTCATGCCGGGTGCGCGCATGCGGTGAATCGTGACGATGAAGTTCAGGCCGGTGAGGATCGAGGAGAAGCCGGTGATGAAGATGCCGAGCGCGGTCGAGATGACGTTGGTCGTGGATGATACGGTGCTGAACGGCGTGTAGAACGTCCACCCGGTGTCGACGCCGCCGGTGACGAGCGAGTAGAGCGTGAACAGCCCGCCGACGATGTAGATGTACCAGCTGAGGAGATTGATCTTCGGAAACGCGAGATCCTTCGCGCCAATCATGATCGGCACGAGGAAATTTCCGAGCACGGACGGAATGGCGGGGATGAGGAAGAAGAACACCATCATCACGCCGTGCATCGTGAACAGCTTGTTGTAGGTCTCGTCCGACACGAGATCGCCGGCCGGCGTCGCGAGCTCCAGCCGGATGAGCACGGCCATCGCGCCGCCGACGAAAAAGAAGAACGTGACGCCGGCGAGATAGAGCAGCGCGATCCGTTTGTGATCGCGGGTGAGCAGCCACGACTTGATGCCGTAGCCGTCGTTCAGGTAGTGACGCGGCGGAAGGACAACTGTGGCCATGATTATCGGGATTGCGCCTGCGACGGGGCGTGCAGTGATTTGACGTACTCGACGAGCGCCAGGAGCTGCTCTTCGGTGACGAGACCCTGGAACGTCGGCATGATCGGCTGGAAGCCGGCGGTGATCTTCGCCGACGGCGTCAGAATCGATTCGCGAATGTACGCTTCGTCGGCCTGAACCGTCTCGCCGTTCTGCAGCTGCACCGTCTTGCCGAACAGGCCTTCGAGCACGGGACCGCGACCTTGCGCGTCAGGACGGTGACACGTGTTACAAGCAAGGTCCTGGAACAGCTTCGCTCCGGTCGACGCGAGCGAGCCTTCGGGCGCACCGCCGCTCAACCACGTCTGGAACTCGGTCGCGTCCATCACGACGACCTCGCCGATCATTCCCGAGTGGCGTGTGCCGCAATACTCGGCGCAGAACAGGCGGTAGCGTCCGGGCTTGGTCGGCTCGAACCAGATGTTCGTGTAGCGGCCGGGCAGCACGTCGGCCTTCACGCGAAACGCCGGCACGAACACGTCGTGGATGACGTCTTCGGACGTCATGATCAGTTTCACGGGACGGCCGACCGGCACGTGCAGCTCGTTGATCTCGCGCTGGCCGTCGAGATGCTGGAACTTCCACATCCACTGCTTGCCGACGACGTAGATGTTGAGCGTTTCGTCGGGCGGACGCGACATCGCGAAGAACACGCTCGTGCCCCACACGAAGATGACCATCGTGATCATCAGCGGGATGACGGTCCACGTCAGCTCGAGGAGCAGGCCGCCGTGAATCCTCGCGCCGACCTGGTCGGGCCGCTTGCGGTGATATTTGACGGCGCAGTAGACGATCGTGCCGGCGATGATCAGCGAGAAGAAAATCGTGAGGCCGACGAGAAAGAAGAAGAGGTTGTCGACGCGGCTCGCCATCGTCGACGCGCCCTCGGGAAACAGCGGAGTGCCGGTCCACATACCCTAATTCACCGCTCCGAGCCGCGGGCCGCGCCGCCGCTCCGTCCGCACCATGAAGACGATGAACGAGACGAGCGCGAGCACGGTGGCGGCGCCCGCCAGGCGGACGGCCCGCATGATGAGGAAGCCGTAGCGACCCGTCATCGGGTCGTAGTGGTAGCAATAGAGCAGCAGCGCATCGGCGACGTTTCCGAGCGCGCCGTTCGACGCTTCGACCAGCGCGTACCGGAGATCGCGCGGTCCGTATTCGATGCCGAAGAGATAGCGCGCGATGCGTCCGTCCGGCGTCAGCACGATGACGCCGGTGGGATGCGCGAACTGTTTGGTGTCGGCATCCCACGCGTACCGGAAGCCTGCGGCCTTCGTGACGCGATCGATCGACGTCTGCTCGCCGATCAGGAAATGCCAGCCGTCCGCGGCGCCTTCCTTCTTGTAACGCTGCAGATAGATCCGTTTCTTCGCGGTCGCGGTCGCCGGCGTGTCCTTGGGGTTGAAACTGATGGTGACGATCTCGAAGTCCTTGTGCGGCGACAGCGAGAGGACGTCGAGCGCGCTCGCGAGCCCGTTGATGACCTGCGTGCAGAGCATCGGGCAGTCGTAGTACGCAAAGACGAGCACGATCGGCCGGGCGCCGAAGTAGTCGCCGAGCCGAACCGCGCGGCCGCTTTCGTCGGTGAACGGCGCGTCGAACGGCAGGCGCGCGCCGATGTTCTGATCGAACCCAATCTCGCGCAGCGGCTTCGGCATCGTGGAAGACGTGATGCCGGGCTCCACTTTGTAGCCGGCGGCCGGGGCGCCGCTCATCTGCGCGGCCGCCTGCGGCGGCAGCACAAAGGACACGAAGGTCACAAAGGACACAAAGGAGAAAATTGTTCGGCCGCGTTCTCGTTTCACTTCGCGTTCCCCTGTGGTGAACGTCGCGCCGGCAGTCCCCGTTGCACCGTCAGCTTCATCGCGTCCGTGATCGGGATACGCACGATACCGGCGTTTCTGTCCACCCACCCGTAGGTGTCGAGCACTTGTTCTTCCTGCACCCTCAGGTCGCGCAGGTCCTGGCGCGGGTTGGTCTGCAGGCGCGGTTCGGGCGGCTGGCGGTTTTCCTGCGCGGCGGCCAGCGGATAGACCGGCGGCACGCGCGCGGCCTCGCGCGCGCTGAAGTACTGAAACAGCACCCACACGAACAAGGAAATGAAAAGGCCGGTGACGATCAGACCGCCGCCGAACGCGAGCACGCCGCGGACGTTGACGTCGCTCGTCTCGTGGTGAATTTCAGGATGTTCGCCGTGAGCCCCGGCGTGCGGCATGTGCACTTCAGCCATCGCTAGTGCGCCGTCCCTGGCTGCGCGCGGCGCTCGAGAATCCGGCCGAACGCTTCCTCGAATTGCGGATCGTGCACCGGCAGGAGCGCCCGTCCGCGCAGCTGCCACACAAAGCAGCCAAGCCAGATCGCGAACAGCGACGGCGGCAGGAGCAGGTCGAGCCAGCTGACCGACACGCCGTTCTGATGGAATTCCGGCGCGATCAGCCAGAACAGATCGACGACACGAACGATCAGGATGCCGATGGCGACGCGGACGATGAGATCGCGCTCGCGTTTGACCCTGCGCGACAGCAGCAGCACGAACGGCAGCGCGAAGTGAAAGATGATCAGGCCGATGCCGATGAACCGCCATCCGGTCTGCACGCGGTGCAGATACCACGCGATTTCGGCGGGGAGGTTGCCCGCCCAGATGATCAGATATTGCGAAAACGAGAAGTACGCCCAGAGCATCACGAACGCGAGCAACAGGTTGCCGAGATCGTGGAGGTGCGACGAAACGACAACACGATCCAGCGGCGGGCGGCGGCTGAGCCACACGACCGACGTGATGAGGAACGCCATTCCGGAGAGTCCCTGACCACCCAAGATGATGACGCCGTAGATCGTCGAGTACCAGTGCGGCTCGAGCGACATCAGCCAGTCGAACGACGCAAACGTGATGGTCAGGCCGTAGGCGACGAGCCCTGCCGCGCTGAGCAGCTGCATCTTGCGGGAGATCCGCGGATCGGGATTGGTGTCCTGCTCGAGCGACCAGCGGTTGAGGAAGTAGGCCAGCGTGTTCCACACGCCGAAGTAGATCGCGGCCCGGACGAGAAAGAAGGGCGTGTTGAGATACAGATGTTTGTGCTGCAGCACTTCGTCGTGCGCGACGAGATCCGCATTCGTCCACGGATACAGGCGGTGCATGCCGAGCGCGATCGGCAGGAAGAGCACGGTCATCACCGGAATGACGCGCGACGCCGCGCCGATCTGGCGGCGGATGAGCACGCCCCACGCGCCGCCGGACAGCTGATGGACCATGCCGAGCGCGAGACATCCGAGCGTGACGCCCAGGCAGAACATGTAGGCCATCAGATAGGACTGCATGAACTGCGTCAGGTTGAAGAACGCGCCGATGACCGACACGGCGAGCCCGATCGCTCCGGCGACGAACAGCCGCTGCTGATGCTCCCGCAGCGATGGAATGAGAACGTCCGCCGATTCGTTCAGTTCCATCAACGTCGCTCCGGCGGCGGCGTCTGTCGATCGAGCGAACCGCGGCGATCGGGCGGAACGTCCGCGATCGTCGCGTGCTCGCTCAACTGCAGCGCACGCAGGTACGCGACGATCGCCCAGCGATCTTCGACGCGTATCTGCGCGGCGTAATCGGGCATGGCGCCGAAGCCGTTCGTGATCACATCGAAGAAGTGTCCGACCGGCGCCTCGCGCAGACGATCCTGGTGATACGTCGGCGGACGCCGGTAGCCGCGCCGCACGATCATCCCGTCGCCTTGTCCGGTTTCGCCGTGGCACGGCGAGCAGTAGATGTTGAAGCGCTCCTGACCCCGCGCCATCACGCGATCGGTGATCGGAAACGGAAACACCGTTGCATCGGCGCCGTTCACCTTGCCGGTGTAGAGCAATGTGTCCTCGCGCAGTTGACCGCGCGCCACGGTGCCGGCCACGAGCGGCCGCGCCGACCGGTCGTCGCTGAAGAACGTCGATTCGCGCAGCGGGATGTACTTCGGCTGGTTGTGCATGTCCTGGCGGCAGCCGGCGGCGGCAAACGCTGCCGACACCAAGGACACCAAGGTTACAAAGGACACGACGGAGGTGCTAATCCGCAACAGTGGTCACCTCTCGCGGGCCGAGCGTCTCGAGGAACCGGCGCGTCCCCTCGAGGTCGAACTTCGGATCCTTGGCTTCGATGCAGAGAAAGAACCGGTTGCGGCTCGCCAGCGCGAACCGCGGCACGTTGAAGACCGGGTGATACGGCTGCGGCAGACCGTTCAGTGCCAGCATGCCGAGCACCGCCGAGAGCGCCGCCGCGAGAATCGTGCACTCGAACGTCACCGGCACGAATGCGGGCCAGCTGTGAAACGGCTTGCCGCCGACGTTCAGCGGGTACGCGATGGCCGACGACCAGTACTGCAGCAAGTAGCCGCCGATGCAGCCGACGAGTCCCCCGATCAGCACGATGAGCGGCAGCCGCGTGTGATGCGATCCGAGCGCCTCGTGCAGTTCCTCGATCGGGAACGGCGAGTACGCGTCCATGGTGCGATAGCCTTCCTGATGCGCGCGCTGCGCCGCCGCCACAAGCGCTGTCGCATCGTCGAACTCCGCCATGATTCCGTAGAGCCCGGGTCTGAGCGCCATCAGATCACCCGCAGATCCTCATCGACCTTTGCCTCGGGCAGAATCGTCCGCATCTCGAAAATCGAGATCATCGGCAGAAACCGCAGGAACAGGAACAGCAGCGACAGGAACAATCCGATCGTGCCCACGAACGTCGCCCAGTCCCACCGCGTCGGCGCGTAATTCCCCCACGCCGAGGGGAGGAAATCGCGGTGCAGGCTCGTGACGACGATGACGAAGCGCTCGAGCCACATGCCGATGTTGATGATGATCGCGATGATGAACAGCAGAATCGTGTTCGTCCGCACGCGCTTCAGCCACAGCGCCTGCGGGATGAGCACGTTGCACAGGATCAGCATCCCGTAGGTCCACCAGTACGGACCGGTGGCGCGGTTGTACGGAACGAACATCTCGTAGCGGTCGGCGCTGTACCACGCGATGAACGCTTCCGTCAGGTAGCCGTAGGCGACGATGAGGCCGGTGACGAGCATCACCTTCGCCATGTTCTGCAGATGGCGCATCGTGATGAAGTCTTCGAGGCCGTACACCGCGCGGATCGGTATCGCGAGCGTCAGCACCATCGCGAACCCCGAATAGATCGCGCCCGCCACGAAGTACGGCGGGAAGATCGTCGTGTGCCATCCGGGAACGATGCCGATCGCGAAGTCGAAGCTGACGACGGTGTGGACCGAGACGACGAGCGGTGTGGCCAGGCCTGCGAGCAGCAGGTACGCCGTCTCGTAGCGATACCAGTGATGCGCCGATCCCCGCCACCCCATCGCGAGCATGCCGTAGATGACGCGTCCGGTCGGCGACTGCGATCGATCGCGCAGCGTCGCGAGATCCGGAATGAGGCCGACGAACCAGAACAGCAGCGACACGGTCGCGTACGTCGACACCGCGAACACGTCCCAGATGAGCGGGCTCCTGAACTGCGGCCAGAGGTTCATCGTGTTCGGATACGGGAACAGCCAGTACGCGGCGAGCCACGGACGGCCCGTGTGGACGATCGGAAAGATAGCTGCGCACGCGACGGCGAAGAGCGTCATCGCTTCCGCGAAGCGGTTGATCGACGTGCGCCAGGTCTGCTTCAGCAGCAGGAGGATCGCGGAGATGAGCGTGCCGGCGTGGCCGATGCCGATCCACCAGACGAAGTTGACGATCGCGAATCCCCAGCCGACCGGCTGATTGACGCCCCAGATACCCGTCCCTTTGAAGAACAGGTAGGTGAGCGCGACGAGCAGCATGTTCGTGATCGCGAACGCGATCAGGAATCCGATCCACCAGCCGAGCGGCGTCTTGCGGGTAAGAACGATCGAGCTGATCTTGTCGGTAACCGTCCCGAACGTGTGGCCGGGCGCGATGACCGGCGGCGTTCCGGTGGCGACGACCGCCGCGAGAGGATCATCCATGTCGCGCGCCGGCGCCACGTTATCCTCCCAGCTCCGGGTTCACGTTCCGCACCGCGGCGAGATACGTCGTCCTCGGCCGCGTGTTCAACTCGCCGAGCAGCTCGTAGTTGCGCTCCTCTGATTTCAACCTGGCGACGCGGCTGTTCGGATCGTTGATGTCGCCGAAGACGATCGCGTCCGCCGGACACGCCTGCTGGCACGCGGGCGTCACGTCGCCGTCACGAATGGGCCGATCCGCTTTCTCCGCCTCGATGCGAGCCGCGTTGATCCGCTGCACGCAGTACGTGCACTTCTCCATCACGCCGCGGCTGCGCACGGTGACGTCGGGATTTCGTCCGAGCTTGAGGCTCGGCGTGTCCCAGTCCTGATACAGGAGGAAATTGAAGCGGCGCACTTTATAAGGGCAGTTGTTCTGGCAGTACCGCGTGCCGACGCAGCGGTTGTAGACCATGTCGTTCAGCCCTTCGTGGCTGTGCACGGTCGCAGCCACCGGACAGACGACTTCGCACGGCGCGTTCTCGCACTGCATGCACGGCACCGGCTGGAAGTACGTTTCCGGCGCCTCAGGCTCCCCGCGATAGTACGTGTCGACGCGAATCCAGTGCATCTCGCGGCCGCGCAGCACCTGGTCTTTGCCGACGACCGGGATGTTGTTCTCCGACTGGCAGCCGACGACGCACGCGTTGCAGCCGATGCACGCGTTGATATCGATCGCCATGCCCCACTTGTAGCCTTCGTAGCGGTACGCGGGGTACAGCGTGAACGTCTTCGGTGGCGTCTCGTCCTCTTCGTGCACCGACTTCGGATCCTTCGCGTACTCGTCGCGCGTGACGGCCCGCACCGGCCGTCGTCCTTCCATGAGGTGGTGGTACTGCGTGCAGGCGAGCGAGTAGGTGTAGCCGAGGCGTCGGAGCTCGGCGCCGCCGTCGAACCAGAGCGCCTCCGACGTGCGCAGCAGGTTCGCGTTGAATCCGGTGCCGGTGCCGACGTGGCCGACGCGCGTCCGGCCGTAACCGAGGTGCAGCGTGATGACGTTGTCCGGATGGCCGACGACCGGGAAGATCGCGCCGCGGATCGTTCGCCCGCGATATTTCACTTCGACGACGTCGCTGACGATCTGTCCGTGCTCCCCGCCCTGATACGCGGGCTCGTTGGCCGCCTTCAGCCTGTCCGCGGTGGCGGGACTGACGATCACCGCGTTGTCCCACGTCAGCCTCGTAATCGGCTTCGGCAGCTCCTGCAGCCAGCCGTTGTTCGCGAAGCGTCCGTCGAGGACGGCGGGATCGTTGCGGAAGCTGACCTCGAGTCCGGACGTTTGCGCCGCGGGTTGCCCCGGCGTCGACGCCGTCGACGGCGATTGCCCCTGCGGCGCGGTCGAGACGGTCTTCGGCGCGAACGCGGTGTTCGGCACGATGCCGTCGTGCAACCACCGCCGCCA
>Ga0075426_10002586_pt1 | contig 12937 bp, 10 predicted proteins | sample SoiMethybrSBSTD5_FD_75304 | JGI IMG/M metagenome (GOLD analysis project Ga0075426, IMG submission 75304) | Bulk soil microbial communities from a Populus tree surrounding site in Tennessee, USA - Soil MetaG P. TD hybrid SBSTD5 | ecosystem: Environmental > Terrestrial > Soil > Tree plantation...
CGGCATCGGCATGGCTCCCGAAGTGCTGCCGCACGTCTTCGACCTGTTCATGCAGGCCGACCGCTCGCTCGATCGGGAGCGCGGTGGGTTGGGGATCGGCCTCACGCTGGTGCGCCGCCTCGTCGAGCTGCACGGCGGCACTGTCCAAGCCCACAGCGCCGGGCCGGATCAGGGGAGCGAGATCGTGGTGCGCCTGCCCGTTGCGCCAGACCAGAGCACCGATGTGGAGCACGGCGCAAGGACGGACGCCGCGCCGGCGCCGGCCGGGGAAGAGCCGCGCCGCATCCTGGTGGTGGACGACAACGCGGACATGGCGGAGAGCCTGGCCCTCCTCTTGCGCTTGCGCGGACACGAGGTCGAGGTCGCATACGACGGCCGGGCCGCGCTCGACGCCGCCAGCGAGTTCGGGCCCGAGGTCGTGCTGCTCGACATCGGTCTGCCCGGCCTGGACGGCTACCAGGTCGCCAGCGCGCTGCGCCGCCAGCGACGCACCGCACGAGCGCTCCTCGTGGCGCTGACCGGCTATGGACAGGACGAAGACCAGCGCCACGCCCGGGAGGCCGGCTTCGACTATCACCTGACCAAGCCGGTCGCACCGCAGGAGATCTACGCGCTGCTCAACAGCCGGCGGCCACAACAGCCGGCGGCCACAACAGCCGGCGGCCACAACAGCCGGCGGCCACAACAGCCGGCGGCCACAACAGCCGGCGGCCAAAATAGGAACCCAGGGCGATGCCCTGGGCTCAGGGATCTCGGGCCTTCGGCCCTCCCACCGGTCCACAGGCCCAAAGGGCCGTGATTCCTGAGCCCAGGGCATCGCCCTGGGTATTGGGCGGTGGGGTTATTCCACCCCCTCTCCCGGGAGGGCGTGAGGGCGTGTGGGAGAGGGGGCAGGGGGTGAGGGGCCTACGGCGCGGAGAACCCGAGCGCGCGACGGAGGTCGGCGCCGGCGCGGGAGACGATGCCGACGAGGTCGCTCTCGGTGCCGGTGGCGGACACGGCCGTCAACGTCTCTCCATCCGGCACGGTGAGGACGCGCAAGTCGAGCCGGATGGGCGCCCGTCCGTCCGGCGCGGCGATGTAGAGGTAAGTGCCGACGATGACCTTGTCCGCTCCCGCCAGGTCGTGCAGACGGGCGAGGATCGCGCGGTCCGGCTGGGCCGCCACCGGAAGGGCGAGCGAACGGCGGACCCGCGCCACGTTCGCACTGGAGACGACCCGCAGTCCCCGTCCGCTGGCGAGCTCCGTGGTCAGCATCTCGGCTAGAGCGGGCTCCAGCCAGCCTCCCGCGCCGCCCTCGGAGAGATTGCGGAAGCCCAACACCGCCACGCACGGCAGGCGCGCGTCCTGGTCGGCAGAGAGACCCGTCGGGGCAGCCGCCGGCCCCTGCGCTCCGGTCCCGCGATGCATGCTGAGGGCCACCAGGCCGGCCGCCACGAGAAGAGCGCCGCCGAGGACGAGCCGGAGGCTCGGACGGCGTCCCGTCCCTGCCAATCCCGCCGCGGCTGCCGGCACAGTCGGGGCGGGGCTGGGCAGTCCCATGATCGGGATCCCGGAGGACGACTCGTCCGTAACGGTCACGTCCACCGGTGTGACGAAGCGGTAGCCGCGGCCGGGGATGGTCGCCACGTAGCGGGCCTCGGTCGCCCGCTCGTCCAACGCCCGGCGCAGGGACCAGATGTTCTGCGTGAGGTTGCCTTCGGAGACGAACTGGCCGGGCCAGACGCGGCGCACCAGGTCTGCCTTCTCCACGACCTTGCCGGCATCCTCCAGGAGGACGAGCAGGATCGCCAAGGCTTTCGGCGTCAGCGGCACGGTCTCGCCGGCCCGCGTGAGCACCCTTTTCCGGGTGTCGACCCGGTAATCCTCGAAGCGATAGACGCGGCGTTCCGGGCTCAAGCTCCCCTCCTGACCCCCCGCGCCAGCGGGGACCATGGCAGATTCCAATCCTCAACCCAGGCGACGTAAGCCCTGGAGCGGTCCGGCGGCGAGGCGCGCCAGCAGCTCGAAGCCGCGCTTCGCCGCGTCGGCGCGCAGCGCGCCGAGGGTCTCGAGCCCCCGGCGATCCCCGCCGGCGAGCTCGATTTCGCCCAGGGCCAGCCGCGCTTCGAGACCGCGCGCGACGAGACCTGATGTGTCGGCCTCGGCGATCGCCCCGCGCAAGGCAGTCAGCGCCTCGGCGGCGTTCCCCGCGGCAGCGTCGACGCGGGCCACCCGGGTGGCCACGGCGATCCGCAGCTCGCGGTCCTCGCTCTTCGCCGCCTGGGCGCGGGCCTGGTTCGCCGCCTGCCGCGCCGCGGCGAGCGAGCCCGCACGCAGGTGCGACTCGGCGAGCACTGCAAGCGCGCCCGCCTCACGGCCGCGCATGCCATGCGTTCCGTACCAGACCGCCGCCTCGCGCGCCGCCGCGACCGCCGCCGCGGCGTTGCCGTCCGCGAGCTCCACGCGCGCCAGATCGAGGCGCGCCGCGGTCGCTTGCAGATGCTGCGCCAGTCCGGCGCTCACCTGGAGCACGGCCGCGAACGAGCGGCGGGCGCCGTCGAGGTCCCCGGCCGCCATCTGCGTCCGCCCCAGACTCTGGAGCGCCGCGGCGGCGAGAGCGCGCGCTCCGCTCGTTTGGGCGATCCGGAGCTGCTCACGGGCGAGCGACTGCGCCGCGGCGAGATCGCCGGACTCATAGGCGAGCCGGGCGAGCGAGCCCAGGACGTGCGCCGCGCCCAGGTGGTCGCCGGTCCGCCGCTTGGCCGTCAACGCATGATCGAGGCGCCGGCGCGCGCCGCCCAGATCGCCCTGCCGGGCGAGCACGTCCGCCGCGGACACCAGGGACGACGACGCCAAGGCGGTGTTGCCGAGGCCGCGGTGGACGTCGAACGCCTGGAGATAATACCGCCGTGCCGCGCCGAGGTCGTCCTGCAATTCGAGCACCCTGCCGAAGTCTTGCAGAGCCTGCGCCTCATCGGTGCGGTTGCCGGTCGCCCGGCTCTCGCTCACCGCCCGCTCGGCGCCCCGGAGGGCGCCGGTGAGATCGCCCTGGTCGCAGAGCACGCTCGACTTGACGGTGAGCAGATACGCCTGCGTCATGCGGTCGCCCATCTCGGCGGACCAGAAGCGGGCCTGTTCGAGGAGCCGCAAGACCGCATCGAGATCGCCGCGCTCGCGTTGCACAGAGGCCAGGCTTGCGTTCTGCGAAGCATTCCCGAGGGCCGTTCCGAGCTGTTGCGCGACGGCGAGCGACTCGCGGTGGGCCTTCTCCGCAGCGTCGAGGTCCCCCTGGCTCTGCAGGGCTGCGCCGAGATTCGCCAGGGCCATGCCGACGACCCAGTGGAATCCTGCCTTGGCCGCCCTCTGCTTCGCCTCTTGAAAGCGGCTGATGGCCTCGTCCGTCTTGCCCTGGATCTGGAGCGCCATGCCTTCCCACACCAGGCCCTGGGCCACGACCGAGCTCTCGCCGGACTGCCGTCCCTTGGCGATGGCAGCAGCGGCGGCCCGCTGTTGCGCACGGAGATCGGACGTCCGGAAAGCGATGCGCGCCTCCAGGAGGTCGATCCGCGGGTCGTCGGCGGCCGGCGACGGCAAGTGGCGCAGCGCCGCGATGGTCGCCCGCGCATCGGCGCCGCGGCCGGCCGAGATCAGGCTCGTGGCGAGCTGCAGGCCGTACTCGAGGTCGTCCGGAAAGAAGGTCCACAGGGAACGATACGTCTCGCTCGCCTTGCCCCAAGCCTTGCTCGCTACCTGCAACCGCGCCTCGATCGCCAGCCTTTCCTCGCGCGACAGGGAGCCGGCGAGGTCGAGAGCCTTGCGCGCCTCCTCTGCGGCCCGCGCATCGTAGCCGAGCGCGGACCAGGTCTGCGACAGGGCTGAGTGGATGAGGGCGGAGCCGGGGTCCACCTCCACCGCTCGCAGGAGCAGGTCGCGGGCGCCCGGGGGATCGAAGGCGCGCAGCCGCGACAGGCCCTGCACGTAGAGGCGCTCCGACTCGGTGCTCGACGGACGCAAGGCGCGCACGGCCCGCTGCTCGTCCTCCGAAAGGCCGGCCAGGCCGAGCGCCTGGCGCAGGTCGGCGCCGGTGCGCGAGACGAGATCGAAGAGCTCCGCCTGCGTGCCCAACTCGCTCAGCGATCGCACGGCGTCGCCGTCGGGGATCTTGAGCACCCGCACATCGAGGCGGATCCGCCGGCCGTCTTCCTTGCCGAGGGCGAGATAGGCGCCGACGACCACCAGGTCGGCGCCCAGGAACGAGTGCAAGCGCTCCATCTCCATCTTCTCCAGATGGTCCGTGTAGGGGAGCGACAGGGAGCGCCGGGCGCGCAGGACGTTGTCCCCGGAGATCACCCGCACCTTGGAGCCGGCGGCCATCTCGGTGGTCAGCATCTCGGCGAGGGCCGGAGCGAGCCAATCGGCCCCCTTGTCGCCCGAGAGGTTGCGGAATCCCAGGACGGCCACGGCGGCGCGTTGGGCCACCGGGACTGCCGCGGTGGCGGGAGCCGCGTCCGGCACCGGCGCCGGTACCGCTGCCGGTGGAGGGCGGCGCCCACCCAGCCAGATGACCGCGATCGCCGCCAGCACAGCCAGGGCGAGAGCGGCCGGAGCGAGCAGCCCGCGCCTGCCCCGCCGCGGTGCCACCGCCGGTTCCGGCGCCGGCGGCACGAGGACCGGCATGCCAGGAGAGCTCGGCGCCGCGGGCTCTTGGGACGGTGCGAAGGGCTCGGCCTCGGCGGAGGGCGGTGCGCCGAGCTCGAACGCTCTGTGCTCGCCGGAGGCGTCGCCCTCCTCGGGAGGGATCTCCACCGCCACCGGGTGACCGGTGAAGCTGTAGCCGCGCCCGGGCACGGTGACGATGTACCCGCGGTCGTTTGCGCGCTCGCCGAGGGCCTTGCGCAGCGACGAGATGTTCTGGGTGAGGTTCGCCTCGGTGACGAAGGTGTCGGGCCAGACCCTTTGGATCAGATCCTGCTTCGTTACCACCTCCCCCGGCTTCTCGAGCAGGGCGAACAGGATGGAGAGCGCCTTGGGTGTGACCGTCACCGGCTCGCCGTCGCGCAGGAGGACGCGGCGCACCGGATCGACGAGGAACTCGTCGAACTGCCAAAGGCGCTTCTGTCCTGGGTTTGCAACGGGGCTCATGGATGTGAGGCAGGCCGGAATCGAGCGCGCAATGCCCCGCTCCTCCGATGGCTTTCGGGACGCGGAGCGGTAGAACCGGCGAGCGGGCTCAAAGACGCGGGCGGGATTCTACTCCCGTTTTGAGATTTTTTGAGGAAGTTTGAGCGGCAATTTGAGGACCTTTGAGCCGCCCGGAGCTACTCTCCTCACGCCGGACGAGAAATCGGCCGGTTCCTTTGCAGTTGTCATTTGCTTTGTGGAGGGAACTCGACGATCTGATCCTGATGTTTTCTGTTTGCTTGCTGGCACGGCGCAGGCGAAAACCCGGGGACCTCCCCGGGTTTCTTGTCTCCGCCAGGGCTCTCCGCGAGGTCACTCGTTGCGCAGCGCCGCCCGCGCACCGTGGGCTGGCCGGTCTTGCCCTGCGACAAGGCGGCGACGCGGTCGCCGCAGTAGGTCTGCGGGATGAAACCGTAGAGCGACGGGCAGACGTTCGAGTACTTCTGCGGACGGTCGACCTTCAGGTGGCCGCTCGCCTTGTCCATGTCATATTTGACCGTGTCCGTGGGGACGATCTCGACGTACACTGTCACCACCGCCGGGGCCTCGGCGCCGATGGCGACGCCGTGCCACGGGTGGGGCTTGAGGAGCTGCCAGGTGTCCTCCTTCTCGGCTGCGTCCATGCGGGAATCCTAGCAGGCCCAAGCAGGAGACGGCGATGCGGTGGCTCGCGATCTGGCTCGTCCTGACCGGCACCTACGTCGCCGGCTGGGCCCTCGCCGGCTGGCTCTTTGGCAGCCGTCCGGCGCTCGACGCCGAGAGCCTCGCCCACCTCGCCGCCGTCCCTCTCGCCCAGACCGCCGCCCTGCGCGGCGTCTCTGCCTTCCGCAGGATGTTCCGCGCCGGCTGAGTCAGGTGCGCGGTCTTTGCGCGAGAACCGCCCAGGCGGCCAGTGCCGCCGCCTTCTCATCGGCCCGCCACGGGCTTCCGACGGCGCGTCCGAGCTCCAACAGCCGCGCACGCAGTTGAGGAACCGGTAGGCCGACGACGGGCGCCAAGGCCTCCTCGAGACCGCGATCCGGGAACAGGGAGCTCGGCAGCCCGTTCGCCTCTGCCGCCGCCTCGAGCACCGCGCGAAACAGGACGCCCTCCGCCGCGTGGGCCCGGATGTGGAAGTTGCCGATCCGTTCGAGGTCGCGCCGGCCCGCGCCTACGATGCCGACTCCGACGACGGACGCTGCAAAGGCACGGCAGCCCCGCGCCAGTTTCCCCAGCTCCACCGCAGCCGCAGCATTGAGTCGCGTCGCGATCTTCTTCACCGCAGCTTCCGCTTGCGGCCACGGAAGCTCCATCACCGGATGGTACGGCTGGCGCTCCGCCGGACCGGCGAACGTGAGCTCTCCGCGCTCGAGGACCACCGGCGACTCCGGAGGTCCTGCGAGCACGACCGCGACCGCACGGCCGCTCTTGGCGCGCAGGCCGATGGAGACTGAAGGGGCTGGAGTCAAGGCTCACCCTCCCAGCCTGTCACCCGGAGTGCGAGCCGAGCGAGCAGGAAGGATCTGGGCGGGCGGATCTGGCACGGCGCATAGCGCACGCTTCTGATCCACTAGCGCGCCGGCGCCGATGCAAGATGCGACCGCGCTTCCGCTACGTCCGGCAGATCGCCGTCGGCTTGGCGCCAGATCGCCGCCAAGTCGGTGTAGAGCCGGCGGGCCTCGTCTTCATGGCCGAGCTTGGCGGCGGCGCGGGCGGCGCCGAGGAGGGACGCGGTGCGCTGGGGCATCCTCAAGAGAGAGCCATGGAATTGTGCCTCCGCTTCCTCTGCCTTCCCCTGCTCGAGGAGGACCTCGCCATAGAGCTCCTGCGCCGGCTTGAACAGCTCGGGCGGACCGGAAGGCGGCGTCATGGCGTCCTCCGCCTTGACCGCTTCAGCGAGGAGCGCTAACCCTTGGTCCTTGTTTCCCTGGGCGAGGAGCAACAGGCCCGAGATCTCCTTCTCCATCACCGCCGTCGTGTCGCCGCCGTAAGTGCGGCCTCCTTTGGGCAGCGACTTGAGCCGTGCGACCGCCTCGTTCGCCGTGGTGGCGTCGCCGCGCCGGGCCGCCGCGAGGCCGGCGGCGAAGATCATGCCCGCGTGATCGGCGCTCTGGCTCGTCATTCCCGGACCAGCGCCCGGGCTCTTGCAGTGGGCTCCGGCGGGAGCAGCCTCGGCGGTCACCACCGCCGGTTGGGCCGGGGCTGCCGGAGGGAGCTTCGCCTCCGTCCACGACCGCGTCTCGATCAGATAGCGGGCCTCCATCCCGTCGAGGGCTCCGACGATCCGTGACGTGGGCTCTGCCTGCGCTGCCTTGCGGGCGACCTCCAGCGTCTCCCGCGCTTTCCCATACCGCCCCTGCTGGAGATAGGCATACGAGAGCCACGACAGACTGTGGAAGTCCCGCTTCTCGATCGGCAGCTTGCGGCGCTCCGTCCAGGCCACCGACGCGGCCCAGGAGGCCTCGTTGGAGGCGGCAACGTCGGACCAGCGGCCGAGCTGGACGAAGATGTGCGATGGCATGTGCAGTGCGTGGTGCGCGGCGGGCGCCACCTGGGCATAGACACGGGCCGCGCGCAGCCCGAGGGGAGCGTGGACCGGATCGTCGTAGGCGTGGATCATGTAGTGGACCACGCCGGGATGCTGCGGGTTGCGCGCGAAGAGCTCCTCCAGCACCGCCGCTGCCCGCATCAGTACCCGTTCCCGCGGCTCGCCGAACGTGGCGCCGTCGCTGGCCCAGGCCGGCCCGATGAGCGACAGAGCGTAGAAGGCGCCGGCCTCGAAGTCGTCCGGCCAGCGCTCGCGGATCCTCGCCATCGCCGCCGAGTACGCGCGGTCGCGCGCCGGCTTCTCGCCCTCGCCGTACAGCGCCTCCACCGCCGCAAGCCACGCCTTCTCGCGGTCCGTAGGCGCTTTGCCCGCCCGCTCCCCCGGCGTCGGCGCCAGCTTCGCGAGTGCCACCCATGCGCCGGCGAGATCCTCCTCCCCCCACACCGGATGGTTGAAGGTCATCGCCTCGCCCCAGTACGCCAGAGCGAATCCGGGCTCAGCCTTCTCCGCCGCCTGGAACTCATCCACCGCCTCCTCGTACCAGAAGTTGTGGAGCGCCGCCACGCCGCGCAGGAAGTGCGCCTGCGCCTCCGGAGACGCGGAGGTCGGAAAGTCGAGCTTGCCGAGGTCGGACCCGGCGCATGCAGGGAGGGATGCAAGAGCGAACCATAGGGCCAGGATCCCGGACACAAGGAGCTTGGGTGGACGCATGGGAATCCTCCTCGGCGGGCGGCGCCGTCGTGGCAGCGAGTATATGCCCGCTAATGTGAAGGGCCGGAGGACGGGCCTCGACGCCACCTGGCTCCGCCTTTACGACAGCGACGGCCGTTTGATCCCGACACCCGAAGAGGCCGAGCGCCAGCGAGCCGACTCCGAGCTCACACCCCTCCCAACCACGGATACCCCTGATCCTCCCAATACCCCCCCGGCCGCTCGGCTGTGAAGGTCATCGCGGTCAGATATTTGGTCAGCTTGTAGCCGAGCTTGATCGGCGCGTAGACACGGAGCGGGGCGCCGTGGGCGGGGCCGAGGGGGCCGTTGTTGAAGCTGTAGGCGAGGATGGTCTGCGGGTGCATGGCGCTCTTCAGGTCCCAGCCGTTGAAATAGTTGCTGTCGAAGGTGTCGAAGCGCAGGTATTTCGCCTCGGGCTTCGGCTCCGCCATCGCGATCACGGCGGAGAGCGGCGCGCCGGTCCAGGTTGCGATGGCGCTCCAGCCTTCGACGCAATGGTGCTTCACGGTATAGGTGACGGACGGCAGGGCCTGAAGCATGTCGAGGGTGAGGCGCATGGGCTTGCGGACGAGGCCGCCCACTTCCAGGCCCCAGCCCGCCGGGTCGGCGAGCTGCGGCGGCGGGTGGGTGATGGAATAGCCCGGGAAGAGATTCGGCGGTGTGCGCTTGGAGTGCGGGTAAACCGGCGCCAGGCGCGTCGAGGAGAGGAGGATCTTCTCCCCCACCCAGTCGTTGAACAGGGAGATCGCGCGCAGCTTGGGGACCAGCGGTCCACCCTGCCAGCCGCACGAGGCGGCGACGGCAGCCGGACCGGCCACCGCTCCCAGACGGAAGAGGTCGCGGCGGCTCAGCGAACGGTCACTCATGGCTCGGGAACCTCCCCCGGTACCAGCCGGTGATCATGGCCCGCAAGGAGGCGGGATCGACGAGGAACACCAGGAGGACGTGCACGATCGTGAAGGCGATGAAGATCCACACCGCCCAGAAGTGCCAGTAGCGCGCCAGCTCGTAGCCGCCGAAGAGCCGGGTGAGCCACGGGAAGGTCGACTCTTTGTAGATGGCGAAGCCGGTGAGCACCGACAGGACGCCGAGGACGACGATGAACGAGTACGCCCCCTTCTGCAGGGCATTGTGCTTGCCCTGCGGCGGATGCTCTTTGCGCAGGCGCAGGTAGTAGAGCTGCATCTGGAGCGCCCGCGGCACGTCGCGCGGCCGGAAGACGAGCGACCGCCACTCCCCCGAGGTCAGCATGTAGAGGAGATAGATGAGCCCGGTGGCGACGAACGGCCAGGCGAGGGCGAAATGCCAGTTGAGACCCCCGGCCAGCCAGCCGCCCAGCCGGACGCCCTCCGGAAACTTCTTGCCGTCCCACGGGTTCGGCAGGTAGGGGCCGCCGCGCGGACCGAAGTGGGGGAAAGCGCCGTAGATCTGGAGGCCGCTCCCGATCATCCCCAGCAGGAGCAGGCCGTTGAGCCAGTGCGTGATGCGAACGATCCCATGGTGACGCTTGACGAGCGGGCGCCGGGCGGGGGCAGGGCTCGGCGATGGAGCTGGAGCGGCCACAGGAGCGGGAACCGGCGCAGGGACCGCCGCCGCGGCGACAGGTTGGGCAGCCGGCTCCGAAGAGGGCGCGGACGCAGCCTCCGCGGCAGGCGCGGGCCGAGCTTCGGGCTCCGAATCGGCGGCTGGCTCGGGCTTGGGCTCCGGCCTGGATGGAACGTCGTCGGTCATGATGTCGTCCTCGGATGGTACACCCGTGTGGTACGACAGCGGCGCTCAAGGCGGATCTATCCCGATCTTCTATTCCACTGGCGGCGGCTCGACGGCCGGCTCCTGGTAGACCTTCCTGTCCTCCAGCCGGATGGCCGTCAGGGCGCGGCCCCAGGCGCAACCGGTGTCCAACGCCGCGACGCCGTTTCCCAGGTGGAGCCCCAGGGCCGCCCAATGACCGAAGAGGATGAAGCAGCCCGCCGTCCTGCGTCCAGGGACGGCGTACCAGGGAAGGCACCCCTTCGGCGCCTCTCGGGGCACGCCGCTGAAGTCGGCGCACAGCCGGCCGTCCTCGTCCAGGGTGCGCAGCTTGGCGAAAGCGGCCAGAGAGCTTCGCGCGCGGTCCCAATCGGACATCCCGCCGCTCCAGCGCTCCGCGATCTTGCGCTCGACCGTCTCCACGAGCCGAGGTGCGTCAAGCCCTTGCAGCCACGCTTCGGTTTGACGCGCCAGCCGCTCAGCCTTCTCGATGCTCCATTGCGGAAACAGACCGGCGTGGACCAGCACGTGGTCGCCGTCCCGGTGCAGGAGCGGCCGGGTGCGCAGCCAGGTCAGAAGGTCGTCGCGGTCCGGCGCCTCCATCACGTCCAGCATCGTGTCGCGCCGCTTGGGCGCGGCGACGCCCATCGCGCGGCCGAGGAGATGGAGGTCGTGATTGCCGAGGACGACGGTGAGCTTGTCGCCCAGCTCCATCGCCCAGCGCAGCACGGCGAGCGACCGCGGGCCGCGGTTGACCAGATCGCCGACCATCCACAGGCGGTCGGTCCGGCGATCGAAGCGGATGCGGCCGAGGAGCGCCTGCAGGGTGTCGAAGCAGCCGTGGACGTCGCCGATCGCGAAGGTCGCCATGCCCCTCACCCCCGGGGGTGAGGGGCTACTGCGGTGTAGTCGGAAAGGATGCCTTTTTCAACGCGGCGTCCGACGCGTTCGAATCCGGCCTCTTCGAGCGCGGCCAGGATGACGGCGGGCGGCACGCAGGTGTCGATCGTCTCCCAGAAATATTCCATGAGGATGCGGGAGGTGCGGCCACCGCGGCCGAAGCGGGCGAGGAAAGGCAAGAGGCGTCCCATGTAGAAGGCGAGGAGGCGATGGCGGAGGCGCGACTCCGGAGGCGTGATCTCGAGGATCAGGACGCGCCCGCCCGCCTTGAGGACCCGCCGGTACTCGCGGAAGGTGGTCCGCAGGTCGGCGACGTGGCGGAGGGCGTAGCCCATGCTCAGCACGTCGAAGCGCTGGTCGGGGAACGGCAGCGCTTCAGCCACTCCGATCACCCGCCGGCGCACGCCGCGGGCGCCGGCCTGGCGGAGCATGCCGGCGCTCGGATCGAGCCCCACAGCCAGCCCGGCCGATCCCGTGATCTCCTGGGCGTGGGCGGCGAGCACGCCGGTGCCGCAGGCGACGTCGAGCGCGCTCATCCCGGCGGCGAGGCCGGCCCGCAGCAGCGCCTCCCGGCGGTAGCGGGATCCCGTGCCGAAGCTGAGCACCCGGTTCACCCAGTCGTAGTCGGGCGCCGACTCGTCGAACCAGCCGACGATACGGCGCCGGCGCTCCCCCTCGCTGCCGTAGTACTCCTTGAGCAGCGGATGGGGACGCAAGGGAGCGGACGAAGACGCTGTCGGGAGCATCGAGCGCACAGAGTACTCCAAGTCTTGCCGCTCCCGCTCTCCCTCGCATACCCTTGCCGCCATGACGACCGCCATGACCGCCTTCAAGACCTCCTGCGTCGAGCGCTTCCTGCGCTATGTCACCTTCGACACCCAGTCGAGCGAGACGTCCGAGACCTATCCCAGCACCGCCAAGCAGCTCGACCTGCTCAACCACCTGGTGACCGAGCTGCGCACGATCGGCCTGAGCGACGCCGCCATCGACGAGCACGGCTACGTGATGGCCACCATCCCGGCCACCTCCAAGAAAAAGGACGTGCCGGTCATCGGCTTCATCGCCCACGTCGACACCTCACCGGAGATGAGCGGCGCCGGGGTCAAGCCGATCATCCATTCCGGCTACCAGGGCCAGGATCTCGTGCTGCCGGACGATCCCACCGCCGTGCTGCGGCCCGCCGACACGCCCTATCTCAAAGAGAGGATCGGCGACGACATCATCACCGCATCGGGCACCACCCTCCTGGGCGCCGACAACAAGTCCGGCGTGGCCGAGATCGTGGCCGCCGCGGAATTCCTGTTGGCTCATCCCGAGATCCCGCACGGCACGGTGCGCGTCGGTTTCACGCCGGACGAGGAAGTGGGCGCGGGCACCAAATATTTCGACGTCGCCAAATTCGGTGCCCGCTACGCGTATACGATGGACGGCGGCGCCCGTGGCGAGGTCGAGATGGAGACCTTCTCGGCCGACGCCATGACGCTCACCTTCCACGGCTTCAACACCCACCCCGGGTTCGGCAAGGGAAAACTGATCAATTCGATCAAGATCGCGTCCGACTTCATCCATCGCCTGCCCAAAGACCGCCTCTCGCCGGAGACCACGGACGACTACGAGGGCTACGTCCACCCCTACGTGATCAATGCCAGCGTCGACCAGACCTCGGTGAAACTGCTGATCCGCGACTTCTCCACTCCGGCGCTCAAGGAGAAGGAGGACTTCCTGGAGGCGCTCGCCCGCGAGACCGTCGCCGACTGGCCCGGTGCCTCGTTCGAGGCCAAGGTGGAGGAGAGCTACCGCAACATGCGCGAGGTGCTCGACAAGCATCCGGAGGTGATGGAGAACGCCCGCGAGGCCATCCGCCGC
>Ga0075426_10002589_pt1 | contig 12930 bp, 8 predicted proteins | sample SoiMethybrSBSTD5_FD_75304 | JGI IMG/M metagenome (GOLD analysis project Ga0075426, IMG submission 75304) | Bulk soil microbial communities from a Populus tree surrounding site in Tennessee, USA - Soil MetaG P. TD hybrid SBSTD5 | ecosystem: Environmental > Terrestrial > Soil > Tree plantation...
AAGCCCGGGAGCGGCGTGGCAATCCAACCGGTGATCCTTAGCACCAAGCCAACAAAAAAGCCGCAACCGAAGTTGCGGCTTCCCAGCACGGGGATCTGAATCGTCCTAGTCTATGTCGAACTGCTCCTGGTGCAGCGCGGGATCGGTCTTCACGATCACGCTGCGCCCGCTCAGTTCTTCCAATTCGGTCAGCCAGCGCCCGTTGTTGGCCTTCAGCGCCTTGCCGACCTCGGGGTTTACCCGCAGCATCACGTCCGGCCGCTCCAGTTGCTTGGCGATCTTGCGCATCTCGGTGTAAATCTCGTTGCACACCGTAGTGACCGACTTCACAAAGCCAGTGCCGGTGCAATACGGACAAGACGAACCTAGCGTACGCTCCATGGACTGCTTGACTCGCTTGCGGGTAATGGCCACCAGGCCGAAATCATTGAACTGCAGCACCTTGGAGGGAGCGCGGTCGGAGCGCAGCGCCTCCTCCAGCGCCTGCATCACCTTCTGCCGGTTGCGGCGCTCATCCATATCAATGAAGTCAATCACGATGATGCCGCCCAGGTCGCGCAAGCGAATCTGGCGCACGATCTCCTTGATGGCATCCACGTTGGTCTTGACGATGGTGTCTTCCAGGCGCGTGGTCTTACCCACGTACTTGCCGGTATTGATGTCAATGGCCACCAGCGCTTCCGTCTGGTTGATCACGATGTAGCCGCCGCTCTTCAGCCACACCTTCGACTTGAGCGCCTTATTGATTTCGTCCTGCAGCCCGAATTGCTCGAATATGGGCGTGCTCTTGGTATAAAGCTTGACCCGCTTGGCCAGCGCCGGCTGGAAGCGGCCCACGAAGCGCACGATGCGCTCGTACTCCTGCTCGTTATCCACCCAGATCTGGGAGAAGTCCTGCGTCACCTGGTCGCGCAGAATACGTTCCACCAGGTTGAGGTCGTGATAGATGAGCGCGGGAGACTTGCCGCTCTCCGCCCGGTGCTTGATTTCATTCCACAGGTTCTTGAGGAAGCGGATATCCGCCCGCAGCTCATTTTCATCGGCGGCTGCGGCGGCGGTGCGCACGATGAAGCCGCCGTGGCCGTTATCCCGTTCGCTGAGCACCAGCCGCTTCAGCCGCTGCCGCTCTTCTTCCGAAGCGATCTTGCGCGAAACGCCGATGTGGTTAACCGTCGGCATGTAAACCAGGAAGCGCCCGGGGAGCGCGATGTGGCTGGTAATGCGCGCGCCCTTCTTGCCGATGGGCTCCTTGGCAATCTGCACCAGGATTTCCTGGCCTTCTTTGAGCAGATCGGTAATGGCGGGCAGGGCGCGCTGCGGCTCGCGCCGGCGGAAACGGCGGCCCCCCGTGCGGCGTCCGCCGCCGCGGCGTTCGCTCCAGCCGGGGCGCTGAGCGCGCTGCTGATAGGCAGCGGTTCCGGAGGGCGCCCGCACTTCCGCGCGCGCCTCCAGTTCCCCGTTGTGGGGCTGCTGCTCGCCCAACATTTCTTGTTGCCCGTTCTCCCCGTCGGCCTGACCCTCGCCGCCTTCCTCGGCAAATTCTTCGGCATAGGCGGCCCGCTCCGCGTCCGCTTCCTCCACCGCCTCGGTCAATTCCACTCCGTTGCCAATATGGTTGTGCTCGGGCTCGTGCAGGTCGCCGGCCTCGTGGGTCTCCTCTTCCAATTCCTCGAAATCGACTTCTTCAAGTTCTTCCGCAAAGGAGGGCATATCGCTCTCCTCGTCTTCGATTTCCTCTTCTTCCATCGTATGGCTGGTTGCCTGGGCGGCGGGCTCGTGACGCTCGAAGAACTGCGGCGGTTCCTCGGCATGCCGCTCCTCTTCGGCGGCGTGCAATTCCGCCTCGTGGTGCTGTTCGAGTTCGGTCGGCCGCGGTTCGCGCTCCGCCGTCTCACCCCCGAATACCGCGGCCACGTTCATCTGCTCGTAGCGCTGTTCCGTGCTCCGCTCTGATTCCTCGTGAGGCTCCGCCTCCTCCCGCGGGTGCTCCTCCACTGTGCTCGCGCTCTCATACCGGGGAGCAGTTTCCACCGGGTGGCGCGGCGATTCCGCTTCCGCCTGTGCCGGACGCGCCCGGTTCTGGTATTTGGAGATGGACTCGCCTGGCAGGATGATGGGCTCGTAGACGGGCTCCCGGCTTACGCGGGCTTCGCGATTTTCCCGCGGTTCGCGGCTCTCACGCACCGGCTCCGCCGGAGCAGAGGCCTGCGGTTCTTCTCCACGAGTAAACTTGGACTCGGGCAGGCCGCGGCCGCGCCGTCCCCTGCGGCGGCGGCGATTGCGCCAGCCTCCGCCGCCCTGCTCCTCTTCCCGAGCAGGGGCAGTGTGGGGCTGCTCCGAGGAAGCCTCCGCCGCGACTTCCGGCTGCTCTTCTGGACCTGGCAGCGGCTCCAGCGGCCCTTCGGCCGCGGACGGCGCTTCCCCGGAGGACGGCGCCTCAAACTGCTGACGCGGCACCGTGATTTCCTGGATTTCCCCTTCCTCATCCTGCAGTTCGAAGAAATCGGAGACGTAAAGAAACGCGTCTCGTTCCAAGCCGATGTCCACAAAAGCCGACTGCATGCCGGGAAGCACGCGGGTGACGCGTCCTTTGTAGATGGAACCGGCGAGGGTGTATTCGTTTTCCCGCTCGAAATAAACTTCCGCGAGCTGGTCGTCCTCTACGATCCCCACCTTGGTTTCATGCGGGGTGGTAGAGACAAATAGTTCTTTTGTCATGCTGACTCCGGGTGTGCTTCCCTTGGGAAACACACTTTCCGGCACTAGACAGAGATGGAAGGATTGGCGATATAGGCAGCTAGGAACAGAGGACAACAAAGCCCGGGGAGAATGCCCGCGCACTGCAGTCTTGTCTTGAGCTCAGAAATCTTTGCACCTATAGCACTCGCTGACACCAGGTTTGTGACCGCTCTCTCCGGCTGGTCCCTGTGGGCCAGCAACCGTGGGAGGGGGCCGTTACCCGCCCGATGCTTTCCGCTGCAATCCTGTCCGGCCTCTGTTACGGCCGGCAAAGTGCCCTTTTCACGCGAGGGCGCTCGTAATGTGGCAAATCTTGAAACCTGCCGCGCCCCACGGCGCAGCCTTCAGCCCTTGCTGCCCATGCACTCTAATTCACGAACCGGCGCATGCGAATATTCATCACGATACCCAGCGCCAGAAACGTAAACAGTACCGACGATCCGCCGTAGCTCATCAGCGGCAAGGGTATACCGGTGACCGGCATAAAGCCGACCACCATCCCTATGTTGATGAGGATATGGAAGGTTAACACCGCTACCACACCCATGACCACGAACGTGCCGGCGCGGTCGGGCGCCGTTTGCGCGTTCTGGATCAGGCGCATCAACACCATGAAGTATAGCAGCAGTACCCCCATGGCGCCGACAAAACCATGTTCCTCGGCAAAAGCGGCAAAGATAAAGTCCGTCTGCGGCACCGGCAGGAACATGCCATGCGTCTGGGTGCCCTTGGCGAATCCCCGCCCCCAAATGCCCCCCGCCCCCACCGCAATCTTCGATTGAATCACCTGGTAGCCCGACCCCTGGCGGTCAGCCTCGGGTTGCATGAAGCTAGTCAGGCGGTCGCGCTGGTAGGGTTTGAGAACATGCCAGGCCGCCGGCATGGCCATGGCCGCCGCCAGCAGGATAATGGTGGCGTGTTTTGCCCGTAATCCACCCAGGTAAATGCCCATGAGGGCAATGGGCATGTAGGTGAGCGCCGTGCCCAGGTCGGGCTGGGCCAGCACCATCAGCATGGGTACGCCCACCAGAAGTCCCGCCTTAATCAGGTCGAAGAAGGACAACTCCCTCTGCCGCATGTCGGCAAAATACTTGGCGACAGCCAGGATTAGGATGAGCTTGACCCACTCCGAAGGCTGGAAGTGTTGTCCCCCCGGAAACTTGATCCAGCGCCGCGCTCCCAGGTACTTCTGCCCAAAAACCAGCACACTCAGCAGTGAGGCAATCGACACCAGGTACATCCAGTGCACATTCTCCAGCAGCAACTGGTAATCCACCACGCTGACCAGGAACATGGCCACGATTCCGGCCGCCATCCAGTACATCTGCTTCACGTGCACGCCCGCGAACTTGGTGTGATAGGTGGCGCTGTAAATCTCCACTACTCCCAGGGCGCAGATAAGGAGCACGAAGGCGAACAGCAGCCAGTCAAAATCGCGGTATGAGACGTTGCGTGCCATAGATTTGAAACGTTACTTCGCTACCGCCGCGCCCAAAACGGAAACCACTTTCAGCGAGTCCGGCGCCTGTCCCGGCGCTGCCTTGGCCCGCCGCAGCGCGGTCCGAGGCACGTCAACATAGAACCGCCCGCCCTGCATGTTATTGCTGTCGTCCCCGTGAGGACCGTTCCACACTCCGGCAATTTCCACCCGGCCCGGTTTCATGCCTGCAACCTTAACCGGCAGGCGGCGCTGCTTCTCCACGTAGGCCTTGACCACCTGCGCGGCAATGCGCCCGGCGAACTGCCCGTGCTCCCCGCCTTCGAACAGCACCGCAACGACCAGGCTGGGGTTGCGCCGCGGGGTAACGCCCACAAACCAGGCATTGTCCTTCATGGAATGCGCATGGCCCATGCGCTCGGCCAGGGCGTTGCTCATGGTCTGCGCGCTGCCCGTCTTGCCGGCAAAATCAATTCCTTCCAGGTGAGCGCTGTTGGCCGTGCCCATGGGTGTGGGCACGTTGGCCATGGCATCGGTGATGATCTCCCAGTTCTTAGAATCAATGGGCACGCGGCTTTCCTGGTTGTAATCCATGATCTGCCGGTAATACGGCGGCAGTTGGTCGGGAAACGTTACATGCGGGCGGCGCAGCACGCCGTCGCTGGCGATGGCCGCGATCGCGCGCGCCAATTGGATAGGCGTGACTGCTACCGCTCCCTGCCCGATGCCTACAGAAATGGTTTCTCCCGGGAACCACTTCTGGTGAAAGTTTTTAACCTTCCACTGCTCCGAAGGCATTACGCCTGAGGCCTCCTGGGGCAGGTCGATGCCCGTCTTCTGCCCTAATCCGAAAGCAGTTGCCCATTTGGCGATCCGCTCAATGCCCAGCTTTTGGGCCAGCGTATAAAAGAAAACGTCGCACGACTGGTAAATGGCCTTGCTGATGTTCACCTCGCCGTGGACGCGGTGTTCAGCCGTTACCCAGCATTTGAAGTAGCGCCCGTAGAAGACGGCGCCACCCTGGCAATTCACTTTCATGTCCTGGGCAATGCCTTCCTGCAGGCCGGCCGTGGCCATGATGATTTTGAAAACCGAGCCCGGCGCCAACTGTGCCTGGATGGCTTTGTTGAGCAGCGGATGATTTTCGTCGCTGACCAGCTTGGCCCAGTCTTCCCGCGAAATTCGCACCGTGAAGTCGTTGGGATCGAAAGTGGGGCGGCTGACCATGGCCAGAACCTCGCCGGTGCGCGGGTCCATGGCTATTACTGCGCCATTGCGGTCGCCCAGAGCCTCCTCGGCGGCGATCTGCAGGTCAATATCCACGGTCAGCTTCAGGGGCTTGCCGGGCACAGCCGCCACCTCGTCCAGCGGCTTTACTTCCTTTCCCAGGCTGTTGACGATCACCCGCCGCGAGCCGTTTTTGCCCATGAGCACATCGTTGTAGTAGAGTTCCACGCCCGACTTGCCCACCACGTCGCCGGGGCTGTACAGCTCCCATTGCGGCTGGTTGAGCATGTCCTCGCTGACTTCGCCCACGTAGCCCACCAGATTGGCCATAAATCCGCGGCGCGGGTACAGGCGGCGGTGTGCCATGATGGTTTCCAGTTCCGGCAGCTCGTTGCGGTGGGCTTCGATAAAAGCCAGCTCGTCGGGGGTGATGTCGTCCTTCAGGTAGATGGGCTGGTACTGCGGCATGTGGCGAAACTTGCGGATGCGCTCTCGCACATCATCCGGCAACATGTGCAGCCCAGCCGCAATTTTATCCACGTCCCCGTCAATGTCCCGCGACTGGTCGCGCAGCAGCAGGGCGGTGAAGGACGGATAGTTATCCACAATAATCCGCCCTTCCCGGTCGAATATCTTGCCTCGGGGCGCGAGGATGGGCACGGTGCGGATACGGTTGCGCTGCGCCAGTTCGTCGTAATACTGGCTGCTCATCACTTGCAGACGCCACAGCCCGAAACCGAGGGTGAGGAACACCCCCAGGATCACGTATTGAACGAACGTGATCCGAAGCTGCGGTACTTTGTCGTCGCGGTTCAAAAGGCAGTTCTCAGTTCCCAGTCCTCAATTGCCAGGTTTCAGCTCGTGGCTCTTGGCTGAGAGCTGATGCCTGCGTTCCTCAACCTTAATCTCCAATCGTCGATTGCTTCACCCGCGCTGCTTGAACCGGTCCAGAATCATGAACAGCGGAATGGCTAACACGGCGTTGGCAAAGGCGGCGAAGGCCATGTGTCCCCAGCGCCAAGCCAAGTTCTGGCCGACCATGCCTCGCGCCACCACTAGATAAATCACTTCGTGCACCATGTAAAAACCGTATACCAGCAGAAAGCGCGAGCCGGAGTTCTCCACGTCCAGTTTCACGCCCAGGGAGGACGCGCCATAGCCGACCACGGTCTTGGCGATGCCATAAATGCCGATGGGCTGGTGGGTAAGGCTGTCCTGCAGCAGGCCGATCACGCTGCCGGTCAGCAGGCCGGTAACCGGGTTGCGCCGCGACACGGCCAAAAAGATGGTGACCAGCAGCGGCAGATCGAAAATTTCGAAAAAGTGAAAGCGCAGCGGCAAAAAAGCCTGCAGAAATAACGCCACTAGCGGGATGAGAATGCCGGCCGGCAGGCTGAAGCGGTGGACTTCAATCTGCTCCCGCGAAGTGTAGGAAATGTTCACGGCTGCGGGCCCTCCGCGGGTGGGCTGTTGGGCGAGTTCGGCTCCACGCTTGCGGGTGGTTTGGCGGGAGCGGTCGCTTTGGGTGTGGGCACCGGACTGCCCGCAGCACCACCACCGGGTTCAGCCGCATCCGGAACCGGCGGCGCTTGTCCCTTGGTTTTGACGATACCTGCTTCCGTCGCGCCAGCGGCCGGCTTGGATGACCGTGGTTTCCTCGCGACTGTGCCCGCGGGCAACCCGGTAGAACCGGTTCTGGCAGCAGGGGTGGACCCTACGCCCGGGAGCGCGCCATTCACGGCTTTCGGCGCGATCCTCGCGGCATCACCCGTTACCTGCGCTTGTGAAGGCTTGGGACGCGGCTTGGGCGCCATTCCGGTCTGGGCGGCGCCGGGAACAACCGGCTTTGTGCCCGGCTTGACCTCTTTGCCATTTTTGATTTCTTTGGGAATGGCGCTGGGCGGCTTCATACCCACGGGAAGCGGTATTCCGGTAGCCGGCATTCCCGTGTGCTCAGGCACCGAAGGCAGCCGTGAAGCCAGGATGTCCACGGCGCGCATTGTGGTCTGCGTCTCCTCCGCTGTGGGCTGCCGTTCCACCACTTGGGTAATAACCAGCACTTCTTCCAACTGGTCGAGTTCCGCCGCCGGCTTGATCCTGATTTTTAGAAAAACATCGTTGCCCGCGGAAACGCTCTTCACCGTGCCGATCGGTAAGCCCTTGGGAAAAATCTGGTCGCCGCCGCTGGTCAGCAGTTGATCGCCGGGCTCCACCCGCTCATCGCTCATCATCTTTTCAAGCACCACTTGCCCATTCGGAGTTCCCTTGATCACGCCCTGCAATCGCGATTTCTCCAGAATGACGCCCACCCCGCTGGAAGGGTCGTTAATGAGCAGCACTTGGGACGAAGTGGGGAACACACGCAGGATCTTGCCCACCACACCATCGGCAGTGATCACTGCCATGTCCTGCCGGACGCCGTCGCCCTCACCCTTGTCTATGTAAACCACCCGCGACATGTCGCTGCCGCTGGAGCCGACGACCTGGGCGGCCAGCGTCTTGGCAATGAACTGTTCCTTAAAGCCCAGCAGGCGCTGCAGTCGGCGGGCCTGGCCGGCATCCTCGGAAAGGCGCACCTGCTGCAGCCGCAACTGCTCAATTTCATCCTGCAGTTGCCGGTTTTGCGCCCGCACGCCGCGCAAGTAGAAGTAGTTGTGCCAGGCATTGCTGATGCCCTGCTGGACGGCCACGAAGCCCCTTTCCACAGGGGTTACCGCCGTGATCGTCCACACCCGAATCAGCCGGGTGGAGTCCGTGTCGGCGGTGCGCTTCACCTGCACCGCCAGCCCGACTATTTCAGCAAACAGCACGACCACCAGGATGGTGACATTGCGATGGCGGGCGAGGAGGTTTTCCAAGTCAGTTGCCAGGTGGCCAGTTGCCAGTTGTTTGCTAGATCCGTGCCGTCGGTCGTTAGTCGTCGGTCGTTGGCCACAGCGAACCGGCTAGTAAAACGATCCTGCAACACTGACCTCCACGGAAATATCCGTGTACATCCGTGTTGATCCGTGGCCGCTAATCGCGGCGAAGCTTACTCGATCGAAATCTTCCTCAGCAGCTTGAAGTCGCTCAGCATCTTGCCCGTGCCCAGCACCACGCTGCACAGCGGATCATCGGCGATGGATACGGGCAGCCCGGTTTCCTCGCGGATGCGCTTGTCCAGATTCTTGAGCAGGGCGCCGCCCCCGGTGAGCACGATGCCGCGGTCGCTGATGTCGGCGGAAAGCTCGGGCGGGGTGCGCTCCAGGGCCACGCGCACCGCATTCATGATGGTGGAGATGCACTCGCTCAGAGCTTCGCGCACTTCGCTGTCGTCAATGGTGATGCTCTTGGGCACCCCTTCGATCAGGTTGCGCCCCTTAATCTCCATGGTGAGCGGCTTTTCCAGCGGGTAGGCGGAGCCAATCTCGATCTTGATCTGTTCGGCGGTGCGCTCACCCACCAGCAGGTTGTACTTGCGTTTCAGGTAATTCATGATGGCCTCATCCATCTGGTTGCCGGCCATGCGCACGGAACGCGAATAGACGATGCCGCTCAGGGAAATGACGGCGATGTCAGTCGTGCCGCCGCCGATATCCACAATCATGTTGCCGCTGGGCTCGGTAATGGGCAGGCCGGCGCCGATGGCGGCCACCATCGCCTGTTCCACTAGATGAACTTCGCTGGCTTTGGCACGATAGGCGGAGTCCATGACCGCGCGTTTTTCCACCTGCGTAATTTCCGAAGGCACGCCGATCACGATGCGCGGGTGCACCAGCATCTTGCGGTTGTGCGCTTTCTGGATGAAGTAGTTGAGCATCTTCTCCGTGACCTTGAAGTCGGCGATCACGCCGTCCTTCATGGGCTTGATGGCTACGATGTTGCCCGGGGTGCGGCCCAGCATCTCCTTGGCCTCTTTGCCCACGGCCTCGACTTCGCCGCTGTTCTTGTTGATAGCGACGATGGAGGGTTCATTCACCACGATCCCCTTGCCCCGCGCGTACACCAGCGTGTTCGCGGTGCCCAGGTCAATGGCCAGGTCGCTGGAGAACATGCTGGCCAGGGAGCGAATATTGCTGAACCACGAACCGTTCTTGTGGAAGCCGTTGGACGATGACATAAACGTTAGCTCTTTTCAAAACCTGGGCTCTCGCGGCCAGCGAGGAGCAGCAGGAGATGGCGATTGTGCCGGTCACCCGGCGCGCAAAACTTGTTTCAGGATGCGCTACTCTGGATTTTAAGTGAAGTTCCTATGTAGTGGCGGGACACGAAAGTCCCGGCACCCCTGGCGAACCTACTGAATCACCACCGTCTTCTGCTGTGTATTTACTCCTCCTCGCGCGTTCTGCGCAGTGACGGTTATCACACTCTCGCCGTTGGGCAGGGGCGGCGTGAAATAGTGGAAGGTGCCATCCGTGGCGATCAGCGGCACTTCCCTTCCATTCACCATCACGCGGGCATCGGTCTCGGTCTTTCCCCGGACCTCAATGACGTGCCCGTGCTGGACGAATGTATCCAGTTCCAGGTTCATGCTCACCGCCTCACTCCCTTTGGGAATGATCGTGAAGCGATTTTTCTCGCTCTCGATGGACTCTTTGCCCTGCGCATCCACCGACTGCACCGCCCAGTAATAGGCGCCATCGCTCAAGGCCGGCACCTGCACATCCGTCCCGCCGACCCGCTGGTCATATACCGTCGAGGAAAAGTAGGGATTCTTGGAAATGCGCAGCCGATAACCGTTGGCATTGGTCATGGGCGTCCAGGAAAACTCCACCGTCTTGCTCTTGCCGGAACTGAATAAAGGCATCATGTTGGCGGGAGCAATCAGGGTGGGCGGCCCGATCTCCTTGGTCTTGACCAGGGCCTTAGCTTCCGACCGGAAGCTGACTTTCTCGTAGTCGGTCAGGTGCACTACTTGGCCCTCGCGGCTGACTTCGCCCGACCCTTTCTTGACCAAAATCTCGTGCTGGTCGCCGCGCGGGTCGTTGTGCACCATGGCAGCCGATTCCGGCGCCAGGGAGGCGGTAGCTCCCGCCACCATCACCCGCGAACTGGACCCCTGGCTATAGGTGGCCGTGGCCAGGTCCACCGTACCGGTAGTCACATTCACCGCCACCTGGGTCTGCTGCGCCGTGGACGAGTTCTCCTCGATCACGATCAGCGAGTCTTCCTTAATGGTGTAGCTGGTACCGTCGTTAAACACGATGCGGGCCATGCCCTCGGACCCGGTCTGCACCACATCGCCCTTCTCCAGCGGCAGGCTGTAGTCGGCCGCCACCCAGGTGTTGCTGTTGGATTTCTTCACCCGGACAGTGCCATCGAAATTGGTGAAATGGGCCTGCTGCGCGATGGGGCTGGAACTGTCGTCGCCCGCTCCGGCATTGCCCGCCACCTTCTCCAGCAGGGTGTTAACCGCCTGCAGCCCGGCATGGGTGGCCTGGGGGAAGATGAGATTGATAATCGCCCCGGCCAGCAACAAAATGACGGCAATTCCCACCGCTACGCTGCGATAGGTGACCGTCTTCCACGCAATGTGGATATTCGAATTGCGGTCGCGAGACACGAATTCAGCTAAAAGGCTCTAAAGTTAGGGATTTCCAGCGAGAGTACCATACCGCCAATGTGCGTCAAACAGGTAATTACCTTGGTGTTACGAGGTTAAAAGTACCGAGTATCGGGCACGCTCTGGCGAGCGCGGGCGCTGCAGTCCATCACCCAATCCTGTGCCGTCTATCACTTGCGACGTCACAGCGCCGCCTTGTACGATGAGTAGTTTGCGTACAGAAAAGGGGAGAGATTATGGCCACCGACACTCTTACGGCATCCATCGGCACCGGCTCCAGTGCCCGGGTTTATAAGAACTTCATAGACGGGGAATGGGTGGAGTCGCGCACCGGCGACATGTTTGAGGATCGCAACCCGGCCGACACCCGGGAAATCGTCGGCATCTTCCAAAAATCCGGCAAGGAAGACGTAGACGCGGCCGTGGACGCGGCCAAGCGCGCCTTCAAAAAGTGGCGCTTGGTGCCCGCTCCCCGCAGGGCCGAAATCATCTACCGGGCCACCGAAATCCTGATGGAGCGCAAGGAAGAGTGCTCCCGCGACATGACCCGGGAAATGGGCAAGGTCATCAAGGAGACCAGGGGCGACGTGCAGGAGGCCATCGATACCGGCTACTACATGGCCGGGGAAGGCCGCCGGATGTTCGGGCCTACCGTTCCTTCCGAACTGCCCAATAAGTTCGCCATGGCCGTGCGCCAACCCCTGGGCGTATGCGTGATGATCACGCCCTGGAACTTCCCCATGGCTATTCCCTCCTGGAAGCTGTTCCCGGCCATTGTGGCGGGTAATACTTGCGTCATCAAGCCGGCGCAGGACACGCCGCTCTCAGTTTTCAACTTTGTGCGGGCACTGGCCGATGCCGGCCTGCCCAAAGGCGTGGTCAACATCGTGACCGGCTTCGGCTCGCGCATTGGCGGGCCGCTGCTCGATAATCCTGAAGTGCGCGCCGTTTCTCTCACCGGTTCCACCGACGTGGGCCGCATCGTGGGTGAAGCCGCGGCCAAGAGCTTTATCCGCTGCTCGCTGGAACTGGGCGGCAAGAATCCCATGATCGTGCTGGATGACGCCAACCTCGACCTGGCCGTTGAGGGTGCGTTATGGGGAGCTTTCGGCACCACCGGACAGCGCTGCACCGCCACCAGCCGCATCATCCTGCAAAAAGGCATTTACGACGAGTTCACCCATCGCCTGGTGGAACGGGCCAAGGCGCTGAAGGTGGGCAACGGGCTGGACGAAACCGTGGACATGGGCCCGGCCGTCAACGAAGGACAGCTCAAGACCGACCTCGAGTACGTGGAGATCGGCAAGAACGAGAGCGCCAAAATGCTGTGCGGAGGCAATCGCCTGGACAGTGGCTCCTATGCGCATGGCTGGTTCATGCAGCCTACGGTGTTCGGCGACGTGGACCGCAAGATGCGCATCGCCCAGGAAGAAATTTTTGGTCCCGTGGTTTCGCTGCTGCCGGCCGATGACCTGGACGACGCCATCGAGATTGCCAACAACATCAAGTATGGGCTCTCCTCCGCCATCTACACGCGCGATGTCAACAAGGCGTTCGCCGCCATGCGCGACCTGGAAGCGGGCATCACCTATATCAATGCCCCCACCATCGGTGCCGAAGTTCACCTGCCCTTTGGCGGCGTGAAGCAGACGGGCAACGGCCACCGCGAAGGCGGCCTGGGCGCCATTGATTTCTACACCGAGTGGAAGTCGGTTTACGTGGACTATTCCGACAAGCTGCAGAAGGCGCAGATTGACCGGCCGGAGTGAAGCAGTTGTCAGTTCTCAGTTGCCAGTTCTTAGTTGAACAAGGCGGCTGGCCACGATTTTCGTTTTTTGGCGTCGGCAATTCGGTCGGGGGCTAAGTGCTAATTGCCAAGTGCTGATTGCTGCTGAGGACTGAGAACCGAGAACTGAGAACCGCCCAATGATCATCGGCGTTCCGAAAGAAGTTAAAGACCACGAATCGCGCGTCGGCATTGTGC
>Ga0075426_10002591_pt1 | contig 12928 bp, 14 predicted proteins | sample SoiMethybrSBSTD5_FD_75304 | JGI IMG/M metagenome (GOLD analysis project Ga0075426, IMG submission 75304) | Bulk soil microbial communities from a Populus tree surrounding site in Tennessee, USA - Soil MetaG P. TD hybrid SBSTD5 | ecosystem: Environmental > Terrestrial > Soil > Tree plantation...
TTGGCCGCACTTACGGAACCGCCGTATGCGGACCCGCATGTACGGTGGTGTGGCAGGGGAGGGCGGGTGACCGCTCCCCCTATGCCGATTGAGCGTTGCGCGATTACGAGTGTTCACCTGGGTGCATCACTCGAAACGTGTTGCCACCCTGGCTCCAGACCAGTACCAGCGCGTCCTGTCCTGCCGGTACGTTCGATAATGCTTGCTGAACGTCCTGTGCGGATTTCACCGGTTTGCGATCTACCGACACGATAATGTCGCCGCTCGCAAGTCCAGCGTTGTCGGCTGGGCTGCCCGGCACCACGCGTTCTACCACTGCGCCTTCTACGTCACTGGGCGCCTGTAGTTGTTCGCGAAGGTCAGGATTCAGATCGGAGAGGCCGATTCCCCAGCGCGCTTTGCCCTGCGCATTGCTCGCGCTTTCCTGGCCGTGCTTGTTGCCGCCTAGCTCTTCCACTGTGACAGGGATGTTCATGGACTTTCCATCGCGCACCACGTCGAGGTGGATGGTCGTTCCGGGCTGCTGTTGGCTGACGAGTACCTGAAGCTGACCGGCGTCTGCGACTTCACGGCCGTCCATCTTGGTGATCACATCGCCGATCTTGAGACCAGCCTTTGCTCCGGGAGTATCGGGTTCAACTTGCGTCACTACAGCTCCCGATGCCTTCGTCATATCAAAGAACTTGGAGTTCTCCGGCGTTACGTCGGTGATGCTCACGCCCATGTAGGCGTGGGTTACTTTCCCGTTCCGGATCAACTCATCGACGGTTGGGCGAACGATCTGCGTTGGAATGGCAAATCCCATTCCCGAAAAGGCACCTGATGTTGAGATAAGGAAAGTATTGATGCCGACGACTTCGCCGTGCGCATCCACCAGCGGTCCGCCGGAGTTTCCGGGGTTAATGGCAGCATCGGTCTGAATGAACTCTCCTGGCTTCCGCCGATCTTCTGAGGGATTCGGGCGATTGAGCGCGCTCACGATTCCGCGAGTGACACTAAAGCGGAATCCCAGCGGGTTGCCAAACGCCAGCACCGTCTGACCAGGACGCAGTTTGGCCGAGTCTCCCCACGGCACGCTGGGGAAATTCGAGCCGTTGATTTTCAATACGGCCAAATCCGTCAGGGGATCGTGGCCGACCAACTTCGCCGGCAGGACGCGCCGATCGCTCATGGTGACGCGAATGTCCGTAGCGCCATCGACTACGTGATTGTTGGTGACGATGTATCCATCGGGCGAGATGATCACGCCGCTGCCCAGTCCATGCTCAACGCGGTTTTGCGGCTGCATCGGATGACCGAAGAACTGGCTGAATCCCGGCGGTAAGCCTTCCGGCATTCCGTTATCGTTATCGGAAGCGTCGACTTTGGTCTTTGCCGTAACGGTTACGTTCACGATCGCAGGCGTCACGCGCGCGGCCACGGCCTCGACGGCGTTGTCGAGTGCCACCAACGAACTGACGCTGTTGTCATCGAGCGCCGATGCTGCGGGAGCCGCGGTCGCGGCGCGCGCCTCGGCGGGCTTTAGTACTTCATAAGCTCCGAATGAGAATGTCATCGCCAAAGCCACGGCTGGCGCGATGAATCGCCGACCCAGTTTTGACTTCCAACTTTCTATGTTCATTTGCTTCTCCTTCTGAATAACTAAATGTTTAGTTGATAAGGGCAAAATTTTTTGACCTCAGATTACGTTTGCAACAAACTCGCTCCGAATTGCTCCCGACCAGCGATAGATCGTGAACTGCACCACTCCACTCGATGCGATCGCGCACGTTCCCGAATCCGCACCGCAGACAATCGTCGTAGAGAATGGCTGCGAAAGTTCTATTTCGGGAATTTGCGATGGATCAGGTTGAACCATGTGGACGATCAGCAGCCATGCAGTTTGTGAATGTGTTTGCTTGTTGAGGGTCTTGAACGAAGTGCGGAACACTTTAGGCTTCGCTGCAACTGCTGCATGTTGAGTGGAGCTGACTGCTTTCGCTTTCGTAACTTTGAAATCCGATTGCTGTGCCCTGCTTCGGATCTTCATCATTGCCGGAACAACGTTCGCATGTAGCCCCGTATCCGATGCAGAGGTGAGCTGCATTTTCGCAGCTGCTGGAGCAACTCTGTCGATATCGTTCGCAACCACCGAAGTGGACGGCAACCCTTCCTGCAACACTACGAGCATGGGCAGATGCGCCGATGCCGCGATCGCCAAAACACCGAAAATGCTGAGCGAAGCCATGGCAACGCCGGGAACGCGGCCGCGCGAATTCTGATCCAAAATGCGGCCGAGCCGCAGAGTCATCTGCCGGACTCGGCCCACGGCGGCGACGGCGAGAGCGACTCCGCGCCGCAACATACTTCTCTCCGCGAGAGAGACCAGGCACTCGGCATATGCGTGGGCGTCGTTGGTGGCAGCGAGAACCATGTCGTCGCACGCCATTTCCCGCTCCAGACAGAGCCGCGAGTCGATCCACCAGATCGCCGGATGAAAGAAGAAGATTGCCCGCAGAACTTTCTGCAGAAGGTTCGTCCAATCGTCCCAACGGCGCAGATGACCGATTTCATGGAGCAGCACGGAGCGAAGCTTTTCCCCCGATAACTCGCTCAATACCCACTCCGGCATCAGCACCGCGGGACGGATAAATCCAATGGCAGTAGGTGCGCTGATCTCGTTCGAGACACAGACGCGGACATCGCGTCGCGACGTGGACTCTTGAAGGATCGACTTGGCTTCAAGAGGAAGCTCAGCGGGCTTGAGTTCGCACGCACGCCGTCGAAGGCCACGCAGGCGCAGTAGTCCAACCGAGATCCTAATGATTCCAAATAAGGAAATTAGCGCCCATGCTGCCAAGCCGTAGCCCAGGAGATCAGCTGGCACGTCGATGCGTAGGGCCGACGCTGCGCTCGTGAGTTGTGAACTCGCCGATGCGCCGATGAACGGGAGCACCAGTATTGCGAGCAGCGTCACGAGCCAGATCGCAAAACGAGTTGCGGAATCGCGAAATATCTTCAGTCGGAACAGGAGCGAAATGAAGACTGCGATGAGCGTTCCTTCAACAATGCAGTTGATCAGCCGTTCACCAGTGATCATTGAGCCCGACTGCAGCAAAAGAATGCTCATTTGCGTTCGCTCGCTTTCAGGATCTCGCGCAAACGGCTGATCTCTTCAGGATCGATCTTCTGCTCTTCTAGCAGATTCAACAGAAGCGATTGATGAGAGTTGCCGAAAAATCGGCTGACGACCTGGCGTACTGCCGACCGGCTGGCTTCGTTGCGAGCAATAATGGGCTCATAAATATGAGCGCGCCCCTCCTTTGCGTGGCGGACGTAGCCTTTGTTTTCAAGAATGCGGACGGTAGTTAGGACGGAGTTGTAGGCTAGATCCAGCTCCTCGGGAATGCTCTGAAGCACCTGCTGAACCGTGCAGGGTCCTTTCTCCCACAGAACATTCATCACGCGTAGTTCGGCTTCGGTGAGCGTCTCTGACCTTCTCGGCGGCATTCGTCCTCGTCCTGTTCTATTGGACGCAGCGACAACGAAAACGTAACTAATTATTTAGGAGTTGGCGGACCGGGTAGGCGGATCGCGAGATCCGGCTAGCGATCTTACTTGCCAGCACAGAGATAGCGCACACCCGAAAAGGCGCGTTCTGCGACCGCCTACCGGCGGCGGTTCTGTAATTGGGGTGGACAGAGCCGACGGGTTAATTGATCGCGCGGCTGATCTCTGCTGGCCAATACTGAGGATCGGGCAGGCTTCCTGCGGCATGCTCCTCGACAGCTGGCTCGGTGTCATGCCCCTCGGGTCTTCGATACTCGTCTTTAAGCTGTTTCAGCAACTGCTGTCCCTGAGTCTGCTCGGATTGCTTGACCATTGGCTTGCCTCCGGGGAGAAAGATGCAAGTAGCCACTCTCCTTACTCGCGGAGGTCGGCCCTGATCAAGGTAAGATGCATGGCGCAGCTCGGAAAACCAGTGCGAATCTAGTCTTTTTTGTGCATCGCTGTGGAAAACGAGCCGTTCAGGGCCAATCGAAGCGAATTCGTCCTCGCTACCGAGCTTTGCGTCGCGGCGGAATTTTTCGACTGGTTCCACGCTGTGTCGTACTGAAGGCAATCTGTGTTTTACACCATGATTCGCCTTAGATGAGGATTACGACAATTTCCTGAACCCGATAAGGCAGGGTGCTAATGGCCCGAGTGTTACGAAATTCCTACCATTGGCCTGCTCGTCCCCCACGAGCGAGAGGTCCAATGCGCGTTGTGTCAGTATTCAGCAAGGTAGTGCAGCTAATCGCTGCGCTCACTTTATTAGCTTGCCTGTTTGGCTGCGGAGCCAGCTCGGGTATTCCAAATACCAATACTTCATCGAATCCAGTAACGGATCCGACGCCGACTCCAACGCCTACACCTACGCCAGCTCCGACCCCAACGCCAACGCCCACCCCCACTCCGACCCCAACGCCTACACCCACACCCACGCCAAGCACGCCTGGACCGGTCGTGTTGGTGCTCGAAGAGAACCACGGCTATAGCAGCGTGATCGGAAGCTCCGCGATGCCGTATCTGAACCAGCTCGCGAACCAGTACGGATTGGCTATGCAGTACTATGCGGACACGCATCCCTCGATCGGCAACTACTTCATGTTTACGACTGGTCAGATCATCACCAACGATGACGGCTATACCTCAACCGTGAACGTCGATAACCTGGTGCGGCACATAGTCTCGGCGGGCAAGACTTGGAAGGCATACTCGGAAGATCTCCCATACCTCGGATACACCGGACCGGATCAGGGAGCCTATGTTGAGCACCATAATCCGTTCTCCTATTTCGCCGATGTGCGCGGATCTAACAACCCGCAGGGGCAAAATCTCGTTCCATTCACTCAGTTTGCCAATGACCTCGGAACAGGCAAGTTGCCGGACTTCTCGTTTGTTGAGCCGAACGTGACCGATGATGCCCATGACGGCACACTGCAGCAGGCCGATAGCTGGCTGCAGCAGAACATCGACCCTCTATTCAACAGTTCGCAATTCCAAAACGGCGGATTGTTGATTGTAGTTTTCGATGAAGGTGCCGACAGCGATACCAGTCATGGCGGCGGCCGTACCGTAATGGTCATGGCCGGGCCGACCGTGAAGTCCGGATTCAAGAGCTCGACACTTTACCAGCACGAAAATCTGCTGAAGACCATCACGAACTTCATGGGAATCGATGGAAATATCGGCGCTGCAGCCAACGCGGCGGCGATGACCGAGTTCTTCAAGTAAGATTCTGAACGCGTGTTCCTATGAGTGGCCAGAAACACAGAACCCATAAACGGGTTTAGAAATGACAAGGGCCGCAGCAAATGCGGCCCTTCAAACTTTGTTGGCGCGGATGGATTTGAAGCGCTTGAATCAGTATTGAAAGCGAGCGTCGCCGTTTTTAGCCGATTCCGGACGAGCACTGAGATCGCATTGAAATTGTCCGAACCTGCCGTCGCAGTTCATTCTGTGCTGCAAGTGAGTCCACTCGCACAAACCGTATGTCCCTGCAACGATCATCAGACACGCGGTAACGACCAGAAGCGCTCTCTTCGAACGGAATAACCAGCTAGCCCCGGCGGTGATGGCCAAGATGATGACGGCGAGCTTCGTGAAATAGAACCACATGAAAAAGTCGAAGCGGTAGACGATGTCTCCCATTCTGAACGCCAAGTGTCTCATCCGAAAACCTCCTCGCGTCGCTAGTTCCTTGTGCGGCGCAAGCATGACTCGCCAAATGGTGGTGCCACAAGTTACCAACGTTTCGGCATCTGCCCTTCTGGATGAACGCGAGTGCATGAAAGCGATCGGGTTCTCAGATTGAAGAGTTGGCGCTGACAGCGCTCGGAGTTGACAGCAAATCCTGGATTCAGGTCCTGGCGAATCAAATGACCGAACACGGACGATATCCGGAGAAAATAGAAGGCCGCCCAATTCTGAGCGGCCTATGTTCTTGGAAACTTTGGTTGCGGGGGATGGATTTGAACCACCGACCTTTGGGTTATGAGCCCAACGAGCTACCAGGCTGCTCCACCCCGCAGATTCATATTACCAGCGGCCCGGAGATTTTCAAACCGAGTCGCTTAAGGTTCCATTCTGGTATCGGCAGAGTTGCCTCGAGGCGTCCGAATCCGGTACAAACGGAGCTGCAGTTCGTTCTTCTGTGATGAGTCAACCCGGAATCCCAACATCACGTCCGAAGCACACGGTGCTGCTCGCCGATGACGATCCCATCGTTCGGGAGGTCGTGCGCGCCAGGCTCTCTGGAGCCAAGGAGTTTCAAGTGATCGGAGAGGCCGCAGACGGTCGAGCTGCGCTGGAGCAGGTGGAGAAGTTGCATCCGGATGTTCTACTGCTCGATCTACTGATGCCTAACCTTCCCGGCATCGAGGCTCTGCAGGAACTGGCGTCTAAACGCAAAGATGGACACATCATCGTGTTCAGCTCCGCAGCTGGCCCGCAGCAGGTTGTGCAGGCACTGCAGCTCGGTGCGCGCGGGATCTTGAGCAAAAATCAGATTGCGAATCTTGAACCGGCATTAAGGGCCGTGATTGTAGGCAAATATTGGATAGAAGATCGCGAGGTGTTGGACGTTGCTACGCTCTTGCGCGAGCTTTCCGACAAACTCGGTACGACCGAATCACGCCGCAATTTTGGCCTTACCCAGCGCGAGGTCGAGGTGATCGGCCTGGTAACCGAGGGATGCAGCAATCGCGAAGTGGCTTCCCGGCTGAGCATTACTGAGGACACGGTGAAGCGTCATCTCACCAACATTTTCGATAAAGTTGGCATGTCCACACGGCTGGAGTTGGCGCTGTTTGCGCTTAAGAACAAGCTGGTGGCAGGACACGCAGGTGGGTCGTAGAGGACGCGCTGCGGGCGAACTCAAAACGATCTCTCGAATTCGCACTTCTGCGGATCGAATCCGTAAGACGACATCACTCGTTCTACTGCCGCGATATACCTCTCCATCAAGATAGGTATTTGGGCCGAATTTGTAATAACCGTTTGTTCTGAATCTGTATTGATCTCAAGCACACTCGCGTCCCTTCACCAGTAACACACTTTAGTAATCAGCCGTGCTCGCGCCTATCCCACTCGAGTCGCATTCAGCGAAGGCCGCTTCTTTCCTAGTCTTATTGAAGGAGCACTGTCGTGGACCAGTTGAGACGGAGTCTCGGGCGGCCGATGCTGATGCTGATCGTTGGCTTCAGCCTGCTGTGTTTTTTCGCGCCGTGGCAGCAGGTGCATCCGTCCGATGCCTCGCTCGTCCACTCTCTGGGTCGTGCTCCTTTGTGGACGCACGCTTACGACCGAGTGCCCGGGGCAAGGCTCGACAGCTTCGAGCTGATTCTGGAAACCACCGTGCTTGTAGCTATTTGTGTATTAGTCGGATTCTCTGCCACCGCTGCTGACAATTCCTCCGCTTAGCTGGTTGCGAGCTTCATTTCGGCTCGATAAGGCCCTGTTTCCGCAATACAATCGGAAGCACCGTGCCGATGAAGCGCACCGTCGAGAAGACGGTTCTGACTGGATTTGTTACTGTGCTGGCTCTACTCGGCATTGTGGGAATCGTCTCGCAACGCACGATTCACGGCCTCGTCGATGACAGCCAGTGGGTAAACCACACGCATGAAGTGCTCGAACTGCTTCAGCGAGTTTCCTTTCAGATTACGCAGGCGGAAGCCTCCGTTCGTGGATTTGTCATCACGGCGGATTCCCGTTTTGAATCGCAGTACCTGCGCGATCGCAGCGCCATTGAGCCTTTGCTATCGGAGCTAAAGGTTAAGACCTCCGACAATCCCTCAGAACAGACCAAAATCTCGCAGCTTGAGGTGATTGTTCGCGAACGGTTCGCAGTTCTTGATGAGGCCATCCAAACCCGAAAAACCGGTGGCCTGCCCGCTATACTGGCGCTTTCCAGGAATAGCCGCGGGCTGATCTTGAGCGCGCGGATCACAAGTGCGATCGGGGAGATGCGCAACGAGGAGAACCGACTACTCGCGGAACGCAACCAGCGAGAGCGGGAAAGTTCGCGGCGCGCATTCCTTGTAGTGCTCTTCGCCATAATGCTGGCGATGGCTGCCGTGCTCGCTTCCGTCTTCTTGGCTTTTCGGGATCTCACGCGCCGGAGGGAAGTCGATCGTCTCAAGTCGGAATTCGTCTCGGTCGTTAGCCATGAGCTGCGCACGCCGCTCACGTCGATTCACGGTTCGCTCGGTTTGCTGTCTTCAGGCCTGCTTGGGAGTGAAAAAGGGAAGCGGATGCTGGAGATTGCGGCAAACAACACCGACCGGCTCATCCGACTGCTCAACGACATTCTTGATATCGAGAAGCTTGAATCAGGCGCGGTCCAGATGAATCGTACGCTCTGCGATGCCGGTGACCTGATTCGCCGCTCGGCCGAAGTAATGAAGGCGATGGCCGACGAGCACAAGATCACTATCACCATTGCTGAAGTAAGGACAATCATCGAAGCCGATTCCGATCGCATCCTGCAATGCCTCACGAACCTTTTAAGCAACGCGATTAAGTTTTCCGATCCGGGAAGTCAGGTTTCGATCAAAGCGGTAGTAGCAGCGGACGACGTCCAATTCGAGGTGACAGATCACGGCCGCGGTGTTCCAGTCGACAAGCGTGAGAGCATCTTCGAGCGCTTTCACCAGGTCGATGCTTCCGATTCTCGCCGCAGGGGAGGTACCGGTTTGGGACTCGCAATTACCCGCAGCATCGTTCTCCAACATGGCGGTCGCATTTGGGTGACAAGCGAATTGGGCAAAGGCAGTTCGTTCTTCTTTACGATTCCGCTAGCGAACGTGCGGCAGAATGGTAGTGATGACTCTAAAGGGTCTTTGGTAGAAATGTCGAAGAGCCAAAATGAGAACTCCTTCTAAACACATTTTGCTGATCGACGACGAAGATGATATTCGCGAAGTGGCCGCCATGAGCCTGGAGACCGTCGCCGGATGGCGGGTAACCTGCGCCAGCTCCGGCGTGGAAGGAGTGAAACTCGCCGAGGATGCCAGGCCCGACGCGATTCTGCTCGATGTCATGATGCCGGACCAGGATGGACCCCAAATTCTGCGGCTGCTCCGCCAGAACGCAAACACAAAAGGCATCCCAGTACTTTTTCTTACGGCCAAAGTGCAGGCGATCGAGCGTCAGCGGCTGAAAGAGATTGGTGCGTCCGGTACGCTGGCAAAACCTTTCGATCCCATGAGACTCGCCGATGAGATCGCACAGACGCTCGGATGGTGAGCCACATATGAGCACATCCGAGGACGTGGCCAGAAAACTCGAGGAGCTCTGGCAACGATATTTGCCGACGATGCAGTTGCGATTGGCGAGCATTCAAGAAGCAGTTGAAAGCCTTGTAGCTGGGAACCTTGACGGGGAGGTAAAGCGCAAGGCTGCCCAGGAAGCCCATAAGCTTGCAGGTTCGCTCGGGACATTTGGGCTTGCCTCCACTTCGGCAATGGCTCGTGAGATCGAGCATCTTTTGTCGGAAACAGACTCGACCGAGAGCATCGCCCGTGAGCTGAAAAAGCTCTTTGACTCCGTTAAGCGAGACATAGAAAACAGGTAGATCCTGGGCCGACCCTGGGACCATTTCGATTTCCGCACGCTTCCGCTTTGGGAAAGGCTCTCATGATCGGCTCAACCCAGGCCTACACCATGCCGACACAGAAAATCGATTTACTGCCTCATTCTGAGTATCTGCCGGCCGGGCTCTGAATACCTGCAAGTCGCGATTTTCTGCTGGTGAAACAAGCTTCCGTATGAGAGCGTATAACACAACAGTCTCCAGTCATCGCGAAGAGCACGAAGAATGGCAAAGTCGAAAACAGGCGGCATTCCTAAGAACCGCAGTATCAGCCTCAAGGCTTTGGCCGAGCACTTACAGCTGTCTCCTACCACGGTTTCGCTCGTGATCAACCGCTCGAAGGGAGCCTCAGCAATTCCTGAGGAGACGCAGCGGCGAATCTTTGAAGCAGCGAAGAAGCTGAATTATCGCCCCAACTTCTATGCCCGTTCCCTGCGCACGCAGCGTTCGTTCATGATCGGAGTTCTGCATCCTGATCTCTCCGATTACGTAGCGCTGCTCACCAGTGGCATCGAAGATCACCTCATGCGCGAAGGCTACTTTTATTTTGCCGCCGGCCACCGCAATAATCCAGAACTTATCGAGGAGTACCCAATGATCATGATGGATCGTGCGGTCGAAGGCATCATCGTGATCGATACACCCATCAATCATGCGTTTCCGTTCCCTGTGATCGCGATTTCCGGACACCGCAACGTTCCCGGCGTCACCAATGTGGTAATCGATCACAAGCGCGCGGCAGAACTGGCTTTAGGCCATTTGGTGCAGTTGGGACACCGCAATATTGCCTTCATGAAGGGTCCGAAGGTGAGCTCTGACAGTGAAGTTCGATGGCAAAGTATCTGCGAGGTAGCCAACGCGATGGGCTTGGCGATGAAGCCGGAACTGTGTGTCGAAATGGAATTCAGCACTCCATTTCCCGATATGGGATACCCGGTGATCGAGAAGCTGCTGGCGCAGGGTGGACACTTTACAGCCTTATTTGCGTTCAATGATGTCTCGGCAATCGGCGCCATCCGCGCTCTGCGCGATGCCGGTATGGAAGTGCCGGACGACGTAGCCGTCGTCGGCTTTGATGATATCCCGAGTGCCGCTTACAACACGCCCAGCCTGACCACCATTCGCCAACCACTTCGTCGCATGGGAGAAATTGCTGCTCAGACTCTGCTCGAGCGGCTGCGAAAACAAGGCGCAGCTCCACGCGAAGTGGCCGTTGAGCCGGAGTTGGTAATTCGCGAATCGACCACTGCTCGCCTGAAGCCAACCAATTTGCAGCGAGAATCAGAAGTCACGGCGAAGTAGAGAGTTGCTGACGTCTCAGAGAGCGCTGCTCTCCCGAAGGTCTTCAGTTCTCCCTGCAGTGCTCCTCCGGAACTTCCCGCCATCTAAGGTGTTAAGAAATTCAGACGCCACCCAAAACTCGTGAGTATTCGGGAGGAGCAATGAAACTGATTCGTACTTTGATGTTAGGAGCAGCTCTGCTGACGACCTCGGGGTGGGCCTTTGGCCAAGGCTACTATCAGCCCGTTCAGGGGCATGACCGCGATGATCGCGCCGCCTACCGCCAGGGCTACCAGCAAGGACAGATCGACGCGCGCAATCACCGCGGTTTTCATGCTGACACAAACCGTTATCGCGAAGGGGACGATCGTCGCGCATATCGCGACGGCTATGAAGCCGGATATCGCAGCAGCGGCGGCCGGGATTGGGATCGCGACCGCGATCGTGATCGCAACAGCGGCTACAACAACGGCGGTTACTACGGCGGACGTGGGTACGGCAACATGAACTCGATCGCGCAGCAGAACGGCTATCACGACGGCATGAACGATGGTCGCAAAGATCGCATGACCGGTCACAGCTTCCGTCCCACCCAGGACGACAACTACAAAAATGCACCGGGCTACAGATCAAATATGGGCGATCGCCAACAATACAAAAACATCTACCGCCAGGGATACCAGCAGGGCTATCAGATCGGGTACAACGGGCGTTAACTCAACAATTGTTCCGGATCGGAGCCGGCAAATTATTGCCGGCTCTTTTGTCTGTACCGCCTCCAGAAAAGCATGACTCGAAACAATTAGAATTTCGAGCCATGCTCCAGAAATATCGAGTTGTTCTTCTCCTCGCTGCTTTTGTTCCCTCCATCGCGAATGCTGAACCAGTAACTTTCAAACGCGCCATTGAACTTGCCATTCGCAACAGCACGGCGGTGAACGCCGCCGACGTCGATGTGAATCGATTGCAGGCCACTTATCAGGAGGCGCGTGATCAGTACATCCCGCAGGTCTATTTTGGTTCCGGACTTGCCTACTCGTTCGGTTTTCCGTTGGGTGAGCCGTCATTGTTCAAGGTCAGCTCAACCAGCCTGCTGCTTAATCAGGCGCAACGCGAGTTCATCAAGGCCGCGCGCAGCGATGTTCGCGCCGCGACTTTGACCAAGCAAGAAAAGAAAGGCCAGGTGATTCTCGAAACAGCGCTCTCATACTCGGAGTTGGACAAGAATGAGGCATCGATCAGCGTGTTGCGCCAGCAGGAAAACGCTGCGCTGAAGTTCGAGGAGATCGAGCAGCAGCGGATTCACGCGGGGGTCGACGCACCCATCGAACTCACCAAAGCGAAACTGAACACCGCGCGCATTCGACTAAAAATCGCGGAACTAGTCGCCGGAGCAGACACGCTGCGCCTGCGCCTGTCACAACTCACCGGCTTGCCGGCAAAGGAATTCGAGACTGTAAGTGAGTCGATACCGCGCCTCCCGGAAGTCTCGCAAGACGAAGACTTGGCAGCACGTGCCGTGAACTTCAGCCCTGCAGTGGCAACTGCGAAAGAGCTGGCTTCGGCGAAGCTCTTCCAGGCGCGCGGAGAGCACAAGCAGCTTTATCCGGCCGTCGATCTCGTCGGACAGTACGCGCGCTTCACCAAATACAACAACTACGACCAGTACTACAAAACCTTTCGTCGCAATAATGGAGCGATTGGCATTGAAATCCGCTTCCCATTCTTGAACAAAGGACAGAAGGACCATAGCGAGGCCGCCTATGCCGATGCTCTGCGTGCGCGCAAAGACGTTGATGCCGCGAAAGAGCAGGTCTCAACCGAAACTCTGAAGCTCCAGCGCAGTGTGGCTCAGCTCAGCGCCGCGCGCGAGGTCGCCAAACTCGAATACCAGCTCGCGCAGAACAATACCGAAGCCATACAGGCGAAGGTCGATGCCGGCCAGGCGACGCTACGCGATCAGCAGCAAGCGCAGCTCGATGAGAATGACAAGTATTCAACTCTCCTCGATGCCACGTATGAGCTCGA
>Ga0075426_10002592_pt1 | contig 12924 bp, 6 predicted proteins | sample SoiMethybrSBSTD5_FD_75304 | JGI IMG/M metagenome (GOLD analysis project Ga0075426, IMG submission 75304) | Bulk soil microbial communities from a Populus tree surrounding site in Tennessee, USA - Soil MetaG P. TD hybrid SBSTD5 | ecosystem: Environmental > Terrestrial > Soil > Tree plantation...
ACTACTCCACTCGACCTTGACCGGCTGCGGCAAAACGCCGAAGAAATTTCCAGGCTGCTCGCCTGGAACCCAAGCGTTCACACTTCTCACTTCTTTTCGGCACGCTGGAACGCCATGTCGGCAGTGTTCCGCCCTGCCATGGACGAAGCAAGTAAGAAACCGCGTAACCCATCCGATCCCGACGACCTGCACTGGTTACGCGACAACAGCGCGTTGCTCTGGGCGGAACTCTGGAACACGAGGAACGCATTCAAGGCGCTACGTCGCCTGCCGCATGTCCGCACCCCCAGCGGCGCCACTATTCCGCGCGCAGCAGCCGTAGCCGAAGCTTATCTGCACGCCGTCGATTTCAGGTTCAGCGAAGCTTCCTTCATCGCCTACGTCGGAGCATTTCAAAAGACGACCGTGCTGAAGTTCCGCGAACTGTGGACACTGCTTCCTTCGATGGAGCTGGTGCTTCTCGAACAGGTGGCGATTCGTGCCAGGAAATTTCTTGACAAGTCAGAGCCTGCGTCGGTCGGTATCTGCGTATCCAGCCTGCGAGAGATCAACCAGTTGCACTGGAAAGAGGTCATCGAGCCGCAGATTGCTTTTGACCAGGTGCTGCGCCAGGACCCGGTCGGCGCGTATTCACAAATGGACTTCGAGAGCCGGAATCTTTACCGCGAGAAATTGGTGAAGCTGGCGGAGCGCTCGGATTTCACTGAGATAGAAGTGGCACTCCAAGCTTTGACTTTGGCCCGCAATGCGGACGAGCGAAAGAGTGACGACCCGCGACTGGCGGCGCGTGAGTCTCATATCGGTTACTACATCGCTGGGGAAGGCGTCACCCAACTTTGTGAACGCATTGGTTTCCGGCCGTCCATGATTCAGGAAATCAGGAGGTTCCTCCGCAGCCACCCTGACGAGTTCTATCTTCCCGGAATTGAAGTCCTCACCTTCGGGATCATGTCAACAATCGTGTTGCTGCTCACCAGCAGATTTACTTTCCCGGGCTCGATTTTGTTCTCCATGATCATCTTGCTTCTGCCCTGTTCGCAAAGCGCGGTGCAGTTGATGAATTACCTGACCACCGCTTTGCTGCGTCCTGAGATCCTGCCCAAGCTCGACCTTTCGGAAGCGATTCCCGATGAGTGCACAACCCTGGTCGCGGTGCCTGCTCTCATCCTGAGTGAAAAGCAGGTGCGACGACTGGTGCAAAACCTGGAAGTCAGATATTTAGGAAATCACGATCCAAACCTGCACTTCGTGCTGCTTACCGATTTGGCCGATTCTCCCGTGCCTTCGCATGAAGATGATCCGCTGGTGGATCTGTGCGCAAACCTGATTAAGGAGCTGAACGAAAAATACTCCGGGCAGCAGCAGGGATCGTTTCTCATGCTGCATCGCCATCGCGTTTACAACCCACGCGAGAAGGTCTGGATGGGCTGGGAGCGCAAACGCGGCAAACTGATGGACTTGAACAAAATGCTGCGCGGGAACTATGACAGCTTCCCGGTTAAGGCAGGGGACCTCTCGGTAATGCCGAACGTCCGATTTGTGATTACGCTCGATGCCGACACCGAACTGCCGCGCGGCTCGGCGCATCGTCTTATCGGGACGCTGGCACATCCGCTGAATCAAGCCATCGTCGATCCCGAAAAGAATATCGTCGTCGCCGGTTATGGAATTCTTCAGCCGCGCGTCCGGGTCAGCGTGCAAAGTGCGTCCAGGTCCCGGCTTGCAAACACTTACTCAGGTCAGACCGGTTTCGACATTTACACCCGCGCGGTTTCGGACGTTTACCAGGATCTCTTTGGCGAGGGGATATTCGCGGGAAAAGGCATCTACGAGGTGGACACTGTGCACCGGGTCCTCGAGCACAGATTCCCGCAGAACGCGCTGCTCAGTCATGATCTGATCGAAGGTGCTTATGCACGAGTCGGCCTGCTAACCGATGTCGAGGTCATCGAAGACTATCCGTCTCACTACAGCGCCTACAATCGCCGTAAACATCGCTGGTTGCGCGGCGATTGGCAGATCACGAGCTGGCTGTTTTCGCGGGTGCGCGATGAAAGCGGCCGCCTGGTTGCGAACCCGATCTCGCTGGTCGCGCAGTGGAAGATTTTCGATAATCTCCGGCGTAGTCTGGTTGAGCCCGCGACGTTCTTGCTATTTGTCCTGGGTTGGCTAGTGCTGCCGGGTTCCGCCCGCAATTGGACCATCGCCACCATTTGTGTTCTGTTCGTGCCGGTGTGGTTTGAGTTTTTGTTTGCACTGGTGCGTTCGGTGGCAGAACAGAAAAAGGCAGTGGCCCGCGAGGCGCTTTCATCGTTGTTTACCAACAACCTTAGCGTCTTGCTCAGCTTGATTTTCCTGGCACACCAAACCCTGGTTTCGCTTGACGCGGTCGTGCGCACGTTGGTCCGGCGCCTGTTCACCCGGCAACGATTGCTCGAATGGGAAACCGCTGCTGAGGCCGAAGTTGGGGGCGGCAAACGCACTCCCGTTGACACCTACCTGAACTGGATGCCGCTGGTTGCTTGCGTTTTCGCAATCATCGTTTACTACGGACGCCGCCCCGCACTCAGCTCGGCGCTCCCAATTCTTGCACTCTGGGCATGCAGCAAGCTGGTTTCGCTGTGGCTCGATCTTCCGCCGCAACCGCTGCGTAATGAAGCTTCAGACAAAGACAAGCTTTTCCTGCGCCGGGCCGCGATCAAAACTTGGCGCTACTTTGCCGAGTTCAGCACCGAAGAACACAACTGGCTTATACCTGACAATGTTCAAGAAGATCCCTATCGTGTAGCAGCCCGAGTATCGCCTACGAATCTTGGGTTCCTGCTGAACGCCCGCCAGGTAGCCTGTGAATTTGGATATCTCACAGCGCCTGAGTTCGCCGAACTCACCGCGAAGACCCTCGCGACTATGCGCCGTATGGCCCGGCATCGCGGTCATCTCTATAACTGGTATGACACCAGAACGCTTCAGCCCCTTCCACCCAAGTTCGTTTCCTCAGTTGATAGTGGAAATCTGGTAGCGTCGCTGTGGACGCTTCAGCAAGGATGCGAGTATCTGCTGGAGCAGCCTCTGCTCCGGAGCGAACTGGCAGACGGCTTCATTGACCACCTGAGGATCTTGAGTGACCTGCGCGTCTTCCCGCGCCGCCTGTTTTCCAGGCTGGAACGAAAGGCTGGATCCAATGACTGGCTGAAAACACTGCAGCGTTTTCCGGCTGCATCACTGGAGCGAATTTCACAGGAGACGGCACCGAAACACGAAGGTGATCTAAGATGGTTCGGCGAGGGGGCCAGCCAGCGGCTGCATCACTTGCGCCGGGTCATCGTGCGATTCATGCCCTGGATGCTGCAAGACTTTGCTGAATTGCGGCAGGATGCACGCTTGAATTTGCCGACAAACGATGTCGCGCTCAAGAAACTCCCGGAAGTTTTGGACAAGCTCGCGTCGAATCTACAGAGCTGGCTGGAAGAGCCAGCTGTCGACGAAGGTCAGAAGAATTTGATCAAGCGTTTGCTCTCTATGGTGTCGGGCGCGCGCATGGATTCCGTGCGCCTTATTCAGGAGTTGCAGGCGCTGGCTGCAGATGCAGAGAGACTCGCGGAGCAGACGGAATTCCGCTTCCTCTGGAACCCGCGCCGCAAGCTGCTGTCAATCGGTTTCGAAGCCGAGCGAAACCTGGTGCATTCGGCCTGTTACGACTTGCTCGCATCCGAGGCGCGCATCGCCGCTTTTATCGCGGTGGCCAAAGACGATGTTCCGCAGGAGACCTGGTTCCTGCTGGCCCGTACCCACATCGTCGACCGTGGCCGCCCGGTGCTGATTTCGTGGACTGGGACCATGTTCGAGTATTTAATGCCCGCATTGTGGATGCACACCTATGCCGGCACCCTGCTTGATCGCTCGCGTCACAGCGCAGTTTTAGCCCAGCAGGAATTCACATCTCTCAAACGCATCCCCTGGGGTATTTCCGAGTCGGCGTACGCGGCCCGGGACGAAGCCGGCAATTACCAGTACCACGCTTTCGGGATCCCGCAGTTGGCTCTACATCATGGGGACGTCGACGCGCTGGTTATCTCCCCCTATTCCACCTTCCTGGCGATAACCAGCGCGGCAAAGGCTTCCTTAGACAATCTGCGGCGAATGGCAAATGAAGGCTGGTTCGGGACATATGGCTTCTATGAGTCCGCCGACTTCACCGCCTCAAAGTCAAACAAATGGCGCCATGAGTGCGAAATTATTCGCTGCTGGATGGCCCATCACCAGGGCATGAGCCTGCTTTCCATCGCCAATTTCCTGGCCGACGGAATCGTGCGCGAATGGTTCCACTCTCATCCTCGCGTGCAGGCGACCGAACTCCTGCTTCATGAGAAGCCTGTGAACTACGTCCCTTCATCCGGGATCATGGGCGCCTGATGTACTAACTATTTCGGATGCTGGTTGAACGTAAGTTGATCACCAGCTAGAGTGTCCCGAAATTCTGCTTGGCTTGCGCTGTGGCTTTTTCCTTTCCGCCGTCCCAGTATTTGCTCAGCGCCGCCAAGAGTTGCTGGAGTAACATGAAAATCTTTTTTTGTTTGCTCACGCTCTCAGTGAGTTCATTCGCTGGCGTGTCTGTTTCTTCGCCAGCCGGCAATAGCACTGATTCTTCCCCTGTCCACTTTGTCGCGAGCTCCACCACGAGTTGCTCGAGCGGCGTCTCTTCGATGGGCATTTACACAGCACCTTACGTTCTTGCATACAAAGTTTCAGGAGCAAGCCTGAACACATACCTGACTCTGGGGGCGGGCACATACAACACCGTGATCCAAGAGTGGGACAAATGCGGTGGCAGTTCCAAGACTGCCGTCACTATTACGGTTTCAGGGACGACCACGGTTCCGGCCAGCAGTCACGTTTTTCTCGTGATGGAAGAAAACCACAGCTATTCAAGCGTGATTGGAAGTTCTTCTATGCCGTACTTGAATAGCCTGGCTTCGAAATATGGACTGGCGACTCAGTACTACGCGAATACGCACCCGTCGATCGGGAACTATTTCATGCTTACCGCTGGGCAAATCATCAGCAACGACGATAGCCTTTGCACCACGCTCACGCAGGACAACGTCGTCCGCCATCTGCTAACCGCCGGGAAAACGTGGAAATCGTATGCGGAAAACCTGCCATCCGCGGGCTACACCGGGTGCAGCTTCTACCCGTATGTAAAAAAGCACAACCCGCTCGCCTACTTTTCAGACGTTGCCAACAGCAGCGAAAAGTACAACCTGGTCCCGTTCAGCAAGTTCTCGTCGGACCTCGCGAACCACACTTTGCCGCAGTACTCCTTCATCGTGCCCAATCTGCTCCATGATGCGCATGACGGCACTTTGAGCGCTGCGGATTCCTGGCTGAAGTCGAACATTGCTCCATTGATCGCGAGCCCTACTTTCCAGAAAGATGGAATTCTCATGATCGTGTTCGATGAGAGCGTTGACTCGGACACGCAACATGGCGGTGGGCATGTTACGGCCATTGTTGTCGGGCCGCACATTTTAGGCGGCCACAAGTCGAGCGCTCTTTATCAACATCAAAACACGCTCAAGACTCTTATGAAGGCCCTCGGTCTGACCAGTTTTCCGGGAGCTGCGGGCAGTGCGTCATCTATGAGTGATTTCTTCTGATTGATTTAATTGAGGAGACTGGCGCGTCTTTAGCCGGGCGCCTGCCCCTGCGCTGAACGGCTATGCGATCCGCTGGGATTTTTCTCGTAGGTGAATTGAAGGAGGCGCGGTTCTTTGACTCTCTCAGTACCGTGCGAATTGCCTTCGTGAACGTCCGCGCAACATAGCAAGAAAGGCAGTCAGGGATTCGAACTTCCTGGCTGCCTATAACCTCGCTGCGACTCTCTACTCCAAAATCCCCCTCGTCGTTACGCAGGTTACTGCACAGTCAGTATCGCTGTACCCGTAACTCCTTTCAGCGACGCGGAAATCGTGGACGTTCCCGATGAGAGGGCGCTGGCAACTCCCGCCGATGTAATCGTCCCCACAGCCGGATTCGATGAAGTCCACGGGATTTGCCCATTGAGCGTCAAACTCGAACCATCGCTGAACGATCCCGACGCGATGAACTGCTGGGACCCGCCAACTGGGATTGAGGCGGTTCCCGGAGTGATGCTGATTGACGTCAGGGTTGCGTTTGTGACGGTCAGTGATGCAGTCCCGACTTGTCCGGCAAACGCCGCTGAAATGGTCGTAGTGCCGGGCTGTACTCCGGTAGCGCGACCAGCTGTGGACTGCACGTTGCTGATGGTTGCAATTCCGGAACTTGATGATGTCCAGGTCGCAAAACCAGTAAGGTCCTGCTGGTCGCCGTTGCTGAAGGTCCCTATTGCCTTGAATAGAAGCTGGAAGCCCGCAGCTACCTTTGTGGTTTGCGGCGTTACCTGCACCGAGGTCAGGGTTGCAGACTCAACCAGTAGATTCGCGGTTGCACTCACCGAGCCTGTTTTCGCAGTTATGGTGGTGATTCCAGCCGATTCGCCGGTTGCAAACCCGGTAAGATTCAGGATCGCAACGGTGCTGTCGGACGAAGTCCAGGTAAGCAATGCATTCATGCCCTGCGTGGTGCCATCCGTGAATGTTCCGGTCGCGGTGAATTGCAGCCCTGACGCTGGAGCAATTTCAGCAGTGGTGGGTTTCAAACTCAGTGATGCCAGCGTGGCAGAACTGACGGTCAACGAGTCTGTGCCCGTTGCAGTCGCTCCTGCATAGCTGAAACTTGCGTTGATGTTAGCCGTCCCAGCAGTTACGCCCACGGCAAAACCAGGATTTGTCGAAGTGTTCGACACCGTAGCCACCGTCGTGTCGCTTGAACTCCACGCTACCACTGTTGAAATATCTTGATTGGTAGAGTCGCTGAAAACGCCGGTAGCGGTGAAACGCTGGCTACCTCCGGTGGGGATAGTTACAGCAGTCGGCGTGATCAAAACCGACGTGATCGTGGCATTCGACACGTTCAACGAGGTTGAACTCGTTTTGCTTCCCAACGTAGCCGTCATCGTCACCAGCCCCGGAGTGATGCCGGAAGCAATGCCGTTGCTGGATCCAACGCTTACTATCGGCGGATTCGATGAACTCCACGTCACCTGATGCGTGATATCTCTCGTGCTGCCGTCGTTGAAGCTGCCTATCGCAGCGAGTTGCACCTTGGTCCCCTGAGCAATAGTCCCATCGGCAGGTTTGATGGAGATGGAATTGAGATTTGCCGCGTTCACCGTCAGCGTCGAATTCGCGCTCATTCCTCCAAAGCTGCCTGTGATGGTTGTACTGCCAATATTTTTAGCGGATGCCAATCCGCTGACAGTGATGGATGCCACGCTGGTCGCGGAGGACTGCCATTGCGTCACTCCGGTCACATCCTGGCTGCTGCCATCCGAGAACCCCGCGGTCGCGGTGAATTGCTGACTCACACCAAGCGCCAGGGCCGGATTAACCGGTGCGATTGTGAATGACGTTACAGATGCCGAACTAACAGTAAGAGACGTCGTCCCTACGACAATTCCCTGGGTGGCGGTAAGGCTTGTGTTCCCTGTGGCAACAGCATGAGCCAAGCCCATGGTCGGTGCGGTGCTGCTTACAGTGGCCACGGAAGGCGTGCCCGACAACCACGTCACTGTGCTGGTGATGTTCTGCGTGCTGTTATCGGTATACGTTCCAGTCGCAATCAGCTGTACGGTGGTGCCCGGTGCGATGGTCGAATTGGCTGGAGTGATTGCAATCGATACAAGTGCCGGCGCGATCGTCAGATTGAATGAACCGGTGACAGTACCTTTCTTAGCGCTGATCACAACTGGGCCGCTGGCTTTGGCCGTGAGCATGCCGCCGGCTGTGATGTCGACACTATTCGGATTCGAAGAAATCCAGCTGACAGCATTGGTCAGATCTTGCGAACTCCCCGCGCTGAAGGTTCCGGTCGCCTTCAACTGCTCCGTCTGGCCAACAATGATGTTGGCATTGGGCCCGGTGACCTGAATCGCCATGAGGGCCGGCGAATTAGAGCCAGACTGCGTTCCGCCGCCGCACCCCGAAAGAATTAGAACTAAACTCACCACCAGCGCTACTAAGACCCTTTGCATTGCTCCTCCACTGCGGATAACTTCCCCACTGGACAAAGAGCAACACAGGAACCAAATGCGGGAGACCAAACGCTTCTATTTGAGCTACTTGCGATTGGTTACTAAAGGGTCCGCGAGGAAAAAAGTGGAACATTGTTGCACACAGAGCGGAAGTTTTCGGCCAAGAGTCCTGTATTCTCTTTGCGCATGGCGTCCGCTGAAACCCCGCGTTCCTCTTTGTTGTTCTTTCCGCTGGCGGTGATCGCGGCCGCCGCTTTTTGCGTTGTGCTTCCATTTTGCTGGCTGGGAATTCCCTCTGGCCACGATTTCGAGTTTCACTTTAATTCCTGGCTGGAAGTGGTTGCTCATTGGAAAGAGAGTGTGGCCTATCCGCACTGGGCAGCGTTAGCGCACTACGGCTATGGCGAAGCACGTTTCATTTTTTATCCCCCGATCTCGTGGATTGTGGGCGCCCTCCTCGGACTAGTTCTCCCATGGAAACTGGTCCCTGCCGCTTACATTTGGGTCGCGCTCACACTCTGCGGCAGCTCCATGTTCTTGCTGGCGAGACGTCGGCTTTCGAGGAACGACGCACTGATCGCTGCCGTGATCTATGCAGCGAATCCATACCATCTGGTGATTGTCTACTGGCGCAGTGCTATGGCTGAGCTTCTGGCCGCGGCCTGCCTTCCCCTGTTGCTGCTGCTCATATTGCAGGCGAAAGATGATGGTCGGCGAGTTGTCGCTCCGCTCAGTTTACTTCTGGCCGCTGGCTGGCTGACGAATATTCCAACTGCGGTCATGATGAACTACTCACTGGCCGCTCTCGCGCTATGGATCGCAATTTCACGACGCAGTTGGAAAGTGCTCGTATATGCGGCCCTGGCAGTCGCTCTGGGAGCCGCGCTGCCCTCCTTTTACCTCCTGCCTGTGTTTCGTCAGCGAACATGGGTCAATATCGGCGAAGTGCTCGCGCCCGGCGTACGCCCAGTCGATAATTTTCTCTTCATGGTTGTGAATGACCCCGATCACAACCGCTTCAACCGCCTGGTTTCGGTAGTTGCACTCTGCGAAATTGTCATTGTTGCGGTATTGCTTCTGATATCGCGCCGCAACAGGGATCAGACACTCTGGCGTTCGCTGCTAATTTGGGGGCTGATGTGCAGCGCGTTGATGATCAACATCACCCTTCCACTATGGACTCACCTGCCTGAACTCAGATATGTGCAGTTCCCCTGGCGATGGCTGCTTTGTCTGAACGTGGTATTCGCGCTGGGCATCGTTATCGGTTTCCAGCGCTGGTGGACGCGGGCACTCATTTGTCTCATCGCGCTCGGATCCGTGGTTTGGGTTTGGCAGCGTGTGCTGCCTCCCTGGTGGGACACCAGCGGCGACATCCAGGAAATGATTGACAATCAGCAGGACGGGGTCGGAAATGAAGGCATTGACGAGTATGTGCCCGCCGGCGCTGATCCCTACGATCTTGATCAGAATGCTCCCAAAGCAATGTATCGAGGAAAAGGAACGGCGAAGATTGTCGTCAACACCTGGGCGACAGAGAAGCGGATCGTCGTGGCCAACACCACCTCGGCCGGGACTCTGGTTCTCCGAACGCTTTATTACCCTCTCTGGGAGACCAAAGTAAATGGCCGTGTCATATATACGGGGACTACAGAGAAACATGAGATTGCTGTGCCCGTCGAAGCGGGCGAGAATCGGGTAGAGCTCACGTTCGTGGACGATTGGGACCGCCGCTTCGGAGCCGCTATTTCTGCTCTGGCGCTACTCGTGATTGGAATCTTCTATATCTCGCGGCGAAAACCTGATGCATTTCATCAACCGTAGGAGGTGAAAATTGCGATGAAGCAAGTCCTGGTTGCCACATCGAACGTCGGCAAGATTCGCGACTTCGCGGGAGCGGCAGCGCCGTTCGGACTCGAGATTCGGCCAATCCATGACTTCACTTCCCTGCCGCCGGTGGTTGAGGATGGCGATACATTCGAAGCGAATGCCCGAAAAAAAGCTGAGGCTTACAGCCGATGCGTCCCCGGCGAGCTTGTGATTGCTGACGACTCAGGCCTGGAAGTGGATGCGTTGAACGGCGCCCCGGGCGTGCACTCCGCTCGGTACTCTGCGGACCAGTCGCATGCAGCAGACCAGAACACAGACGATGAAGCAAACAATGCCAAGCTTATAAGGCAGATTAAGCTTGTACCTCCAGAAGACCGCGCCGGGCGATTCGTGTGTTGTATCGCTGCCGCTCGTGATGGAAAAGCACTAGCCACTTTCGACGGCGTTGCCGAAGGGTTTATCCTCGACACGGTGCGAGGATCAGGCGGGTTCGGCTACGATCCACTGTTCTATTTTCCGCAGATTGGAAAGACATTCGCAGAACTGAGCGCCGTAGAAAAAGCGCAATACAGTCATCGTGGACAGGCATTCAGAAAATTTCTGGAATGGGCGCGCACCTCGAATTCAGGTACATCGGTAATATCGCCGGCTGAGAAAGTGCAACAGTAGAATCGCTGCTATGAAGCTCCGAAGTGTGGCAATCGCGTCACTGGTGCTTGTCGCTGTCTCATTCACCTGGGGACAGCGTTCAGAAGCGCGCGTACGACGAATTATTCTGAGCACACAGCATCTGGGAGCGCACGGCATGGGTTACAACACCCGGTCTCTTTGGCAGCTTTCAAAGAGGCTCACCCCCGATGACGTCCCGGTACTGCTCTCGCTTGGTGGTCGCAACTCGGGAATTGCTGTTGGAGCGCAGTTCGGACTCGCCTCGCAGTGTGGGTCAGCCATCGTCCCGGTGCGCGATGCGGCAGTTCAGCACAAGCTGATGTCTCTGGACGCAGAAGACACTCTGCTGCTCATCTCCGAGTTCGAGGGTTGCAGTCCGGAAGTCCGAAGCGAAGCCTCTGCCGCCAAAGCGGAGCTTCATCGCCTTTTTGAAGAGGAACATCAACGCATCCAACAGGAAGCTAAGCAAAAGGCCGACGACGACTCGCGCATTCAAGCAAATGGTCTGAAGCTGCTCGATCCGGAGAAGGCGAAAACTCTAACACGGGAGGAGCGGCTGGAAATTTATCATCGGTCCTTGGCTGCTATGGGCCTGAAAGAGGATGGGCCGATGACGCCTGACCAGAAAAAGCTTGTCGACCGGATGTACCGAAGCATGGTGCTTGGGGAAGTCAAGACTCCGCCGAATGAATGATCGTCGTCTGAGAATTCTCACCAGCAATTAAAGTCGTCCTCTTCAGACTGTTCTCTCATTTGACTTCCTTTCTCCGCCGCCAACATAATGAAAGGTTCGCTTATCAGTTCTGATCGCATAAGGAAGTGTGGTGGCGTCGGCTCCGAGTACGACAACCCCGGTCATCAAAGTTCAACACGGTGTAGCCCCGTTGCGGGCGGGCCAGGGACATTCATTTTTTTGGCGGCGCCTGCACTCGCTGACCGGCATTGTTCCGATCGGGCTATTCCTTATCGAGCATTTCGTCTCCAACGCATTTGCGACCAAGGGCCCAGGCGCATACAGCAAGCAGGTTGAGTTTTTGAGCAGCTTCCCGTTTGTGGTTGGACTTGAACTGTTCGGAATCTGGCTGCCAATTCTTTTTCACTCCTTGTACGGCTTCTATATCTGGTACCGCGGAGAGAGCAACGTCGCTGAATATCCGTGGACCGGCAATTGGATGTACAACGCGCAGCGCTGGACCGGCGCGATCGCTTTCCTCTATATCGTCTGGCACACATACACCATGCGATTCACCGGCGTGCACTTACTCACTTATCCAGGTTCGGCGTTTGGAAAGGTACAGCACGAGCTGTTTGGTGCTTGGGCGTTTCTGTTTTATGTCGTCGGAATCGTGTGCGCCTCGTGGCACTTTGCTTACGGCCTCTGGTTGTTTGCGGCGAAGTGGGGAGTCACGCAAGGGCCAATCGCCCGCCGCCGCTGGGGATATGTTTGTGCGCTCATCGGCGTAACTTTTATAGCGGTCGGATTTGCGACGCTGTATTCTTTCCGCGCCACTCCTCAACAGCCTTTTCAGCCGGCCGGCGGTGAAACCGATTCGTTTACGATGCGATGATTCCCTTCGTGTTCCTTAGTGTCCTTCGTGGTTAATGCTCTTGAACCAACCACGAAGGACATTAAGGAACACAAAGGAAGTCAGAAATACTTGAATGGCAGCTAATCCCAAAATCATTGTTGTGGGCGGCGGGCTTGCTGGCCTTTCCGCGGTCATAAAGATCGCCGAGATGGGCGGCCAGGTGGATCTTTTTTCCATTGTGCCCGTCAAGCGCTCGCACTCCGTCTGCGCGCAAGGCGGAATTAACGCCGCGAAGAACTTGAAGGGCGAGGGCGATTCCACCTGGCAACACTTCGACGACACGGTTTACGGAGGAGACTTTCTCGCCAACCAGCCTCCGGTGAAAGCCATGTGCGAGGCTGCACCGGGTATCATCGATCTGCTCGACCGCATGGGCGTTCCGTTTAATCGCACACCCGAAGGCCTTCTCGACTTCCGGCGCTTCGGCGGGACCCTGCATCACCGCACAGCGTTTGCCGGCGCCACCACTGGCCAGCAACTCCTTTACGCGCTCGACGAGCAAGTGCGGCGTTACGAATCCGAAGGCAAAGTCACAAAATACGAGTCGTGGGAATTTCTGTCAGCCGTGCTTGATTCGCAGCGCATCTGCCGCGGCATCTGCGCCATGGATTTGCGCTCAATGGAGGTCCGTACCTTCCCGGCTGATGCAATCATCATTGCTACCGGCGGAATCGGCGCGATCTTCGGCAAGAGTACGAATTCTGTCGTCTGCACCGGCTCGGC
>Ga0075426_10002593_pt1 | contig 12923 bp, 12 predicted proteins | sample SoiMethybrSBSTD5_FD_75304 | JGI IMG/M metagenome (GOLD analysis project Ga0075426, IMG submission 75304) | Bulk soil microbial communities from a Populus tree surrounding site in Tennessee, USA - Soil MetaG P. TD hybrid SBSTD5 | ecosystem: Environmental > Terrestrial > Soil > Tree plantation...
TTCATGCTGGCTGCGAACCGTGCTGTGGCCGGTTACCTCTTGAAACGCGGCATCGAGTCTCTCCATCGTGTGCACGAAAAGCCGGACGCCCGCAAAGTTCTCGAATTCGAAGAGTTGGCGCGCGCTTTCGGCTACTCGCTTGGAGTCGAGGACTTGCATCAGCGCGAAATCGCCGTGCGACATGGGCGCGTAGCGGCTCCCGCGAGGGCTGGCCGCCCAGATTCCTACGGCAAAGGCCGCGAGCGCCCGATGCGCGTCGCGCTTCCCGGCGGCGATCTGCGCATTACTCCGCAGCATTATCAGCGGCTCATTCGAAAGGTGATCGGCAAGCCCGAAGAACGCATCCTCTCTTACCTCATGCTGCGTTCCCTCAAGCAGGCGCGCTACGCTGCTGACTCTCTGGGCCATTTCGCACTCGGCTTCGACGAATACACGCATTTCACTTCGCCCATCCGTCGCTATCCGGACCTCATCGTCCACCGCATTTTGAAATGGACGCTCGAACATCCCTCGCAGGCTCCCCCTTCAGCGAAGGCGCTTGCGCCTCCGCCGCGTGAATCAGAAGCCGCTCTCTATTCGCACGGCAATCTTGAGGAAATTGCGGCGGAAACCTCCGAAGCCGAGCGACGCGCCGACGGCGCCGAGCGTGAATTGATGGACTGGAAGACCGCGCAGTTCATGGAAGATCATCTCGGCGAGGAGTACGAAGGTCTGATCGTCTCGGTGCAAAAGTTCGGCTGCTTCGTTGAGCTTTTCGAAGTTTTTGTGGAAGGATTGCTGCCGATCGGCGCGCTGGAAGAAGGGGCAAATGCCCGCTGCGTTTACCGGGAACGCGATCACGCCATCATCGCTCTGCGTGGCGGAGGCGACGGCCGCCACTCCCCTAAAGGAACGCGCGCCAGCCGCGGTGCAAAACCTCGTCCGCTCGAATGGCACCTCGGTGACCGCGTGCGCGTTCGCGCCGACCGCATCGACCCCATGCGCAAACGCGTCGAATTCGCATTTATTTCGTAGCGTCGGCATTCTGCCGGCTGCTTTTTCTTTCCAATCTCGAATTTCGATTTTCGCATTTCGAGGTTCGATCTTCTGGCCTATTTTAGAGTTTTCAATTTCGATTTTCGGCCTTAGAATCCCGCCGGGTCTCCATGGGATTCCCTTAGGGAGGCGATTTCATGAGCTTTCTAAAGAAGCTGGAGCCGCTTGCGCTGCTCCTGTTGCGTTGTGTGGCTCTGGTGTTCATCTACCACGGCTATCCAAAGCTTTTTGGAGAAAAAGAAAGAATCATTGACGCCTTTCAAGCCATTGGCTTGCCGGCGTATGTCGTTTACCTTACAGGCGGGGTCGAATTCTTCGGCGGCATCGCATTGGCCCTTGGGTTCCTTACTCCTGTTGCCGGCCTGCTCTTGATGCTCGATATGTGTGCGGCCATGTGGAAGTACAACTTCAACGAAGGCATTTATGCAGTGCGCGAATACGAACTCCCCTTGACACTGGGCTTGGCCTGCCTGGCACTGGCGGTCATTGGCTCGGGTTCCATTTCTCTTGACCGTTTGCTTTTTCAAAAGACGACCGCTCCCGGCGGCACCGGGTCCAGTTAGAATTTGACTACGCAGGTGGAAAAATGAAGCAGCGTTTCCTGAATCAAAAGCTCGGCAAGCGCACGACGCGCCGCACGGAACTTCTCAAGACGAAGACCCAGTCAAAACGGCCGGGAGTCCCTGCAGCACGCCCAGCGAAGTGGTGGTGATTGGGTGGTTTGCCCGATGCAGGAGTGCCTCCTACTTCTGTTATCCTGAAGAGCTACAAACGCTGCGCCGACCGCTCCAGCGCGGCGGCAATCCATTTTGAAGGGATCAAGTTACCGTGAGTTCGACAACCGCTTCTGTTCCTGCCACCAGACGTGTTTTCAATTTCAATGCCGGCCCCGGCGCCTTGCCCCTGCCTGTACTCGAGCGCATCCGCGAAGAACTCCTCGATTGGCGAGGCAGCGGCATGTCCGTGATGGAGATGAGCCACCGTTCGCCGGAATACGAGAGCATCAACGCCACCGCCGAGCAAAAACTTCGCAGCCTCCTCGCCATCCCCGACGACTACGCCGTGACCTTCCTTCAGGGTGGAGGCAGCCTTCAGTTCAGCATGATTCCCATGAATCTTTGCCTGCCCGGCAAGTCCGTGGACGTGCTGCATACCGGCTCGTGGACTACCAAAGCCATCGGTGAGCTGAAAAAGGGCTTTTTGCATCACATCGCTGCATCGACCGAGTCCGAAGAATTCGCTCGCCTGCCGCGGCCTGCTGAAATCAATTTTTCGGCGGATGCCTCCTATGTCTATCTCTGCACAAACAACACCATTGAAGGCACGCAATGGACCGGCATGCCGGATACGGGCAACGTCCCGCTCGTTGCCGATATGTCTTCCGACATCGCCTCGAGACCCATCGATGTGAAAAAGTTTGGCCTCATCTTTGCCGGCGCGCAAAAAAACCTCGGCCCTTCCGGCGTGACCATCGTCGTCCTCCGCAAGGACCTCGCCGAGCGCGCCGACAAAAATCTTCCGACGCTCCTCCAATACCGAACGCATATCAAAGAGAAATCGCTCTATCACACGCCGCCGACCTTTGCGGTTTACGCGGTCGGTCTGGTTCTCGAATGGATTGAATCGCTCGGTGGAATCTCCGGCATTCAAAAACGCAACGAGGCGAAAGCCAAGCTTCTGTACGACACCATCGAGGCGAGCGGCACCTTTTATCGCTGCCCCGTGGAACAGAGTTCGCGCTCAAAGATGAACGTCGTTTTCCGCGTCGCTGGCGGTGACGAAGCGGTGGAAAAACAATTTGCAAAAGAAGCCGCTGCCGCTGGTCTCGCAGGCACTCCCGGCCACCGCTCCGTCGGGGGAATGCGCATCTCTCTTTATAACGCCGTGACGCTCGAGGCCGCCGAGGCTCTCACCGGCTTCATGCGCGAATTTCAGCGCGCTCGCGGCTGATTCCCGGTCGCAGCTTGACCGTGATTCATCACCTAGCTCGAGAAACCTTGCCAACCAGCTTCCCCTTTGAAACGCCTTGACTTCGGCGACCAATCATCCTATTTTGCTCTAGGCCTAGGCATACATAGCCTGGGTTCCACGGAACCGCTTCAGCAAATGAAGACCGACGAACAGCGGGATTTGTTTCCCGGCGCGCTGGAAATGATGATTCTCCGCACGCTGAAGCGGCAACCTTTGCATGGTTACGCGCTCGCGCAGCACATCAAACGAACCTCCCACGATTTGCTCCAAATCGAAGAAGGCTCGCTTTATCCCGCTCTCCAGCGTCTTCTCAAAGAAGAACTGGTGAAGGCCGAATGGGCCACCTCCTCTACAAACCGCCGCGTCCGGATTTACAAGGTGACGGCCGCGGGCACAAAGCATCTGGAGCGCGAGGTTTCGCGCTTCAAGCGCATGCTCGAAGGAATCACGCGAGTCCTGGCGCGAGGTGAATCATGAACTGGCTCAAGCAATTATTCTCCCGCCGCCGTCTTTATGGCGATCTCTCCGCGGAGATTCAGGCGCACCTTGAAGAAAAGATGGAAGAGCTGGTTGGCAATGGCATGTCCCGGAAAGAGGCCGAATCCGCCGCTCGGCGCGAGTTTGGAAACGTAACTTTGATGAAGGAGGAGAGCCACAACGTTTGGCGGTGGTCCTTCATCGAAAATCTTCTCAGCGATGTTCGTTACGGCCTTCGGATCCTCTTTGGCAACCCGGGCTTCTCTATCGTTGCCATCCTTACGATCGCTTTGGGAATTGGCGCAAACACGGCCATCTTTTCTGTCGTCTACGCCGCGCTTATCCGCCCCCTCCCCTACTCGCAACCGGGACGACTTATCACGCTGACGGAAGTGCGTCCCCAGGAAGGGCAGGCCGCGGGCGCGAACTCGCAAAGTTGGGTCAGCGCTTACCCCGATTACCTGGATTGGACGCGCCAGGGCAAGTCCTTCCAGGCCCTTGCAGGTTTCAGCGGCGATGGTTTCGTGCTTCACGGGGCGGGCGAACCCGAACCTATATTTGCCGCCCAAGCCACCGTGAATTTCTTCTCGACCCTTGGCGTGAGGCCTTTCCTTGGGCGCGATTTTGCCGCCGGTGAGGACATTGCGGCGGGACCAAAAGTCGCCATCCTCAGTTATGGCTCATGGATCCGCCGTTTTGGCGGCGACCTGCATATCCTGGGCCGTTCGATTCAGCTTGACGACAAGAGCGTCAGCATCATCGGCGTTCTCCCTCGCGCCTTTGAATTCGCGCCCCGGGGAAACGCGGAAATCTGGGTGCCGCTGCATATCGAAAAGGATCTGGTCACGCGCCGCAGCCTCCGCTGGATGCCTGTCATTGGCCGGCTCGCCGAAACCTCCACGCAGGGCCAAGCGCAGGCGGAAATGAATTCCATTACCGCAAACCTGGCGGCCGCTTACCCCCAAGAAAACGGCGCGATTCGAGTGGTGTTGGTCCCGCTGCGCGACCGCATCGTCGGCCAGGTCCAACCGCTGCTCTTGATTCTCTTTGGCGCGGTCGGGTTCGTTCTCCTTATTGCCTGCGCCAATGTCATGAGCCTTTTCTTGGTTCGCACTGCGGGCCGGCGAAGGGAATTCAATATTCGCGCCGCACTCGGTGCCAGCCGCGGGCGCTTGATTTCGCAGCTCTTGGCAGAAAGCCTGATCCTCGCTGCCGCGGGGGGCCTCCTCGGCCTGATTCTCGCGGAGTGGGGAACCTCCCTGCTTATCGCGGCCATCCCGGACACGCTGCTTGCGTTCGCGCCGTTCTTGCGCGATGCCCACACGAACCTGGCGGTTCTCGCATTTCTCTGCGTCGCCGTGATCTTCACGGGAATAGCCTTCGGCCTTGCGCCCGCTCTGCAAATCTCCCGGGGACAGGAGGGCGAAGCGCTCAAGGAGGAAACGCGAGCGTCGGCAGGGGGAGTTCGCACACGTCTTCGCGGCGTTCTCGTTGTGGCGGAAATCGCCTTTTCTCTGGTGCTCCTGATCGGATCGGGCTTGATGGTAAAGAGCCTCACCGCGCTCCTGAGTCGCGATCCTGGCTTCGACGCGAAGAATCTCCTCGCCTTTGCAGTAAATCTTCCGCCGACATCCTATCCCAAAGACCCCGACGCGATTCGTTTCGACAAGGAGTTCACCGAGCGGCTTCGGGCCCTTCCCGGGATTGCCGGAGCCGCCTCTAATAGCGTTGTTCCACTCACTGGCAACGGGGCATCGATCCGGTTTGTCATCGAGGGCCAGCCTGTCGCCAAGGGCCACGAAAACGAATGCAATATCCGGGATGTCTCGAACAACTATTTTTCTGTGATGAAAATTCCACTCCGGGCCGGGCGCTTGTTTGACGATTTCACCGACTCGTCAACGGCCCCTCAGCACGTCATCGTCAACGAGGCCTGGGCGAAGCAATACCTTCACGGCCAGGATCCTATCGGCAAGCGCATCAAATTTACATATTCCCCGAAAGAGAATTACCGCGAAATTGTAGGGATCGTCGGCAACACCGCGGACGCGGGACTCGACAGTCCCGAAGAGCCAAGTCTCTTCCTCCCGTTTTCCCAGGATACGAATTCTTTCATCAACTACGTCGTTCGAACTGGCAGCAACCCGGAAAGCGCTGTGGGCGAGGTGCGTGCCTCCTTGCATGCCGTAGATCCGCAACTGGTTCTGATTCAGCCTTTCACCATGGATCAGATCATCGCCCAGTCTCCGTCTGTTTTCCTTCGCCGCTATCCTTCTTACTTGATTGGGAGCTTCGCTGCGCTCGCGCTGATTCTCGCGATGATTGGCCTGTATGGGCTCGTTTCTTATTCAGTTTCGCAGCGCACCCGCGAGCTGGGCATCCGTATCGCACTGGGCGCTCAACAGAAGGACGTCATGCACCTGGTGCTGGGCGAAGGTGCGCGCCTAACCCTCCTTGGTGTGATCTTTGGCCTGTTAGCGGCGCTCGGCCTCACGCAGCTAATGCGCAGCCTGCTCTTCGGCGTAAGCGCTCTGGACCCGGTCACATTCGCTTCCGTCGCGGTTGTGCTAGCACTTGTCGCCGTCGTTGCCTGCTGCATTCCCGCCAGACGCGCCATGCGGACGGATCCCGCGGCGGCGTTGCGGTACGAATGACTCAGATCCTTCGCGCCGCAACGCATTTCGGTCATGCGAGGTCGAAAAGCAAGACCTCCGCATCGTCCGCTCCGGTCAACTCAACGGTCTTTTCGCTGGAAATCGCCGCGCCGTCGCCTTCCTCCAGTTTCCTTCCGTTCAGTGTCACACTGCCGCGCGCCACTTGTACGTAGGCATGCCGCTCCGGCTTCAACTCATGCTTCACTGACTCGCCGGCGCCCAGAACCGTCGCGTACAAATCATTGTCCTGGCGAATTCTTAAGGAACCGTCGCGCCCATCCGGCGAAACCAGCAGTCGGAGCTTTCCGCACTTTTCGGCTTCGCTGAAGTTCTTCTGGCCGTAGGTTGGCTTGAGCCCCTGCTTTTCCGGGAACATCCAGATCTGGTAGAGATGCACGGGCTTGGATTCCGAGGCGTTGAACTCACTGTGAGTCACCCCTGTGCCCGCGCTCATGTACTGAATGTCGCCCGGCTTGATTACCGAGCCATTCCCCATGCTGTCGCGGTGCTCCAGCGCGCCTTCGAGCACATAAGTGACGATTTCCATGTCGCGATGCGGGTGCATCGGAAACCCGCCGCCTCCAGCGACACGATCGTCGTTCATCACGCGGAGCGTGCGAAAGTGGACGTGTTTCGAGTCGTAGTAATCAGCGAAAGAAAAGGTGAAACGGGTGTTCAGCCAGCCGTGGTTGGCGTGGCCGCGTTCGTCACTCTTGCGAATCCGGATCATGATTGGCCTCCTTGGATAGCTTCTCTAGCCGGTTCTAATAATATGCGTTATAACGACTATTGTCAAGAGGTGTATCGAAGCCACTCTCCACCCCTCCCTCCCTGCCCCTCAACCTCTTGAATCCACGAAGTTTGCACAACCGTCTTTCCGTCCAGGTTTCCGCCCCGCCCGCTTTGGTGTACAGTGTTAGGGAAAGATGCAAGGCAACCGCTCCGCTGCCTTCGAGGCACAAGGAATGAGCTCTCCACTCTCCGCAACACAGGCAAGAAAGCCTGATGGCGCCGACACGGCCCGCGAAACCCTTACGATTACCGACAATCGCACGGGAAAATCCTACGAAATCCCCATCACTCACGGCACCGTCCGCGCCGCCGACCTTCGCCAGATCAAGGTCGACCCCAAAGAATTCGGGATGATGAGCTACGACCCGGCGTTCAACAACACGGCTTCCTGCATCAGCAGAATCACGTACATTGATGGCGATTCCGGAATCCTGCGTTATCGCGGTTATCCCATCGAGGATCTCGCGGAAAAAAGCACGTACCTGGAAACCGCTTATTTGTTGCTGAATGGCGAGCTGCCGACCGCTTCTCAGTTGAAAGACTGGACCTACCACATCACGCACCACACGTTTATTCACGAGAGCATAAAGAAGTTTCTCGACGGTTTTCATTACGACGCCCATCCGATGGGCATGACCATTTCCACGATCGCCGCGCTCTCCACTTTCTATAACGACGCCAAAGACATCTTCAGCCTCGAATCGCGCAAGAAACAGACCTATCGTCTCATCGGCAAAATGCCCACGATTGCGGCTTTTGCTTACAGGCACACGCTGGGCATGCCCTATGTGTATCCCGACAATGATTTGAGCTATCCGGGAAATTTCCTGAATATGTTATTCCGCACTTCCGAGGCGAAGTATCGCCCCAACCCGACGCTCGAGCGCGCTCTCGACATTCTGTTCATCCTTCATGCCGACCACGAGCAGAATTGCTCGACCAACACGATTCGCGGCGTGGGCAGTTCGCATGTTGATCCCTACTCCGCCACGGCTGCCGCTATTGCCGCGCTCTACGGTCCCCTTCACGGCGGCGCGAATGAAGAAGTTCTGCGCATGTTGATGGAAATCGGCTCGGTTCAAAACGTTCCCGCTTTTATCAAGCGCGTCAAAGCTGGCGAAGTGAAGCTCATGGGCTTCGGGCACCGCGTCTACAAGAACTACGACCCGCGCGCGCGCATCATCAAGCACATTGCGTATCAAGTATTCGATCTGATGGGTAAGAATCCGCTCCTCGAGATCGCGCTGGAGTGCGAGCGCATCGCCCTTGAAGATGAGTATTTCATCAAGCGCAAGCTCTATCCGAACGTGGATTTCTATACCGGTCTGATTTACCAATCCATGGGATTCCCGATGACGATGTTCCCCGTGCTGTTTGCAATTCCGCGCACTTCAGGCTGGATCGCGCAATGGGAAGAGATGCTCCTCGATCCGGAACAGAAAATTGCCCGTCCGCGCCAGATCTATCTTGGCAACGACACGCGGCACTACGTTCCGATGGAAGAGCGCGGCTAACCGGCCGAAGTATCCACTTGGAAAACCGCCGTCCCCGTAACCCTCTCGAAGCTCTGCTTTAGCGGTATAGTTGTTCGAGGCGAGGATTTGCATGTCTCAGGTCCCAACGCATACACATACAGGAGCGCGCCGCCGCAGCCAGCGCGTGCTCATGCAAGTCGGCGTCCGCGTTCGTGGCAAGGACGCCCAGGGCAATGATTTTGAAGAAGGGACAGAAACTCTCGCAATCAACGCGCATGGCGCGCTGATATTGCTCAAGGCGCGTGTGATCAGCGGCGGGGTAGTCCACATGAAGCACAACAAGACCGGAGAGGAACAGGAGTGCCATGTGGCATTTCTCGGCCCGGTGCGCAGCGGCAGAGCGGAAATCGGCGTGGAATTCACCACTCCGAGCCCGAACTTCTGGCGCGTGGCTTTCCCTCCCGAAGACTGGTCGCCCAAAAGCCCCGAAGCGCGGAACGCCACCAACAAGCTCCGCGCGCAAAAGTAAGTCATTCTATTTAGGACGCTTGAATTTCCCGGTGTTTTTCTTTGCGCAAAGACAAACGCACTAACAAAGCGGGATTTCAGCTAATAGAAATAGGAATCTATTTAACCGGCGGAACCTGTCTTGAGGATTCCTTCTTCGCCATCATCGCGGACAACAACCATTTCCGCAGCACCATCAGGTAGTATGGCTTCGTGTCTGTAAACATCAGCCCCATGCCCACTTTTTCCTGGATATAGATCACCGACGCCTGGCCTTCGTAGAACTCGGTTGCGGTGAACACTTTCACCGTCAGCGAAGTCCCCTCCGGATACGGGCTCTCCGTGCTTACGTAGCAGCCGTTCAAGCTGAGTCCAGTCACGCGGGCAGTTCTCTTGTCTTGCGACGAACCCTCGCGGATTTCGATGGAGGCTTCGAAAGGATAACGAGGTGTGCGCCGCCGGTCCTGTTCCATATTCCTCCCGGGCCAAGCAATCCCGTCGATTCTATCCCGGTCTGCGGAATGGGGTACGTATTTCTCCAGTTTCGTGTATTTGTAACAAACACTCGGCCGTGGCGGCAGAGGTTGGAATAAGCGTGATCTTTCTTTGCGACGAGACGAGAGAAGAAGAAGTCTGACGCTTCGGGCAGAGGAACCAGTTGCCTTAGCAGCTGAGTGCTCTCAATCCCCTGAGGCGTATTGGGGAAGCGGAGAGAGCGGGATTCTGCGCTCCGATCTTCCTTCCTTGCCGTAGCCGGTGAAGTGTGCTGTATTCTCGGTGGTTGCTATTCGCCCTTGCCAGCGTCTTGAGGATTGCAGGGCATGATTAAGTTCTTCGCGTAGCTTGCGCCGCGCGCGGAAAAGCCGCAAGCGCACCGACAGCGAGGAAATTCCCAGCCGCTCCGCTACTTCCTGCGTCGAGTATCCCAGGACGTCGCGCAGAAGACACACGCGCCGCAACTCCGGACTGAGCCTCTTGATCGAATCAGCCATGCGCCTCCGCGTCTCCAGCCGCGCGAAGCTTTCCTCAGGGTTTTCATTACTGGCAGCAATGCCGCTTCCCAAGGTCTCTTCCGCAATGCTAGTGGGCTCTTCGAGTGAGAGAATCCTTCCATTACGCCGTTTGCGGATGATGTCAATGGAGGCGTTCCTACCAATGCGCGAGACCCACGCGTGCAAATCGTCTCCTTTTTCATCGCGGTTTCCGGCACCCGCAAACTGCTCCAGGCCCCGGATCACTTTCAGGAAGGCGTCCTGGCGAGCATCTTCCGCATCCGTTGGATTTCTCGTGAACCGAAGAGCGCCGCGATACAAACCCGCGGCGTATGGCAGGATCAGCTTGGCCAAGGACTCACGATTGCCTTTTTGCGCCTGCAGAAGCAACGCAGGACGCGTAACCGCTTCAATATTTAGGGATATGGTAGCCATAGCGCGAAAAAGAATGGCAGGCGAATTACCAAGCGGCACTCGACCAGAGGTTATTGATTCAAAATAACTTAACTCAGGAAGGGGATTGCCGCGCAAAACGAAGAGTGCCCGCTTATGGGACGCGCAGTGGCGATTTCGGTCATTCTGGACACTTGCCTTCTGGGCGCTTTACGCTATTCGGCGGGCTGAAGCTTGTCTCCCTGCATTTCCCATTCGATGCGTACCAGAAAATCGAAATGCATGCCTTCGGTTTTCAGCCATTCTTCCAGCGCCTCCCGCGATTCGGCGCGAAACTCCACAAACATCTTCCCTTCGAGCATGTTGACGAGCACGCGTTCGGCTCGCGCAGTGCCGCCAGCTCTCATGCGCTGCGCGAGGGCTTCCGCCCCCTGCCGCGTGAGGCAGGCGAGCGTGTGCTGCGTAAGGTATCGTGGCATGGGAGCTCCTAAGGAGAATGTCAAAATTCAAGTATTCCACAACATCCGGGCCCGCAGTTCACGCGAAATACGCGGAAACATTCCGGCTTGCGGCTCGTTATTAACATCATGAACCTGCTGAACAACCTGCGGTATTCCCTTCGTCAAATCTTCAAGAATCCGGGGTTCTTCACAGTTGCTGTGGCCGCGCTCGCGCTGGGTATTGGCGCCAACACCGCTATTTTCAGCGCGGTCGAAGCCATATTGCTCCGGCCCCTGCCCTACTTCCAGCCCGATCGGCTGGTCATGGTGTGGGAAGACTCTTCTTTCATCGGTTTCCCGGACAATACTCCGGCCCCGGCGAATTACTTGGACTGGAAAGCGCAAAACACGGTGTTCTCCGACATGGTGGCGCGGCAAGGCAGCAGCATGAGCCTGACTGGAGATGGGGCGCCGGAGCAGCTCTTCGGGCAGCGCGTTACGCCAAATTTCTTTGATGTGCTGGGTGTGCAGCCGGCAATCGGCCGTGTTTTCACTCCCGAGGAAGACAAGGCCAAGGAACAGGTGGTCCTTCTAAGCTATGGCTTGTGGCAGCGCCGCTTCGGTGGAGACAAGTCCATCGTCGGCCGCTCGATTCTGTTGAACAATACGCAGACGAAAGTTCTGGGTGTGATACCGAAAGGTTTCTTCTTTCGTGAAAAAAATGTCGACTACTGGATGCCGCTCTATTTCACGCCGGAGCGATGGGCGCAACGCGGCAACCATTTCCTGAACGTGGTGGCTCGGCTGAAGCCAGGGGTGACTCGGAAGCAAGCGCAAACCGAAATGGACACCATTGCGGCGCGGTTGCAGCAGCAATACCCGGAGACCAACGCCAAACTAGGCGCGGTCGTCGTGCCCCTGCAAGACGATTTTGCGGGCGATACGAAAGACGGATTGCTGGTGCTGCAAGTGGCGTCGGTGTTCGTGCTGCTGATTGCGTGTTCGAATCTGGCGAATCTTTTGTTGGCGCGGTCCACAGGCCGAAAGCGCGAGATGGCGGTGCGCATCGCTTTGGGCGCAACCCGGGGACAGATCGCGGCACAAATGCTTGCGGAAAGCCTGCTCTTGTCCGTTGCCGGCGGCGCGTTGGGGCTGGCAGTGGGCCAGGCCTGCTGGAGCGCATTCGGCACATTGGTGCCACCGCAGATTGGCCAGGCAGGATTTCAAATCGATTGGCGCGTGCTGCTGTTCACGGCAGCCATATCCATCGCGGCAGGCGTTTTGTTCGCGCTTGCACCGGCGTTCCGAGCTTCCGATGTTTCCTTGCAGGAGGCGCTGAAAGACGGCGGCCGCTCCGGTGAATCGCGAAGCGGCATGAAATTGCGTGATGGCCTCGTCGTGACGCAGTTTGGACTGGCTTTTGCTCTATTAGTCTGTGCGGGCCTGATGATTCAGACGATTTGGAACCTGCGGAAACAGGATTTGGGATTTCGCGCCGATCACCTGTTGACGATGGCCGTGCCTTTGCCCGACCCGAAGTACGACACCAAAGAAAAACGGCGGAATTTTTTACAATAACGTGGCGGCGAGCGTCCGGGTTCTTCCAGGCGTCAAAGATGCCGATTTCATTTCCGATGCTCCATTTACGACGAACGGCGATACCTACGGATATGTTGTGGAAGGGGAGCCTCCCCTTCAGCCAGGCCAAGTCAATGACGCGCTCTACCGCGAGGTCACCCCTTCGTATTTCGAAACCGTCGGCGCAACGCTGCGCGAAGGGCGCTTCTTGCAAGACAGCGACCGCGAAGGGGGCCAACTCGTTATCGTGGTCAACGAGTTCTTCGCCAAACGCCATTGGCCAGGACAAAGCGCCATCGGCAAACGCATTCACTTCGACGACAAGGACGAACCGTGGCGCACGGTCGCCGGCGTTGTGCAGGACATGCGCGATCGTGGATTGCTGTTCGACATGAAGCCCGCCATCTATGTGCCTGTGAATCAAGTCAAGCCAGATACTTTTTCCTGTCTCGTGGTACGCACGGCGATGGAACCAAAAAGCGCAGTGAAGACCGTAGAAAACGCCGTGTGGGCGGTGGATTCGCAGCAGCCGGTAACGCTCGTTCGCACGATGGGCGAATTGATTGAAGCCGATGTAGCCGACCGCACGCGCCCGATGATTTTGCTCGG
>Ga0075426_10002595_pt1 | contig 12915 bp, 11 predicted proteins | sample SoiMethybrSBSTD5_FD_75304 | JGI IMG/M metagenome (GOLD analysis project Ga0075426, IMG submission 75304) | Bulk soil microbial communities from a Populus tree surrounding site in Tennessee, USA - Soil MetaG P. TD hybrid SBSTD5 | ecosystem: Environmental > Terrestrial > Soil > Tree plantation...
GTCCCGCGCACCGCAGTGCGGACAGATGAATTCCACCTTGTCTTGCTGCGGATCGCGGTCCAGGGCCGCCCACCCGGTGCGGCGCACGCCAATGGTTTCCGCGTTACGCCCATCCATGCGAGTCAACCTCCTAAATCCACGTCCTCAATGTATAAGATGCGCAATAGAATAACACAGGTACAGGTTTCTGTAACTCCTTCAATATAAATGAGTTACGTTGACGCCAAGCGATGGAGCTTGCGGCCCTGCGCTGTTCGGTGCTTTCGGGGGCGACTAAGCCCTCCCCGCCAAATTAGTACCCAATCCTGAGATTCTTTGCGCCCAAGCCTTTTAAAAAGTTCCCGAGTTCCTCTACTTGGCCCTTAAAACTTACGACCTACAACCGATTGACCAGGGAACTTGTATCGCCCCGCGGTGTCCAACGCAAGGAGGACGCGCGCAACCTCACATCCCTGCGAGCGCGGCGCCGGTCTCCCGGAGGACAAGAGCAACCCCCGGGAGGTCGGCGTCGCAAGATTTCTGCGGTTCCACCGTGTCCCGGCGATCCGCGAAGCCTCGCAGAAAAAACTGTGGAGGTGCGCGATGCCGCACGATTCTCGAAATGTTTCTGAAACTATTCCCAAGGAAGCTCTGGGTTCTCTGGGCGGCTGCCTCGTCGAAGGCGACCCCGAGCAGCGTCGCCGCGAACGCCGCGTTCGCCGCCGCTCGCTCATCATCTCAATCCTGACGCAGGCCGCAGTCGTTGCTTTGCTAATTCTCCTGCCTCTCTTTGGAAGGACCGAGCATCTTGCATTGAGCAAGACTTTCACTCCAATTCCGCCCTACGGCCATCCGCCTCATCACGCGGTTGGAGACACTACCCGCAGAACAATACAAACTGTTATTTCCGATCGCACGCTTCGGTTTTTTTCGCCAACAGCTAGGCCCACAAGTCCCGCAACTCCGGGAGATAGCGCGGGCCCACCACAAATTGGCTCGGGAGGAATGGAAGGCGAAAGCGGCCCCGAGTGCAGTTGGTGCGTAAACATTGGTGGCCCTGACTCAGGGCCTCGCCCTCCGCAACCAACCGTCGAGAGACCGTCGAAGCCTCAGGTTGTTCGACAGACCACTATTGATCCCGCGATGCTGATTCACCGCGTTGACCCCGTCTATCCAACCTTGCCGAGGCAGATTCACAAGGAAGGCCGTGTGGAACTGCGAGCCATCATTGCGACCGATGGTTCCATTAAATCTCTTGAAGTTGTCGGCGGCGATCCCATGTTTTATCAGTCAGCGCTCGACGCCGTAAGCCAATGGCATTACAAGCCAACGATTCTCAATGGCCAAGCCGTCGAAATCGACACGCACATCACCGTCATCTACACCATGCCGCATTGACTCGGAACTCCTGACTGTTAACTGTCGACTGTCGGCTGTTGCCCAAAAAAGGTGCAGGGGCCGCTTCTGCCTGACTACGCGGCCCCTTCTGCCTGCACACCTCGCAACCGATTCTTTTGCTCTTGTCGGCGCTCCGTTAGAACCGGAAAACAAATCCGGTCGACACGCGGAAATTGTTTTGGTCCCGTGTGCCGAGCGTACCTTCCCGGAATCGCGTCAGCAGGTATTCTGCTTGAAACGGACGGATCGACAAGTGATTGAGCACCTTGTAATCCACGCCGCCGCCCGCGGTCATGGCAAACGCGTTCTGCGTGCCAGTGGTGCCGAAGGCCGCGGCATTCGCGTGCGCCGCGCCGAAGAGCACCTGCCCGAACGGCGTGATCCTGGAATAATGGCGATAGGAAATGCGCGGCCCGAAGAGATACGTCGAGAACGTGCCGTCGTTACCTGTGCCAAGTATGTTTCCTTTGGTGTAGCCGCCAAAATCAGCAACGCCGCCGAGCCAATTCGTGATGTTGTAGGCCACGTTCGCGTTTCCACCATGCAGATGGAAGCTATCGGTTCCGGTCACTCCGGGATTGGCCTGCACGTACGAATAGCCCGCAAAGACGTCCACCTTCGGCGCACTCTCCTGCGCGTAAGCCGAAACGGCGGAAAGCGAAAGTACAGCGAGTAGAGACACCCATAGCTTCAACTTCATGATCCCTCCATTTGGATTTAACTTTTGGCGCAGGCCCTCATGTTGCAATCGCGGCCGCGCGTTTCGCGGGCTGCCTCAGGCAGGGGAGGCATCGCCCCGCATCCCTCGATTTGTCTTGCCCATAAAGATGCGTCGAGTCGCCGCTTCGTTGTAAGTTTTTCGAACATTTCTTCCGGAGCGATGTGACAACAATTGTCAGCAATCTACAACAAATGGAAGGTTCAAGTTGAGGTCGCGGGCCCGCTGGCAGCTTGTCGAAGAATATTCCTGATGTTATCCGAGCGAAGCGAGGGATCTGCTTTTCCAGTGCTAGAGCCTTACAAGATCGGCTCGCCCGAGTCCCGCGCAATGGCCTCACGCGTCGCGTCGCGCAGGCGAATCAACTCTTGCCACTCCGAAGAATCCCCGGCGTTCCGATCATTGCTGGCCGCCTGCGGATAAATTGGCGGATGCACCGTAATCGTTACGCTGGTGGGCCGCGGCAAGTACGTGCCGTCCCGCAACATCTGGCGCGTGCCCGCCAGCGAAATGGGAAGGATGGGCGTCCCCGTGGCGACCGATGCTTTGAAAGCCCCCAGCTGAAACGGCCGTACGCCATCCTCTGGGCTAAACGTGCCTTCCGGAAAAATAAAAATGGACTCGCCTTTGCGGAGAAGTTCTTCCACCTCCCGCACCTGCCGCAGGCGCGACTCCGGATCCGTGCGCTCGAATTTCAAATGCCCCATGCCGTCCAGAAATGCCCCAATAAAAGGCATCCCGTGCACTTCCATTTTCGCCACGAACCGGTACGGCACGCCCAGCCCCAGCATCAGCGGCAACACATCGAAATAGCTGGTATGGTTGGACGTGAAGATTTTCGCGCCCGGAGCATCTACATATTCCATTCCCGTAACACGCACCCTGCATCCGATAAGCGCAAACAGAATCTTCAGCGCCGAAGAAGTGTACCGCCCCGCGGCGCGATGGTCCTTGATGAGATGCAGGATCGCCCAGGTCGGAACGATCCACAACGCGAACACCACGAAGAAATAAATCCCGTACAGTGTTTCCAAGCCGCGTCTTAAACCAGCAAGCACCGCGCGGCCGAAGTTATGCACTCCGCTCGTCGTCCCCAGCCGGACGATCTGCACCCACGCGGGAGCGCGCCCTGCCGCCAGCGTCCCTGCGAAGTAAAGCTGCTTCGTTTCTTCCCGCCGCAGCTTGCCGCTCGATGTCTTCGGAATACTCCCCGGCGGAATTAACTCCACGCGATCCGGCGGCAGTCCCAATCCTTGCGACACCTGTTCCGTGACCTTCGCCGCAATCACCGCTCGCCGGGCAGCATCCCGTTCGCGCGTCTCGGCCACCACCACCAGTTTTTCTGTGCCGCTCGCCTCGTCGTTCAGCCCAAACGCGACCACGCACCCCTTGCGAACCCCCTCCACCCGCGTTGCCAGCTCCTCCACTTCGTGCGGATACAAATTCCTTCCGCCCTTGATGATGATGTCCTTCACCCGGCCGGTGACAAAAATTTCCTCTTCAGCGCGGTACGCCCGGTCGCCTGAATTCACCCAGGGGAATCCGCCGTCGCTTGCCACCGGCCCCTCTGGCAAAAGCGCTTCGGTCGCTTTCGGATTGCGAAAGTACCCGCTCGTCGCTGAAGGTCCGCGAAACCACAAAAATCCTTCCGTGCGGTCCGGCACCTCGTTACCTTTTTCATCCACAATCCGCACTTCATGCCCCGGCAGCGATTTGCCGGAAGACACAAACGAAATTACCGTCTCATCTTCGGTAGCCGCAGGCACGGCGCGTCCCTGCGCCGTAAACGTTTCGCGTTCCACGCGATCGATCAGCGGCCCGCGATTCAGCGGCGGTATGGTGACTCCCAGCGTGGACTCCGCCAGCCCATAAACCGGCAGTTGCGCCTCGCGGCGGAATCCGTATTTCGCGAACCGCTCCCCGAAGCGCTCCAGCGTTTCCGGATTCACCGGCTCCGCGCCATTCAGCGCCGCGCGCCACGATCTGAGGTCCACTCCCTGAATGTCCTTGTCCGCAATCTTCCGCACGCAAAGCTCGTACGCGAAATTTGGCGCTGCCGCGATGGTTCCGCGATGCTTGTGAAACGCTTGCAGCCATTTTTCCGGACGCGTCAGGAAAGCCAGCGGCGACATCACCGCCACCGGGAGTCCAAAGTGCAGCGGTGTGAGCCACGCCCCGATCAATCCCATGTCGTGATACAGCGGCAACCACGTCACCACCACGTCGCCGGGGCCGGCCTGCACGGCCTGGCCAATAGTGCGAATATTCGCCAGCATATTCGCGTGCGTCAGCATTACACCCTTGGGATCGCCCGTCGAACCCGAAGTGTATTGCAGCATCGCCAGGTCGCTGCCCTTGCGCACCCGGCTCCCGGTAATGTGCGGCGAACGCGCTCCCGCCGCTGGGGGTGGAGCTTTGTCGGCCGCTTCGATCACCTGCTCCGCGTCCGCAACTTCTTTCAGGGAGCGCACGCGCGGCCGCAGCAGTTTCGCCACCGATTCCCCTTGGCGGAACGTCAGCAACATGCACGCTTCCGCATTGTCCAAGATCGCCGATTGCCGCGCCGCATATTCCTCGATGCGGTCCGCCCGAAACGGCGGATAAATCGGCACAGGCACCGCCCCGGCAAGCAGGATTCCTGCGTAAGAAATGAAAAACGCTCGCGACGTCGGCAACATCAGCGCCACACGTCCGCCCGCAGGCACGCCGCGCCGCGAAAGTTCCCCCGCAAGCCGCTGCGCCGCTGCATGCAACTCGCCGAAGGTCAGCTTCGAGCTGATTTCTCCGTCTGGACCATCCTCAGTGATGAGCAGATGCGTCTGCTCCGCGTTGTGCTTCGCGCGGTAACGCAGCACATCAATCAGCGTTTCCGCGGAGAATACGCCCTCGCCCACTGCTTCGCGATGCAGTTTCTGCGTCGTCGCGGCGGCTCGCAACGCGGACTGCGGCTCCTCCGCAACCTCAGTCGCACCGGGAGTTGCCAGAATCGCGCGCGCCAAATCTTCCGGAGTGTTTGCCTCGGACGCAACGCGGTCCGGCAATCGCACTCCAAAAGCCGCTTCCAGCCGCGTCAGCAGCTCCACGCGTTCCAGGCTGCCGAGTCCGAGGTCGCGATCCAGTTGGGAAGAAAGGTTCAGCATTGGCAGCGCGCCCCGGCTGCCGAGTTCGCTGAGAAGTGTGCGCAGGACCTCCAGCACGCGCTCGCGTGCGGTGGCAGTGTCGAGTTGTGTCGCTGGAGTGGCCACGGTTCGCACCGGGAAACCCTGGTTGCACTTGGCCAGAGGCTAACACGCAAAAGCGCCGAATGCTACTCCCGTAACTTCAATGGGTAACGAGCCTAGGCGCCTTTCTTTGCCGCCTGCGGCGCCGAAAAGCCCTTGGGCAACAAGGCAGTGGAAAGGTCCACGCCGGATAAATCCGCGCCGGTCAAGTCCGTTTCTCTCAAAATGGCAACGCCCATGTCCGCGCCGGAAAACCGGGCGCCGGTCACCGTGGCTCCCCTAAGATTCACGTTGCGTAAGCACGCGCGTTCGAAACAGGCGTTCGAAAGATCGCATCGAAAAAACTCCACGCCGCTGGCTTGCGCTCCGGTCAGGTCCGCGCCCGGGAGAATCGCTTCGGTCATGTCCGTGTTTCGTAAATCCGCGTTCTTCAAAAAGGCGCCGGAAAGATCCGCTCCGGGAAGCCGGGCGGTTCGGAGATCGCTTCCTTCGAGGCGGGCGTTGCGGAGAATCGCGCCGGAAAAATTTAAGCCGGATAAATCGGCGTTCGAAAGATCCGCACCGGTCAGGTCCGCGCGCGCGCCGCCGTCTTTCCCGCGAAAAAACAGCTCGTGCGCTTCCAAAGTTTCTGTGAGTTTTTTTCCGTTGTGCCTGATGCTTTTCGGTTTTCTCAGTCCCATAAAATAACCAATCCAATCGTCAATATCTGCACTCCTCTTCAATTTTACTGGAACTCGGCTTCTGTTGCAGTATCCGCGCCCCGTTCCGGAGGAAGAGCAGGTATCGTCCGCTATTGGAGGCCGGCAGATTCCCTCTTGCCTTTTTCCGTCAGCGCGTAGAAGTCCCCGCCGCAGGCATCCAGCATGCCGGCGCGTGTCAATTCATCGATGGCATCGAGCACGCCTTCTCGTTCGGACGCTTCGTTGCCCGCCGCTTCGAACAGCACGTGCAGGTCCAGACGATCCATGCCCATCTCTCCAAATAATCGCAGAACGCGCAATGAAAGCGGCTTCATCGTAGACCTCGCGTGGTCGCTTCAAAACGTGCGGGTGTCGCTTCGCCATTTTACTTGAACTTTGATGCGTCAGGCACTGCGGCGGTCTGGGCTAACGGAGAACGTCACACTTCGGCCAAATTTAAGCCGTAGGCGGCGGTGCGGCTTGCGCCCGCAACGAATTGAGCACAGCTTGCGTGACGTCTTTTCCGCCGCGCGAGTTGTTGTAAACCGACTGGATCGTGTAGATCGGTCCCCAGGGAATGCCCCACCAGCCCGCCACGAGCGAGAGCAGCGTGAACGGCAAGCCTTTGGTCACGGCGCTTTCGCCCTGCCGTAAGAAGTAAATGTCGGAAGGCCTGCGGAAAGTCAGGACGACAACCGAAATGCAGTACTGGAAGAGAACGAACTTCCCTCCGCGCTGAATCTCGAAGTCCAGCTCTCCGTTCTTCATTCCCTCGATGCCGCGAATCTTGGTCGCCATGGCCGTCCTTTTTATGGGAGCTTGGGCTGAGAAAGCCCGGGCTGCATTCCTTGCTGCAGTTGCGCGAGTTCTCGCGCTGCCGCATAACCCTGCCACATCATGTAAAGCGCATACGCGTGCACCGCAGCATCGAGCCACATGCTGAAGTACAGAAGCAGCACGCCATCCAGCGCGTAAGCGATCATTCCCGCCAGGAATGCTCCTTGCGAGCCGGCTTTCGCCCATTTCCAGCAAAGGATCAGCATCAGAAGGAAAACGCCGTCGACGGCAATGGTGATGAATATTCCATTCTTGCCGGCGCCCTTGCCCACGGCATCCATGACTTCCGTAATGCCCAGCCCAAAAATGAAGCGGATCTTGGCATCCACGATTTGCAGCACCGAATTGATTCCCGACAAGATCGCGATCGTCAGGAACCAGCTAGCTCCGCGCCGCATGCGCAAAATGACGGGAACGCGCGGGTCCTGCGCCGCCGGTTGTGCCGATGCACCTGGAAGAGCGCCACCGGGACTGAGTGACATGCTTTTCTCCTTCGAGGGAAGTGGACGTTCGCTAAAAATCATCTTGCCATGCAAAGGAGAACCGCCGCCCCATCAATACGAAGTGCTGTGCTCAACCAGCAAGTGGCCATCGAAGAGATCGGCGCGGCTTACCCGCAACCGGTGGGCAGAATATGCAAGCCTAATTCCCGTGAAAAACTCGCGAAAGACTCGTAAACTTTGAGTAGAGATGTCTAGGAGCGGTACAACGAGGACAAGTCAAGGAAGCATGCCGTCGCGGATGCTGAGTGTCGCGCTTTTTCTATTCTTGTTCGCGGTTGGCAATCCTGCACGAGCGCAGGAGCGCGAAGATGAAATCGTCGCGAATCTTGCCGGTGGGCGCGTCATCGTTCACGTCGCGAAGGACGTCATCATTTTTGCCGCTATTGATCAGCCGGTCGAACCGAGCTCCATTCCTCCTCGTGTCGCCGGCGTCGACGCCTCGCACATCGCGGTGTTGTTTGGCGCTTCCGAATGGCGCGTTCCTGCCGACCCAAAGCCCATCCGCCTCGATCGCAATTTTCAGCGCATTGGCGGCGGGGGCGTCCGCGAGGATCCCGCGGGTGGCGAAGCCGAGCCCGACCTCGAGCTCATCGGCACCGCCTTCCTCGAGAAGCTGCGCCCCTTAGTGGGCCAGCTGCATCACAAAGTGGATTTCTCTCCCAGCGACCCCGTCTTCGAAATGGTGATCATTGGCTATGCGCCTGGCGACTATGGTCCCGAAGTGTGGGTAGTGGAATACCACATGGAGCAGCAAGAGGTCGCCACGCGCGGCGAGGAGTACTGGCAGACGCGCCTCTTGCGTCCACACTTCACGCAGCTTTACCCGCCGGAGAAGCATGCTCCGCGCATTCTGGTCGAGAGCCGTTATCCCGCCGGCTTGAAAGGACCCACGCTGGAAGAAATGATCAAGAGCAATGACCCGCGCATTTCTTCGGTACTGCAGAATGGGCGCTTCGAAAAAGTGCTGGAAAACTTGCGCGGTGGCAGCGCCCAGAAAGCAGTGGCCGCGGATTCGGTAGAATTCATGCGCGCCGTGGTGCCCCTGCTCGCAGGCAATTCTGGCTATGTTATCGGAACGCTCGAGGAACAGCGCGGCTTGAATTGGGTCGTCCCGCCCTCCGAGCCCGTCGAGAAAGCCCAGGAAGACAAGAACCGCCCGCCTGACGCCCCCACCCTCCGCCGCCCCATCAAGCCTTAACTATCCGGTCAGGGAAGTGCGCAAAGGCGGTCCGACGCCTCGTTGTGCATACCATACCGCGAGTACACTGACTTCCTTCCGTACCACCGCATAGTTAACATGGTAGCGGGTCCCTCCGGGCAGAAGGCGACGCACGCCGCGCACAGGGGACGGGCGATACATGTGACCAATCTGGGGTGCCCCCCGAAAGGAGTTCGAAGAATTCGCTTAGTTCGTTTATGAATAAGTCCAATTTTCGCCCAAATGGTTTTCGATTAAGGGGCTTATGGCAGCTTCTCGATGGGGTCGCCGGGGCGGATGCGGCCGCTTTCCAGCACGCGGCACAGCATGCCGCGGCGGCCCCAGAGTTCCTTGCGCAGGCCAGGGCGGATGCGCTCCATTTGATTGCAGGGTGTGCACACCAGAGTGACTTCCAAGCGCGCGTCACCAATGCGAAGCTGCTGCCCAATCGACAGGCTGTTCACATTCAAGCCATCCGTGGTGATGTTTTCGCGCAAAATTCCAGGCGTCAGCTCCATGGCTTCTAGAGTCTCGCGGTCCAGCAGCAAGATTTGGCGATTGCTTCCTGCCTGCGCGTGCGCGCACCCCTCCAAGCCAAAGTCACCCAGGATTCGCCCTTCGCAAAGCTCTTCCATCGGAACGCGTTTCTTCGGCGCACGGAACAGCTTGTGTACAGTCGCCATACTCTCAGTTTCCAGTGGCCTTCAGTGTGTTCAGATGGCGCCCAATGTCTCTGCGATAGTGCATGCCTTCGAAACGAATCTTTTCCGCGACCGCATAGGCTGAGCCGAGAGTCGCACCCAGAGTTGGTCCGACCGCAGTCACTCCCAGCACGCGGCCGCCGGTCGTCAGGATTTCGTCGCCCACACGTTTCGTTCCCGCATGCAGGACTTTTACACCGGTAATTTGCTCCGCACGGGTTAGTCCCTCGATCTTCTTCCCCGTTTCGAATCGCCCTGGATAGCCGCCGGATGCAAGAACCACACAGGCACTGGCCCCCGGCTTCCAACGCAACTTGGAGGCATCGAGCCGGCCCGCCGCCACGTCTTGCAGCACCTCAGCCAGATCGAAATCCATGCGTGAGGCAATCGCTTGCGTCTCGGGATCGCCCAGCCGGCAATTGAACTCCAGAACTTTCGGACCGTTGCGCGTGAGCATCAGGCCAATGTAGAGGAATCCTTGGTAAGGGATTCCGTCAGCCGCCAGGCCCTGTAAGGTTGGCTCGACAATGGTCGAGACGACAGTCTTTCGAAGCGGCTCCGGCAGCAACTCGTCGGTCGAGTACGCGCCCATTCCTCCCGTGTTCGGCCCCTGGTTACCGTCAAAAACGCGTTTGTGGTCGCGCGTCGGCACCAGCGGCGCGTAGGTCTTGCCATCGGTCACCACGATGAACGACAGCTCGTCGCCTTCAAGCCCTTCCTCCAACAGGATGCGCTTCCCGCCCGCGCCCAATTCGTTCTTCTCCATCACGCACTCGATGAAGTTGCGCGCCTCGTCGAGATCCGCTGCCACCAGGACGCCCTTTCCCGCGCATAAGCCGTCCGCTTTGATCACTACGGGAAAGCCGGCGCTGCGCAACGCGGCGTACGCTTCCTGTGGCGATTCGAAGGAGCCATACATTTTTGCGGTTGGAATGTTGTGCCGCTGCAGGAATTCCTTCGAGAAGACCTTGCTGCCTTCGAGCTGTGCCGCCTGTTTCGACGGTCCGACAATCGCCCAACCGCGCTCGCGGAACGCGTCGCCGATCCCGTTCACCAAGGGCAGCTCCGGCCCCACGACACTCAGGTCAGGAAGATTCTTTTCCGCAAACGCAACCAGGCCGGCCACGTCACCTGCATCAATGGCCACACATTCGGCGTCCGCGGCGATCCCACCGTTCCCCGGGGCACACCAGATTTTTTCAACACGCGGGCTCTCCTTCAGCTTCCACACCAGCGCGTGCTCGCGTCCGCCTCCGCCAATCACCAGAACTTTCATTCGCAATTCCTCGCCCACAACTCTTTCGAATGCCCGCAACTCTCTCGAACGATAGACGCGACATCTCGGGCTGTCAACCTTGGCCCTCGCGCTTCCGACAGACTGCATTCAGCGCTGCATCATTTCTGCCTCCTGCTTCTTCGGCGTTCGCAACGCGCTAACCGATTGGGAAACCTGCCCTTCAGACCAGTTTTCCGTTCTGCTATACGACCGCTACGCTGAGACCAATTCCCAAACGCCCGAGGTGAATCACAACGGGGCGGAGGTTTGCCACCAATGATTCTGATTCCCTTGAAACACGAAAACATGGAAGGCCGCCGCTGGCCCATTATTACGTTCGCCCTCATCGGCTTGAACATCCTCGCATTCATCGGCACGCACTGGACCATGCAAGAACAAGCGCCAAAGCTTGCTGAAGTGCGCCTTCACCTTCTTCTGCTCGCCGCCGAGCATCCCGAACTGAAGATGCCCGAGGATGCACAACAGTTCGTGGCGGATTTTCAAAAAGCCAATCCCCAAGTCTGGAAGCAGGCGGCCTCTCCCTACAGGCAGCTGGTTGATTCAGCCGATGCGCGCTACCGCATGACGGACGACACTGAGAAATTGCAGGAAGAGATGGATTCTCTGGCGCAACAGTTTCATGACCTCAGGGAACAGTCCGTTCTTTTGAACTACGGGTTCGTTCCCGCCCACAAGAAAGCCATCACTTACCTTACCTCCATGTTCATGCATGCCGGCTGGATTCATCTGATCGGAAACATGTGGTTTCTGTGGCTGGCCGGTTTCGTCCTGGAAGAGAATTGGGGCCGTGCCATCTATCCGGTGTTTTACCTCTTGGGAGGCATCTTGGCGTCGCAAATTCACGCGCTCGCCTACCCCAACAGTATCGTGCCCACTCTTGGAGCTTCCGGCGCGATCGCCGCGCTCATGGGAGCTTTCCTCGTTCGTTTCCCAAAGCTGAAGATCGACATGTGGGGCACCGCTCTCTTTATGCGTTTCCGCTTCAAAGCGCCTGCGTACTCGCTGCTTCCGCTGTGGCTGCTCACTGAAATTTTCTACGGAGCCATGGTCGGTCAAATGTCCGGCGTGGCGCATTGGGCGCATATCGGCGGTTTTATCTTCGGGATGCTTGGCGCCCTTGTCATCCAGCATACGGGGCTCGAACATAAGGCCAACGCCGCGATCGAAGAAAAGGTTGGCTGGATCGCAGATCCCGCCATCGTCCAGGGAACCGAGTGCCTGGAGCAAGGCCGATGGGATGAGGGCATTGCCGTCCTTCGGAATTACTTGCAGGCAAAGCCGGATGCCGGCGATGCGCTCTCCCTATTGCGCCAGCTTTACTGGCGCAAAAATGATGTTCCGGCGTATCTCGAGGCCAGCATCAAGCTGTGCCAACTGCACTTGAAAGGGCAGGACAAGGAAGCCGCCGTGCAGGATTACCAGGATTATCTAAATGCCGGCGGGAACCGCATGCCCGCGGCCGTATGGCTCGAGCTTTGCCGCATTTTCGAAGGTCAGCAGAATTATGATCGCGCGCTCAACGAGTACGACAAGCTCGCGCAAACCTATCCGAAGGAGCGGCAATCGATTCTTGCACTGCTATCCGCGGGACGCATTTCGCTGAAGCTAATGAACCGGCCCACTGATGCTTTGCGTTTTTACAATGCGGCGAAGGCCTCGCCTGTTCCGCACCTGGATTGGGAGACGAATATTCAAGCCGGAATCCAAGGGGCTCAGAAGGCGCTGGGAATTTCGTGTGAAGCAGCTGAGAGCCCGTCAGGGGCGTTGCGGCAGTAAGACGACCCTGCTCAGCGCAGGTTGATTTGAAAGTGCGCGGAACTTGCCGAGCAATTGATTAATCATAAGTAATATATTTATTTCTGTATCAGCCGTTGCCGGCGGCGCGGATCGGAATGGTTACGGAAGCGGATGCGGCGTCGGACGAAGCCAGCATGTGGCAGCGCCCGTCGAAAATTCCTCCGGGGTCAATCACCATGCACGGCGAATGGACCTCTCCGGTGACCACGCCTTTCGCTTGAATCTCGACGCGGCCCTTCGCAAAAATCACGCCGTCGAAGCGCCCGGAAATCACCACGCGATTCCCTTCGATTTGTCCTTCGACTTTTGCGCCGTCGCCGAGCACCACGGTCTGCTCGGAAATAATGTTGCCCTTGACGTTGCCATCAATGCGGAACGTTCCCTTAACCGTGAGCGTTCCTTCGAGGGTCACGCCCTGGTCAATAAAGCCAGTCCACTCTTCACTGTTTGTCGCGCCATTTTTATCGGCGGCGGGCCACTTCCACGCCATATCGAGTTCCCCCAAATCTTCAGACACTTCTACTTTAATGGGGCCCGGAAACAAGTCAACGCAGCAGAAGAATCCGGTTGTCGAAGTTAAGACTGC
>Ga0075426_10002596_pt1 | contig 12913 bp, 10 predicted proteins | sample SoiMethybrSBSTD5_FD_75304 | JGI IMG/M metagenome (GOLD analysis project Ga0075426, IMG submission 75304) | Bulk soil microbial communities from a Populus tree surrounding site in Tennessee, USA - Soil MetaG P. TD hybrid SBSTD5 | ecosystem: Environmental > Terrestrial > Soil > Tree plantation...
GTTGAGCAGACGGTGGCCGATGTCGCTCTGGCGGCGCACTTCCTGGCGTACGTGGTGATTGCGAACCGCCGCTACACCGATCTGTTCGAGTGGGGACAGCGTTCGGTTCCGCTGTCGTTGGCGGCGGAGATCCAGCATCGGCTGCTTCCCGGTGCCTTTACCTGCGAGGCGGGGCAGTTCACGCTCGCCGCCTGGCTGCAACCGGCGGGTGAGATCGGCGGCGACACCTTCGATTTTGCGCTGGAGCGGAACACGTTGCACCTGTCGCTGACCGACGCGATGGGCCACACGATGGATGCCGCCCTGTTGGCGACCGTGTTGGTCGGGGGCCTGCGCAATGCCCGCCGGCGCGGGGTTGAGCTGGCCGAGCAGGCCCGCCTGGCGAATGATGCGCTCACCGAACAGGCGGGCGAGAGCCAGTTCGTCACCGGCCTGCTCGTGCGTATTGACCTGGCCAGTGCAACGGCCGGGATCGTCAACGCCGGCCACCCCCCGCCGCTGCGCCTCCGGGCCGGGCGGGTCGAGCACGTTCGGCTGGAGGCTGACCGCCCGTTCGGCCTGCAGACCGGAGGCGGCTACCAGGTGCAAGCGCTGTCATTCGAGGTGGGCGACCGGCTGATGTTCGTCACCGACGGCATGCTGGAGCGCGACGCTGCGGGCATGAACATCGCCGCCACCCTGACCGCCAGCCGGAACATGCACGCCCGCGAGGCGGTCCAGCACCTCACCCACGCGGTCCTCCAGGCAAGCGGCGGCCGGCTACAGGACGACGCCACCGCGCTCTGTCTCGATTGGCACGGCGGCCCTCCCCGCGACCGCGACGCCACCTCGGGAGCAAACCGCGAGGGGCGACTCGATCAAGGAGCGTGGCCCTGAACGCGCAGGCGGGCGAGCGCACGGATGGTGAGAGTGCCGAGGCCGCGTTCGATGCGACGTGCGCGATCGCGAACAGCCAAGCCTCCCTGCTTCTCGATCTCGCCGGGTTGGGCGACGCTCATCGCCTGGTTTCGGCGCTGGGCACGAGCCTAAAATCGCAGCGTGTTCGTAGCCGCCTCCACCGTTGCAATCGTCGCTATCGCGGCGGCGGTCATCGTCGTCGCTCTTCTGGCCTGGTACGTCTTGCCCCGAGGCGGTCGACGCAACCGTTCACCTCGCGCTTAGGTGGCTGACGGGCTGAGGTTCGCTGACTTTGGACGCGGCGCGAGCCGTGGCGTTCAGAACTGTGTCTGCGTCGGCGGGTTCGGTTGGCCTTCAGTGCGAATCGCGTAGCTCGTGTGTCGCCGGTCGATCGCGGCTGGGCGGTCCAGACGGGCCCTACCGCGGCCGGCGTTTGAATCGGGTCGACTTGACGTCGATGCAGTAGGTCTGGTATTCGCGCGCGCGCGTCAAACGACAGTCGACCGCTAGCAACGCCAGGACGATCACAACCGCCCGGCCCACGGCGAGCGTCCACTGGCTTCGCCGCGAACGATGCATGCGCACGACTGCGGCGACCGGCAAGCGATACCTGTCCCCAACCACGGTCGGCGCAGCCGAAACGGCGATCAGTGGAACTGGCGCCGCGCCTCGGCCCGCTCGGGCCAACGGATAGGAACCCTCGAGAAGCGTGGTTGTCATGAGCGAGTTGCTGCAGGGACGCGGCGCACGCGGGCGCTTCTTCGCGCAGGCGGCGGCTCGCGCTTGGGCGGCATTCCCTCGTTCTCCGCCGCGGCTTCGGAAACCCCATCGGCGGTGGCGCGGATGGAGTCAACAGTTGCGAGGCTTCGTATCGCAATCAGCTTCCTAGGCCAACTCGACCACGCGGGAGGGGTCGGCTGGGAGGTAGCAGCACGCCACTGCCCACAGTTCAGGCAGATCGTGGTAGCACCTCCCGGTTAGGCGCCCGGCCACCGGATGGACGGAATGCTCGCCTGCCCGTCACGTGACCAGGCGACGTGCTCCGTTTCCTGCGCCACAGCCTGAGCAATGACGGCTGGGAGCCTGCTCTTCTGCCGAGGGATCGGTTTAGCGCGAGCGAGCGACGCGGATCTCTCCTCGACAACAGGAATCGTCCATCGTCTTTGGCTGGCCGAGCCGGGCAGTGAAAAGTCCAGGGTGGTCGAACAAGTCGATCGCTCTCCGTGTCAAGGCAACACTCAACGGTCGGCCGGTGCTCCGCGAAAGGCGCGTCCAAGTCTCGCCGCAAGGCCGTCGCGCGGCATGAGCTTGATCTGTGCGTCGATGTCACGAAGCTCGCGTTGAGCATCGCGAATCGCGGCGTGGGCGGCCACCTCATCCTCTCCCAACCGCACCATCTCCTCCGGCCGCTCGTGTTTCACTCCCGCGCGCTCGAGCGCGAGCGCGTCGCTGTTGCGGCGATAAGTGTTGGCTCGGTTATCGCTCAACCCCGGCAGCGTTCGCGTCAGTTCATCGCGTCGCTGCTCGAGTTCAGATCTCTCTCTCGTCATCGGTTCCTCCTATTTACGTGTCGTCAGCGGGGCAAGCGGCTCATGTTTCTCGTGGGTGCGCTGCTGCCATCGCGGCCATCAAGCGTCGGCTGCCGGCCTCTTCCCGCTCCTGCTCGTCTGTGTCGCCGGCAGTCTGCTCTGAGGGGACGAGGCGGAGTCGTGCCGGCGGCGTCCGCCATTCGCGTCCCTGGCTGTACGCGGCGTATGCGGACAGCGCTTCAAAGTTGTGCCGTCTTCGCTCGGGAAAGTAGCGGGCGGAGAAGGCCTGCCAGTCGAGTCCTTCTGCTGCCTCGGCGGCGCTGAGAAGCGGAGCCGTTGATAGTGCACGCGAGTTGTCCTTGTGTACGCACGGCCAGCGCGTGTCGAACGGGCCATGTCTTCGTGACGTCTCCACTGCTGCTCACCTCCGCACGAAAGCGGGAGGACGCAGGAGCGTCACCGGGTTCGCCTAGCTAACGACAGGTTAGCAGTCGCAGTGTGAACCAACGGGTCCGCGGCCGAACGCGATCGCGGCTATGGTGGGTGAGCGCGTAGACCTAGCGCGGAAGCCGCTGAGGCTCCGAGGTTCCTCTTCGACTTGCGAAACCTGGCCTAAGTGCAGCAGGAGAGCTCGCCTCGAGTTCTCCAACCCTGAAGCATGAAGTTAGGAGCAGCAGATGTATGCCACCCATAGGCGCTACGAGGGCATCGATCAGAGCCGGATCGAGGAGTTGACGCGGAAGGTGAACGACGGCTTGATCCCGCGGCTGAGTAAGTTGCCGGGGTTCAAGGGCTACTACCTGATGGAAGCAGGCGACGGCGTCGTCCGGTCGACCAGCCTCTTCGACACCTCCAGCCAGGCCGAGGACTCGACCCGCGTCGCGGCCGAGTGGACGCAGGAAGAGAAGCTCGAGAAGCTCGTCCCGAATCCGCCGAAGGTCACGCTTCGCAAGGTGATGGCGCATGAGACGAAGGCACCTGCTCTCGTCTAAGTCGTTTGCCTGACCGGAAACAAGTAGAAGGCCCGCGAGAGCGGGCCTTCTTTGCGCCACAGCACGATCGAAAACCGCTGCAAGAAACTCAACCGGTAGGCACTAAGAGGAGTAAGGTGTTCTAACTGGTCCCGCGATCAGGTTCCGGCCAGAGCCCGCAACCCACCAACGCGCGACGCGCGCGAGGCGAGGAGCTTCAAGGCGAACGGACTTTCGTTGCGGGGCCAGCCCCTTGCGTGACCTCATGGCTTGCGCTGCGACCGGTGCGGGGCCAAACTGACAAGCGCCCGAAAGATCGCGCGAGCGTCGCAGCCGCCGTCAGGTCGAATGCGACCGAGGATTCGCGCAACAGTACGCGTCGACAAATGAGACGTCTCGCAGAGAATCACGGCCGCGAGCGCGTAACGTCGTGGTGGCGCGAAGAGGTGCCCGGCTGTCTGGTCGGCAGCCTTGCGCAGCGGAATTCACTGGCCCGGGAGGCCAGCTACGAGCTCGGTCGCGAAGCTATCGCGCTGGTGCCGCGAATACGACGTATCGGTACGCCGAGCTTCCCGCAGGGTGGCATGCGGAAAGTACGAGACCGCGGTACCGCAGAACCCAGATCTGCCAGGGCCGCACTACCGCCGACCGGCGCACGAGGTACTTCTTCGCCCCGAGAAAGATTGCGTCACCGCGCCGGAGCCGCGGCAGGTAAAGGAACGGGTGTGTGTGGGTTGTGCGATGACCCGCGATCGCCACTGTGTCCCGATCGCGGTAGTAGACCTTAGGTCCGTATGCGAGGTCGCGGGTGAGCGCGACGTCGAGCCCAAGCCGCGGGATGTCAAGCCGCACAGGCCGGGACGCCGTGGCGGGGCCGGCAATTGCCAGCCCCACCAGGAGCGCGACGAGTGTGCTACGGAGTGAACGGCAGAACACTCGGGGCCTTGGCTGCAGCAATTGCTGAGCTGCGCTTCGACTTCGCGGTGGCCCGCGCCTTCTTCGAGGCCTGGGCACCGGCGACACCGCTAGTCGCCTGGTTGTTCCCGAGGACCGGAGGCGTGGACGCATCAGTCGTCCCACCATTCGCCGACGTCGTCTGAGGCGTGGCGATCGGAGACGTCTGCGTGGTCGAGCCCGTTGTCGCCGAGGACGACTCTGTCGACGTCGATGGCGACACCGTCGTCGTGGTCGACGAGTTCGTCGTCGTGGTCGACGAGTTCGTCGTCGTGGACGGCGTCGTCGAACTGGTCGACACGGTCGTTGTCACCGGTGTCGTCGTCACCGGGACGTCCGTCGTGGTCGCCGGCGTGCCGAGGCAGTGATCCTCGTTTACCCCGCCCACGCCGTTGTTGCCATGGGGGTCGCAATCCTTACCGTTGGGGGAAGGATCGGGGCGACAGGGTTTGTTGCTGTTGCCGTGCGAGCACGGGTCCTGCCCAGGAGGCGAACCCGGCGGCCCGGCCGCGAACACCGAACCTCCGCCGCCGGCGAGCACGCCGATCGCAAGCAACAACGGTGCCCCGAGCCAAAAAAGCTTCTTCATCGTGATCCCTTCATCGATCAGTAACCAACAGGCGCTCCAGGATGAGGCAGGTCACGCGTCGATCAGGTCACGCGTCGATCGTCGACGCTGCGCGAGCGCACCGACGTGAAGTCGGTTTGCGAGGAGCCGAGCGTTCAGCGCCCCCCGTGTGCTCGCCGGGAATCGACGAGCGGTTCAAAACTCCTGACGTTGGTGCTACCGCAGTGCTACAACCGGAACGGCTTCAGCCGCCGGGGAAGAAGCCAACAAGAAGGAGTGAAAGGAGTGAACCGCGAGGTTTGGGCGGGCGTCACAACAAGACGTCTTCTTACTGCTGAGCCAAAGTAGCACAACGTAGTTATCGACCGCGGTTCTCCGTCGGGTTCCGCCTGGCAACGCAGAACCGACGCGGCATCTCGACCGCCGCGAGTCCAGCGGCAAGGATGCCTTCGACGACATGCCGAAGACACCCGTCGCTCCTTCCGACTGTGTACCGAGCGAGCTGAGTGCGCGTTGCAGCTGTTTGACACCATCGCCCGGGCGAGGCCCTCGGCTCGATGAGATTGCGGCTATGGTGGATTAGCGCGTGGGTTTGGTCCAGTAGCCGCTGAGGGTCAAAGCGCTTCCGCTTCGTCTGTCACACCTGGCCTGAGTGCATCCAGGAGAGCTCGATCCGGTTCTCCACTTGCGCGGCTTTCGCCAACGCAGAAAGGCATCTGATGAAAGTGATCACGACAACCCCGTCACTTCGGACGCGCGACTCATCAACTGGTGCGCGCGCCGCGCACGGAGAGGCGGCACCCGAGGTCTCGATCGACTCGTTGCAGCTGTTCCTGAAGAACATCGGCAAGGTGGACCTGCTGACCGGGACGCAGGAAGTCGAGCTGGCGAAGCGGATCGAGCGCGGCGACCACGGCGCGAAGCAGGAGATGGTCGAGGCGAACCTGCGCCTCGTCGTCTCGATCGCGAAGAAGTACCGCAACCAGGGCCTGCCCTTCCTCGATCTGATCCAGGAGGGATCGATCGGCCTTGTCCGCGCGGCGGAGAAGTTCGACTACCGCAAGGGCTTCAAGTTCTCCACGTACGCGACCTGGTGGATTCGCCAGGCCGTCGCACGGGCGCTCGCCGACAAGGCGCGCACGATCCGCATGCCGGTGCACGTCGTCGAGAAGCTGAACAAGATCGTGCGCTCGGAGCGGAAGCTTCGCGCCGAGCTGGGGCGGGAGCCGACCTCCGCAGAGATCGGCAAGGACCTCGACCTGAGCGCGGAAGAGGTGGAGCACATCCGCCGCAGCGCGCAGACCCCGGTCTCGCTCGAAAAGCCGGTCGGAGACGAGGACGAGTCCGAGTTCGGCCACTTCATCACGGACGAGAACCTGCCGCTTCCCGACGAGGAGGCCGAGATCACGCTGCGGAAAGAGACGCTGCGGAAGATCCTCGGCACGCTCTCGAGCCGCGAACGGCAGGTGCTCGAGCTTCGCTACGGCCTCGACGGCCAGCATCCGCGCACCCTCGACGAGGTCGGGCGGACGTTCAACGTCACCCGCGAGCGGATCCGCCAGATCGAGAACCAGAGCCTCAAGAAGCTCCGGGCGCTCGCCGACGCCGTCAAGCTGCGCGACGTCGCGTAAGTCGATAGTCTCCGCTATATGCGGAGGAAGCTCGCTGCACTCCTGGCTGCGGCGTTCGCAGTCGCCGTGCTGGCCTCTCCGGCATGGGCTGGGTCTCACCCATCCGGCAGAAGCGGCTCGACGATCATCGCGAACCGGTACTAGCCGCAAGTAGACTCACGCGCCCGTGAACGACACGTGGCTTACCGAGCTGCGCGAATTCATCGCGATCCCGTCCGTCAGTGCGGATCCCGCGCACCAGGACGATCTTCGGCGTGCCGCAGAATGGGTGCGCGACTTCGTCAAGCGGACCGGGGGCGAGGCCGAGCTCGTCCCGAAGGGGACGCGCGACCTCGTCATCGGTGACATTCCGGCGAACAGCAACGGCGGCGACGCGCCGACCGTACTGATCTACGGGCACTTCGACGTGCAGCCGCCGGCGCCGCTCGACCTGTGGGAATCCCCGCCGTTCGAGCTCGACGAGCGCGACGGCTGGTTCTACGCACGCGGCATCGCGGACGACAAGGGCCAGCTGTACACGCTGCTCAAGGCGGCGGAGCTGCTGCGTGCCGACAGCGCGCTACCCGTCAACATCCGCGTCGCCTGCGACGGCGAGGAGGAGATCGGCGGGCACTCGATCGTCGAGTTCCTCGAGGAGGACGAGCGTGGAGCCGACGCCTGCATCATCTTCGACGGCGGCATGACCCGTCCCGAGCAGCCGGAGTTCGCGCTGGCGACGCGCGGTCTCGTCGGCTACCACGTCAAGGTGCGCACCGGCGAGCGAGACATGCACTCCGGCTACTACGGCGGGGCGGCGCTCAACGCCATCCACGTGCTCCTGCAGGGACTGTCCGCGCTCGTCGCGCGCAACGGCCTGCTGCCCGACCAGCTGCGCGTCGGACGCACTGCGCTCAGCGAGGTCGAGGTGACGAGCCTCGACAAGCTCCCGAGCGGTGCGCAGATCCTCGACGAGGCCGGCGCGACCCCGCTCGACCCGAACGCGGAGCAGCAGTTCTACGACCGCACGTGGGCGGAGCCGTCGCTGGACATCAACGGCATCCACGGCGGCAAGCCCGAGTTCGTGAACACGACGCTCGTGGTCGAGGCCGAGGCGCGCTTCACGATCCGGCTCGCCCCGGGCCAGGATCCGGGCACCGTCGGCGACGCTGCGGAAAGGCTCTTCCGTGCGGCGGTGCCGAGCGGTGCCGAGCTGACGCTGACGCGCGAGAACGCGGCGCCGCCCGGCGTGTTCGCCCCGGACTCGCCGGCGATCCAGCTCGGGCTCGACGCGTTCGAGCGCGCCGTCGGGGTGCGGCCGATCCTCGTGCGCGTCGGCGGCACCCTCCCGATCTATCCGGCGCTCGCGGCGAAGGGGATCCCGACGATCGGCACCGGCTTCGCGCTGCGGGAGAGCAATGTCCACTCCCCGAACGAGCGGCTCCGCGTCGAGGACGTCGACCGCGCGGTCGCCGCTGCGACCGAGCTGTACAAGGGGCTGGCGGCGCTTGGCTGACATCGCCTTCGAGCTCCAGCGCGACGTGCTCGAGCGCTTTCTCCGTTATGTCCGCATCGACACGACGTCCGACCAGGACTCGACGACGTACCCGAGCACCGCGAAGCAGCGCGACCTCGGCGAGGTGCTCGAGGGCGAGCTGCGCGAGCTCGGTCTCGACGACGTCGAGCTGACGCAGCACGGATACGTCTTCGCGACGGTGCCCGGCGGCGCGGGCCCGACCGTCGGGCTCATTGCCCACATGGACACGAGCCAGGACGAATCCGGCGCGAATGTGCAGCCGCAGGTCGTGGAGAGCTGGGACGGCAGCGACATCGTGCTGCCGGGCGACCCGGACAAGGTGCTGCGCGCGAGCGAAAACCCGATCCTCGCTGCACGCGTCGGGCACGACATCGTCACCACTGACGGCACGACTTTGCTCGGCGCCGACGACAAAGCAGGCGTGGCCGAGATCATGGGCGCCGTCGCGTACCTCGTCGCACATCCCGAGATCGAGCACGCGCCGCTGCGCATCGGCTTCACCGTCGACGAGGAGGTCGGCCGGGGCGTCGACCACTTCGACATCGACGCCTTCGGCGCCGACTTCGCATACACCCTCGACGGGGCCGAGGTCGGCCGCATCGACGACGAGACGTTCTCTGCCTCCGAGGTGCGCATCCGGATCGAGGGGCTGAGCGTCCATCCGGGGACGTCGAAGGGGAAGATGGTGAACGCGATCAAGCTCGGCGCGCAGCTGATCGACCGGCTGCCGCGCGACGACCGCTCGCCGGAGACGACGGACGGCCGCCAGGGCTTCATCCACCCGCACCGCTTCACCGGCACGACGGCGGAGGCCGAGCTCCGCTTCATCGCGCGCGACTTCGATGCCGCGAAGCTCGAGGAGCACGAGCAGCTGCTGCGCAAGCTCGCGGACGACGTCGCGGCGGAGGAGCCGCGGGCGCGCGTGAGCGTGACGGTCGAGGAGCAGTACCGCAACATGAAGGAGTTCCTCGACCAGGATCCGCGCGTCACCGAGGCGGCCGACGAGGCGGCGCGCAGGTGCGGCCTCGACCCGTGGCGCGAGCCGATCCGCGGCGGCACGGACGGCTCGATGCTGAGCGCGCGCGGCCTGCTGACGCCGAACATCTTCACCGGCGGGCAGCAGTTCCACTCGGTGCTCGAGTGGGCGTCAGTTCAGGACATGGCGCTCTCGGCCGCGACGATCGTGGAGCTCGCGAAGGTGTGGGCCGAGCCGGAGTGGGCTACGCGGTCAGATACGCGTGCCCGAACTGGCGCATCTCCGCGATGATCGGGAGCAGCGCTTCGCCCTTCTCAGTCAGCTCGTACTCGACGCGCGGCGGGCTCTCGGCGTAGCTGCGGCGCTCCACGAGCCCTTCGTCCTCGAGCGCGCGGAGGCGCTCCGAGAGCGTGCGCGGCGAGATCCCGGCGCAGGAGTGCTCGAGCTCGGAGAACCGGCGCGGGCCTTCGGACAGGTCGTGCACGAGCAAGGCGGTCCACTTCGCCCCGATGATCTCGGCGCACGCGGCGACAGCGCAGGACGTCGACTCGTGGATCGGGTTCATCGTCCGCATCGCCATGGCTATTCGGATTGTAGCGGTGCGGTTTTCCGCCACTCGATTCGGGGGTTCACCCGCTGGTCGCGCAGCCCTCCGGCGGCGACGATGCAGCCATGGAAACCGACATTCTCATCGCAGGCCTGATGGTGCTCGCCAGCATCGGCGCGCTGCTCGGGATCATCGTGAAGGTTGGACGCGGTGTCCGCGAGGAGCCGCGGCAGAAGGTCAAACGGGCCGAAACGGTCCCGGCGTTGCGTCCAGCTTCGGGATGGTGAATCGGGCGATCGTGCCGAAGCCCGGCGCCGGCTTGCACGCCTGAGCCACGCCCGCATCGCACGCGACGGACAGGAAGATGAAGGCGTCCTCAGGCGTGAAGCCCCACTCGTCGACGAGCAGCTTGGCCGCCTCGTCCGTGCAGAGCTTCAGCGCCTCGTCGTAGTCGCTCGCCGTCGCGTGCGGCACCCAGGCGTGCTCGAGCTCGGTCACGGGCCAGGTCGCCTGCTTGCCCTCGAGCAGCTCGAAGCGGATGTCGATCTCGCCGGCGATCTCGACGCCGGTGAAGCAGATCTCGCCGTCGCCCATCGACGCGTGCATGTCGCCGACCGCGAACATCCCGCCCGGCTGGCGCACCGGGAAGTAGATGCGCGCGCCTTTGCCGTGCAGATGATCGTCGAGATTGCCGCCGTGCCGGCCGGCGAGGCCGTTCGTCAGCGTCTCGCCGTCGGTTGCGAGCCCGACGACTCCGACCATCGGCCTCGCGGGAAAGCGCACGTGCTCGTTCATCTCGATCCAGCCGTTCTCGACACGGAACATCCGCGTCACCGGGGCCTGCACGTGCTCGATCAACTGGCCGAACCCGGGGATCAGGCAGGCGAAACCGAACTCGATCGGCCGGATGTCCAGGATCTCTGCGATCACGGAGTCCCCGGGCTCGGCGCCGCGGACGGCGACGGGACCGGTTGCGCTGTTCACGCGCTCGAAGTCGATCTCCGTGACGACGTCCGCTTCACTCTTGATCTGCCCGGTGAAGCAGTCGTTCGTCTGGAAGGTGACCGTGTCGCCCGGGTCGACCTCCAGCACCGGCTGGAGGTCGGGCCCGAACGACCAGATCACCTGCTCATGCGGTAGGAAATGTCGCTGCGGCATCTGCGGGAGCGAGAGTCTCGTCTTCGACGTAGACGCGGTCCATGTCCTTCAGCTTCTCCGGGTGCGCGCTCATCAACCAGATCGTCAGCACGATCCCGGCGCCGATCCACCCGAGCGCGATCCAGTTCGCGTACTTGATCGGATAGGTCGGCGGGAACTTCACGTACTGGTAGTAGAGCGGGAAGACGAACAGCACCGCGCCGGCGATCGGCACGACGAAGTGGAGGAACCAGTTGAACTCCGACCGCCGCTTCGTCCAGTAGTACCAGACGCAGCCCAGGCACAGGATGATGTAGACGATCACGACGACGATCACCGCCAGCGTCGCGATGAACGCGAACCCGACGAGCGGTCCCCACTTCCAGCCGAGGATGATCGAGAGCACGAACGCGAACACGCTCATCCCGATGATCGCGACGTCGGGCGTTCTGAACCTGGGATGAACGTGGCCGAGCTGCCGGGGTGCGAGACCGTTGCGGGCCAGCGCGTAGAAGACGCGCGTCGCTGCGTTGACGGCCGCGTTCGAGTTCGCGGCGATCGAGTTGCAGATCGCCAGGAAGACGATGATCCAGCCGGTGCTCCAGAACACCTTGCCGAGGTTGCGCCACGGGTCGGCGCCGGTCGCCTGGTTCACGAAGTTGTCGAACCCGGCGCCGAAGACCCAGGCGAAAGCGCAGAGGATGTAGAAGAGCCCGATCAGCAAGGCCGATCCGACGACGGCGATCGGCACCGAGCGCCGCGGGTTCTTCGCCTCCTCGCCGAGCGGCGCGGCCGCTTCGAAGCCGATGAAGGCGAGGATCGCGAACACCATTCCGCGGAAGACGCCGCTCCAGCTGCCGTCGGCGTGATGCGGGTTGAACGGCTGGAGGTTCACGTCCCCCGCGTTGGAGATCAGCATCCAGATCGCGAGCGCGCCGAAGATCGCGATCTCGAACCCGCCGAGGATCACGCCGGCGGTCGTCGAGATGCGAATGTCGCGGTACGTCAGGAGGAAGACGATCACGGTCATCACCAGCGCCCAGATCCACCACTGCCCGGTGTAGTGCCAGCCGGCCTCGTTGGACATGACCTCCGTCATCGCCCAGCCGAACTCCAGGTAGAGGAACGGCGCTACGAGCGGCTCGAACAGGATGAACAGCCACGCGACGTTGAAGCCGGCCCACGGCCCGAGCGAGCGCGCGGCGTAGGCGTAGAGCCCTCCTGCCGACGGCTCGAGCTTCGCGAGCTGACCGATCGCGTTCGCCGCGCAGAGGCACGCGATCAGCGCGAGCAGCACCGACAGTGCGAGCGCCTGCCTCGAGAATGGGACTGAGATGTAGATCGAGTACGCAACGGCGGCCGCCGGTGCCATGTGCGTAATCGACTGGAACAGGACCTGCGGGAGGCCGATCGAGTGCACCCGCAAGCGTTCGAAGGAACGGGATGGAACGACGCCGGCTTCCACAGCTCTACGCCCTCCTGGTCGTCGAACTACACGGCCGTCAATCCTTCCACGGGGGTCCGTTCCAAGTCCAGCGTCCCCCGAGCATCGTTGCGACGACATTCACGTTCGCAATGGCGTCCGCCTCGTAGGGGTCCTGGTCCAGCACGACGAGATCCGCGAGGTACCCCGGGACGAGCTTGCCGCGGCGATGCTCGTCGCCCGCCAGCCACGCGGGATTGACGGTCGTGGCCAGAAGGGCCTCGTCCAGCGAGAGGCGCTGCTCGGGGTGCCAGTCACGGGACACGGCCGCAACGACCCCCGCCCACGGATCGAGCTCCTCGATCGGCGCGTCGGAGCCGTTCGCGAGCAGCGCGCCCGTGTCCCACAGCGACCGGTACGCGTAGGCGCGGTCGGTCATCCCGGCCCAGAAGCGCTCTGCGATCTCCGCGTCGGAGGGCGCGTGGCTGAACTGGACGGAGGCGGCGACGCCGAGCTCCGCGAAGCGCGGGATGTCCTCCCGCGTCAGGAGCTGCGCGTGCTCGATGCGCGGGCGCAGGCCGCGCCACTCCTCGCGGGTCTGCTCGAACGCATCGAGTGCGTCCCGGTTCGCGAGGTCGCCGATCGCATGCACCGCGACGGGGAGCCGGGCGCGCGCGCCTGCTCGGATGATCTCCACGAGCTCCTCGCGGCTCGTGATCTCGACGCCCGAGCCGTCGAGCAGCCTGGCCGTCTGCGAGCCGAGCGTC
>Ga0075426_10002598_pt1 | contig 12904 bp, 18 predicted proteins | sample SoiMethybrSBSTD5_FD_75304 | JGI IMG/M metagenome (GOLD analysis project Ga0075426, IMG submission 75304) | Bulk soil microbial communities from a Populus tree surrounding site in Tennessee, USA - Soil MetaG P. TD hybrid SBSTD5 | ecosystem: Environmental > Terrestrial > Soil > Tree plantation...
GCCCCGGGTCTTCAGTCGTTCCAGGTCGGCAAGCGCAGCGACGGCCGACGACCAGGCGGAATGCTCCGCCGCCACCGCCGCGCGGAGCTCGGTCGCACCCGCATAGGCGTCGAGCAGGTCGGTCTGCGTCCCCTCTTCGAGGAGCGCGTGGTGCTCGTGCTGGCCGTGCATCGCCACCAGGGCGCGGCCGAGCTCGCGGAGCTGGCCTGGCGTGGAGGTGCGTCCATCGACCTTTGCCGCCGTGCGTTTGCCGAGCTCCCTCTGCAGTACGAGCTCGGTGCGGCCTGTCTGGAATGTCGCCGAGGCCATGGCGCGCTCGGCGCCGTGGCGCACCTGCTCGGCCGAGCCTCGGGCGCCAAGCGTCAGCCCGAGCGCGTCGACGATGAGCGACTTGCCGCTGCCCGTTTCGCCGGTCAGCAGGTTGAGGCCAGGCCCAAACCGCACGGCGGCCTCGGCGACGAGCGCGAGGTCGCGCACGCGCAGCTCGCGAAGCACTACTTGAGAGGCACCAGCGGCCGGCCCCAGCCCAGCTTCTCGCCGAGGCGCCGATAGAACTCCTCCGGCGGCCCGAACCGGATGACCTTCAGCCGCTTGGGATGCGGCGCGCAGCGAAGCAGGTCGCCGGTTGCCACGGCGCGGCCTCTGCGGCCGCCGTCGACCCGCATCTCCGCCGGGCCGCGCAGGAGCTGAAGCTCGACGTCCTGGCCCGGCGGGAAGACGATTGGCCGCACGGTCAGCGCGAACGGGCTCATCGGAACCAGCAGCAGGTCACCGAGGTTCGGCTCGAGGATGGGGCCACCGCTGGCGAGGGCGTAGGCCGTGGATCCGGTCGCGGTGGCCACGATCACCCCGTCGGCGTCGATGACGCCGACGCCCTGGCCGCCGACCTCGATCTCGACCCGCAGCATGCGCGCATCCTCGGCCCGCGTGATCACGACCTCGTTCAGACCGACGGTGCGCGTGAGGCTGCGCCCATCCCGGAGCAGCTGGACCTGGAGCATGGTCCGCTCTTCGATCCGGTAGCGCCCTTCAAGGAATCGGACCAGGCCGCTCTCCAGCTGGTCCTCTTCGAGCTCGGTCAGGAAGCCCAGGCGCCCGAGGTTGACGCCAAGCAGCGGCAGCTCGCGCGGTGCGGCGAGCCGGGCGCCGGCCAGGAACGTGCCATCACCGCCCAGCGTGACCACGAAGTTCGTCTTCGTCAGCCGTGGAGCGACCGTCGACGCCGATTCCTCGCGCCCGGCCGTCCAGGTCTCGACGCCCCGGTCGGTCAGCACGTGATGGGCGCGTTCGACGACGGCCTGAGGCGCACCCGGGCCGTGGACGATGCAGGCGATCACGACGCGGCCTTCAGGTGCACGAAGATCTCGCGGTTGCCCTCCGTGCCGGGGACCTCTGAGGGCACCTGGCCGGCCACCTCGAGGCCGTGAGCCGAGCACCACTCGCGAAAGCGCGCCAGGGCCCGCTCCACAGCGGACTCGTCGCGGACGATGCCGCCCTTCCCCACCTCGCCGCGCTCGACCTGGAACTGAGGCTTGAAGAGGGCGACGACCGGGGCCGCCGGCGCTGCCCGAACGATGCTCGGGAGGACCTTTTCCAGGCCGATGAACGAGACGTCCACCACCACCAGGCCGATCGGCTCGGGGAAGGCCTCCATGTCGCGCGCATTCACGCGCTCGATCACGACGACTCGCGGGTCCTGGCGCAGGCGCCAGTGCAGCAGCCCGCGGCCGACGTCGAGCGCGTAGACACGCGACGCGCCGCGGCGCAGAAGCAGGTCTGTGAACCCTCCGGTCGAGGCGCCGATGTCGGCGCAGACGAGCCCGCGGGGATCGACGCCGAAGCTTTCGAGTGCCGGAGCGAGCTTCAGCGCCCCACGGCTGGCATATCCCGGATCGGAGTCAACCGACACCGCGGCGCCCTCGGCGACCGTGCGGTCCGGGCGGCGCACAGTCTCGCCGGCGACGCGCACCTTGCCCGCCATGATCAGCGCCTGCGCGCGTTCGCGCGACTCCACCAATCCCTGACGCGTGAGCAGCACGTCCAATCGCAACTACAGGATCAGGCCGACCGCGATGCCCAACACCGCCCCGACCAGCACCTCGACCGGCGTGTGGCCGAGCAGCTCGCGCAGCTCGGTCTCCTGCACCCCGCGCATGTGCACGAGGTCCTGCACCAGCCGGTTCAGCACCGCGGCCTGGCGGCCGGCGGCACGTCTCACGCCTGCGGCGTCGTACATGACCACGAACGAGAAGATAAGCGCGATCGCGAACGGGGCGGTACTCACGCCGAGATGTTTACCGACCGCCGCGGTCAGTCCCATGCAGAGCGCGCTGTGGCTGCTGGGCATGCCCCCTGGGTCGGCGAGCACCCGGAGGTTGAGGCGGCGCATCCGCACCGACGCGATGATGACCTTGGCCACCTGGGCCACGAACCAGGCGACCAGCGGCGCGAGAAGAAACGTCATGTCTTGAGGGACTCAGTGAGCTCGGCCGTCCGCTTCCGCAGGTCCTCGAGCTCGGCTTCGGCCTCTTCGAGCAGCCGCAGGGCCTCCTGGTGAGCCGCCACCAGCTCCTCGAGCGGTGCCGCCCCATCCGCCATGCGCTCGATCGTCTTCTCCAGGCGCACCATGACGTCCGGTGTCCGGTTCGCGGTCACGGCGCCGCCGCGGCAACGCGGCCGAGCACACCGTTCACGAAGCGGCCCGCCTCGTCACCCGAGAATGTCTTGGCCAGCTCGATCGATTCGTTGATGGCGGCCTTGGTCGGCACGTTGCGGTCGATCGTCAGCTCGTACACCGCGATGCGCAGGATGATGCGGTCCACCTTCGCCATCTGCGCAAGCTTCCAGTGCTCCGACGCCTCCTCGATGACCGCGTCGAGCTTCTCCTGGTTCGCGAGCACGCCCCTCACGAGGTCGGCGGCGAAGGCGGCCACCTCGGTCGACGCGGCGCCCTCCGTCGCGTGGTAGCTCAAGACCTCGTCCGCGTCATCGCCCGAGCTTTCGAGCTGGAACAGGACGCGCAGCGCAAGCTCACGCGCCTGGTGGCGCTTGCCGAGATACCGGGTGCGCCGGGGTCGGTTAGCTGCCGAAGCTGACGCTGGAGACGAAGACGTTCACCTCTCCGACCTCGAGGCCGAGCATGCGCTCGGTGGCTTCGACGACGTTGGCCTGCACCGCGGACGCGACCTCGGCGAGCTGAGCCTCCGAGTGAACGTTGATGAAAACCTCGAGGTGGATCGACCGGTCGGCCTCGACCTGCACGCGAACGCCGCGGTGCGCGGTCTGGCGCCGCACCCAGTCGCCGAAGTGCCGGGCCGCGGCCTCATCCATGCCGGCGACACCCTCGACCTCGCACGCGGCCAGCGCCCCGATGCTGGCGATCACCTCGTTGGCAACGCGAACGGCACCGAGAGTGGCGGCTTCTCCCATCACGCGAGCCTACGCCCTTTCCACGTAGCTGTGGGTGCGGGTGTCCACCCGTATCGCGTCCCCCGTCTGGATGAAAAGAGGCACCTGGATCGTCGCGCCGGTCTCCATCTTGGCGGGCTTCGTACCTCCGGAGACCGTGTCTCCCCGGAACCCGGGGTCGGTCGATTCGACAGCCAGCTCCACGATGATCGGCAGCTCCACGCCGATGAGCCGCTCGTCGTGTTTCAGCAGGTACACCTCGCTGCCCTCCTTCAGAAGCGGGAGCACGTCCTCGAGCATGTCCTCATCGATGGCCACCTGGTCGTAAGTCTTGGAGTCCATGAAGTAGTGGTGGTTGCCGTCCGAGTAGAGGTAGGTCGCGTCGTGCCGGTCGATGCGAACGGTCTTGAACTTGTCGCCGCTGCGGAAGCTCTGCTCGAATATCGAGCCGGTCATCACGTCCCGCAGCTTCGCCTTGATGACGGCGCCCGCCCGCGCGAGCTTGATGTGTTCGACGGTGACGATGGACAGGATGCGACCGTCCATCTCGAACATCGACCCGTTGCGGAAATCATTCGTGCTGATCAACGAGAAACTCCATCGCGTGCAGGTAACCGTCGAATCCGAGGCCGGCTATCACTCCGCGTGCGGCGCGTGCGGTCACGCTGCGTGAGCGGAACTCCTCGCGGGCGTGGATGTTGGAGATGTGCACCTCCACGACCGGCAGCCGCAAGGCCTGCAGACAATCGTAGAGGGAGAGCGAGTAGTGAGACAGCGCACCGGGGTTGATCACCACGCCCGCCGCGCTCGGCCCCTCCTTCTGCAGGAAGTCGATGATCTCGCCCTCGCTGTTGCTTTGAAACACGGCCACGTCAACCTTGAGATCGCGCGCCTTGTCCTTGACCATCTCGTTGAGGTCGGTCAGGGAACGCGTGCCGTAGATCTGCGGCTCGCGCTTGCCCAGCAGGTTGAGGTTCGGTCCGTGGACCACCAGGAGCTTCTTCACGCGAGCGCCTTGCGGATCACGCGCCGCACCAGGCCGGGCGGCACCGTGTGTCCAACCTCGGCGAAGCCGATGCGCCGCGGCAGCACCCATGCCACACGACCTCGCCGCGCCTTCTTGTCGCTCGGTATCGCGGCCAGGACACGCTCAAGGGAGACGCTGGGCGCGGTGTCGGGGAGCCCGTAGGCGGTCAGCACCTCGTCCTGCTGCTCGACAAGCCGTGACGTGCACAGCCCCATGCCGTTGGACAGGCGCGCCGCGACGCGCATGCCGAACGCCACCGCGCGTCCATGAGTGATGCGAAAGTAGCTCGCCGCCTCGACCGCGTGACCCGCCGTATGCCCGTAGTTGAGGATCGCGCGCGGTCCGTGGTCGTGCTCGTCGCGGGCCACGACCAGCGCTTTCGCCGTGGCGCAGGACATGATCACCGACTCCAGCGCCTCGGAGTTGGCCGCGACGAGACGCTCGACGTCTCGGCGCAGCTGTTCGAAGAGCGGGCGATCCATGGCGACGGCGTACTTTACAACCTCGGCGAAAGCCTCCCGGTAGCGGCCGCGCGGCAGCGTCGAGAGGCACTCGGTGTCGGCGATCACGGCGGCCGGCTGCCAGAACGTTCCGATTGCATTCTTCATCCGCACTCCGTTGACGCCAGTTTTGCCGCCGATGCTCGAGTCGACCATCGCGAGGAGTGTTGTCGGAACCTCGACCAGGGGGACTCCTCGCAGCCAGGTGGAGGCTGCCAGGCCGGCGAGGTCGCCGACCGTGCCGCCGCCGACCGCGATGACGCAGCCGCCGCGGTCGATGCGCTTGCGCTCCATGAACGCGAGCAGCCCGCCGAGCGCGGTCAGCGACTTGGACCTCTCGCTCGCGGGCACCGTGTACACGGAGGGCTTGAGGCGCGACGACCTGATCGACTTCGCGATGCCCTGCGCCCATCTCGCGACGTTGGTGTCGGTGACGATGACCACGCCTGTCGGATCCAGCCGCGACAGCGTCGGCTTGAGCTCCTTCAACGCTCCCTTGCCGATGTGCACGGGATACGTCCCCCCCGAGGTGTCGACGATGAGCCTCACCACAGGGCGAGCACGTCGCTGGCGACGTCGTCCGGCGAGCGGTCCGCATCGACCATGAATTCAGCCTGCTCGTAACGCGAGCGTCGCGAATCGAAGAGCACCTGGACCTCGTTGCGGAGCCGGCCCGCCACCAGTGGCCTGCCTTCGGTGCGGCCGATGCGCTCCCAGACGCTCTCGAAAGGCATCGCCAGGTAGACCGTCCTGGAGCTTGCTTTGATCAGCTCCCAGTTCTGGTCGTCCATCGCAGTGCCGCCTCCAAGAGCTACAACGCTGCCCTCGCGGAGGGCGTCCGGCAGCAGCTTCGACTCGAGGGCGCGGAACGCCGGCTCTCCGCGCAGCGAGAAGATCTCCGCTATCGCCATCCCCGCCTCCGTCTCGATCATGAAGTCGAGGTCGTAGAAAGGGGCGGCGGCGCGGTAGGCGACGAGCGCGCCCACCACGCTCTTTCCTGAGCCCATGAAGCCGATCAGCGCGAGCGGAAGCCTGGTGGCGGCCTGAGGCGCCCGGCTCTCAGATGCCTGATTGCGTTGGCTGCGCCGCTGCTGGGGCACCCCTTCGCCGCTCCGATTGCACGAAGACCTGGTCCCGGAACGCGCCGGGGTTCGGCAGGTGAGCCAGGATCTCGGCGCCCTGCGCGCCGGCGGCGTCGACCTCGACGCGGCCGTAACCGAGCATCCGACCGATCAGCGAGACCCTCGTCGTGCAGTCCTGGATGCGATCAATCGGGATGATCTTCTCGGAGCGGCTCAGCACGCCCGACTCGATCTTGATTCGTTGGTCGGTGAGGGTGTACGCGATCGCCTGCCATCGGATCCACACGACGATGAACCACAGGATCGCAAGGGCGATCACGGCCAGGCTGGCGATGGTGCGGATTTGATTCCCGACGCTCTTGATGACGGTGAGGTCTGCGATCGCCACGAGGATGAGAAGGGCGACCGGGATCGCCAGCGACTTGGCGATGAAGATCCAGTGCTGGTGGACTTTCATGATCAGGTTCTCGCCGGGCAGCAGGTCTTTGGCCATCGGCGCTAAAGGGTAACCGTGTCGCCGCGCTCAGTGGAACGCGTAAAGGACGATCACCGCCCCCAGCGCAAGGTACGGGCCGTAGGCAAAGGTCGCCCTCATCGACCGCTTCCAGATCCCCACTCCGATGGCGGCAACCGCGCCCAGGAGCACGCCGTAAAAAAGGGCGCTGACGATGAACGGCCAGCCGAGCACGAGCCCCATGAAGGCCGCGAGCTTGACGTCGCCGAAGCCGAGGACCTCGGCGTGAAGAATGGCCGAGCCTGCCACTGATAGAAAAAGGAAGATCAGGCCGGCGGCGAGCCCCGTGGCGATGCCCGCCCACCACGGCTGGTTGAACAGGCTGGCGACGGCTGCCAGGACCATCGCCGGGAAGATGATCCGGTCGAGGATGAGACGGTGCTCGAGGTCGAAGAAGATGACCTGCACGAAGACGAGCACGAAGACGCTCCTGAGGACGAGGACGGCGAGATGCGCGGTGCCGAGGTCGTAGGCGAACACTCCAAAGAGAAGGGCGGCCAGGATCGGCGGCCCGTAGACCTGCCAGCGCTTGAAGCCCGGCTCCAGGTCCTCCATCCGCGCGAGGGTGACCGAGCCCCAGCGCGTCACCCAGCCCGCGGCCGCTCCCACGGCCGCCCACACCAGCGCGATGAGCAGGTTGCTCTCGTTCATGCGGCCATCAAAGCCGCCCGCATCACGTCCAAAGGCGCCGGTCGCTGGGTCCAGATCTCAAACGAGCGGGCGCCCTGCGCGAGCAGCACCGTCCAGCCGTCGGCGGTGGGCAGGCCCAGCGAGCGGGCCTTGCGCACGAGCGGGGTGCCGCCGGTCACGTAAACGAGATCGAGCACCGCGCCAGTTTGGGGCAAGGCGTTCGGCCGCAGCGGCATCTCGTCGTGCCGTCCCAACGGCGTCGCGTTCACCAGGAGCCCGGCGGTGCGCACCAGCGCGGGCCACTCGGGCGACTCCCAGTCGACGAGGGTGCCCGGCATCTCGCCGGCCCGATCCGGGTGGCGCGACACGAAGGTGATGTGGGCGCCCTCCAGCGCGACCGCGACAGCGCGCGCCGACCCGCCTGCGCCAAGGACTACGACCTTCGCGCCGCGCGACTCGAATCCGAGCTCCTGCGCAGCGGCGGCGATCCCCGCGACGTCAGTGTTGGTGCCTATGAGGTGGTCGCCGTCGTGGCTGATGGTGTTGACCGCATGGACGCGAAGGGCTTCAGGGTCGAGCCGGTCGAGGTGCTGCATCACCGTGAGCTTGTGAGGGATGGTGACGTTCGCACCCGCGGAATCCTTGTCCCTCACGCGCCCGAGAGCCTCTGCCAGGTCGTGCGCCGTGACGTCGAGCAGCTCGTAGGTCCAGTCAAGCCCGGTGGCGCGAAAGGCGGCGTTGTGCATGGCGGGGCTCCGCGAGTAGGAGATCCCCTGGCCGAGGAGGTAAACCCTCAACCGACGCCGTATTTCTGTTTGTCGCGCTCGAAGTCGGCGTCGTTCGTCTCGAAATGCGTCGTGCCTGCGGTGTCAGTGAAGTAGTAGAGGAAGTTGGTCTTGGGCGGATTGATGCAGGCGAGCAGGGCGGCCTTGCCGGGGTTGCTGATCGGCCCGGGCGGGAGGCCGGCGTGGGTCCGGGTGTTCCAGGGAGTGGTCATCGCCAGCTCAGCCGCGGTTGGCTCGGGCGTCAGCCTCCCCAGCCCATAGAGCAGGGTCGCGTCGACCCCGAGCTTCATGCCGTTGGCGAGCCGGTTGTAGTAGACGCTGCACACATTGCCGCGGTCGGGGTCGCGATTGGCCTCGCGCTCGACCATCGAGGAAAGGATGACGATGTTTTCGATCGTCTCCGGCGGGCGGCCGGGTGCGGGCTGCGCGATGGCGCTTCGGAGGTCGGTCGAGAAGACGATCCCGAACTGATCGAGCTGCTGCTTGATCAGGCCGTTCACGCCGAGGGCGGGATCGACCGTGTACGTGTCAGGAAACAGGTAGCCCTCGAGCGGCGGGTTCGCGTTTCCGGGAACCGTGCTCAGGAAGCCGTACTGCGTGCGCCAGACCGGCGACGCCGCAACGACCAGGTACTGCTTGCCCATCCCGGGCCAGGCCTTCTCCACGAAATCGGCCTGAAACTTGAGCGGATATCCCTCGGGGATCGTGACCACCTTCGAGTTCGGATTTGCCTTCTGGAGCGCGGTCGCGATCTGGGCCATGTTCATGTTCCGGTTGAGCACGAACGACCCGGCCTGGAAGTTAGCGCCCCCGCCGGTCAGGCGCAGGTACCACTCGAATATGTCCTTGTTGCGGATCAGGCCCTTGTCCGCAAGCTCTTGCGCAACCGCCGACGGCACCTCACCCGGCTGGATGGTGAACGGCACGGGCTGGCTCGTCGACGAGACCGGGGTGTTGACGTTGAAGTTCCACCAGTCGTAGACCCGGGAGGCGCCGATTCCCACCAGCAGGATCACGACGACCAGCGCGATGAGCTTCTTCACTCGACTTCATCATCGTCGAGCGCCTTGATCACCCGCTCGAACTCCTCCTGCTCGACGGTCTCCAGGCGGCCGCTGCCTTCGCGGAGGAGCAGAACCTCGTCGGGATCGTCAAAGGACTCCACCAGGTAGTAGGTCCGGCCCTCGACCTCGAACGCGTCGTGCATCCGGAACTTCCGCTCCCTGCCCGCCTCGTCGATGAGGGATACCTCCTCGGCGCCCTCCTGCTCGTCAGCCGGCACGCTGCCCGGCCCTGACGCGGTCGAGGTAGCCCTGGAGCAGCAGCGTCGCGGCCACTCGGTCAATGGACTGGCGACGCTCTGCGCGCTTGGCGCCGGCCTCGATCAGCGACCGTTCGGCGGCCGCCGTGGTGAGGCGCTCGTCGATCGTCTCGACCGGGATCCCGGCCACCGCTCGCAGCCGGCTCGCAAGCCTTTCGGCAGCGGCGGCCGCGGGTCCCCGCCTGCCGCTGAGCTCGCGGGGCAGCCCGACCACGATCCGCTCGGCCTCCTGATCGGCCGCGATGACGGCCAGGCGCGCAGGAAGGTCGGCTTCCGGTTCGGCCGGCTCGGTCGACAGCGCCGAGGCGATGGTATGTGTTGGGTCGCTGACGGCGAGCCCGACGCGCTTCGAGCCCGGATCGACCGCCAGGATCCTCCCCACCGCTAGGGGGAGGGGGACGCGGACGGAGTCGCTGTCGGGTTGGAGCTGGATATGCCCGGCTCGACGATGTAGTGGATCGTGATCCGCCGCGAGAGGAACGGCATCAGGGGAAGCGCAAACGGCTGCTCGTCGACCGTCGCGGACTGAATCGGCAGCGTCTGCAGGTAGAACTTCGCGCCCTGCAGCGGCCGGCCGACGATCGAAGCGAGGATCGCGTCCTCGTCCAGCTTCGGGGCGATGTAGGCGGTCGCGTTGCCGATGAACGTCAGGTGGCCGCCCGAAGTGGCGTCGAGAATCCGGTACTGAACCTTCACGCCGGAGTCGGTGAGCAGCTGCTGGTTGTTCGGCACCCGCTGCTGCAGGTACTGGGTGTAGGCGGTCACAACGTCAGAGTCGAAGTAGAAGTCGCCCTCGCCCTGCACCGTCATGGTTCCGCTGAAGCTGGGCACGTTGTCGCCTGGCTTGTGGTCCGTGTTGAACTGCGGCGAGGCGAACACGATCGTGTCGCTGAGCTTCTCGCCCTGCTTCTGCGAGGCCTGCAGCTGCTGCGCGATCTCCTGGTGCAGCTCCTGCTCCAGCTGCGCGCGGCCGGCATCGAAGTCGGCCTCGGTCATCAGCGGGGTGGTCGACGGATCGGTTCCGTTGCCCGTGGCCTGCGGGTTGGTGACGCTCAGCTTGTCGAAGGGGTTGCCTTCGATCTTCGTGATGGTGTGGTCGCCGACGTTGCCCGACGTGCCGGAAATCACGGCGACAACATTCGCTGTTGCGGTGCCCTGCCAGGGCACGACAAGGGTCGCCGACGTCTGCGCGAACTCAATGCCGTTGGTGTTCATCAGGCGCTGGCCGTAGAAGACCTGGATGCCAGGGGAGCCGTAGCCAAACTGGCCCGGCTTCGGCTGCTGGAAGTCGTTGGTGTACACGACCTGGCCGGTCGCCGGCGCCAGCGGCACGGACTTCACGCCAGTCGTCTTGAATCCCTGCGAGTCGGTGCGCGAGATGCTGCTGACGCGCACGCGGATCGGCGCCTTGCCGGGCTCGGCGTTGATCTCCACGTCGCGCTGCGAGAAGGGCGCCGCCCGCGCGATGAGGGTCACCGACGCGCTCGGCACGAAGACGGCAAGCCCGCCAAGGGCGAGCAGGAGGAGCGCCAGCGCCGACATGTACATCAGGAACCGCCCGGGCTTGAGCTCGGTCGCGCTCTTGGTGATCAGTCGCGTCGGGGCGACGACCCCGATGTGGGGCTCGACGCGCGCCGTCTTGCGCTGCCACCACCTGCGCGGTGGCGCGGGATCGGGCCTCGCCGGCGGAATGCCCACGCCCTCCTTGCCTACGCTGCCGAAGACAGGAAACCCGGTCTCGGTCGCCATCTTCTGGACGGCCGGGTCGTCGCAGACGACTGTGACCTTCTTGCCCATCCGCGAGGCGTAGTCCTTGAGCAGCTGGAAGTTGAAGCGGCTCTGACCGACGCGCGATCGCGACGGGAGGACGATCATCGTGTCGTCGCCGCGCGACCTTCTGAGGCGCTCGACGAGCTCAGGAATCTCTTCTTCGACCTCGACGTAAATCGGGTTCGCTGCCATGGCGTTTACAGGTCTCCTGGGGGGATGCTCAAGCCTTTATAGCGCTTAGGACCCGGCGCATGACCGTGTTGACGGTGTCCCGCTCTTCGGTCTCGGTGCGCAGGGCGTGGTTCGCAAGGCCCATCGGCGCGATGTCCTGGGGGCTTGAAAGCTGTCCGGTGGAATCCGTGAGGTTGCGTACGTCCGGCGGCACGAGATGGCGGATTTTAGGGGATCGCGGGAACGGCAGGCCCTCCGCCCAGGTGTTCTTCTCCATCTCGGTGGTCAGCTCCGGAAGCAGGCTTCCGCCTCCACACAGGAAGATGCTGGAGGGCAGGCGCTCGCCGCGTGCGAGCTCCTTGAGGCTGAGCGCAAGGCCCTGGAGCAGCACCTCGGCGTCGGCGCTCAACAGCTCCGAGACCTGGCGGTGCTGCTCCGGGGACAGGAGCCCTTCGGAATGCCGCAGCTTGCGTGCCTCGGCCTCTTCGTAGCTGAGACCGAACGCCAGCGCGAGCCGGCGCGTGAAGGCGCGGCCCCCAAGGTTGAACATGCGCGTGCCCTCCACGCCGCCGTCGCGCACCAGCGCGACGTCCGTAGTCCCACCGCCGATGTCGACGAAGATGCCGCCGTCACTCCAGACCTCCTCGCTCGCGCACGCGCGGGCAAGCGCATAGGGCTGGGCCACGGCCGCCGCCAGCTCGAGGTCGAGCTCGCGCACGACGGTCTCGATGGCGTCGATGTGGGTCATCGGGGCGAACGTGTTGAAGACTGTGACCTCGAGGTTCTTGCCGGTGAAGCCGACCGGGTTCGTCACCGGATAACCGTCAACGCGCACGTTGGTGATGGCGGAGTGCACGAGCCGCGCCTCCAGCTGTCCATAGCTGCGCTCGAGCTCCAGCAGGTGCTGAGCCTCACGCAGGGCGCGGCGCTGGACCATTTGCAGCATCGTCGAGATCTCGCCGGAGCGGACCTTCGACTTCGAGTTCTCGCGCGGGTAGGCGATCGTCGATGAGAAGCCTTTGATGAGCTCGCCCGCTATGCCCACGACCACCTGGCCTGGAACCGTTTTGGCCATGTCCTCCGCCGCCTCGAGGGCGCGGTTGCACGACTGGATCACGGATTCGAGGTCGGCGATCGCGCCGCCCGACATCGCCGCCGGGGCCTGGGGCTCGCGACCGACGCCGAGGATCTCGCCGTCGGGACCGTCGCGCCGAACGACCAGCACCTTCACCAGGTCCGTGCCGATGTCCAGCACGGTGAAATGCCGGTAGTAGTCGCTGCGCTTGCGGAGGAACTTGAACTTGGTCATTTCAGAGCCTCGGCCAGGCGCCCAAAAGCCTCGTCGGGCGAACCGTCGAGCTTGCCGCGCACGAGGTCGGGCCGGCCTCCGCCCTTCCCGAGGAGCTTGCCGAGCTGGGTCGCGCTGAATCTGGACGCAAGGTCCTTAGACACCTTGATCACAAACTTGTCGCCGGCGACAACGGTTACGATCCCGGACTTCACCATCTCGAGGTAGCGGTCGGCGTATGCCGCGAGCTCGTCGAGGTTGGAGGCGTCGACCGTCTCCATCACGTAGTCGACCTGCCCGTGCTTCACGTTCAGGCCGTTGCCGCCCTTCACTCGCGCCTGGCGCGCCTCGTCACGCGCCCTCTCGACCTCGCGCTGCGCGGCTTTCAGGTCAGCGCGGAGCGCCGCC
>Ga0075426_10002599_pt1 | contig 12899 bp, 13 predicted proteins | sample SoiMethybrSBSTD5_FD_75304 | JGI IMG/M metagenome (GOLD analysis project Ga0075426, IMG submission 75304) | Bulk soil microbial communities from a Populus tree surrounding site in Tennessee, USA - Soil MetaG P. TD hybrid SBSTD5 | ecosystem: Environmental > Terrestrial > Soil > Tree plantation...
GCAGTGCTGGTGCCCTTGTTCACCGCCCTATTCGGCACCGCAGTCGGCGTGATGAGCGAGGCCGGCCGCGCGGGCGTCGCCAATCCCGCGGCTCACGGTTTTTCGGAAATTCTGTACGCCTTTTCTTCGGCGAGCGGCAACAACGGCAGCGCGTTCGCCGGACTTTCCGCGAACACGCCGTTCTACAACACCGCACTCGGAATCGTCATGTTCTTCGCGCGCTACTGGATCATCATCCCCGTTCTCGCGCTCGCCGGCTCCATGGCGGCGAAAAAAAAGGTCCCCGCCGGCGCCGGAACCCTCGAGACGCACACCCCGCTGTTCGTCTTTTTCCTCGTCGGTGTCGTCGTCATCATCGGCGCGCTGACTTTCATCCCGGCGCTTGCGCTCGGGCCGATCGTCGAGCACCTCGCGCTGTACGGGGCAAAATAGGTCAAGCTGAAAATCGGAGTGAGATCACCATGAGCACCCAAGCCCTTTCGATGATTCCCTTGCCGCCGCGTGCGCTCGTCACGCGCGGAATCCTGCGGGACGCCCTGACCGAATCGTTCGCGAAGCTGCTGCCGCAGCAGCAGTGGAAGAATCCGGTGATGTTCGTCGTGTACGTAGGCAGTATCCTCACCACGATCCTCTGGCTTCAGGCGCTCGGCGGCAAGGGCGAGGCTCCGGCGGGGTTCATCCTCGCGGTGGCCCTGTGGCTGTGGTTCACGGTGCTGTTCGCGAATTTCGCCGAGGCGGTCGCCGAAGGCCGCAGCAAAGCGCAAGCCGCCGCGCTCAGGAGCGCCAAGCGCGACACCATGGCGAAAAAGCTGGACTCGCCCAAAGCGTCGAAGTGGACCCTGGTCGCCTCGACCGCCTTGAAGAAGGGCGATGTGTTCCGTGTCGAGGCAGGCGACTTCATCCCCGCAGACGGCGAAGTGATCGAGGGCGTCGCTTCGGTCGACGAGTCGGCGATCACCGGCGAGAGCGCTCCAGTCATCCGCGAATCGGGCGGCGACTTCTGCTCGGTCACTGGCGGCACCCGCGTGCTGTCGGATTGGCTCATCGTGCGCGTCAGCGTGAACCAGGGTGAGGCCTTCCTCGACCGCATGATCGCGATGGTCGAGAGCGCGCGGCGCCAGAAGACGCCGAACGAGATCGCGCTCACCATCCTGCTCGTAAAGATGACGCTGATCTTCATGTTCGCAACGGTGACTCTTCTTCCGTTCTCGATCTACGCAGTGGAAATCACCAAGACCGGCAATCCGGTGACGATCACGGTCCTGGTCGCCCTGCTGGTCTGCCTGATCCCGACCACCATCGGCGGGCTGCTTTCGGCGATCGGACTGGCGGGCATCGGGCGCATGCTGCGCGCCAATGTCATCGCCACTTCCGGCCGCGCGGTCGAGGCGGCTGGTGACGTGGACGTGCTGCTTCTCGACAAGACGGGCACGATCACGCTCGGGAACCGCCAGGCCTCCAACTTCCTTCACGCGCCGGGTGTGGCCGAACGCGATCTCGCCGACGCCGCTCAGCTCGCATCGCTCGCCGATGAAACCCCGGAAGGTCGCTCGGTGGTGGTGCTGGCCAAGCAGAAGTTCAACCTGCGCGAGCGCGACATCAAGTCGCTGGGCGCGACCTTCGTTGCCTTCTCGGCGCACTCGCGCATGAGCGGGGTGAATCTCGAAGGACGCGAAATCCGCAAGGGTGCGTCCGACGCCATCCGCGCCTGGGTCGAATCCAAAGGTGGAACGTTCCCGGGCGAAGTGTTGTTGCTGGTCGACAACGTCGCGCGCCGCGGTAGCACGCCTCTGGTGGTCGCCGATTCCGCGGGCCGGAACACGAGCGTGCTCGGCGTGATCGAGCTGAAGGACATCGTCAAGGGTGGAATCAAGGAGCGTTTCGCGCAATTGCGCCGCATGGGGATCCGCACGGTGATGATCACCGGGGACAACCGGCTCACCGCGGCCGCCATCGCCGCCGAGGCGGGGGTGGACGATTTCCTCGCCGAGGCGACTCCCGAGGCGAAACTCAAGCTCATCCGGGAGACGCAGGGCCAGGGACGCCTGGTCGCGATGACGGGCGACGGCACCAACGACGCGCCCGCGCTCGCGCAGGCCGACGTCGCGGTCGCGATGAACACCGGCACACAGGCGGCGAAGGAAGCCGGCAACATGGTCGATCTCGACTCCAATCCTACTAAGCTGATAGAGATCGTCGAGATCGGCAAGCAATTGCTGATGACGCGCGGCTCGCTCACGACGTTCTCGATCGCCAACGACGTCGCAAAGTATTTCGCGATCATCCCCGCGGCCTTCGCCACGAACTACCCGCAGCTCAATGCCCTCAACGTCATGCACCTCGCGACGCCGGGGAGCGCGATCCTGTCGGCGGTGATCTTCAATGCGCTCATCATCATCGCGCTGATCCCGCTCGCACTGAAAGGCGTGCGCTACCGTCCCGTGGGGGCCGCGGCGGTGCTGCGCGACAACACGCTGATCTACGGCATCGGCGGAATCATCGTTCCTTTCATCGGCATCAAGCTGATCGACCTGCTCCTCGTTGCCATCGGAATGGCGTGAGGGTTTCCCGGAAAGATCCTTGGAGATAGGCCATGCTCGCTCAATTCAGACCCGCTCTTGTCATGCTGATCCTGATGACCGCGCTCGCCGGCGTGATCTATCCCCTGCTGATCACCGCGGTTTCGAAAATCGGCATGCCGGAGCGCGCGAATGGAAGCATGATCGTGCGCGAGGGCAAGCCCGTGGGATCCGCTCTTATCGGGCAGCCGTTCGGCGATCCCAAGCACTTCTGGAGCCGGCCATCGGGGACTTCGCCCTATCCCTACAACGCCGCTTCTTCGAGCGGCTCGAACCAAGGCCCGACCAATCCTGCGCTCACCGACGCCGTCGCCGCGCGCATCAAGACGCTGCGCGACGCGGATCCCGGCAACGCCGCTCCGGTGCCCGCGGATCTGGTCACCGCCTCGGCGAGCGGTCTGGACCCGCACATCAGCCCCGCGGCGGCCGAGTACCAGATCGCTCGCGTCGCAAAGGCGCGCGGCGTCGATGCGCAGAAGGTCCGTGCGCTCGTCGCCGGCTCGACCGAACGCCGCCAGCTCGGATTCCTCGGCGAGCCGCGAGTCAACGTGCTCAAGCTCAACCTCGCGCTGGACGCGCTCCGGTAGGCGGAAATAGTGCCTGGAGTCCCGAAGTCTTGACGGGTTCTTTACGCTCTCCGTTCCGGTTTTTACGAAAGCTTTTCGCTCGCATCTTTATATTTACCGCATGAAAGGGGATCGAGCCATGAAAGATCTCATCAAAGGTGCCGTGTTCGGTGCCGTGGTCACCGCTGTCGTGACCGTCGGCGTGAAAGCTGTGATCGGCCTCGGCGGCGAGCCGCAGCACAACGTGGTGCGGGCGATGCAGGCGGATCGTGCGGCGGCAGCCGCGAACCCGCGCTGCGCGCCAAGGCCGGTGAAGATGCCTTGCTTCCAGAGCGGTTCCGGAAGCTGAGACAATCTGAGGAGGCGGATCATGAATGCTGACAAATCATCGAAAGAATCGGGGTCGTACGCACGGCGCCAGTTCGCGGCGCTGCTCCTCATGGTTGCGCTGAGCGGTCTTCCGCTCGCGCTCCGCTTGATACTCAACATTACGTAGGGAACGCCGCGAAGGACTGCCCTATACTTCCGGCCAAATGGCCGAACAACGCCCCGATCCGGACGCTCTGCTCGCGAGAGTCGAGCGCGACGAAGCGAAGCGCAGACGCGGCCGGCTGAAGATCTTCTTCGGTGCGGCGGCCGGCGTGGGCAAGACCTACGCGATGCTGCTCGCCGCGCGCGGGAAGCGCGCCGAGGGGCTGGATGTCGTCATCGGCATCGTCGAGACGCACAAGCGCGCCGATACCGCAGCGCTCCTCGAAGGCCTCGAGATCCTCCCCGCGCGCACGGTCGAATACCGCGGCGCGCAGCTGCGCGAGTTCGACCTCGACGCTGCGCTCAAGCGCCGGCCGACTCTCATCATTGTCGACGAGTTCGCCCACAGCAACGCCCCCGGCTCGCGCCACCCCAAGCGCTGGAACGACGTCGAGGAGCTGCTCGATGTGGGGATCGACGTGTATACGGCGCTCAACGTCCAGCACCTGGAGAGCCTGAACGACGTCGTCGGCGGCATCACCGGCGTGCGCGTGCAGGAGACCGTTCCCGATACCGTGTTCGACCGCGCCGACGAGGTCGAGCTGGTCGACCTGCCGCCCGACGAGCTGCTCCAGCGCCTGAAGGAAGGCAAGGTCTACCTTCCGGCGCAGGCGAAAGCCGCGGTCGAGAATTTCTTCCGCAAGGGCAACCTGATCGCGCTGCGCGAGCTGTCCCTGCGCCGCACCGCCGAGCGCGTGGACGAGCAGATGCGCGTCTACCGCGAGGACCAGGGCATCAGCGAGGTATGGCAGGCTGGCGAGCTGATCCTCGTGTGCATCGGCCCGGGCGAGCTGGCGGAGCGCCTGGTTCGCGCCGGCCGCCGCTTCGCCGCGGCGCTGCATGCCGACTGGATCGTCGCCTACATCGAGACGCCGCAGCTGCAGCGCCTGGCCGCCGCGGAGCGCGACGCCGTCATGGAGAATCTGCGCCTCGCTGAGTCTCTCGGCGCAACGACGGTGACGCTCAATGCGCAGCAGATGTCGAGCGCCATCCTCGATTACGCCCGCGACAAGAACGTCACCAAGATCGTGCTCGGCAAGCCGACGCGCAGCGGCTGGCGGCGCTGGCTGTTCGGATCGGTGGTGGACACCGTGGTGCGCGAAGCCGGCAACATCGACATCTATCTCATGGGCGCCACAGGTCCCGAGGCGCGGGCGCCCGCGCCTTACCTCGAGCGCAGCCGCGCCTACCTCGGTCTGCCGGAAGCCGATCGCGCGAGCGCAAAGCCCCGCTGGCCCGGGTACGCCGTCGCCGTCGCGGTCCCGGCCCTGTGCACGGGCATCGGCTTCATCGTCTCGGGCCCGAACGAGCTCATCAACTTGGTGATGGTGTACCTGCTCGGCGTGATGCTGGTTGCGACCCGTTCCGGGCGCGGTCCGTCGATCCTCGCCTCGGCGCTCTCCGTCTGCGCGTTCGATTTCTTCTTCGTGCCGCCCGAGTACACCTTCGCCGTGTCCGACATCCGTTATGTCGTCACCTTCGCGGTGATGTTCCTCGTCGGCATCGTCATCAGCAATCTCGCCGCGAACCTGCGCACGCAGGCGAGGGTGGCCGGGTACCGCGAGAAGCGCGCCGCGAGTCTCTACGCGATCAGCCGCGAGCTCGCCGCCGCGCACCGGGAGGACGAGATCGTGCGCGCCGCCACGGGCCACATCGGGGCGGAGTTCGGCGCGCAGTGCGCGATCCTCTTCCCGGACGAGTCCGGCCGCATCGTCTATCCGAAGGGCGAGAGCCAGCCGCATTCCCTGCACGGCGCCGATCTCGGCGTCGCGCAGTGGGTGTTCGATCACGGGCGCATCGCCGGCCGCGGCACCGACACGCTGCCGGGGACCGACTCGGTATACTTTCCGCTTCAGGGCGCCTCCGGCCCGATCGGCGTCCTCGCCCTGCTGCCCTCCAGCCTTCGCCGCGTGTTCCTTCCCGAGCAGCAGCGCCTGCTCGAAACCTTTCTCAACCAGACAGCGCTCGCGATCGAGCGCGTGCGGCTCGCGCAGGCCGCGCAGAACGCGCAGATCAAAGTCGAGACCGAGAGTCTGCGCAATTCCCTGCTCGCCGGGATCTCGCACGACCTGCGCACGCCGCTCGCGGCGATCGTCGGGGCGGCGAGCAGCCTCGCCGAGGGGCCCGAGCGACTCAGCCCGGAGGCGCGGCGCGAGCTCGCGCGCACCATCTACGACGAAGGCCAGCGCATGGCCACGCTCGCGAACAACATCCTCGACATGGCGCGGCTGGACGCAGGCGCCGTGACGCTCAACCGCGACTGGTACCCGCTCGAGGAGATCGTCGGCGGCGTGCTCACGCGGATGCGGGCCCGTCTCGAGGGGCGGCCGGTGAGGATCAGCCTGCCCCAGGACGCGCCGCTGGTGAAACTGGATGCGGTTCTGATCGAACAGGTGCTGACCAACCTCATCGAGAACGCGCTCAAGTACACGCCGGCCGGAACCGGAATCGAAATCGCCGCCGAGTTCGCCCCCGACGCGGTGACCGTCACGGTCGCGGACGATGGGCCTGGAATTCCGCCGGGGCTCGAAGAGAAGCTCTTCGACAAGTTCTACAGGGCGTCCCCCGAGCGCGCCCAGAGCGGCGTCGGGCTGGGGCTCACGATCTGCCGCGCCATCGTCGAGGCGCACGGGGGCACGATACGCGCGGAGAACCGCTCTCCGCACGGCGCCGCCTTCAGCTTCACGCTGCCGCGGGACGAAGCGCCGCCCGCGATCGAGAACGAGGAAGCGCCCTTCGCGAAGGCGTCATGAGCGAGCCGAAGAGCGTCATCGTCGCCATCGAAGACGATCCCCAGATCCGCCGTTTCCTGCGGACCGGGCTGGAGTCGCATGGGTTCCGGATCCACGAAGCCGACACCGGCAAGCTCGGTCTCGCCGAGGCCGCCAACCGCAAGCCCGACCTCGTGATCCTCGACCTCGGCCTGCCCGACATGGACGGCGTCGAGGTCGTGAAAAAGCTGCGCGAATGGAGCACGCTGCCCGTAATCGTGCTCTCGGCGCGCGCGACGGAAACCGACAAGGTCGCGGCGCTCGACGCGGGCGCCGACGATTACCTCACCAAGCCTTTCGGGCTGGGCGAGCTGCTCGCGCGCATCCGCGTCGCGCTGCGCCATGCGAGCGCGACCGCGCAGGAAAAGGACGGAGTGTTCGCCGTGGCGGGTCTCAAGGTGGATCTGCCGCACCGGCACGTATACCGCGACGGGAGCGAGGTGCATCTGACGCCGATCGAATACCGGCTGCTCACGACCCTGGTGAAGCACGCGGGCAAGGTGCTCACTCACCGGCAGCTGCTGAACGAGGTCTGGGGGCCCGGCCACGTCGAACGCAGCCATTATTTGCGTGTGCACATGGCGGGCCTGCGGCACAAGCTCGAAGCGGACCCCGCGCGGCCGCGTTTTCTGCTCACCGAGGCCGGGGTCGGATACCGGCTGGCGGCCGATTAGGTCAGCGGAACGAAATCGTATTCGCCGATTCCCTGCAGCACCAGGAACGTCGCCGAGGTGTCGCCGCCGTTGATCACCAGGTGCGGGCGTTTCGGCCTCACCGAGAACGTCTCGCCGGGTCCGAGGCGGACTTCCTGCTTGGGATCGCGGAGGAAGATGCGGATGTTTCCCTGCAGGACGTAGAACGCGTCCTGGACGTTGTTGTGGTAGTGCCAGGGCACTTTCTGCTTCGCCGAGATCTGAATCTCGTTGATCCGGAAGCCGGGGCGCTCGGCATGCGTGGTCCGCCGCTCGACTTCGTAGAGGTGGCTAGCGTCTTTTACCGCTTCCATGACGACCTCAAATCGAAATCCCGAGGCGCCCAGTATATCGCCGCGGACGGGAAGGGAAGCCGCGGTCTTCGCTAAGGGTTGCGCGGAATGACGAGGGCCTCGCCGGTCTCGAGGAGGGACTTGAGGCTGGAGAGGATCTCGGGCCAGCCTTCCTTCACGGCCTCGAAGGTAGGGCCGCCCCTCGGGAACTGGTCGTGCGTGACGGTGAGCTTGCACACCAGCCCCATCGGCTCGATCTCGTAGCTTACGCGCGAGGGCTTGTCTTCGACGAACTTTGGCTCGAAGCTGTGCACCAGTTTCTTTCGCGGATTCACCTCGATCACTACGCCTTCCACGCCGGCGCCGGGCCGCCCGTGCAGCTCGGCCCGGTGCATGTAGTCGAAGCGGCCGCCTCGCTTGAGCTCGGCCCTGAGCTCGAGGCCCACGTAGTACCGACGAGTGAATTGGGGCAGCGTGAGGGCGTTCCAGAGCGCCCGCGGACTGGTGCGGATGTAGATGACGTTGACGAGGACTATTTTCGCGCGCTCCGCAAGACTTCCGGATTCACGACGTTGATCGCTCTGCCGGCGACGTACGCATTGATCTGATCGAAGATCTCGGCGAACGCGATCTCGTGATCCTCGCGCGTGACGTAGCCGAGGTGCGGCGTGCAGATCACGTTGTCCATGTTGAGCAAAGGATGGCCGGTGTCGCGCAACGGCTCTTCCTCGTAGACATCGACCGCCGCCTTGCCCGGGCGCCCCGCCCCGAGGGCGGCGACGAGCGCGCCGGGCTCGATCAGCGGCGCGCGGCTGGTGTTGACGATCAGCGCCGTCGGCTTCATCCGCGCGAGGTCGCGGGCGGTCACGATGCCGCGCGTTGCTTCGATCAGGCGCAGGTGCAGCGAGATGACGTCGCACTCCTCGAAGAACGCCTCTTTGCTCGCCGCGGCGGCATAGCCGTCCTCACGCGCGCGCAGGCGCGACGCTTCGCGCGCCCAGACGAGCACCTTCATCCCGAAAGCCTTTCCGTATCCCGCCACGACGGCGCCGATCCTGCCGTAGCCGAAGATTCCCAGCGTCTTTCCGCGCATCGTGCTTCCGACGCCGGCCTGCCACTTTCCGGCCCTGAGGGAAGCCATCTGCCCGGGGATCTCGCGCATGGCGGAAATGACCAGTCCCCATGTCAGCTCCGCGGTCGCGTAGGACGGCATGCCGAAATGCTGGTTGGATGAGAGGACGATGCCGAGGCGCGTGCAGGCATCGACGTCGATGTGCGGATAGACGCTGCGCTGGCTGATGAGCTTGAGCCTGGGTAGGCGCTCAAGCAGCTCGGCGCGGATCTTGGTGCGCTCGCGTATCAGCACCAGCGCCTCGGTGTCCTTCAGGCGCTCGGCGAGCGCATCGACCTCCTGGACGTGATCGTTCCAGATCTTGACCTCGTGGCCGATCAGCCTGTCAAAGGCTTTGAGCGTGCGGACGGTGTCGTGGTAATCGTCGAGGATGGAGATTTTCATGATCGCTGCGAATGGATGCTGGTCGGGCCGATCCGGGCATTCCGAAGAGTCGGCCGGGATCGACAGAAGTATTTTCGCTGTCCCCTTGTCAACGGCGCCGGTAACCCTCATATTAGCAACGTCGAATTCGATTTGGGTCAGTCCGCGGCGTCCCTTCGACGCCGCTTCTGGTTTCTCCCACGGATAATTTGATGCCTCGCACGCGTCGGTGCGCGGTGAAGTCATGTATGGAGCTTCGCCCCTTGCGGGGCTACGCGCGCGGCAAGATCCTGAGCCGGAAGGAGTATTGGTATGACAAAAGAAGCGTTGATCGAAATGGAAGGCACCGTCAACGAGGTGCTTCCCGATACGCGCTACCGCGTAACGCTGGAGAACGGCCATATGGTGATCGCCTACGTGGCGGGCAAGATGAGGAAGCATCGAATCACCATTCTGGCGGGGGACCGGGTCAGCCTCGAGCTGACGCCCTACGATCTGACAAAAGGGCGCATCAACTTCCGGCACAAGGACGAAACCCCGGCGGTGCGGCTGCCCCCGCGCCGGCCGCAGTACCGGCGGCGCTAACCGGCCGGGCGACCCGGAGCGACGCGGCTGGAGCAGCGAAACGAGGCCATCGAGCGGGTCAAGGCCGCGCTCGACGGTCTGATACGCACATCCGATCCAGGGGATTTCGCTAAAGCGAGGAAGGAATTCTAGGCCGACGAGTCCGAGGGTCCGTTCGAAAGCGCCCGCTCGGAAATCGGCCGACGGTAGTAACCGGCCCGAAAACCCTCCGAATAGTGGTCGATTCCAACCATCACATGTACCGGCGGTTCTTTACGCCGCTTGCGAAATGCTTCTCCATCGACATAGCCTTTCGCGCTAGGCAGCGGCCAGCCGTATTCCTCGGCCAGCATGTACGACCTTTCCTTGAACGCGATGGACTTTTCCTTGAACGCGATCACCGCCATGACAGCTCCCGTATCTAATGACCCTTCTTCTGGGGCTCAATGTTGCGCGCTCGTGGTTTACGACCGTCGCTGTTCTGCATAGTCCTTTCGGCGCATGCACACGCTCGGCGGTAAGATCTGCAGCTCATGAGGAGAAAATGAATGAAAATCCGAACGCTCGCTGTTTCGGCTCAGGCACTTGCGCTTGGCGCGCTGCTCGCGGCATCCCCGTTGTGCGTTGCAGCCGACGCCCCCGCCGGCAAAGCCACGGCAAAGGACGTCTCCAGGAAGGCCGGCGAGACCGGCCGGGCGATCAAGGATTACACGGTGGCTCAGCGCGACGAGGCCGTCGCGCAGGCGAAGGTCGCGCTGGGTGACGTGGACGCGCGCATCCGCCGGATGGAAAGGAAGCTGGACAAGGAATGGGACAAGATGGACGAGGCCGCCCGCAAGAAATCCCGCGCGGCCCTAAGCGCGCTGCGCAGGGAACGCGGCGAGCTCGCGGAATGGTACGGCGGGCTCAAGCACGGTTCCGCGGAATCATGGGAGCAGGTCAAGGCCGGCTTCGTGAAAAGCTACGAGGTGCTGAGGAAATCCTTCGCCAAGGCGAGGAAGGAGCTCTAGCCCGGCGTGCGTCGGGGGTCTGCTCTGCAGCAGTCCTTTCAGCCCATGGTGGATTCAGGACAGACCGAGCTTCGGGCCTAGCGCGGCCACCCCGTCCCCGAGTAGGGCCAGCGCGAGCAGGCCGACGATCCAGAAAGCGGGATATTCCCAGCCGCCGTCCTTGTTGGTGAAGAGCCAGCCGGCCTTGCCGTGCACCAGCACGATCGTGCCGAGCATGAGCGGCACCAGCGCCAACGCCACCCAGCGAGTCTCGATGCCGAGGATGAGGAGGACGCCGCCGACGATTTCCGCCGCCATCGTCACATACGCAAGCTCAGCCGGGAGGCCGAGCGATTTGAAAAATTGGGCGGTGCCTGCCGGCGTAAATACCTTGACCTTCACCCAGGCGTGAGCAAGAAACATCACGCCCAGCGCAAGGCGCAGAAGCAAGGCCGCAACCGCCGCTTGCTCGGGGCTCGTCATCGGAAATCCTCCTCTGAAATGGAACCGCGACTATCTTATGCCGATCCGCCGGAGCCTTGCCAGCTTGAGAACGTGACGCGGCATTGCGGAAATGGATCGACTTGCCCCGCTACCCGCACACCCCCACCCAGCCGCAGGCGCTGCAGAAATCGCATCCGTCCTTCCTGATCACCGCGAAGTTGCTGCACTCGGGACATTTCATGCCTTTCATCTTCCGCGCGGCGCCGGGCGCGGGCGGCTCGAGCACGCCCATCGCCTGGACCGGGTAGCCTTCTTCGTCCAAGATGCCGAGCATGGCGTAGCGGTGGATGATGAGGCGCGCGACGTACGACACGGTCGAGGGCCAGTTCTGCTGCTTCCTCGATCCCGGAGTGAAAGCCATAAAGTCGCCGAGCGGCTCGGGGTAGTTCAACAACTTGCGCAATTTCATCCCGATCCAGGCCGGATCGACGACGCGCATGTCGAGCGACAGGATCTTGCACAGGCCGTCGAGCGAGCGCGGGTATTCGCCCGAAAGCCACATCGAGTAGGGGCGGGTGACGCCGTCGGGGAGGGTGATCTCCTTCAAGCCCAGCACGAAGTCGTCGCGCCCGGCCGGATTGAGCACGTCAACCGTCCACGACATGGTGCCGTCGGCGCCGGTCTTCGGCTCCTTCAGGCTGAACATCGCGTCGAGCACCGGGCCGTGCTCTTCATCGGGCAGCGCGCTCAGCTGCTCGCATTGCCAGCGCACCAGCTGCGCGACCGCCGAGCACAGGCTCGGCATGCGCTTCTTTTCGCCGTGCGGCGGGAAGGGCATGTCGAAGGCGTCGTCGCCCGAAGTCTTGGCGAGCGTCTCGAGCTTCAGGCGCAGCCATGCCGGGTCGTTCGCGCGCATGTCCATCGAGAGGGTCTTTGCCACGGCGCCGAGACCGCGCGGCTGCTCGGCCCCGTTCACCCACGCCTCGAAGGGATGTGCGCGCGTCTCGTTCTCCACGTGCCCGACGAAGAGCGCGAACTGCCCGTGCGGGTGCTCGATCATGTAGGTCCAGGCCGGGTTGCCTCCGGCGAGGTTGGGCCGGCCCGGCCAGCGCAAGGACGCAAGCACCGGCTCCGGCACCGCCTTGATCTCGATGCGGCGGTTGCGATCGGTGGCGACAAAGTCCTGCGGCCGGGACTCCTGCCCCACGGAAAGCACCGATCCGATGATGTTGTTCGGCCGATAAGTCGCGAGCCCCTTCAGCCCCGACTTCCACGCCTCGAAGTAGAGGCCCTGGAAATCCTCATAGGGGTAGGTTTCCGGCACGTTCACCGTCTTGGAGATGCTCGTATCGACATAGGGCGCGACCGCGGCGACCATGCGCTCGTGCGCGGAGGCCGAGAGCTCGAGCGCGGTGACGAAGTACGGCGGCAGGGCGCTCACCTCCCCTCCGGCGCTTTGGTACAGGCGCCAGGCATAGTCCTCCACCGGGAATTCCTTCAGCGCCCCATCGGCCATGCGCTTCTTCCTCGTGTAAGTCCAGGAGAAGGGCGGCTCGATGCCGTTCGAGGCGTTGTCCGCGAACGCGAGGCTGATGGTGCCCGTGGGCGCGATCGAGAGGAGGTGCGAGTTGCGCATGCCCTGCCTGCGGATGAGCGCCTTCAGCTCCTGCGGCAGGCGCGCGGCGAAGCCCGAGCCCGAGAGGTACAAGTCGGCGTTGAAAAGCGGGAACGCGCCGCGCTCCTTGGCGAGATCGGAGGAGACGCGGTAGGCCTTATCGCGCATGAACTCCGAAATCCTCGCGGCCGTCGCGCGCGCGGCCTCCGTGTCGTAGCGCTGGCGCAGCATGATGAGCGCGTCGCCGAGCCCCGTGAAACCCAGGCCCACGCGGCGCTTCGCCATCGCCTCGTCGCGCTGCGCCTGGAGCGGCCAGGCGGTGACGTCGAGCACGTTGTCCAGCATGCGCACCGAGACTTC